>QDKV01005324.1_pt1 | contig 52896 bp, 53 predicted proteins | sample 1861101 | NCBI WGS metagenome assembly QDKV01 (sample SAMN04275158, study PRJNA302643) | Fungus metagenome, whole genome shotgun sequencing project. | isolation source: fruitbody | host: Mallocybe terrigena | place: Sweden | collected 2013
CATCCCAGCTCTCAATTTATCTCTCTTCAACTTTAAGAGCAGGCGACGCCAAGTTGCCTGTCGCCGTTGCGAAGGACATTGCGTCGTTTGTTAGAGAGAACAGGATTACGGGCAAAATATTTTTGAGGCTATCCGAGGTTGATTTGATTCAGTGAGCCATTTCTCTCAAGAATTTTGCCTCTGATTCCCTGCATGCCTCATTGCATATGTTGAAAAACTTTAATTGCAATTCGTCATGTGCATAGGGTCTTAGACGACCGTATCATGCTCGACTCCTATGTCACCTTTCATCCAAGTTGGAATGACTAACCCACGTATTTCAGGTTTGGACTAAACCAACTCTGGCGCACTGCGCTGCTCACAACTTCTCGCAACTTACGGCAAACTTCATTTCAGAGTAAAGTCCGGGATTTCACTTATGAAGATGATGAAGATCCGGGTTATGTTTCTTCGTCTTCTGGTGCCAGCTCCACTGGGGAAAGGGCGACAAGGAGGAGCAGGTATTATAGCACACCAAGTTCCTCAGGTGGCGACTGTGGAAAAGTCAAAGGCATGGTTGATTCTCTGGAAAAATCGACTTCGGGTCAGTCAGCTGGTTCCAGCGATGAGAGAGTCAAACCCGAAACGCCCAATGATGGGCGAGCATCGAACGAGTCGTTTCTGTTGCAGTCAGCTGGTTCCAGCGATGAGAGAGTCAAACCCGAAACGCCCAATGATGGGCGAGCATCGAACGAGTCGTTTCTGTTGCACAAGACAACCTCGCCAACGAAACACGGTCGCCCTCTTCCACATCGCGCTACTGTTAACGATCTCTTTAATTCTACAAACACGGACTCGGATGTTTCGGTTGAAGAAAAGGAAGATGATCCGACTATTAAGCATGTTGCAAAACGCAATGGCAGAGAAACAAGGTTGCTGCCCTTCCCTCCAACTCACGGTCAGACATCTCAGCATCTTTCCTTAAACGTTTATTGATTTAAATTTGCTAGCTTCAGTTATTTCGCCAATGCATACTGGTTCAGGTTCTCCTCTCCCACTGAGTCCTGATCGTACCGGCGCCTCGTATGTCCAGCAACCCCCAGCTGACTATGAGATGGGTTTCCGTGTTCAATCTCACTCTCCTCACTCCCAAGTCTACGTCGTCCGCCACAATCCCGCCAGTCCTTCGAATGCCATACATTTTAATGACAAGAAAGCAAAGAGACTTCTACCCTTCCCACCTGTCACTAGAGAAGCGCAGTTACACCACCCTAAGCCGATGAGGTTGGTTGGAACCAACTCTGGCGTCGCGGAATCGGAGTCTGGTGACGAAAATGGTCACGTTGGGCATCATAGTATGACCACTTCTGGTACGGAAGGCTACGAAACGGCGCAAGAGACTCAGAGCGAGAGTGACAGCATTGCGCCCAATGGTTCTGCGCAGCGTCTTGAGCATACGGAAGAAGAAGAACCATCCATCCAGGAACTCCTCTCCGTTGAGCAAGGAATCAAACCGATTTCGGGTGTTGAAGCCTGGGAGATGGAGCTTGGAGAAACTGTCAAGCGGATTGGAGGTGATAAGATCGACGAGAAGAGACGAGGCTCGGTGGCTGAAATAAGCAGGAAGGCAGGGAGAAATCCAACTGCTGGTCGTAATGGGACGTCGGGTACGAAGAGGGACCGAGCAGATTCGTTGAAGCGGGGTGGGATCATAGGTCTATTTGACCCTCAGGATGAAGTACGGGCGCCCTTTCAAGAAGAGGGGGGTGATTTGGTGGATATTCAGCAGAATGGTGAAGATACGGTAGAACAAGGTTTTGCGACGAGGGAGAAATGCCTCGAAGAGAAAGAGCGGACCATTGCAACTCGTGAACTTGAGGTTGGGCGTCGTGAGGAAACGGTTGCTGTGCAGGAGAGAAATTTACTCGAACAAAAGGCGAGCGAGGAAGAGCGGTTGGAGAATATTAGGCGGAATGGTGAGGTGGAACAAAGTCTCTCGGTGAGAGAGAAAAGACTCAAAGAGAAAGAGTGGACCATTGCAAGTCGCGAGCTTGAGGTTGAGCATCGTGAGGAGGTAGTTTGCGGACAAGAGAGGGGTTTATGCGAACGAGAGGCAAGTGAGGAAGAGCGGTTGTCAACGACGCATAAGCAACTCCAGGATGCGGCATTAGAGCTTGAAGACCGCGAAAGAGCGTTACAATTCAAAGAAAAGGCTGTGGAACTTAAGGAGATGGAGGTTGCCCGAAGAGAAAAGGATGTTCAACTACAGGAGTTGAAAGTGAAGGAGTGGGAGAAGAAAGTCGAGGCGAAGGAAACAGCGTTGGAGGAAAGGATTGCCAAGGACACTTTGGCTGCATCTGTATCACCCTGGACAATAATGCCTGTTGACCTTCTCAGAAGATGTTGGAGCCTCATAGGTCCATCATCGTCTCCTTCCACCACCATCTCTAGCCCTGAATCTCCACACCACCGAACTAGCTCATGGGCTATCAGGCGTGATATCCTTTTCGGGCCTTATCACTCTGGAGGGTATTTCGTCCTCATGAGCATTGGCGTGTGTGTGGTGGCGTTGAGGGTGCTCGGAAAGAAGGCTGGCGGTTTTGTTGGACGGGGTTGAATTGCTGGCTCGAAGATCAATATCAGGCGTAGGATCTTTCAAACTCGCTCTGCTTTTCGGATTCTCATTTTACCCTTTCTTGCAAACCCCACTTACAGGATAGTGTATTGTTATTTATCTCTATATTGCCCCATAGATATCCCATTCCCCGTTGAATTTTTTTTCCTCGACGACTTTGACGACCCCGCACGACCATTAATGACGTGGTTTTTGGTTTTTGCTTATTTAAATTAATGCAACTCTTTCAGATTTTTGCTCCGGCATGTAAACTACCTGCTTGTTCACCAGCCTGAAATCAATCAAACAACCTCTAAGCACTTTAACGTATTGTCCTACGAAACGATTTGAAGGCCGCAAACACTCATGAAAAAGCGCGCCAATTATTTAATCTTTAGGATGTTTTACAGTTATACTATTAGAAAAATAAGTAAACATTTCATTTGTGGTGCGTTCTACAGGGATCGATTAACGTGGAAAAAGCCTGCGTAACTTCAGAAGTCGAACGTACATGCAACAAAGCCACGATAGTCACGATCCCCCAACACCCCGTTTATGCAGATCAAGATCATAGATTAAGGGGAGAAGGTCGTCTCCTGGCTGTTTGTGACATCTGGGGAACAGGTGCAGGTTCCACTGTGCGGGGAGGTCCCAGAATCTGGTTCTCTTTCTCTTTCGATTTTGACGCAAAGAACGATCGAAAACCTAATACAAGATACCATTGATGAATGAATAGATTTAATAAAAGAAAATTATAACGTACTGAACCAACCGCAGAATGGTTTCCCTTCTTCCTGCTCTTGCTGAGGCTTCGACGTGACGGGGAAATTTTTGTTGATGCTCTCAGTAGAATACAAGCTCAAAGTCGATGCATCGCTCATAGTAGGACTCAAGGGAGACGGCATGGTCTCTTGCCCTGGAACTGTGAGAGTATGACCCGTTTTCAGCGGAGGAGAAAATCGATGCTGGGATTCCAGGTTGAGAGGTGGAGGAGGTTGGGACTTTGGACGCTGCGTCGATCCGGCCAGCGGTGGTCGACGAGCCTCCTGTGGGAAGGCCACCCTCATATTTGAGGGACCTTTGGGTTGAACAGACCTATCTGGCGTATGCGGCCATGAATAAGACGATTGGTGGAAGGCTACATGCGGTGCGAGAGGTGGGAAACCCAAAGGTGATGGACGACGGGGGGAATAGGGCTGGAGGTACCTTGGTGTGGGCGGTTTTGGTGCCGACATCGAATCCAGTCGTTGTCGCCGTTCGTAAAACTGTCCCTAGTGGCTATCAAAGATGTTCGAACCAGCGAACGGGTGTGTGAATTGTGTCCGTTGTCCCCTTTTTATAACAAGATCAGTAGCACAGCCATTCAAAACAGCACGGATCAAATTTATGGGTTGCCGAGAACCGCCCTTCGTCGGAACGAGCCAGCTCCCCTCACTCCTTTGCACAATTACACTCGTTTTTACCACGACAATCTTTTACCACTTCGCCCATTTGCTTCATGACGCCCACTTGGCTCGCCATCACAACTTTCTGTCTGCTTTTTGTTCCCATCGCTGGTCAAAATTTTGGGATAAAGGACCTTCCTACATGCTCGAAGGACTGCGCATCTACCTCTGCAGCAGGAATTGGGTGTAAATTGTAAGCGGTGGCTCAAGTCTACTGTCCAATTTCTCATTTTTTGCACCAGAGACGACGAGAAGTGTTTATGCACTCACTCCAATTTCTCATCCAACACCTTTACATGTTCATCTTCCGTTTGTAACACCCATGATGTCAACGTGGTTAGCGGTGTGCTCTACTACATGTGTACCCCTTGTACGTTCTGTCTCTTTCAACCGATTGCAGACAGTTCACAAATATGATTTACCAGATGCGTCGTCGTCACTTTCTTCATCGAGTTCGTCTGCCCCTTCTCTCTCGTCTGCGGCATCTAGCACAATGTCATCAACATCAACCATTAATATTACTCCGACCGCTAGTACTTCGACTGCATCCAGTACGATTCCGTCACAACCCCTCTTCGGGGCTGCCAGTGCCTCGACTAGCTCGAGCAGCACTGAAACAGTTGTCGAAACGGTTGTAGTTTCGCAGACTACAGATGTTCCCGGTTCCGGCGCACCGCGGACATCATTGTCGATAGGAATGAGTGTCGCTTCTGTCGCCATCATCCTTACGTTCTTATTTTTCTGAATTCGCGGCGAGGAAGGATGTACTATTTTCGGATCTGAGATCTGGTGTGCCCAGATGCCATTTTATTCGAAATGCAGCCCACCCCGTTTCTTCTTCGTCTTCACACTTATCTCTTGATAACCCGTTTTGGAAAATCACATTAGTGTCGTGAAAAAGGAGAAAGGAGCTAAGTTTCTATAAATAGAAAATTCCCGCCTGCAACGAACATTTCCTAATCCAGACTCAAGGCTAAGCCAATGTCAAAGTCTTCGCATTGGTTCTGAGTTTTGTCGGTGTCAAGAATAAAATGACTAGCCTGGACACATGTGAATGGATGGTGGGTTCAGCTTTTGGAAATAGCACACCGTCCAGAGAAGTTACGGCCCAGAATCCCACTTCCGCGAGCTATGAATGTCGTCTTTGCTGCGCTAATCTATGTCTGACAAGATATAACATTTTGAAAGTACAATGTATCAGACAAAAGTTTTGTATTCTGAAGGTGTCGTTTTCTGAACATTCGGAACACACATATCATTTCGGGTTGAACAGAACTGATCCAGTGGCCGGAAATAATTTATATACACCACAACAATTCCCCTTCGTCTGTCCAAGCAGATATATAAAATCATTTAGGCTGTTGCCGTCATGCCACTCATATCATGCTTCCTCTCGTCAATCGTAACGGCGACCTTCTCCACTGATGAGACCGAGGTAGAAACATTTGGTTGGTTCAAACCCACAGCTCCGACGCCTCTGAAAGAGACAATAGCTAGAACACTACCTAATTTGCAGTCAAGATTGAGGAAAATGATTACCAAAAAAAAAACAGAGACTTGCCAACGACCCCAAAACCAAATGCAGTCCACTGAGCAGCTCTATACATGAGAATAGGATCCTCCCCTTCCAGTAGGACTCGTCGTCCAACTCCCTTAAACACCGTCGTCGATACAACCACTCCTACAGTCGTTCCCAACTGCATCATCGTCATGAAGAGCGCACCAGCGACGCTCTGCTCGTGAGGGAGAGCAAACTTGGCAATAAAATTCGTCCCCGCAGAGGAGACCAAGTCAGCGCCCATCGCACTCATGAAAATAGCAGGAAAGGCAAATGCCCAGTAGGAAAAAGTAGGAGGGATCAGGGCAAAGATGAGGCACGCAGATGTTGTTGCCACAGTCCCAACACCAGTAATCCAGACAAGTGGAATTCGTGATGCGAAAAGTCCCACAACGGCATTGTAGGGGATGCCTGAGACGAACATGGGTAGAAGGCAGAGGGAGGTCTGCAGGGTTGTATAATGTTTATAGTTTTGGTAGAACAGCTGCACCCAGAAAATCCACGCAAGGAATGAACCCCAGTTGCTGAATGCAATAACCATCATTGCGGCGAATCGACCATTGGCGCGACTCCAGATGGAAAGTTTGAGTAGTGGAGGTGGGGTGAAGATCGAATTGTATGAGCAGGCACCCTTCTGAACTCTTTCAAGATGGTATTGCCAACACAGAAAAGTGAAGGTGAAAAGTAGCCCCGAAATGAGCAAGGCGATAATATCTTCAGTAAGTTGGAGTGAGTTGTGGACATCCACGAGGGCAAAAACAATCAAAAGCATACAGGGTGTCGCCCATTTTTTGGGCGCTAACTCTCCTTGGCTCAGTACAAAAACAATTTGTACCAAGCCTGCAGTCAACAAGAAGGCGCCCAACCAGTCGAAACGTTTGTCTTCCTCTTCGGAAGGTTGATCTGCATCTATGGACACAAATCCTCCAATAATACAAACCACCGTCAATCCAGTCAAAAGGTAGCAATTGGATCGCCACGTCGGCCTAGCGAGGTCGTAGGTGTTGGTAGCCGAACCATACGAATTATGGAAGACGTGAGAAACGCTTACTTGGTAAATTGTGTCAGAAACCCTCCAAAAGCCGTGCCAAATACGGCACCAATCGCAGAGCCTGTTGCGAAAGTTGCGAAAGCAAGAGTCCGCGCACGTGAAGGAGGAAACGCCTGTGCGAGGATACCTAGCTGTGAAAATATCGAGCTCGTTCATACAATAACAACTGGATTCATACTGATGCAGGGATTTGAGCAGCGGCTCCAATTCCCTGAAACCCACGCAGAATATCGAGAGTCAGCACATCTGTGTCAACATGTCAACGATTTGTATAAACTAATACCAGGTGCATACCTTTGGAGAACGCGCTTCCAATAGTGAATGCAGCAACAATGAACGAGCCAATCAAGAAGGTTTTCTTTCTCCCATACAAATCGGCAAGTCTGCCACACACGAGGAGTAGGCATCCCTGGGGTGTTAATTTCAGTTATAAATGATGTAAATGATCAGATCCAAGACGGCTCTAGGGGTACCTCAATGACAATGCAAGGCCCTGTTTAATGGCTGGCTGGAAGAAAAATTCGACTCAAGGAACTAAGAGGGTACGCAGATATAACCCAGTCGAGTTCTGCTTCTTCAAGAAGCATGTCCCTTTGGATAGCCGGCAAAGCTATTGAGAACGCTGCTACGTTTGCGTCCTAGAAGAAAAGTTAGTGATGTCGTAGGAAACCCGCAAAGACGAATGGGGAGTCCTTACATTCACAATCGTGGAAAGGGTTACCGTTAGTACCAGCAAAATTGGCTTGAATAGAAACCTATGAGGGTGCTGCGTCTGCTGTCCTCCATGCAGTGTGCTCTTCGCACTTTCCGACTCCATGGCCTTTCAATAACATACGATGGTCTTCGTGAGTTTAAATTGTGGAAAATTTCTCATGATCCGTAGGGGAAAAATACAGTGGAGATGTTGAAGACAGATATCTGAGAAGAGAAGTTCAGGGTATGTTGAGAGAACAAATATTGATGGTATACCTTGCAGCAAAATCCCAATAACTTATAAGACTCCCACCAGATAGAATCGGCTTAAATCCACAAGGATTCGGCAAAGATGCCAGGGAGGTAACCATCCGGCTTTCCAAGCGACGTGGATACACCATATTGCAGCTCCACAGCTAATTCTGCACTGCGCATCAGTACAGTGACCCCACAGAACAAGTGATTTGGGTCATTTTTAGAGGACGAGTGCTTTCTGTGCGACTCTTGAGAGCTTGAGTGATGGGAATTCCAACTCTGAAGGAACCGCAAAATCTACTGCGTCCTAGAGGAAAAGTTAGTGATAGCGTAGGAAACCCGCAAAGACGGACGGGGAATCCTTACATTCACAATCGTGGAAAGGGGTCGTCATCTTCAACTTCTTCGATGGTTCTGTGGGAGCATCAGAGTCCAATTTGCGCTTCTTTGTCTCGTTCATTATCCGGGTGACCGCCGCCGTGTGGGTGCAGCGCGACCGGAGAGCAGAGAAATGAGATTTTCTTCGACTTGACGAAGGGGTGCGAGTCGTATGCACCTATGGTTTTTTCGATAATATACGATGGCCTTCGTGAGTTTAAATTGTGGAAATTTTCTCATGATTCGTTGGGGAAAAATACAGCGAGGATGTTGAAGACAGATATCTGAGAAGAGACGTTCAATACAGGTGGTATACCTCGTAGCAGAATCCCACTAACTTATAAGACTCCCACCAGATAGAATCGGCTTAAATCCACAAGGATTCGGCAAGGATGCCAGGGAGGTAACCATCCGGCTTTCCAAGCGACGTTGATACACTATATGGCAACTCCACAGTTAATTCTGCACTGCGCATCAGTACAGTGACCCACAGAACAAGTGCTTCGGGTCATTTTTAGAGGAAAAGTCAAGACAACCGCTTTCTGTGCGACTCTTGAGATCTGAGAGCTTGAGCGATGGGAATTCCAACTCTGAAGGAACCGCAAAATGGTCACTGGAAAATTTCTCCAACAATTTGAAACCAACGCAGTGTACAGAAGACGTCATCTTGAAATCGTACTGACCCGGTAGACCTCTGGATAGATGTAGAAGACCCAAAAAAGAAGGCCTGCAGACAGTATTGGTACCGGCACCATCCGAGTCCGCCAAATCGATTCTCTGAGAACTCCGAGAGCTGTTCCTGTTGTTGTGTTGCCAGAAGAGGGGGTTAGGCAATGTCAAGTACTGGTTAGGGAGACAACTTTTGCCCTTCGCTGACCAGGCTTGGACCAGGCAGCAATTTGCACATTTATAAAAGAAGCTTTCCGAGATGTTTCCGGCAAGTACCGTGTCGCCCACACAGCAATCTTTTCAGAGCAACCATACTGTCGAATTGTTACCTAGGACCTCAGCTAAATTTACTCATCTCCTCTCCCTGGACAGTGGGATGCTGACCATCTATGGTCAGCTCTTGAGAAATCCTTTCCACAATGCTGAACACATGGGCGTGTATCAGTCCTGCACGATAAGCACGAGAGAGAAACAGATGAGATGTCGGATACATTATGATTATTCTGCCGCTCTTCTTCCAACTTAGTATTGGAAAACATCAGAGGCATTGCCACTTACAGTGATGCAGTTGTGCTGCGAAGAGGTGAGTAAGACTCGCCAAGAAGACACGGCCATTGAAGGTAGCGGCGAAGTACTCGGCCGGGATATCTTGTTAGTTCGCATGCATTTGAATGCCAATTTTAATTGTCTTGGACAAAAAGGTTGGGTCACGGTTCATGTTGCGGAGCCACATCAAAGATATATTCTAACTTAGTTTTCTGAATTGGATGTACAATATAGCTAACTAGTGTTGAGAATAGAATATCGCTAGCGCTACTTTTCTTGCACCTTACCGGCTTCTTCCAAAGATGAGAGGGAAATATCAGTGACAGTCTTCGGTGGGCTATCGACACCCACTACACCAACACCTCGAAATGCGGCAATGGATAAAACACTAGCTAAAATCACCGTCTCAAAAACTGAGCCACAAAGGAGGAAGCACAACTTACCAACAACCCCGAAGCCAAACGCAGTCCACTGAACAGCTCTATACACTATAATTGGATCCTTCCCGTCTATAATTGCATTCTCTGCTACTCCGTTGAACACCATCATCGACACGGTCACGCCCACTGCAGTCCCTATCTGTGTCATCATGCTGAAAAGCGCACCAGCAACACTTTGTTCATGCGGAAGAGCGACCTTGGCGATGAAAAGTGTACCCGAAGACGCGACAAAGTCAGCGCCCGTTACACTGAGAACAATCGCAGGGAAAGCGTAAATCCAATACATCACGTCGGGCGGCATTATGGCAAAGATGAGGCAAGCCACTGTTGTAGCTATAGTCCCGATGCTGACCATCCAAACTACAGTTATGCGTGACACCATAAGGCCAACGAAAGCGGTGCAGAATAGGCCCGAGAAAAACATGGGTAGAAGGTAAAGAGAAACTAGCATTGGTGGGTAATGTTTGTAGTTTTGGTAGTAGAGCTGAACCCAAAACAGCCAGGCTTGGAATGAGGCCCAGTTAGTGAAGGCAATGGCCATCATCGCAGCGAGTCGTCCGTCGGCGCGTGTCCAAAGAGATGGCTTGAGTAGCGGAGGTGGAGTGAATATTGAATTACGTGAGCGGGGATCCAGTTGAGCCTTTTCCAAGTGGTGCTGCCAATAAAGGAAAGCGATAACCAAGAGAACTCCGGCAGTGAGCAACGTGAGGATATCTGTGGTAAAACAAGACGAGTGTTAGACACATAAGAAGGGAGGGTGATGGGTAGATATACAGGGTGTTGCCCATTTCTTTGGTGCTACTTGTCCTTGACTCAGTGCAAAGACGATCTGAATTAACCCTGCAGTGACGAGGAAGGCGCCAAACCAATCGATGCGTTTGTCTTCCTCCTCAGAGGGTTGGTCCGGGTCTATGGCAACGAAACCTCCGATAGCGCAGATCATCGCTGTCCCAGCCAAAAGATAGCAAGTAGTGCGCCATGATGGTCTAAAAAAGATGTTAATTTTTGGTAAATAATCGGAAGAATACGTACTGGGTGAACTGAATCAAAACCCCTCCAAGACCCGTTCCCAATACAGCACCGATGGGTGCGCCCGCTGCGAAGGTAGAGAATGCGAAGGATCGCGCGCGAGACGGGGGGAATGCATGTGCAAGAATACCTAGCTGTAAATATGTTCAGTTCATTCGCGCAGTACCTGTTATTAAATAATTCGTACGGATGCAGGGATCTGAGCGGCGGCCCCAACTCCTTGGAACCCTCTCAGTATGTCGAGGGTCATCACATCTGTGCAAACATGTTGGAAAACGACTTTCACCAAAAAAAAAAAGGATGAATACCTTTGGCAAACGCGCTTCCAGTGGTAAAAGCAGCAACAATCAATGACCCAATCAAAAATGTTTTTTTCCTCCCATACAGATCGGCAAGTCTGCCACATACGAGGACTAAACAACCCTGAAGCGTCGATTAGAAATCAATCCAATGAAAATGACGAATTGGTAGCTGAAGGTACACTGAAACTTACGGAACTAAGAGCGTACGCAGACGTGACCCATTGGAGTTGTGATTCCTGAAGCTTCATGTCCTTCTGGATCGTCGGCAATGCTTCTGAGAACGCAGAGGTACTCCCGATCTACAATGTTATAAAATAAAATAATTCAGCAAAAAAATTGTTTTTGATTCACTATAAACGGGCTGCAAATCGATACTGACGTTCACAATCATGGAACAGGTTAGGGCTATAACTAACAGCACTGACTTTGCTGAACCTCTTTGAACAACTGGTTTTGAATGAAGAGTTTTCCGGGTTACGAGCGGGTCGTCATCGACTCGTAAAGTGCTTGCAGAGTTCATTGTGAAGCAGAGATTTGGGCGAGTAGTTGATGGAGCGCAGGTGATATTTCTGAATGCCTTTTATCATCTGGGCCGGATAAAAAAGGAGCACACAGTGGTGTTCCCGGAAGCTGGAGATATATTCAAATCCACTTCCAAAGAGATGTTGAAATGTTCTATCATTCAACAGCAAGGCTTCTTATTAGGTTCTTCGAGGCTGCCGGGTCTGTGACTAGAATAAATCAGGAACACTAACAGGCCAGATAGCAGGAGTTACGACCCCCAAGAATTTTGGAAAGTTGTGAGACGCTCAAGCCAGAGTTAGCCTGCCAAAGTTACTACTGAGGCTGATTTCAAGGCGGAGGGATCTTCTGGACGCCACCAGATTATCAGGGTAGTCCAATGGGAATCACCGAATAAAACGCCATCACATGGCCACTCAAAGCTTCAGTCTGACTCCCGAGTCAGGAAATAGTCAGGAACGTTGAGCAAGACCTTGCCAGTCCGGCGGCAGTTGGTACACCATTCGATGTATCGGGTACTTAGTGCGTAACCAGCCGCTACGGCAATGAACAGAGTGAGCAGGAATTAGTTTCAAGATGAAATAAAGTCCAGTCCCAGATGTTCTCAAGCACGCCAATCTTATAGCGGTTCGCCCAAAATGTGAGCAGACTTTACAGAAATTTTGTCTTCTGAGTGTGTAGAAAGGAGACACTAATACTAGTCAAGGGTTGGAATTCCGCCTAATCAAGCATTTCGCAACTTTCCGACTAATACAACTTACATTTACATATATCTAGAAACTCTAATTTCGTCATTGCCTGGACACACTGACTACGTTATTGAAAACCTATGCAAGGCCCCACTCCGAACGCGAAGAAGACTCTTCGTTATCGCAGTCGTCGTGGTTGAAAACTTTTTTTTTTTTCAGACTCTACCGCCGAATCCCATTTCTGCTTGCATTCGACTAGATAGCCTTCGACATCCATACCATTTCTCAAGTATCGCTCTATGGTCTAATAGTCTGATGACTCTGGCGAATCACGATATCGGCTTCCGAAGCATTTTCAAACTCTACTTTTAAATCCCCGAAGTTTCCCTTTGGTTACCAAAAGGTCCTCTCTGCTTCCTGCAACACAGTCGTTGTTGTCATCATCTGCATGCCTTTCACCTTCCTCGGTTCTTCAGCTCGGACCTTGACATTTGCCCCATGGAACGGGTATACTCAATTCCGCAACAACTTTGCTTGGTAATCGGGGTATATCCCAAAAAAGTCGGTAATTGAACTAATTGTACTCTTGGATTGTATCTTCCTTATTCTTGTATTCCAAATCGTTTTTGTGGCTCTCAGAACTAACTTGTAGCTTGGTTAGTAATTGAATATCCTCTGAATTGCATCTGAATTCATGTTAGGAAAAAAATTGGCTGATGTTGAGTGTTTTCAATAGAGTTGCGGATCTCCTATGTTTAATATCTGTCTTCATACACAACCGACGTCCCATGGCATGCACGTTCTGCGTTTTTTGCACCATTGAATACCTCTAACAGGTTGTAGTCGGCCGATGTCAATCGGTTGTTTCTTTATCCACGAACTAGGAGCTTAATAGTTTTTTTGATTGGTTCGTATCATGTTATACCTCTGCACAGCGCGGTGACATTTAAATTTTCTCTGTGACGGCCATCGTCTTTCATGCTTTTGCTTTTGGCAGCTGCAATTTTGTATCGACTTCAGCAGTAGGCGACATGTCCATCTTGTAAAAGATCTTCAAGTTCAGCTTGAGGTCAATCCCTTTTTCCACCACATTGTTTCCTTCAAGTTACCGGAGTTGAAACTGTTGAATACTAGATAGGTTAATGTGGTCATTGTATCTGAATTTCAGATTTTTAAACTTTTTTGTAATGCATTGAGTTCATGACAGGAGTCAACGGACTCGGGCCGGATCTGGGACTGGCGAAGAATTTATGGCATCCATATTCCAAGTTGGGCCACGACTTGTGCCAACTGCATGGATTTATAGCCTCACGTCTAGCGACTTTGGGCAACAGTGGAGACTATTCCTCTTCTTCCTCTCTCTCACCAACTAAGTTCGCGACAAAGGGTGTCCAGAGCTTTCGTCATGAAGTTTAGGTAGGCTTCAAGACATCTTGTTGTCCCAGACTTACTCAAAAGACCAGTTCTTCACTCAAGTTCAATGCCGTCTCAGATTGGTGGGATGAGTATATTGCGTATGTGCCACTTAATACTTCGTTTGAGTCATGCCTAGACTTTCATAACAGCTACGACACACTCAAAAAATATATTTATCAACTCGAAAAGCAGCAAGCTGGGCGCGAACAAATTCTTGTCGCTGACCTAGAGTCAAATGAGCGCTCTTCATTACTTAACCAGGCCGATATCAGTGATACTGACGCCTTGTTCATCCCCTTGTTGGACCGAGAATTACAGAAGATTGTCACGTTCTATGAGCACCAGGAGAAGGAACTGTTGGAAGAATTAGAAGCACTGGAGAAGGATGTAGTCCTACAAGACGAGCTGGGTTTGCATGTCGAAGACCATTGGGGTGATTACGCGGACGAAGATGACGAGGAGGACGATGACAGCATTTCAAGGAGCCCAGAAGGTAGACGCCGTTCCCTCAGCTTTCACAGGAAAAGGTCAACCTCGGGTCGAGCAGCAAGTTTGTCTGCATCTCTTTCATTTATTACTTTCTTATGTTGACATCTTTTCAGTTGGACCTAGTACGTTTGTAGAACGCCGCAGGCAAAGCATCACATCCTGGGAAGAAGACGCCCACGGCGCTGTCGAAAGTGCAACAACCCGACGGAGATCAATTTCTATGTCGGCTACCCTTGGCAAGATCACAACGAAGCTGACGAATCTTAAAGACAGCATCACTTCGTCGCCTTCTGTGCCCGAACACACAATTTGGACATCTCGCTCCGACTACGCTTATGACATTCGCCTCTTGTACAAACGAAGAATTACGAACCTCCATATTTCTTTCGCAAACTTACGTTCATATGTCGAGGTTAATTATTCTGGCTTTCGCAAGATTATCAAGAAATACGACAAAGTCACTTACTCAGAGCTCAAAGAAAGGTACCTCCACGATGTCGTTGAACATGTGACGCCTTTCACGCAGGCGTCGAAAGACAAGATGAACGAGGCTATCAATCGTTTAACGGATCTGTATACCAAGTGCGTTTCTCGGGGCGACAAGTTTCTTGCATTCCAGCAGCTACGTCTTAATCAACGCGAAAATATTGCTTGGGAAAGAGACACCGTATGGCGGCAGATGATCGGAAGGGAGAGACGTGGCTTAGGCGACATACTGGACCCGGCAGGAGCAGTTCTTGTAGTTCCTTCTGAACCTGTTATTGTCAACATTCCCACCCCTGTCGGGAGGTTCAAAATCACGAAAAAGAGGGTTTTCAAACTTATTTCGGTGCTGGTGTTTATCACCCTTTTGAACGTTTCTGTCGTAAAAGGACAAGAGGCCAATAAATGTTTTGCTATCTTGTCTTTTTGTACAATTCTTTGGGCTACTGAGGTTTGTCGCGATTCCTCGTCTCGAGTTTCAGAGTTGATGAAGATTTGAAAAGGCCATTCCCTTGTTTGTTACTTCGATGTTCGTACCGTTGCTCTTGGTGTTGCTGCGTGTCATTCGTGATGAGAATGGAGTTACAATGACCGCTCCTGCTGCGACAAAGTATGTCACATTCCCTAACATCACGGCGAATAAGCTTTAACATTTCCCGTGTCCAGATTTATCTTTTCTATCATGTTCTCTCCGACCATAATGTTACTCATAGGTGGTTTCACCATCTCATCTGCATTAAGCAAGACCAACATCGACCGAGTGATCATCACCCGCGTCTTGAGCTTTGCGGGTACACGACCAAGTAGAGTTCTTCTTGCTTTCATGGGTGTTTCGTGCTTCGCGAGTATGTGGATTAGGTGAAGAGTTTCCGTTTTCGCTATGCAAGTTCGGAATTCTTACTGTGATGGTGATACTTTAGTAACGTGGCTGCCCCTACTCTTTGCTTTTCTTTAATTAGGGCAAGTCTTTCACAATCTCCACTGCGCCCTTTGATTGATTTCACTTTCACAGCCAATCCTACGTACCCTTCCTCCACGATCAGCCTTTGCTCCATGCCTGATTGTACGTGCAGCTTTCGAATCACGGAGTGATTAATTCCTTATACCGATCTAGATCGCAATTGCTTTGGCAGCCAACATCGGCGGCCAAAGCTCACCCATCTCATCCCCTCAGAATATCATTGCTCTGCAAGCGATGGACCCTCCGCTTGACTGGGCCAAGTGGTTTGCTGTCTCTATCCCTGTCTCAGCCATCTCTATCGTCCTCATCTGGCTCTTCCTCCTTGTCTCTTACCGTCCCTCCCGCTCACCGGACGGTGAGGGCGAAATTGAAATCAAGGCAATTCGCCCGACAAAGGAGCCTTTCACCGTCAAGCAGTACTGGGTCACGTTTGTATGTGTGCTGACGATTGCACTTTGGTGTGTAGAGCATAAAATACAGAAATATGTTGGTGACATGGGTGTCATTGCGATTTTGCCGATTGTGGCCTTCTTCTCGACGGGAGTTTTGAAAAAGGTAATATGATTCATTTAACTTGCATCTCCACTGGGATATTGATTATTATTGAATAGGATGATTTCGACTCCTTCATGTGGACGATTGTATTTTTAGCGATGGGAGGGATTGCTTTGGGCAAAGGGGTAGTGTCAAGTGGTTTGCTTGAAATTATGGATGTCCTGATCCGAGATCTCGTCAACGGGTTTTCGCTCTACTCCGTCGTGCTGATTTTATCTCCTGTGGTTTTGGTCCGTATTTCATTAAACTGCTATGGCTTAGTCTCACTCATTGACGTATTTCATTATCTTCTGTTGATTTTATTTCCTTACAGGTGATATCAACTTTCATCAGCCACACAATAGCAAGCGTATTACTCGTGCCTATCGCTAAGGAGGTCGGCCAAAGTTTGCCAGGTAATCATGCGAACGTCCTTATTTTCATCACGGGACTTCTCTGTTCTGCTGGAATGGGAATGCCAGTGTCCGGATTTCCTAATCAGACAGCGTGAGCACCACAAAACTACAAAGAGTGTTGAAAATCGCTGACATCAAATGTCCATAGCGCCACCCAGGAAGATGAATTGGGCGAATTGTACCTGACTAATGTCGATTTTCTTAAGAATGGCGTGCCTTCAAGTGTCATTGCAACTCTGGTGAGATACGATTTAATTTTAGTCATCACATGTCTATAACCACTGCTTAGGTTGTTGCTACACTTGGGTTTGTGCTAATGAAAATCATCGGGTAAATCTCCAATGTCGCTCCAGTGAACTGCAAACCGTAATTAATGCTTTCACATAGGATTTAGGATTTAGAATGATTTCGATATCTAAACCTTTAACCGATGCCGCTCTAATTCGGATCATTGGTGATAGTTTCTGGAGATCGCCTTGATGAGTGCAGACGCCAGAGAAACGTTTCGCGGACATTTATCAAATCAGATACGACCCGGGAATACTATAAGTCTATTAATAATAATTGATTTCAGATCCGAATCCAGAAAATACAGCAACCAAACACTTTGAATTCATTTCGCGAAAGCCTTTTGTAGACTGAGTTCGAAGGCATTCGCTATTCAAGCTTGTTTGATCCAACCTCAAGTAATTAATGGGGAACTTCCCAAATGAGGTAGGACAATTGTCAGTCTTGCGCTGGAGCCCGGGATGTTGTTCCGTGGACCGGGGTAGACATGATTGTGCAAGCAAAGGGCCCGAAATGTCATGAAGCTAGGGTTGGTAAATGACTATTACCACCAAAAGTCGGTCAGGACGGTTTCAGGAGCCCTTTATATATTGTTTTGTGATCTTACAAGGAGGGTACAATACGTTGGGCGTCCAAATTTTTTTGAGCTCAACAATTTCCATGATCTTTATTCTGACCCACTGGAAGAAATCTCTGTTCACACTAGCCAAACTAAGGTGAAATTGAAAATGCTCGTGATGACAGACCTCAAGATACTAGCCTTGTGCTGAACTGCCAGTACAGAAAATAGTTAAATAACAAATCTCCAGGTTGCTGGTACCCACTCAGGCATCACGAACCATCAATTAGACGTGGTCTCATCAGAAATTATGTAGAGCAACTGTAATTTTGAATTTAAATTTCTTTATTCATTTAAATATTTTATGCTAAAAACAAAGGTTCGAATTTGTTCCTGAAAATATTTACTTAATTTAAAAGATCTTTAGAATCTGGAAAAATCCGATGTGACATCTTGACAAGTGGCCATGAACTCAAGCAACCTCGACAGTACATTGATGATGGCATTAACGTTGTTTCAAGTTGCCACGCGACTCCAGTGCTCGCGCGATCCTCACGGGTGTATATGTGTGAAGGTTCAAGAGACTAATATTAATACAATCCGTGTGTCATTATGTACTTCCATTTATCCCCAGACTGTCGTTTAATACTGTCTTTTCCGTATCATAATAATTTGCTTAAGCGGATTTTGGACACCAAGTTTTTAGATAGCCAGGACCTCGGTACCGACGTCCGACAGCTCAGGACCAAACAATTCTGCGATAAAAAGCATTAGTTCCGATGGCTTATCACTGTGTGACAACGGTCTTCCTATATCTGTGAACGAGTTAAACCCATTTCGAAAAAATGCGCTGTAGATGTATACCGGCAGTCCAACGCCGTTTCAACGTATATATATATATATTGATGGTCATTATGACGAACGTAAAAGTACATCCTGGGGAATGGTACAAATAGCTAGGGGCATGGATTACAAGGTATCATGTGGTGCTGAGGGTATATGATACAAATTGCCAGCATATAAGATATTCAGAGTTTACTTAGTCATACATTTAGCTTGTTTAAATATGAGGCTAAAAAAACAAAAGACTTGAGTGAAAAATCAACGGAAGGACGAAGAATAGACCAATGAGCCAATAAATTTGAAAACAACATAAAGGATATATTACCATGGCCGGTGAGGATGACTAGAGTGTGCATTGCTTGCATAGAGTTCCCTGCGCAGAGGGTAGGCAACTGGTTCCGAAAACCTATGCCTCACATCTGCGTAAACATGCGCCTCCACGGAGCAACTGCGTTCACTCTGACTCATTGCAAAATCTAGAATAGTTTCACTTCGAATAGGGCCATTCGAGTTATAAGGATATTGGTATCTGCCTTCGTACTTCGTGGCCGAGTTTGGCGTGGTAGGTGAGATGGGAGATAGGTTAGGAGTAGAGTCTTCTTGCGAGGCGTCTGACCATCCAGGCCTAAGAGGATTATACACTGAAGAATGTTGACGAAGCTTGTCCCTATTGGCCGTCGAGGGCGAGCGAGCTTGTGGACGAGTCACATCTGGGCGTGAACGAGTTGCATCATATGGCTGGAACCGCGGCGAAGCATCTGATAATTTTTTTCTGGGAAAATTGAATGATTGAAAAACTCAATCTTGACTGTAGGTAACTCACAGGGTTGGAGAATGAACCGGCGAGTGCCGCTTTTCCCAGAGCAACTCTTCACGGAAAACTTTAGACCGAGGATAATCGTCATCGTCCATGCGTAAGCGCCGTAAAACTGCCGCCGAGTCCTGAGAGATCGAGCCTTTCAGGTCTTCCATAGCGGATATTGGGGGAAGGGCATATGGAGAGTCATAGCTTTTCGTGTCAGAAGACTGGATAGGGGGCAGTATCAATTCCTTAAAATCAGATGGTCCCTCTGCACTGTTCAACAAACGAGCGTCGGTTGAGAGGCCAGTCCTTGGGGGTAATGCATGCTTGTGATGAGCAGATGTACTGTCAGTGTGCAAACCTGTGTCACAATTGATTGAAGAAATTGGTGATAGTGTATGTACTTCAGACACTGGGTTGCAGTAGGATGCCATCGGTCTCATAACCCATTGCTGAGAGAGAGCCTTCTCCCCGGTTGAGCCCTCTCCAGAAGGTGTGGTTAACCCCGCCACCGGGTGTGGTGGAACGGCTCTCGACGCTTTGGGTGCCGGCGGAATTCGCATGATGGAATTCTGCGCAGCCTTGCGAGAACGCCGCCTGACTTGGTCAGAAGGGATGACTTGTCCGAATCCTGGTTGATCAGGCGAAAGGCAAGTATCTGGGAAATTTGGCCTAACAACAGAAAGGGAAATTAGTTCAAGCTAACGACCGAATTTGTCTAGTATGTACCCAAAAAGGGGGACAAGTTCGTCACGGATGGACCAGGCCACCCTGTTGAAGAAGTGAGTGCAACGCAGTACGACAATCGAAAATCAGAACCTTCTTGAAAGCTTGAGAGCAACCTATGGTGAAAACATAGCGTCAATATGATTCGTGAAAGACAGCTAGCGTGGCATATGGGCCCTGACAACGGACAGCTCTTATGTACCCACCTCGTACGGCATCCACGTTCCTTGGATCTTGAGGTACCCTCCACGCACACGTCGAATGAGAGGCGCCAGATTTGGTTGTGATTCAATCATCTTCACGATGTCCGCTTGAAGAGCTTCAGCAATGATTAACTGCATGAGTGCAGGCAAAGAGCACATACCCTTCGAGTTACCCAGTGCTACATTTAAACAGACGTTAGTACCACTATTCCTGGACAAAGCAATCGGATGTACCTTTCCAAATTCCCGTCCAGAGTATGTAGCCATCGTCAATATCCATCATGATCCATTGACCATTTAGAGGATATTCGTAGACCGGACTTCATTTCCATTTCATCAGCGCACACTATTGGATCATTAAATACTTACATGTAACCACGAGGGTCGTTCGACGTAATATAGCGACCTTTGGTAACATGATGTTTTGAGCTGGCATATGGACGAAATCGTGGTCCGCCAGCAGCAGGTAAAGATGTTGTATCCTAACAGCAGATCAATATTAGTCTTTGCAAGTGGAGGCAGCCTGGACTCACTTGTACCATGGTAGTTGACATTCTAGGCAAGAAGCAGAACAAGTGACACTTTGTGGGGCGGGGTATAAGTACAAAACGGGGGCAGGGTGAGATCTGCCGAGCACCAGAAGAATACGGAATTATGTGGATCAATTGATCACTTTGGAACGGAAGAATCCTCGACCACGGCATATCTTGTTGCGGCATCATAACATCAAATAAAATCCCTGTAAGGTGCAGTTAGCTCTCGAACTTGAACTGACGGCATTTTCGTTTGTCTCCGACGGGGAGAGACCGACCAAACTCAACCGAGCGCAGATCTATCACCATATAACCATAATCCATGTGTGCTTGAAATAAACATATCATGCTTCTAAACGACACAGCCTTTGTGACTGTCGGCAAGCAAGATGGAATCGAGGACCCCGTGTTTAAAGCGGCAAACATCCAATCAGATCTTATCATGTAGTACTAACTGATTTCAGCCTGCAGAATTTTTGAGTGTCGTTCTCTTGTGAGTTAGTATTTTCTTTATTTTTGTGATTCTTCCAAACTCACGGGTGATATTGTTTTTGCCGGAAATGGCACCAGAAGCGTTGACGAGGAGACTCCTCGCAAGCTCCGAAACATTACTTCAGGACATGTGTGATGGTCACATCGTCAATTTCTTGTTTTGAGGTGTAAGCTTATCCAAGATAAGGTTCCGGAGACGTTTGACGGGGAAATTACCTATTTATGTGAGTCTGTTCTGGAACTTCAACTCGACATCTCGAGACATCCATAGCAACCCACCTAGAAAAGTACATGATGTATCAGGTTACGAACGCTTCCGTCAGAATACCTCACTCCTCCTCACTACGCCTTGATCACGGTCGTCTCAACCGTTTTTGCACAAAACTGCTAAGCTATTCAATTGGAATTCCTTGGAGGTTCCGGATGGTCAGAAGCCAGAACCGCAATAGCCTGAGATTTCCCTTGTGTTATTGATGTTCAAATGGAGTTATTTCCCCAATTGCTTGTGTACGCCGTTCCTGAAAGGTAACCTGCCTCGATCGGAAAACACATGATCGAGACAATAAATCGGCTCAATCCAAACTCTGTAAACCCAGCTCCGGCACCGGCGAAATTAACCCATATGCCGACGGAAATGATTCAGATATTGTCCAAAACCGTGAATATACAGATCTAAAACCAAGATAAAATCTTTTTGTTCAAAACCCTGGAACTCTCCGCTTCAATCAGAAAATTGTCCTTGATATCTATTATTTTCCCATCATAATCGACTAATTTCAGCGACAATGACCTTGGGCGGCGAAAGTGTATAAGATGTTGCGAACGTCGCTATCAGAGCCTCCTGTGTATATGACCTTGCTCACTTCGAAACCATTGAATTGGCTCGCGGCGCATGACGTATACGCGCCCATGTTATTGAAGCCAAGCCAGTCACCAATTTGAAGCCCTGCTGGCAGTACGGTTTTTGGGCTGACACAATCAATGGAGTCACACGTCGGACCCCAAACGCTGCAAAGGTTTTTTTCCTCGTCCTCTGCGATATGGAAAGATCCTTTCATGAAAAGGACATAGGGGTGGACGATTTGATGGTCAAAGAGTATGCAGTTAAAGGCGCCATAAACGCCGTCGTTGATGTAATCTGATGTCGTAAAAATCGTCGTGTGAAACTCGGGTCAACAATCATGAACGAGGTCAAGAAAAAAAACAGGTCTCACACATGACAGCCGGTTCACCAGAGGGAGTGGTTTCGGGAGTAGTTGCGGTCACCGCGTGGTATCCTAGTGGTGCACGTCGGGCGATGATATTCGTCGCCAGCCTAAATGCCTTCGACACATAATATCTCCCAGGTTCCGCAATGATTTTGATATTGCGTCGATCAGGAAAGTACCGATCGATCGACAGCTTGAGAACATCGGCTGCTTGCTCGAAAAGTCCATCTTCGAACCCTCCACCAATATCAAGGAGATGGAAGGTGTAGCCGACTTCCCGACCCATGTCGAAGACAGCACGGGCACGTCTGATAGCATCCATATATACGGAAGGGTCGTAGCATCCACTACCGACATGAAAACTGACCCCAATTACATCGAGGTTCAACTCTTTGGCTTTCGCGAGAAGTCCAGGGACTGTTCCAAGGGGTGCCCCAAACTTGATGCCGAAAGCGCACAGACTTTTAGAATCATCGGTAAGGATGCGGACGACACATTTGGCGCCAGGGTGAACACGGGCGATTTTGTATAATTCATCAGAGTTATCGAAAGTCATCATATCAACGCCCAATTTAGCCGCGTTTCGGATAAAAGAAGCAGCCTTGCAGGGATTGGCGTAAATGATCCTAGAAGGCTCGACACCTCCGATAGCTAAAATTTGAGCAATCTCGTTGTTAGAGGCGCAATCAAAGCCGGTTCCTAACGCCGCAAGCAGGCGAATGACGTAGGGATCTGGGTTGCATTTGACCGCTATCATACGAGAAACTTATTAATTATCAGCACTGGAGATGAGCTGTGCTGACTTGCCGTAAAATGGTATAACCTCGGGTAAACACGCCTTCCAACGTAGGTGTTGTCGATATACCTGGCTAAGGTCCGCAACGAAGAAGGCTTTCTCGGCGTCTGGCACATGGGCCGCTGCCAAACGAGAGGCATTCATAATGCCATTGCGAAGATGAACTTCGGGATGGCCGTGATACAAAGGTGGTAAGGAAGGGAAGATGGTTTCGTCCGTTATTATTTTGGTTTGACAATCGCCTTGCAGTGGGGTCATCACGCACTGAGCTGACAGAGTATTAGTTGACCAAGGCAATTTGCCATCACGGATAATCGCATAACAATCTGGAGATGAAGATAACTTGAAGTCAAGTGGGTTGACAGCAGGCAGGGTTTCCAAACGGGACATGGGATCCGAAAAAGGAAATTTTTTGTCCAACGAATCTATAGAATCCAATGCGGTCGCAAAAAATGGGTGAACAGTGATACTTTCCAGTCTTTCTATATTGTGTCTTTTGGAATAAATTGTTGTGTAATATCCCGAATTTATTACCGAACCTGAACCGCCACGGTCGATGGTGAGCCGGGCGGGTATAGGACGGTAAATGTGTCGGGCTTAGTCAGTCGATGTGGGTTCCTCGCTCCCTGTATAGCGAGGAAAAGCTTAAGGGTGGCTTATGAAGAAATGGGAGAACGATCGAGTTCGGCTGTAAACCAAAGGGAACTATATCAAGTCCTGTCAAGGAGGTTCGCCTGGTGACGTGTGGAAAACTATTTTAGTAAAAGAATGGTATGGTATATATTTCACGAACCTCTTACGGATGACCAACTATGTGACAACTGCTTTCAGCAGATGAAATTTTCATTGCAACATGTTGAAACTTACGCGAGGGCCAACAAACGGAGATCTTTATTTCTTGCCTGGCTAGAAATGGTGTATCGGGTGGGTCCTCAGCGCCGTGCGATCAATCTGGCAACGCTGAAGAGTGAAATGTAAAAGTTCTCTGTTGTGGTTGATAACAGAAGGTCAGTAATTTTTGCGGAGTTCATTGCATCTGTCAACAATTTCATCATTTATCGGCCGGTGCCGGAGGAGTTCCTTCGACCAGTTTTGAGTCACCCCTTTTTCTTTTTCTTTTTCTTTTTTTTGAATCAGTAATAAAACGCATGGGCACTTAGGATAAGTGCTTTGGACTGGGTAGGGCCTTGGCTGAGCCTTTAAATTGTATGTATAACCAGTCATCTCTTTTATGACGGACATCCCGGCCATGCCACAAATCATTACTTAACGCAGGACACTTGGGGCAATATCTTTGAAATTCCAGGACATGACGAATTCGTTTTCGGGTATCATCCTTCATCGATTGCTGAAATATGACATACAGGGAACACGGTACTAATCCATTCCCTCGATAAACTATCACAAGTTAACGTGTCGAGATAAAAACCCGATCCTACGAGGAGCAATTAAATTAACTGCGGGCACTGAAGATTGTTACTTTCTCTGTTCAAATGGGTTCGGGTTCATGCCTCGGGCCTCAACGTTCAACCTTGGAGCTTATTATCTTGATCCCGAGGTCAGCCGCGAGGCGTGAACTCGGTCCTTGAAGACCGCTATTTCTGAAAGCCCGTTAACCACTCATTTCGAGTTCTTTTCAACTCCTGAGCACATCTAGATTCATCTCGACAGTTCATTACGCAGTTGAACCCTGAGGATCCAAGGCAATCCGGTTTCATCTGACCTGCTTAATCGAAAAGTGATTTCTTTGCTTCAGTTCTGGTAATCGCTTTGTTTTCCTTTCCTACTAAACACAAGGGATTGTGACGTCCCAATATTTAGCTTTGATTTAGCCCTTCGTGGACGACTCAGCATTGGCTCTCCGATGTTCAACCTTACCGTGGACTTAAATCCTTCAACATTCCTTAAGGGTTTGATCACAATCGGAAGTTCACCACCCACATAAGATGTTGAACATCAACGACTTTCGTGTCCATACATTAATTCAAGCCCCATGACCCATTACAACCGCCTTATCTTTCCGAAATTCTTTCAGGAATCAGAATTCTCACCCTTACATCTTTCAATATTGTCATACCACCAGGACGCTTGATGTTGGCTTAATTTTGTAATGCGTGTAATTGAATTTATTGAAGAAGGCATAGTTATCATCAGATCTATAGTGCCTTGTGCATATAACTATAGTTATGAACAGAAGGCCAGGAAAAGTAACATAACAACGCGCTTATACAGAAAATTCTTTCTTTCCACTGTCACCACACATTGGAACCGCGACAACGCCAGATGTCAGATTGTTTATCGACTCCAAAAAGGTTAAAACAAGATATCATATCCGCCTTGAGTGTTTAATGAGTTTAATGTCTGCAACCTCAGGCTCAAAGATACATTGAACAAGACGTCTGATATCACAGCAATACCATGACTTGCAGAAGGCCAAGGCAAAGTACGGGACGTGACTGGGGTCCTGCTTTGATCATCGCAATCTCAAATCAGAATCGACATCCTCCTTCATCGACGTCAAGCTTTCAACGGGAAGGTGAAAGGGGTCTGCCGGGTACTCGGAATAAGCCCTGACCATGTGGAATTCATCGCCCTACTGAGAAATTTTCTATTGAAGATGTCGCCGATCATGGAACTCCAGGCTCCAGCATCCTGAAATATTGACAGGAATCACAGGACCCGTTGATTACCTCATTTCGATAACTTACATTTATACAATCTAAGTAAGAAAAAACCGAATATGAAGTTGCGGCTTGCATGACACTGAACCATGGCGGCCACATGGCTATCGACTTCTAAATATGTACCGATCCCCAATTAGCCGCTTGGCCACAGGGGGCGGATTTAAATCTGTGGTAATCCAGCAATCATCCAGGCAAGTTATCTGAAATCGTATCCCTTCATAACTTCAGGGGCTTAAGCTAAGGTTTCCGCTTTTAAAGGCTTTCTGAGTGAATAGATTCTTGACTTTGATCTCGATTTCTGATTTACACTCTGCGTATCATGAATATCATTCCTCCACGGAACCCAAATGGACTCCAAATGTCCACAACAGCATTTGGTCGAAGAGGCCGTTATTGCATGGCATATCCCAAAAGTAATCCTTGGCACGTGTAAGTCAGAATTTACAGTATGCTCCGGTTAAGAACGGAATTCACACTTTAATGAGTCCCTTTAACGTAGTTCTATCTCCTTTCAGTTTCCACTGATCCACTGGAATGGAACGTAGATCACCTGGAATCGTTGGTGATACCGTGACACTTGGGTGATAATGACCGAATGAGGCTGGTAGTGAGGCATACGCTTTGGTCCCCACAAGCTAAAGATCAAGAAGACATCACATTCGTGGTCTTCAACGAGGCGCAACAAGTGAGTTTGGTGCAATCAACGTTTATGGTTAAGTCCGGGAAATCAGTTTACGCCAATCCCGAGTCTCCATTCCACAGCCGAGAGACCAAGAAAGAATTTTTTGCACTCCGGGCTTTGAATTCAAAACTAGAAAACTGAATTCCTTCGTCTCCGCATGAGCCAAACAACCTAAAAAGTTTAGCCCGCTTCAACAATAGACTTCCACCATATAAATTGGATCTTTTCCGGGCACTTGTTCGGGAAATGGTCTATAGGAACCATTTGAATGGATGCATAGCCATCTTCTTTGGAGTTGCCGTGGAGTCTTGCAGCTACTACACCTTAGTCGCAGAAATAGGACATGCGTACTTTTCTTGACGTAGAGATAGGGTACTAGAAAAAGAAGTTTTCCAATGAAAACGTGGTTATCGAGCACCCACTGTATCAATCGATGGTTACAATGGACGGAATTCGGACCAGCTTCTGAGATCCGAGTTGATGCATCCCGACTCTCGCGGTCAGTGATAAGATTCTTTTCACTCTTTGTATTGAATATATGGCAGCCATGAGACTGGGTCAAGTATTGCATTTATTCAGCATCTCCTGTGCAACAGGTTTTGCTGAACGCATAACCATGGAATCGTGTACAGTTCGTTCGGAAGTCGTAGTTTCTTCGCAGTTACAGGGGTCCCACTCCAACAAACCACCCAAAGGGATATGCTGAACGACAACACGTTTTCCCAGTACTTCAGCCTAAAAATTTGACATCGATCAGAGTACGTGAAATCGATTTTACAAGGTAACGTACCTCATACATCTTAAACAAGCCAGAATTTACTTTCCCCCAGTGAGGTACACCAGCGGCAATAGAATGCAACTGAGAAGAATGTTCATGGAAAGGGCCATATTTAACTTTATGGATACGCATTATGGCGAGGAAATAAAGGTTTGTAGCGGGCAAAGGCGGATGCAAAACCGCTGAAACAGGAATCGACGTTTGGTCTTCTCGAATCATTCCAATACGATTGTTCGATGAGTCGAGAGTAACGCAACAATGGGGTAAAATTTTTACCTCGAAGTTGCCCGCTGCCAAAGATGTATGGAAGAAAACAATAATCATCTAAGCCCCAGACACCATGACTTCCAGCGGGTTCCAATTTGTAGACGTCTTGAAGACGCCAACATAGCCTGAGATATCGCAAGAAGATAGTCAAGACCAGATCACGTTCTTCGTCAACGTTCGGCTCAAAAAACCGTACCAAGGTCAAGCAGAGGAGGAATAAACCAAAGGAAGTTTCATGGCCAGTACCATAATCTAGTCGCACAGAATGTCCGAATGATGTTAGGAAGTATGGTTTTACAAAGGGAACAACACCGAGATAGGCAGAACCAAGAAGGTCCCCGAGAAGGCGGTCGGCCCACTACATGGATAGCCATTAACACAGCACAAGTCAAACTGAGAGTAGCCAACCTCTTCCAGTCGCTGACCCCATGTCCGAAAAGCCATATTCCCAAACCGTTGTGGGGTACTGAGAGGCGGAATCTCTTCTACCCACGCATCAAGAGTGTTGAGTAAGACCAACATTTTTTCAACTGCCTGGGCGGCTTGAACATCGAGACAAAAAGCAAAAGTATGTAGATTCTACCTGACTATGTTTCTCGGGTTCCCAAGGTAAGCTGTACCCAACGACAGACTCATTCAACCGTCGAAGGAATATCCTGTAAACTTGGTATGACCGTTTTGATTTCCAAAGTTCAACATCTTCATCAGATCTAATTCTTGTAATAGGTGGGGATCCAAGTTGAGAGATGTCAGCAAGTGTAATTGCGGGTATCGATTCAGCCATGGTAGATATTCGGAGAAGTCAAATACATTACGTAATATTAAATTATATTTATTCCACGAACGCGTCGAGTCACACACGCGTTTTGTCGCACCACACCAGATAGTTTTCATTTTATTGCGACAGATAATCAGGATGGCACCATATGATGATTGGAACAAAATTGATGAGGAAGACGATGAAGAATTACAGGATGCTTCGGTGAGCCAGTCTGATTCCATAAGCTAATTGGTAACAAACTACTTAACTGTTGGCAAGGTCTTCGATACCAGGCGAGATGTAATCTTGTTCTGCATTGACTGTTCAGAGTCGATGTTAAGGTTGTACGATGACCCAAAATACGAAGATGCTCAAACTTGCCACCTTTTCAATGCTCTTGAAGCTGCCGTGCAAATTCAGAAGAAAAAGATCATCGTTGGACCAAACGATTCCGTTGGAATCCTACTTTTCAACACTGTGAGACTTGAGATTATGGTCATGATGACTTGAGCGACCTCAAGAATCGTTTAAAGACCAAAAAATCTGAAAACAACCGCGGTCAAGGCGCCGAAATCAAACGAAACACTTACCTCTTTCAACCCATTGACCCTCTCAGTGCCCCAAAGATTCAGGAAGTCATTCATCTTCTCGACGGTTTGTGTTGATATTTACGACTCAATGCTTGACCTCAATCTCCTGTTAAGCTTTCCGTGAAGACACGGAAGAATTGAGGAAGGCCTTCCCTCCCTTGACAGATGCACGAGTGCCTACGGGAGACGTTTTTACCAGCTGTAACTGGGTCATTCGTGATGGGTCAGCCCTGTGGTAATTTTGCGCGGTTATTTAACTCACTACACCATTCTAGCGCGGCAAAGACCGCCTCCAAGCGCGTCTTCCTGATTACGGACGAAGATAATCCACATCCCTCTGCTGGTAGCAAACAGCTGGTTACTTCTGCGCGGACAACTCTCATTGTAGTCGCTGTTTTCTATCTCAAATACAGGAGTAACTGAACTTGCCACATTAGGATCTTACTCAAGCAGGCGTCACAGTCGAGCCCTTCTTCATCAGTACAGACGACAAACCGTTCGATGTCACGAAGTTCTATTCCGTAAGAATGCAAAGCGTTTCGGTAGCTAAATTTTGATTTTGATGTCGTTCTCAAGTCTATCCTTTTGCCCACAAATCTTGGTGATGAGGATGAACTTCTTGAAGAGTCGTCCATTCTACCAGAATCCATATCGATCTCTCGTATCGAAGACTTGTTATCGCAAATGCGATTCCACGAGGTGCCCAAGCGCTCACTCTTCAGCAGTTCTTTAGAACTTGGAAATGACTTTAAAATCGGCATCAAAGGGTGATATTAACGCTGAACTATCTCAACAATTGCTGATACGATTATGTCAGATACGGTCTGATTACGGAGCAGAAGAAAGGCTCATATAAGTATTTCTTTGACCTTGGCGATAGAATGGAGGTTTCTACCATTCGGACAAGCTACGTTGATGAGGTGCGAAGCAATCAAATGTAATCTTTACTTGTGGAATTAAGTTATTCTAGGACCGCCAAGCCGAAGTCGAAAAAGAGAAAACTGTATATGGACCTGAACCCGGTGCAAGTGCAGGAGGGGAGGAGACTGAAGAAGACGAAGCGTTGGGCACCTCAGGAGTACGAGTTGTTAAGTCCGGAAGCCGCGTAAGTATTCCATTTGGGATCCTTATCCCTTAAAGTGATTTATCGTGCGCAGCCTTTCTATACGGCGGAAGAGATCCGGTCTTTCCGCACTCTTGATCTTGAGCCGGGTTGGTCAAGTCGTGCTGACCTATATATATACTAACTTTGTGCCAAGGCATAAAACTCCTTGGTTTCAAATCGCGCGATGAGCTTGCATTTGAAGATAACGTCAAACACTCCTTATTTATCTATCCTGACGAGATGGTAAGTGAACTGTAGCAGGCAAACAATCTTTGACAACTTTTTTCAGTCATTCTCCGGAAGTAAACGTACATTTGCAGCCTTACTTCGAACAATGCTAGACAAAGACAAAATTGCCATCGCCCTTACGTTGCTGCGAAGAAATTCAACACCAATATTCTGCGTTCTTGTGCCCCAGGTAAGCGGAAAAACCCCACATGTCGTAATTACGACCACCAAATTTTATTAGGAGGAAAAGGTGGATGAAGGAGGCTGGACAGACCCAGCTGGGTTCCATCTCATTCCACTTCCATTTGCAGACGACATCCGGTCAGCTCCAATCGAAAGTGGATTCAGAGGTATTGTGTATTTCATGCTATGTGCGACTACTAAAATTTCTTGACATAACCAGCCCCAGAGGAAATTAAAGAGCTTGCTCGTGCATGGGTAGAGAAGCTAGCCATCAAGAACGGGACATATCCGCCTGATTCATATCCTAACCCAGGTATATTTCTTCTGCAATATCTAACCCTTTTTCACAACAAGACTAACGATAAACTCTATAAGCCTTGGCTTATCATAACGCTCAGCTGCAAGCAAGTGCCTTTCGGGAGGAATTTGACCCAGATTCGTTCGAAGATTTAACTGAACCCAAGTATGGGATGATCCACAAGGTTGGTTTGGCACTTGCACCTTAGATTGCTCACTTCATCTTCCGTAGCGAGCGGGAAAGCTTATGAAAGAGTGGAAGGAAGCTGTTTCTAATGACCACTCTGCAAATGTCGTATTGCCCGCAGCTGGCTCGAAACGCAAAGCCGTATGTACTCTTCTTTAAATTTTCTGAAGAGAATCACTTCTTATGTTCGTACACGTCAGGATGTGGCCGTTGATGAAGTTGAGATTAGAAGTAAATATGATTCTAGCACTCTGGGAAAGGTATGCCTGTTTCCTGACCATCACGTTCGAATATTGATTTTCAATTCGACAGTTGCGAGTGGATCAGTTGAAGGTAAAAAAAAACAATGATCTCTTGTCGTCTCTACTGACATTGCTACCTAACAGGAATTCTTAAAGTCCAAAGGACAGAATGTTTCTGGCAAGAAGGCAGACTTGATCGAGCGGGTATCCGAGTGGCTTGATGCTCACTGAGATTGGGGGTTCTGTCTTCCATGATGTACTTTAAACTAGTGCATACCCATCAAGCCATTCCCGCAATTTGACGGCAGCCGCTTTGCAAGAATAGTTGACGAGGTTGTGGGATTTATTTATCTGGATCTGTAACTGGTATGCAAGAAGTTTTTGTAGATCCACTCGCATCATATTCTTCTGGTTCGACTCGATTTGAATTAGGCCATGGGTAACTGGGAAGAGAGAAAGATGAATTCAAGAATCCGACTGCAGCGTATGTCGAGCAAGTCGGATTTCACATGTTTTGCCACTAGTGACACTGAAAAATAGAGCAAGGCATAGGCAAAAGTTACTTTGTATGCATGGTTGAGTTGGTTACAGCGTCCGGCTGTTAGCTTTAAGAAACGCATCTCTGTCTCATTTGCTGAGAGCAAAGCTATACCGTGATCGTACTGGAGAAGGACTTAAGTCGTCTATGTATCTCCAGTTCCATCTTGAGTACTAAGGATCTCGCCTTTACCGCTGTTTACTGGCTAACTTTGTGCCCAGTTACACCCCCAACATTATATCGAAAGGGCGTATGTGCGAAGCCATAGACGTCATTCTCTCTTTACAGAATCCCGATGGCGGCTTTGCCAGCTACGAACTCATTCGGGGTCCGTCATGGCTTGAACAATTGAACCTGCGGTTCCAATAATTCAGTTTGTCTTTACTTCTTTTTGGATAAACCACAGTATGTGTATTCAGTCAGACAAAGGACGAGGAGGCGTAAGTTTGTGTCAAGAGCTCGGTGCATGTTTCAAGGGCGACTTGCGGAAAACCTGTGCTCTTCAGCAGTCATCGAGGAGCCTGAGGATTGCAACGACAAGGAAACGGACGATACCGCGTGCGAAAGCTTCGAGCAACAGATTGAAGTGAATGTTGACAGTGTTGAGCTATCGGTGTGGCCAACGGTGCACGTTGCACGAGTCTAAGTCAATTCGAGTTCACTGGTTCATCTATTCATCCTCATAATAAGTCTAGCACTGGCAGGACCTTCTATGTTCAGTCGCTGGCCATTACTGAGAATGGTCATGACCATTGACTGAGGAATCCAGGGGGGTGCCTCCTTACACACAGAAAAGACTCCCTGATCTGCTACTACCATCATCTTCTCCTTAGTCTCCCAAACGTGAACGACTTCTCGTCCGTCTATCCTTCCCAACCCTTCCTACAGACTTGGACGGTCTCAACCGTTGCCTACGCATCGTTTCCAGATTCTCCCACCCGGAAATGCTCCCTCCTACCTACTACTACTACTAACTCCCACCTCCTGCTTGATCTCCTTCACATCCGGCCATCTCACCGCATATGAGACCATTGAAGATTTCAAGAAGTGGGCCCTTATCCTGCTAAATCGGTCAAGTCCGAAAATACGGTTTGGAGGATTTGGTTGGAGACAGCATCCTCTATCTTTGCCATTCAGTGTAAGTTTCACATTTGATAGAACACCTCCTGCTCGTCAGAACCGCCTAGTCTTGCTTGATAATACCTCTGCTTTACCTCTTGTATCATTACTATTATTTAGCATGTTCTTGTTGCTTTGCGTTATACTTAGATCACAGAAGTTTTTATGGCTGCTTTCACCTGTTCTCGAATATTATTACAACAATGGTCATGCTACTATAACTTATAAGAACACGGTGAGTACATGAACATTGGCATCCAATCTCGGGGACAACTTACTGGATGGTGGATGAAATAATTAACATGGCTCTCAAAGTCCAGAACAGTATTATGCCAAGAGTTTCAAAGGGCCGCGAAAGACCGGGTCCAGTGGTGGAGGAACCTCAGAGGAATAAGAAGGGGGTGCCAGTGACGGGTCGTAGGGGTTGTATTGTGACTGAGGGATAAGTGGTTGATACAGCGCTTGTGAAGCGCCTGTAGAAGCAGTTTCTTGCTTTGTTCTGGGCAGAACGTCACTTGGAGGTGATCTCATGTTTGGGACTAAAGAAAGCCATAGTTCAGTCGAGTACGAGAAATTGTCTGGGGAAGAACGCTTACAACTGGAAATCACTGGCTCATATGGAATCTGTTTCTTCCGACCACGCAGCCAAAACATGAGGCCTACTGCTACGATGACGAGGACAGCTGCACCAACAGCGGACCCAACAATGGTACCGGTATTAGAGTCTGAAGAATTCTTGTCCGTGTTGTGGACTAATTCCAGAGTCACAGTGCTCCCAATAACCTGCGTACGGCTAGAAGAAGAGCTGTTGATGCTGGTGGAGGTGGTGAAGGTGAAGGTGATGAAGATGCTAGAAGGAACATCCGCGCCAGAAGTATACGTTAGGGTGGCTGTTAATTAAAAGAAAATGCAAAAGAAAATAGAGGACGGGCAGGTAGAGGATGGTTGTTCAGTTGAAGTAGAAGAACTGGAACGGAAGACTGGTACAGTGTTGGACATTACCCCTTGATTGACGACCAACAAGCAGGCGTTTGAGCAGAACCATGAAAGAGGAAGGGGAAAAAAGAGTGATGGTGAAGTGGGCACCTTTGCCATGGGCGATATAAAACATTTTGTTCGACATACCCAGGGGAGACAAGGGTGGCAACGGTGTATGTGTATTCTTGGCGTCGTGAGAGTTGTTGATCTAAAGAGGCACATACACGGTCTCACATTGACAGTAATCCATGCCATCGCCTTCTACCTATATGAGCGTCATACGATGGCACTGTGACCAGTATATACCATGCGTATTTCTGTTGCATATCTCTATGATTCCCTGTATCATAATCTTTAGTTCTCTAATTCCAGCGATGCGTACGGTGTTTTTCACCTGCCATCACCCCCTAGTCTCGCAATTCCATCGCCATATCCCAAAATGCCGTTTCCAGCTTGATACACTTTTCCCATATGCCCCTCCACTCAAAAAATCGCGCCTCAGAAGGCGGGTCAACAACAACCATGGTCTCAATCGTCTCTATACGCACAAAGGCATTAGCATCTCACAAACAGAAAAAAAAATTGTTGGGGAAATATCATTGACAAACCGAGACCAATTTTTACAGCATTTTGGTATGCCTCACCGGCGTATTCATCCATCCACTGCTTGTATGGATTACCTTCAAGCACAGCCCAACTATTCGATACTTCACTTTGCTTCTTCAACCATAACCCCACTTCACCATATCCAAGGAGACAAGCCATGAGAGCCATCGTCAACTTACTGGCATCTCCTAAACGAATATGTCCAAGCGTAAGGATGTCTGCGAATGTCAAAAGAAGGAAGGCCCACCCTGCACACACCCATGTCGATCAAATAGGCGCCATAAGCCGTCGTCGCACTGGCCTCGGGCGTGATATCCAGATCCTCCTCAGAAACGCCGACAAATTTGGCACAGAACGACCTGTGGTTCTCTACCTCTTGAAGAATTCCGAGGATGGTTTGCGTTGAAGTAGCAATGACCGGAAAGGACGTCGATTTTGCCGCTAATAAGCTGAAAAGGATTTGAAAAAGCAGAACGAAATGCGAAGAGAAAACGACGCACCTGTAGGCTCGTGCGTAGTATTTTAGGTATAGATAATCTTGTCTGTAAAAATCATATCGTATCACGTCGCAAAAAAGAGACTTTCTCGTGGAAAACTCACCTGACAAAATGCACAAACCGTTTTTTGTCAAGAATGTTTTTCCCGAGCTGGACAACAAATTCATGTTCGATGTATTCTTTCCAACGTTTTGCCGTGCTCTCAATCAGAAGACGGGTGAAGGGGCAAGGGTTCGTTGGACTTGGCCTGGATCGGTCTCGTGAGTCTTGCTATCAAGTCCCGGAAGAAGACAAATGCAGGGGTAGATACATACTGCAGAACCAGCTTAGAGGAAATATTGTGCAAGTGGTTGAGCGGCGCATGACCACGGCCTATGTGACCCGCGGCTTGCATTCCAAAATGGGTATACATAGTTGCCTTTTCTACAGCCTTTTCCACTGAAAAGGGCAAGACCGGGTTCACAAAACGACGGATGGAAGAGAGGTATACGCACGAGTCAACCCTCTTGCAAGCTCTGAAGTGATCGCCGAGCTCAACGTACATCCTTTACCATAAGTACTCTTCGATTTGATTCGTGGCCGAAAAAAGATCCCTTTCTTTCTGCCCTCTTTTTTTGGAATAACGCGTCAACAACAAGTTGTGACGTATCATAGTGGGGCGACATCAGAAGGATCTCCATATTATCCTCGAGGAGGAGTTGTTTGACGACTTTAACATCTGGATGATCGGCCTGAACCCTTTGGACATCAGCTAGTGACACAATGAGATGCCCTCCTTTGAGCAACACAGCAGCGCAGCCAGCCAGACAGTCATTGGCATCACTGTTACCATTACGGAGGAGGTTGAGGAGATCTTCAGCGGCTTGCAGCATATCTTCTAAACTATCTATCTTGGAGCGTGCAGTTCGTCTAGAAAGCAATAATTCAGCCTCCGACTTATTGGGCGTAATTAGAGTGGAGATCGGAAGTAGATCAGAAACCAAGGCGTCCAAAGCATCTTCTTGGAGAAGCAGATGGCCAGAGGTCGAAATACAGACTGGGTCACAGACGACGGGAGGCATCCTCTTTGACGTCGAGGTCGTCTAATACAGACGACATCTGAATGAACGAGATGTCAACGGAGGCCAGTACGAGTCCAATAAATAATGCACTTGCTGCCCAACGAACTCTGGTGGTACAGGATGTACACTCTGCACACCTTTGGTGTTCTGTGCTGTAAGCGCTGTGAGGACGCTCGCGCCATGGCAGCCATGCGCAGCGAAGGTTTTAAGATCAGCCTATTTGCAACATGTTAGCTAGTATAATTCTGCCTCGAAAAAGTAGTGCAGATGTACCTGTATACCAGCACCCCCGCTAGAATCAGAACCCGATATTGTCAAGGTTACTACTTTGTGGACATTGTCAACATTATCAGCGAGCGTCATCAGGTAAACCCTCTCATTATAGTTTCTTGCTGAAAACCACGGCCCGGACTCTCGGCCAGATCCGAATAACGCCATCATTAGCTCATGACGATATCCCGATGATAATTTTCTTCCTTCATCCAGAATGTCGAACCCGAACCTCGTCGAGGTAGTCTCAGTGGAACAGTTCCAAACATTGCTTTCAGAAGACCTTAACAGGGTTTCAACTACCAACTTCTGGGCGCCTTGGGCCGAGCCATGTAAACAAATGAATGAGGTTATGGCAGAGCTGTCGAAGAAGCACCCTAATGTACTGTTTTTGAAGGTTAGTATATAATATACATCCGTGTAGTAGCGTAAAAAATAAAAAAAACTTTTTTCTGTTCTGAAAAAAACAGGTGGAAGCAGAAACGTTGCCCGATATTGCAGAGTCTTTCGACATCGAAGCGGTTCCGGCATTCATCATCTTAAGGGTGCGCATTCTGTAGAGCGAAAAATTGTGCGAGAAGGCTCAAAAGGTTATATATCCAAGGGTCACACCCTTTTGGCACGCATCTCAGGCGCAGATGCACCTGCGCTCACCGCAGCGTTGGCAAAGCATGCAACCGTCCCCTCTTATACCATCTTGTCACACACGGATAATGCCCCTGCTAAAGCGCCGACCGTCATTGCCCCAGAACCAAATCAAGAGGGCGAAACTGAAGAGCAACTTGAGAAACGGCTCCGAGGCCTCATGAACCAAAGCAAAGTGGTTTTGTTCATGAAAGGCAGTCCCGATGTCCCTCGCTGCGGTTTCTCTAGGAAAATAGTGGATGTCTTAGCGGCTCAAGACGTCCCGTTCAATCATTTCGATATTTTAACCGATGAAAGTGTTCGCCAAGGTGCGTCAAGGCCGAAACAAAGACCTGCAGAAAACTATTGACTCTTCTTTTTTGCTATGTAGGGTTGAAAAAGTTGAATGATTGGCCGACATTTCCTCAATTGATTATCAAGGGAGAGCTCGTTGGCGGACTGGACATCACAAAAGAACTGGCTGAGAGTGGGGAGTTGAAAGAGTTGGTCGCGGCGGCTTAGTTCATTTGTCTTGTAGTTTGGTTGGTTTTTTAATAATAAAAAATGCGATGGAGATGTAATATACTTCGCGCTGTGTAGTCAGAATGTTGTGTGGGACTCTGCGAAGCGATTAATGTACAGATGCAAATGACTACATGGTGGTGACACCGTGAACTAGAAGGAATTCCAAGACAATTCATCAGAAACTCGCATAATGCTTTCGTAAATCGAAGAAATGTCGACCTCGCCATGACCTGCCACCCGGACAAACATATTACGATTCAGCTGGTCGAAATCGGGGGGAGTCAGCTTGACTTTGAATGCCGAGTCTGATTAAGATATTTACCGTTGATCTCTTGACTTTTGGGACCTTGAATAACGTTGGTTCAATGTGTGGGTCAGTGACACCAGTCAGTGACGGATGACAGCTTGAAAGGTCGAATTCGTACGCGTCCAGGTCTTCATCCGAACTTGACGAGTCGGTTTCTTCATCATAACCGAGTGATGGACAAGGGTCCATCGACGGGAAATTAGGGGGCTCTGACTCTGATGAGGTCTGAGCAAAACCACGGAGGTCGGTGAATTTTTCAACATCTTCCACCTCCGCTGGAACGGAAGTTGGGGAATGAGTGTCCGTGACGCTCGACTTTTCATGCTTGTTAAGTCTTCCGTCAGACTGGCCGTCCTCTTCTTGTTCCGGAATACTGGAGAGCATAGCATTCAGGCGATTTTTCCTCCAAAGTTTCCTGCGACTAAGAAGAAGAGACAATGCGGGATTGTGAGAACCAAGAGAAAAATCTTTCAGCGGAAACGGTTGATGAGGACGGAGCGATGGAAGTTGCAAAGGTGCCAGAGTAATGGTGGGTTCTGAGCCCTTTTGTGAAAGTAAATCTCCAGAAAGGTTAGAGTGTGCGTAGAATGAATTGCTGGCATGCTCTTTCTTCGTCTTCTGCACCTTGACGGCGTCGGAGGAACTCGGTGGCCGACTTGAGCGTCTCTTTGGGGGCAGTTCGATTAAAAAAGTGGGGGGGTTGGGAGGATATTCTACCGTCGTTACAGGCTTATGGTCCTTGTTGTCCGCTCCGTTCGACCGCTTTTTAATTCTTGCCTGGGTATTCTGACGCTCCTTCATGAAACGACTCGGCTGTAAAGAGAACTTGAATGGCATAATTATGTTGATGAAGGAGTCCTATAAATCGTTGCAGAGAAACCAGAACTTGATATGAAAGTCGAACTTGGTCCCAGACTCGAATAAGTACGCTGGTCGAAATGGAAAGAAATCGCAGCAGCCCGCGCCGCGTAACTGTGCGAGGAATGGGGACTGAAGACTTTGTTGAGGCATAAAACAAGGTCAGATAAATAAGAGATAAGGAACAAGGAACTGAAGTCAATCGTTCCCATGGATTAGTACAATTGTCCTTGAAGGGGTATCGGCCTAACAGAAACTGTATTCCTTTTTGTTTTTCAGGACAGTGGTACGATAAACTCGGGTTTTGGTGTTGAAACAAGACAATAAGCTGTCTGCCATTTGCTTTCGGCGACAGCAATTCAGTTATAGAGTGATATTCTCCATTGCGATGGTCGTGTTGTACTCACTGTTAGATACGAACATGGACCCCTGACCAACCACCATCAATCAATTGTTTAAACGTTTATCAAGGTTGAAATAACACAATTCTGTTCGACGCTAGAAATATATTCAACGACATCCACCTCTAGGCTGTATCTCAATTGTCATGGCCAGCCCAGGCGTCAGGCTGAGAGAGATGATCCACCTGCAAGAGAAATCTCCTTTAGTGTCTTTCTAGAAAAGTCCTCAGATTCACGCACCTCGATATCTCTGGTGTCATGTCCTGCCCAGTCTTCAGGATCATTGATCAGATCCGCCTGCAAAACGAATTTGCGTCAACGTCTTTCTAGTAAAGAACTCCAATTCACGCACCTTGGCCGCGTCGATATCTCTAGTGAGGTGTCCTGCCCAGTCTTTGGGCTCAGTGACCGGATCTATCTAGAAGACAAATTTTTGTCAGTGCCTTTCTAGAGTACACGAACAAACGCACCTTGGCGGCGTCAAGCTTCAGCGGAATAGCATTGACCACCGCGATAAAAGCAGCAAGAGTAGAGAAAACTGCAAAAGACTTCATCTTTGACGGAGCAGTAGTGTCCTTGCTCTTCTCTTTTATACTCTCCCTGTGTCCGTATATGCTCAGGAGTTCTACCTCGAAGAATTATAATCTTTTACGATCCACTGCTCTTTTTTTGGTCGGCAAGCAAAATTTCCGACTCTTCTTTGAGGGGCAATAGTACTTCCCGAGTGATGGAGGAATATACTCAGTGCGATGGAAGAGAGTGCATTTCCTTCTAATGGACGAAAATTGAAGAAGTTTGGGGGGCGAAACTCATTTCCAGAGAGAGAAGTCTCGTGTCGAGGCTACTTGTGCGCCTTATGATCATTTCTTGAGCTTTTGCAATGTAATGCCACAATTCGCCTCGGACGTCAGGCTCGATATCGACGTTCTGTGGTATTCTGAAATGACAACAGTTAGTTCTCGTGACATGCTACGGCCGTCCTTTGCGACTGTGACTCTGGTGACCATACTTTTTCCTCTCTAACCCCCACGAAGTAGGCGAACCCATCTGATGGCGCGATTCAATAAACCTGATGTTACATCCAGCTCTTGTCCAGCATCAAAGCAACGCAATCTCCACTTGTCTTCCAATTCCCAGCGCCTCCGAAAGTGGAGATCGAATATATGAGTGGCGTGAACCTCGTAGCACACGACTCTTGCAAAGAGTCAAGCACTGTAACTCTTCTCTTCTCTCTGGCTAGGTTCGCTTCGATATACGTAAAAATACTCGGCCGCTCTATGTCTCTTTTGTCCTTACAACGGGTTTTTTTCTCTTTCCCTGGCTGGTCTTTTCCCTGCTACCCCGATGGACTCTGCGTCTACTTACTCCCACAACAGGGCTCATGACTCTCTTGAGGACTTGGCTTTCCTGAAAGATACTGGACATGACAATGATCCGACTGGCGAGGATAGTACTCTCAGTCCCGCAGACGGCTACCGTAAACTTCGTTTTCTTTGGTTCGTACTGGCGATACAGATCGTCTTCGACGTTGTCATCATTGTGACGGGTATTGTGTATTTTGTCAAGGAAGGGAGCAAGGATTATGGCAACCCACAAATGCTTTACTGTGGGTGCAATTTGTGGTTTTTTTTTCCTTCAACTATGGCTTTACTTGGTTAATAACAGCTCCGGTGCAACATCTCCTTGAATATGAGACAAAGGTCTTTTATGAGGGTTTTGGTGCAGATCGAAGTATGTACCAGCAACCACCGTCACCAGAAGTCGACGCTGCTTGGGAAGATCTGTACAACTGTACGTATATCGTTTCCCCCCTTTTGCTGAAAATCGTCAACGTATAATGAATGGATAGTCGGCGTTTCGAGGATTACCAAGGAAGAGGCCTCACGTCTGGTCAACTATACTTATCGTCTGCCAGGCGATGAGGATCACCATGTCATCCAGTTGGACGTATTCCACCAGCTGCATTGTCTGGTTTGTGTCATTTCTTGTGTAGAAAAAAAAAACTTGTCATTCATGAAATCCCAGAATATGGTCCGCAAAGCTCTCCATCCCGAGTATTATCATAAAGAAACCGACCCTCTCGACAAGCTTGAACACTGGGACCACTGTATTGAAAGCATCCGACAGTCCCTCGTGTGCTCTGCGGACGTCTCGCCCCTCGTGTGGCAGTGGGTGGATAGGGTACAGGAGGTGAGGCTCGCGGGCAATATTATTCATACGTGTAGGAATTATGAAAAGATCAAACGATGGGGGCTGGAGAGAAGGCTTGATCATCCGTTGAATTTTACGGGGTTTAAGTAGAAGGTTTTGACTTTCCCTAACAGTTGGTCTTTGGCGACCTACTGGAATGCAAAGTGTTTTTCATTATTGGAATTTTGGACCTGAGTAGAACACAATCCGGAAGCGATGTTAACTTTTTGGCTGGGTTGAAGATACCAAAACGTATGTGTGATTTCATTCGGGAGGAATTGAGGCACTCTGGAAGAAATTTCTGATTGGAGGGCCTTGGATACCAATATGTACGAAACAGGATTTAGTAAGAATTTTGTGGACTCTACTTACGGTTAGTAGATAACGGGAAACTTCTTGCAATTGGAGGTGTGTCTCTTCCCACATGTGCCAATGATATATAATTTAAACGTACGCTGCAACTCACAGATTTTTGCACTTTGGCAAACCGTGGCAACGGTGGGAGCCAGTTATTATTACTAGTTGACAAGCTTAGTTGTAAAGCTGGTAGCTAACTAAACTGCAGTTGGTTCTGATTCCATTCTTTTTCTGATAACAATATACGTTATTGTTCTTAGGTTCGTAACTAGGAAATTCCGAAAGACTAGTTTTGATGGTTTATAATAATTCAAGTTGATTGGTTTATCCGTTGCTGACCGAACAGGAGAGAATTTCCAGAGGTCTAAGGAACTTGATTTTGTGTTTTACGGAACGAATCTCTCCTTTAGTGACTCACTACATTGTTGCTATCGCAGACGATGTCGAATTGTTGTTCGGTTCTACAGTGGTATCATTTGCTGCCAAGATGATAAAGGCACAGGAGGACAATGCGGAGTTTGTTTTCGCTGATGTTTGACTTGCTGTTCAAAGAACACATGGTCATCGAAACCAAAATGTTTACGGTCATTATTCATGTTACTGTGCATCGGGACGCCCATTTCTTTTTTAATGCACTGTCAAATTCTGTGAACTATTAGGCAGGTTCCCTTTTGGAATAAATACCAATAAGAGCTAGCTTTTGGGAAGGGAGCCGGTCACGCGGTTGGGTGAATGGGAAACTCGGAACAGGTTTAGATTGGTGGATTTTTGAATAGAAACTGAACCTTTTTAAGGTCTACATATTTGACTAGTGATACATAAGTTGGGAAGAAGAATAAAGCGGTGCTGTCAGATCTTAACTGACCCCTGTATATATTATCGTGGCGTCGTTTCGGCTGAAGCCTGAAGATCATTACACAACGACGATCGCAACACAATTCAGTCCAGTGCACATTCCCCCAGGTATATTATGTCCCCTTCCTCGCCCACCATCCATTCTTTCCCTCTCCCCCCTCTAGCCACTAACAAAATACATGCACACAATGGCTCGGCATCAAGAGCCGTCCATACACGTGATCCATTTTGGGGGTCCATTGTCGAATTTTGTTGAAGAAGCAGCGTGGGAAATGCCCCCGGTAGTCTTCTCCTGCAACGGCTTGTCTTTTCTTCTTTGACGTTACAAACCCGTGCAACAGCGCCAACAGCATCAGCGCCTATTTTTTGCTTGATCTGCCAATTTCTATTTCCTTAGGTCTGTTTATTCTCCATTTCATTTCCTTTTTTCCCGTTGAACGCGTCCACTAGATTAATAGAGGTCACTTACTCAGGCCTGATAACCATTATCAACCCTGCCTCCTTCACGTCGACGTCGTTCTCGCAACGCGGTGAGCCACAGTAGCCGCACCCGTCCTTTTGCAGCACCAGTAAAAGCCATGGCCGTGCATTTCATTGCTGTGCCTCCACAACAGCAATCGCCTTCCACTCCGGTGTCTCCGGTGCGGCGCAGCTCTCGTCATCTGTGCACACCCTCAAGGACTACTACTAGTCTACTTATGGCCCCATCTGCCACTCCTAGTGGCAGTCAGAAATTAGGGCCACCATCGCTTATTGTTACCCAACCCCCCACTCCGGCCTCTCGAAAGCGGTCGTATCATTCCTCTAGCCTCCTGGATGAGGCAGAAGATGTCGACTCACAACCAACATCTCCCACGAAAAGTCAGGTTCGACACCAGACGAACGAGCAGTTGGCTTTAATACCCGTGCCACCAACACCAGCACCCACTCCACGAGCGATACGGGCGCAAAAGCGACGCAAGCTCGCAGACCAGGTAGCTGATGCCGCAGCAGCAGCACCTGCACCCTCCTTGCGTACCCCCTTGCCATCCCCTTTTTTATCGCCATTAGCACCACACCTCGTTTTTCCTGAACCCATTTCCCCCTCCATCACGGATTCTGCTTCACCCTACATCATCAAAACCCGTGCAGGTAAACGAAAAGCAAGGCAGTTCGACGACGACGGGGCCAATTCCGAGACGACAAGTTCCGGCTCCGGAAGCGACTCGAACGCGGTTGGTGATCCGCGACCAAGGTCGTTGGCGAAGCGAAGAAAAGTCATTCGTATAAAGGCCCCTAGAGCGTCAGTTAAACCTGCTACAACAAAATCAAGTTCAAAGTCGTCTACATCCACGACCATGGGAAGAGCCAGCAAAAGTACACCTCGAGGCATCAACGTGGGTTTTCCTTTTTTGGTAATTGTCATTGGACTCATTTCCGTCTCTTTTTTCACAGGCTTCCGCTGCAAGACAACGGTCTCAACACAAGAATGTTTCTGCAGAACATTCCTTCAAGCATGTTCGCAGGTCAGCCCGACTGCTATCGAACCACGGCCTCGAGAACACCGCTCCCGTCGAGTTAATTTCCGATCCTTCATCTGAATCGTCAATGCCAGAGTCAATAATGTCGCCGCTAACACCACCACCGGACGAGGATTCCGAACCAAGCCTTGATTTGTCCACTACTCCTTCTGCTGTCACATCAACTTCCAATGCCGATGAACAACAAGAATCGGCATCCCAGGTCGAGCATCAAGGAGACGATGACATGGAATTGATTGCCTCTGTCAAGGTGACCAGTTCATCTATTTCGGCGATTGGTTGTTCTATCGCAACATCGACAACAACTTCCCTTCCATTCAAGAGCATCATCCCTTCCCACATAAGTAATCCCATCCTCAAAGGTCGCCTTCCTCCCGATCCTGCCTTGTATAGTCAGGTCCAAATCGCAATACTTGCGCGGACGAAGCCCAATACGCCTTCCCCACTTTCGCTTTACTCCTTCACCCTTAACACACCTCCATCCCCTGGAACTGACCTTGATGATATTGCACCTCTGGGACCGTCGGCTGCCTCGTTTGCCGTGAATGTTGACGACGAATTTGGCACGCAAGGGCAAGACGCCCGACAATACTCCCTGCAGCAGCAGGTTCCGCAATATGACCAACAGGAGCAACAGACACAGTTCGTGACAGCTGTCGCCGATGGGTTTGCGCAGGACCACCAGCAGCAACAGCAAGCTGAGGTCTACGGCCATCAGGAGTATCTTCAACCCTCTCAATCTCAGGTTGTATCATCTGCAGATCCATCGATGTTAGGTTTCATGATGGACATGCAGATACAAATGCACCTTCAAGCGCAGATGCAGATGTCGATGGCTGCAACCGGTGGTAACGGAATGACGGACTTGCAATTTGCGGTGGAGCCAATGCAACTGATGTCGGATTCAGCAAACCGATTGGTGACTGAATCAAGTTCGCAGCTGGCGACGACGGTCAGTATGCAGGACGTGCATCTGCCACAGCAACATCCACAACAGCAACCGTCTCAACAAGGGGTGCCGGCAACGGTACACATACAGGATGTACAGTACGCATATGCTGGTTACTTTTCGCAAGTACAGGCGCATCAGCAACCTCAGGATCAGTATGGGACGTTCGATCAGTCACAGCATCAACAGTCGTACGCGTCACCTCATTCCCAGCCGTATCACCAACAGGATTATCAACACCATACGGAACAACAGTTCCAGGCTCAGTATCAGCCAGAGTTTCAGCGTCAAGAGCAGTCGCAAGACTCGACGGGGTATGCACCGTATCAGGCACAGACGTACGATGCGTCTCAGGTTGGACAAGCCTTTGACCACCAACAACAATCAAACGTGACTTACGATGCGATTGCGTTCCACCAATCAACACCCACATCTGCATCCCCTTCATCCCACTACACTCTCGAAATGCACAATGCCGCCCTCTACTTCCAGCAAGCCATCTCTCGATTTCACGAAACGCAACTGATATTCAAGAAGGAAGCGGACGAGATGCACGCGCATGAATTGCATGAATTTCAAAGGGAGAGGGAGGAGAAAAAGACGAGGTTGAGGAAGACAAAGTTGGTCAGTTGCCTACCGAGTTGTTCGATGGCAGTGTTTTCTGCGGATAAAGCCAAGAGTTTGTGGGCTGTTGCGTGCAAAGCGAGGATGTGGGAAATGTGGGTGTTCCTTCTCTCTTTTTGTATATGCGCGTTCCACGCGCATATATTCTGTTTCATTCGCTAACCAAATTTGTATTACAGTGTGAGGAGGTATTCCCCCGATTTGATCCGGGAAATTACCGAGCTCAATGCACGCGAGTATCACCGGATGGGTTTAAAGTACCCTTGTCCTCATCGAAATGAGGTTGGGGAATCGGCGTCATTAGCGACACAGAAGGATGAATCTGGAGCGGAGAGTGATGAAGAGGAATTTAGGAAGGAGAAGATATTTGATTTTGAACTTTTGGATGATGATGAAGAGGACAAGCAGACTGCGGAGGATTATGCTCGTGATGATGATGATGGTGAGGAGTTGATGATGGGTGTGGTTGAAGATGAGGGGATGGATGATGAGTCGGATGATGAAGATGACGAGGAGGACGTCACGATGGATCAGCGGGCATCTGAAGGCGAATTCGACCCCGATATGGAGGCATTGTTGGATCCATCATACAGTCCTGAACTGTCAAGGCGTATTACGCTCCTGGAAGGCCAATCGCCTTTAATTGGATCCGGACTCGTGTCGACATTTTACGTACCACCCCCAGAACTCGTCACAGTGCCCGTTCAAGACTCGACAACATGTGCTGAAAGTCTAGCCCCTCCCCAGCAGCTTGGGCAACTCCAAGAAGGGGTTCACGAACACCCAATCCAACTAGTCCCTACTTCTCTCAAGCCAAAATTTTTGGTCTTCCATCGACCTGTTTTGTCCTTACCGCCTCCACGATTATCCACGATTAAGCCTGCAGCGCTGAAGGGATACAATGTTGACCCGGTGCACGCCGGTCGGGGTACGCCTTCCATTCGTGAGCGACGCGAACCGTGGGCGGAGGGCTGTTTGCCCTTCGCCGTAAATCGGCCGTGTGCTCATGATGCTGGAAGTGCGTCTGCCACGTCGTCTACGAATGTGACGAATGTGAATGCAGCTGAGACCTCGACAGAAGTTGCGAATAACGTCGATGGAATTGATATCGACTCTTTTGCATCGTGTGTCACGACCTACTACGCTTATGAGAATGATGTGGCTTCACCTTCGAAAAGTGATAATCTGACGACCGCCGAGGAGACGGGCTCGACGCCGACGTTAGTGGGACAGATGGTTGATGACACTGTTGTGTCTTCATCTTCATCGAGCGTTGTGGACGCTCATCCGGTCGACGAGTCTGCCGTTTCCGTGGTTGCTCCTGAAGGGGCCATTCATAGCCATTGCAGTGATGAACATTCAGCTCACCCTGGTGGTGACAATGATACCGAGTTCGGAGATTGTGTTGGTTTGTGCTGCATGAGTGAGAAGGTGAAGGGGAAGCGGAGAGCCCTTGATATGGATGTGGATGAGAAGGGAAGGGGTGGAGTGGATGACCAGATGAATTCTGTAGATGTGGGAGGTTACTTTGCGGAAGCTGTTCAACGGGTACCGGGGGAAGAAAGCCATGTAGCCCCGACGGGTTTTCCTCAAGGCGAGTCAGTTGCGAACACTGCATCCGAGCAAGGACAAGCGCAACATCAGACGGTGGTGGAAATGTCTTCGGAAATTCCCGATCGTATACCTCCACGGCGACGTGCCGTCTTGGGTCGATCTGAGATCCTCAAGGTGTATGCCCCATTAGAGAGACTGCTGCCTGCCATGCTGCCCCTTGCTAGAAGACCACCACGCCCTTTGCCGCTCGAAGAAAACCCGGTGTTGAGGTCAAACGACTTGCCATACCACCCTGTCACGCCATACAGCTGGGAACAAGTTGCCGATGCGGTCGACATCCTTGCGTATCAAGGCATGGATGCTCGTAGTTGGGTCAGCACCTACAATGCCCCTGGGTCGAACACGATGGTTGTCTGCAACTCTATCGTGACTGGTGCCGATGTTCAGCCGACTTTCAATCCGTCTTCGAGCGAGCTTAGTGCTGCCCTTGGTTAGTTGGATTGCTTGTGCATACGTCCCGAGCCCTCATGCTTTCGGTGCTTTTGGTTACATATGTGCGTATCGCATCTTGGCTTATTGCTATCTTGCAGCACCTCCAAAAAAACACTCTGACAGTATTATTAGTTGTGCTTTTTTGCATTCACGTTTCAGGGAAATTAATGTTTCCTGCTGTTTTATAACTTTTACATAGCATACCTTTTTTTTCCTTTCCGTCATAATTCGGACTAACCCCATTTTTTACTTATTACATTTATACATTATCCCCCCCAATCCCCAAAGTCTGTGTTGCACTTGTATTTGTATCTTTTGGATGACATTATCATTGTTGTGTGTGCTTTTCCAACTCTGGTGTTTTGTGAAGAGAAATTGCCTGCCGATTTTGTAGACAAGCGTCATCTCGTACACTTGTTCTAATAAGATCTGCTGCACTCCCGATTTAGTGAGATGGGCCCCAGGTTACATTTAAATTGGTCGTAAGTTGCCTGTTGAAAAGCAAAGCTCACAGATGCTAGGTATTTATGATCCATATAGTTATACAATTATTAACAAATGAACTTTGCCGTTAAAAAATTTGTTCCTTGAAAATATCCTCCCAGGTTCCTAGACGGAAGAAACTCGGAAGCAATTGCCACACCCTTTCGCGGCCCTCCTTGTGCTTCGCCTGTACATAGTTCTGACATTTAACACACAATCTCAACGACACCCAGTCCATATACTCCTCCAAAACGTGCGGGGTTCTTCTCATGTACTCGATTGTCTCCAAAGCAGTATGGAACGAATCGGGCACGCGGAGTGTACACGAGGATGTGCACAGAGGAGAAGGGTGAAAGCTGAAGAGGAAAGTATGGGTGACTGTCTTTCGCATTTCCCAGAGATGCTCCTTCCCTGCCAAGCAGAGGGCCTTGTCCTCCCAGTCCAGTACGGAGTTTTGAAGGAGTTCGTCCATGGGCATCTGCGAACAGAGATAGAACGCCCAGGGCAGGACGCGGGGCAGGTTGGTCTCGCGAGCGAGGGGAATAAGTTGATCGGTTTCGAATAGCCGATATTTCGTTTTTCTCTTGAGCACGTCGTCGCATCCAGCTAGGGATGAAGGGAACTTGTCTTGAATGATGGCGACGCATTTCTGGCGCACGAGTGGCATGTGGTATTTGGTGCTCATCCTCAAAATTCCAGAAATGAACGATATCAACTCCTTCAAGCTCGTATCGGGTCCTATTTGATCGAAATGGCTAATACCATCGAAAAACGTTCGTGATAAGTGTGGGCCTATCAGAGAATACAACGAGGCTTACAATGGATTGTAAAGCACCTTGACGATGTCGACGAAATCGTCGAGAGAATCGGGTAAGAAAACTGCTGCACATCCATCGTAGGTTTCTGCTGTTGAGGGCTGTGGTATATCCCACATCCCACCGAAGAACTCTGAATGCCGTCCGAGGATGGACTGATGAAGTCGTAGAGCGGTGTTTTCGAGCACCAAAACGACAGAGCCATCTGAGAAATAGAACTCTGGGTGTCGAACAATTGCATTATTTACTTTCTTCTCAGAAGCGGTACTACTCATCACTATGAATCACCCTTGGCTGGCAGAGGAGGAAGGTAGGTGGAATTCCACTGGCAGCACCAGCAGGACGCAGACACGAGGCAATCCGAGAAAAAATGACGCAAAGATAACGTTCTGATACTATAAGGAGAACAAATACAGTTCCTTGCCTTTTTTGGATGTTAGGAGCCGTACAGAAAAATCACCCCGGTCTTTCTTCCAAGTATTTTTAATTCAAATTCAATCAAATTTGAGTCTGTCACCTACTTATTCTTAAGGGACAGAAAAAAAAACGTTCTTCATGAAGCAACCATTTAAATGTCGTGTTCGGCAAATGGTCAAACGATGCCCTTCCCATCGATCCTTTGTGTGTTTGAACTCCCACTCTAAAATATAATTAAAACCAGTCAGTCTCTAACTTTTAATTCGCGAACCTCTCTTGTTACCTCTGGTATATCCATGTCGTGGTCCTGATCGTTCGTCAAGTCGGCTACGAACTCCTCTTGAGTATTTATCTGGATGGATATATTTTGTCCACGCTGCATAAAGCTACAGTAAGTCCAGATTTATGAGAGAACAAGAATGCAATAGTCACACTCCCTTGCCTCGGAAAGTCTATCAACGACAAATTATCAGTCGTACTGCTGTCATCTCCACTCCTGCGGATCATCTTGCGCGCATTGAGCGTGGCCAACAGGGAGTTGGAATATACTGTAGTTTGGCATAAGACTACTAATCGGAGAGGAGATTATGTGAACTTACAGCGGCCGAGGCAAAAGTAGAACCCGACATAAATAAGGGTATCCCCAGCGACGACAATCTAAAAAGGTAATGAATGAAACAAGGATGTGTATTCAGGGACGATTGTCTATTCGTACAGATATCAGCGAAGCAAGTGCACAGAGGCTAGACAATAATGATGATCCTTGGTGGAAGGATATACAAAAAACTACTGACCTTGTGAGAGCACCTGTATTGACGGTAAAGAGGATCTGCAGGCGTATAGTTAGTAGATAGTCATAGGAGCGGTAAGACAGCTCGTAAGTAATGTAAAATCGAAGCATGGTGAAATGAATGTAGTAAAGACCGAAGGTGATAGGATAAACTGACAAGTTTGTTAATCATATTGTTAGATCTAGTCGTTTGAAGACCTATTGTCAGTTCATGAATCGTAGAATTACCGAACTACCTGACTTTTGAAATCCAGTCCGGGAACGATGCAGGAGAATGCATAATACGGCTGCGATAAATACGTCGCCTGCCGTTGCAAGTGCGTTGATGGTGATGGAAACACCCTGAGAGTAACTTTGAATTAATTCATGGGTCGTTCATAAATTGTAAGTACTTTCAGCGTTTCAACTCGGGTAAAGGTGTCCATTCCATCCCTAAACATATAACAGTTTAGCCCTGACTCGGAGAGGATGCACTCACGACATGGCGAAGTAAGCTATGTACGCAATTAAATCTTTGAGTGTAACAAGCCTTCTCTGGATATAACGTACTGAGTACAGAAGCTGAAATGAAGTACATTATTACATTGAAGCGAAGGCTTCTAGAAAAACGTTCTACGTACCAAATTCTGCCAGAATCAGTAAGGCCTAACAATGAAAAAATCAAAACCATTTTACAACCACCGCGGCGAGCTAAGGAAGGTGCTCACAGAGATCCCTGTCAACCAAATATTGCCTTTGCTGACTAGAAATATAATCTAGAATCAGAGTCGGGTATTTCTTGAGACTGAAAATCATACGACGCCACATGCGCAATGTCAAAAAGCTATCGAATTTCAACCAGGTTTCGAGCCTTAATGGAATGTTGCAAAAATACCTCTGAACAAGGAGTGCTGTAAAACCCTTTCGAGAAAATTTAGATGTGTAACAAATGAGAATCAAAAGGATATCTTACATTGAACAAGACTTCCACCTAAACCAAATGTTGAAGTGAACACATCCCATGATCTCGAAATTAAATTTTGACGCACCAGCAAAGTCCTAAAGGCAAGGGATATCAACGTCGTCCGAGGCAAAGAAATTGAAAGACCCTACCGAACGATCTTGTTGAGTTGTGCAGGATCACCCCAGAAGGTGACCGTGTACGTATAAACTACACGAGATTGCTTCAAAATTGGGAAGTAATGATGCATAAATGGGACTGAAAGCGTGCTCACCAGTGTGTGAGATCAAGGCTTGATGAATAGTATCAAAAGTCATCACGGCACCAACCTATGTTATTCTTTCATACAAATGAAAATGGAAGCTTGCGAGAAGGGAACAGTACAAGTGATTTTAGGGCCCAGTTGTCATTCTGGTGACGATAGTAATACCATGTTTGGACGATGGAGACTAATACAATTTTCAATCATGGTTAGTTTCGAAGCAGCTGATGAGAAAGGGGCCCGGGGCTCACTTCCATGCAATCTGCGCGCGTAGTGAAATCAAACATATTCCAAAGGCATCCCAAAATGAGCTCACGTCGATGCTACGATAAGACCAACAAAGGTGGCACCTATCCTACATGCGCAATCTGCATTAGTATAGTCACTGAAGCACAGTGTAAAGGACTAACGTATTATGCAGAACAAAAGGATGGGCCATTCGCCTAGAAAATGTAAATGTCGCAAGCTGAATCAGTAATGGTGTCGTACCAGTAACCACCAACTAAAAAGAGAAGCGAGCACAGTTATACTTATAACTTATAACCGCGCAACCCTCCTGAATACTAGTTAGATTAGCTCCAGTTCTGCCGCTTAACTGCCACCTCCTTTGGTTTGCTTGACCATAAAGAACCTGTCTTTCGCACTCCCTTTCTATCATCAGCTTCTAGTACCTCTACCATTTGATTATTGATATAAGTGTCTCTTCAATAGGAAAATTGAAGTGGATCAATAAAATACTGAAGGATATGAACGACAAATTGAAAAAAAACAACAATCTGTCCCGGGATCTGTCTGCCAGCTCCAACTGGCAATCCCAGAACGGATAATTATCCGGACGAGGGTAACCACCAGTAGGCCAATTTATCTGGATGACGATGTACCCGGGGGAGGTCGGAGGGCTTAACAAAAGTTTAACGCATACCTGAATCTATTTTGGGCGGGCCAACTAGACCTTCCAAATTAGGGAGTGATTGACAAGAAAATTCCTGCAGTTTTTGTGCGGATTCGAACCCGGTTTAACCGTAGCGCTTAGCGGTTAACCTCCACGAAAACGAGCATTTTTGGGGTTTCGAGCACTCTCTGCCCCATCACCAACAGGCAAGATGGGTCCGAAGGGGAACGAGGGTTGAAGTATGGGTCGTCTTGTAACCACCACTTTCCCTCGAAACCTTTCGCTGGCAACCACCGCAACCCATTTGCCACTCCCATCGTCTAACAAAAGTTTAACGCATACCTGAATCTTTTTTTGGGTGGTGCCCGTAACTAGATTGACGCAACACCCGGAGAAAATGCAGTTTTTTTGCGGATTCGAACCCGGTTTAACCGCTTAGCGCTTAACGTTTGAATTGCAACCCTCAAAATGACATCAGTAGTACGAACTACAGGACACGACTACCCACGACAAGAAATCTCTGAGATGACCCGTTTTTACAGGGGGAAAAGATGCGTGGTAGCATTATGGGAGCCTGGGACGGAATGGGCTCACATACTAGATGCAGCCATGCAGTCAAGCAATCCGCAGGTAATTCCCCCATTTTTCTAGGTTATGCTTTGTCTAATAACATTCACCCAGCTCCAATGGATACTGGAAAGAAAATCACGCCAAGATCGCCACCCCGCTCATGCTGCGGAAGTAATCAGCGCAATCCAATGCCACGGCCAATTCGTGATGATTCCCGACGAAATATGACATTCGCAAACATGCGGCCGAGTCGCACCGCTCTAAACTCACAGCATGTTAGCACCACTGCAAACTCTGCACAGTTTAGTTGTACATCACAAGCTGATACACGATTGGTATCCGTCCGGTCGTGCACTTCCAAGATGGAATCCTGAAAACGGTTCCAATGGACTTCGATATGAATCAGGAAAAGGAGAAGATTTGCCATATATATACCCACGCTGCTACCTCTTCTTTCCACCGTTCGCCTTCCTACCTGGA
>QDKV01005323.1_pt1 | contig 52891 bp, 54 predicted proteins | sample 1861101 | NCBI WGS metagenome assembly QDKV01 (sample SAMN04275158, study PRJNA302643) | Fungus metagenome, whole genome shotgun sequencing project. | isolation source: fruitbody | host: Mallocybe terrigena | place: Sweden | collected 2013
GCAATGTTTTTATACTTATTACTGTCTGAATATTTGGATATGTTTTTCCATGATTGAGGCTTGCAACTATGCAGTTTCCTGTATACATCAGATGTATTTGGCGGGCCAAGTTTGCTGCCCTCGCGGCTGTTGCTATTTTTGGAAACCCGCATCAACCCGCATTGGGGGTACGGGTTTCCCAAGGGTGTAATCTTCCTTACCCGGACCCCTACCCATTATACCCTTACCCGCTACCCCAACCCTTGACAATCCTTAGGTACAGAATCCCAACCCGTACCCCAACCCCAGTCACACACGTGACGTTACCCCCGGGGTTTGCCATACCTGTGACAATCCCTAGGAGTCTCAGGAGCTTTAAGTTTGTTTAAGTCTATTTAAGTCCATTAAGTCAAATAAGGAATATGCAGCTTTCCTGATGCATAGTAAAAGTGTAGTGGTGCCTGTCCTGTTCGTGCCACAAATAATTTCACGCATTCAAAGTTTAAAGCATCTTCCTTCAAGTAGACCATTAGTTTGTGAAGTTTAATTCATCAAAATGCATAGTAGTTTTCAATAGTCAAAATTAAGTTTATTATTGCAATTACACAGTTAAGGCATTTCTGGTTCATCATCCAATGTTAGACTTTTTAACAAAGTTTCTTCTCTTTCAACATCCTCCTCTGTCTCTAACCATCTGACAAATATGTCATAACCAATGCTTTGTGGTGCATGTGTATGAACATGCATTTGTGAAGGAAGAATAGACTGAGGACTCGCCAAATGGAAATATGGCTCCCTGTACCGTGTCAAGCAGCTTACAAGCAGATTTCCATTCCACATGCCATTCCTATCAGATTGCTTGACCAGATCATCAAATGTGATTGGTGTTCCATATGAACCCACTTTTTCTTCTCCTTGAATGGAAAACAACAGTTTGTGTTTCTTGGGCAAAGCCAATGGTGGTGTTCTAATTGACACTGATAATTGAACACTCTTTGCATGAGGTTCAGATGACCAGGTAGTACCAAGGACATTGCTGGAGAGGATTGACGCCACAGGAATGTTATATGGAAGATCTGGAGGTGAATGCAATGTTGGAATAAGTGGAAGCCATGAAGTTGAGAAAGTTTGTGTGTTTTGATCCAAGTTTTTGGTGATTAGGTCAGTGCTGTGAGAATTTGAAAAGTGATCATCCAGCAATGTTGCACGAAGAAATTTTGGAACATGACAACCTTAAAATTATGAGATGTGTAGATGTTTAATGCTCTCAAAAATAGTTACCTACCAATTACAGGGCAGAATAATGGTATATGGGTCATGTGTGACTCTTGAACATGAGTAGCCAATTCATCATATGAGATGAAAATTGCAAGTCCTTGAGGAACATTGCATCGTGGAAGTTGGCATAGATAATGACCCTGCTCCTTCAAAAAAACATGTATAATCAATTATACTGCACTATGTGAGCATTATCACATACTTTTAGCTGGCCATGATAGTAGCAATGCAAAAGGAGATGCTGTAAAGTGTATTGTCAGTCAACAAGTACTATGACTCATCATGAATATAGAAGAAAATATGAACTGAAAAAGCTCAAATACCACTGGACACACAATGTGTAGTCCTTTTAGCGAGAATGAAGTGAATAGCAAGTTCCAGAGTATGATTGGACAAGGGATCATGCCAAAATTCAGTGTAAAGAAATATCAGAACATACCTTCAAATATGCTGTCCAACTGACAAGGATGATTTTGCAGTGTGCATCGGATGTACCTGAGGCACCCCATTCACATTGATAGCCAGCAGGTCTTAGAGCATTCCTCGAGATATCAAGAATATTCTCTGAATCCATGTAGACAATATGACAAAGCACCAGAAAGTGGATTGTGTAAATGTGGATGAAATGAACCAGCAGTCAGATGAGCTTGCAGAAACCAGAATTTGATGATTGTTTATGATGATAGATCCAAATATTTAAGTCTGGATGTTGTCATGGAACAGATTAGAAACCCTTTCGACTTTATTTTTTGATCAATTTCCATTTTGGGTGACCACCCTTCTTTTCAAACCAATGTGACCTCCACACAATTCAGGAAGTCATTATGAATCAAACCTCCAATGACATGCCAGTATTAGTCTATCTCAATGCTTTCAGTCGTGCCTCCGCAGCGCGTGCTCTTCTCTCACGTTCTACCTTTGCACTCATCTCAGGTGTCAGCCCTGCAATGCCATTGAATGCATCTGACAAACCACCCAGGCGCCTTGCTGTCGCATTCACAATCAGTGATGTTGGCTCCTCTGCCACCTCAACCACCACAGGTTCCTCACTTTCTATAACTTGACGCTCTTTAATTCGATCCTTAAGTCCTTTTCGTTTTGTCTTCTTCTTACCTCCTCTCTCTTCCTCCATCTCCTGGCTAAGTGCGCTGGGTACACGACCCGCACCAAACCAATCCCACCACTCTGGGTGGGCAGCAGCTACCCGCCGAAAGATATCACGGATTGCCTTTGTCTTTGCCAGATCATACGCAGTTCGACGCCCCCCTCTCGAAGAAGCTCCAGAAAGGTCGTCATCAATTTTGTCGGGCTCGCCTTCATCGTCATCGGCAGTCTTCCAAGACGACAAGGGAATTGTGGGATCAGCTCTGGCATCCTCAAGTAACCATTGGGTCATCGCTTCGTGGCCATGTGCGACTGCGACTTGAAGAATGTTAGATTGCTTTTCCCCTGCCCAACCCGGTATTGGTGCGTCAATTCCGCCGATAGTTACGCTTTCGCGATCAAGGAAAGATCTCAGAGCATCCAGCCGGCCTTTTGACACCATCTCGACAAGGCGGAACCATTTCTCTCGAAAGGCTTCCTCTTCTTTGGAGAGCGTAGGTTGCTTGAGCAACTTCGGTTTCTCTATTTCCCTTTGGACGGCAGTTGTGGCATGTTTTGGTTTGGGCAAGGATGCGAGATATGCTTCGTCTTGGAGGCGCAACTCTTCCTCAGTAAAATGCGAGATTTTTGGACGCGTTAGTTCGGCGAGGCAACGGGAAAGTTCAGATTGTGTCTGAAATGTTATTATGAGGAACAAGCCCTGCCTGATAGGAAACTAATAACATACCGGACGCCTTGTGGGAAAAGGGAAGCCTCTTAGGCGTTGATCATTCTTAGCCCAAGGAGCATCGTTGTAATCGTAGAAAATCCGACGATTCGAGGTACTCGCTCTTATCCAAATTCTTTCACATTGGGAAATCTCGTCATGCCAGTCTTGCAGAAGGCCACGAATGTCCTTCCATTAAATTTAGCTTATCGTATGGAAGATGGAATTACAAGACACACGTCTCGAAGGGCTTGTTCACCATAACGCCGAAGCAGAGCACCTGCACTCTTTGCGTGACCCTTGGCATTGTCGTTCGCAGACTGGGAACCACCCTGCTTGCGCCGAGCTAAATTTAATCCTTCAGTACAGAACTGAGAAATGTGGTGATCGCAACAAACATACTGGTATAGCGGTGGAAGGTTTTATGCAAAAGGACCTCGAGCTCTGACTTTGACTTCTTTGGTTTCTTTTGCCCACTTGGAACTTCTTCATCAGCACCCTCTTCGGGACGACTGACTCTCACGATGGCCCCAGCAAAATGCCCACCAGCGACCATGAACATTGCCCACTTTCTTCCTCCAGGAATGAGTCTTTGCATCTTACGCAGCTCTTCAGTACACATACACATACTCAACTCTGTTCCTAGAGGCAGGACGGCCTTATAAAAGCCCAGTTGAATTGAAGGAGGAGAGTGGAACCAAATAAGCGCCGAAGCAGGGAGTTTTCCAGGAGTCGAGTCCGGTGACGGCGATCGCGCTGTTAGACGCTTTGTTTTGTTGACGAGGGTGCTGACGGCATCAGAGTCGTCATCACCTTCATCAGATGAAGCAGAACCAGATAGAGAATCCTCTAAACCTGCGCTGACGTTAAGTATGGAGAACACAGTATGTCTGGTGAAAATTTACCATCGAGTAGCTGAACAAAAGTTGCCTCAGATACTGTCTGACCGCCGCTGAGTCGTGTTTTGACATTGTACCGGTGCCAGTCAGATCGGAAATGCGCTCGTTGTTCGTTGACGTTGAGAAAGACAGTTCCTTGACAAATATTACATGCCCTTGGGCCAGATTTCGAAACAGGAACGACGGGTTCTGGGGTAGGAATGCGTGAAGTTGGTCGGTTTACCAAATTTCTCGGTGTTAAGGAATGCAAAAGTTCAGATGGTAGAGAAAATAGGTGGAATTGAGCCGCTTGCATTTTTCGCTAGACCGATGGTATGTACGAGGGTGATGGATACTCCCAATACAATTGTATGGTGCAAAAGTAGTCTTCGAAGACGTCGATTGACAGAAAGACTTGTTTGTGGCGTGTGAGACGGAAGGTCTGTGAGTCAACCACCCGCATCAACGCTTTGTGTTTTCGTTCGGAGATTGCCATACTCAACGTGTTGAGGCCCTTTGACACGACTTGTTCCAATCTGCCATCGTCTTCACCAACCATGGTTTCAGACGCGTTTGCCAGTAGGCCATTAAAAAAACTTTGTCTATTTGATGTCGACGGGACCTTGACTCCCGCTAGACAGGTATGCACAAACTATGACAGGCTCCTCCAACAAATATATGATGTTTCTGAGCAGGTCGCTTCACCAGAGATAATAGAAACTTTGCGAAATTTACGGAAAAAACTGGTTATCGGCTTTGTTGGGGGCTCTGATCTCGCTAAGATCACAGAGCAGCTGCAGACAGGAGATACCAACAGTACTCGTCTCGTATCCTACACAAATTTACTGATGGAAATCATTTTTTTAAGTTCTTGATGAATTCGACTACGCTTTTGCTGAAAATGGTTTGACCGCTTTTAGACTGGGTAAAGCTTTACCTTCACAATCTTTCATCAACTTTCTCGGAGAGGAGCGTTATAAACCCTTTGTCAATTTCATCCTTCATTATATCGCCGACCTCGAAATTCCCCTCAAACGGTGAGTATCGCAGGCACAAGTTATGCCCTAAATTTTATTGAATATGTGCAGGGGAACTTTCGTGGAATTTAGAAAAGGAATGCTTAATGTCAGCCCGATTGGCCGAAATGCAACGCACGTATCAGACCAATCTAGCTATGGTGAAAAAGTAAATTTCTTATAGGATCCAGGAGAGAAATGAATTCGAAATTCTTGATCTAGTAAACTAGAACTCACCGTTTGATATTGGTGTGTCTGACCATTCCTTTCTAGAAACACGGTTATCGTGCGCGACTTGTCCAAGCTCTCCAGCAGAAATTCCCAGACTACGGTTTAACGTATTCCATCGGCGGTCAAATCTCATTCGATGTTTTTCCTAATGGGTGGGACAAGACATTTGCCTTGAAACTCGTTGAAGATGAAAAGTTTGAGGAAATACATTTCTTTGGGGATAAGACGTACAAGGTAGGTACTTCTTGTTTAGTCATTACTGGCCCGCTCACGCAGAGACAGGGAGGAAATGATTACGAGATATACAGTGACTCAAGGACCACTGGACATGCTGTGAAAAGCCCTGCAGACACAATACGTATCCTCAACGAATTGTTCTTCAAGGATTGAATAGATGGCGGCCGAGTAAAATTTTTCAATTGTAGAAATACCTGTACATCAGCCACCGGATTTAACGGACCGGATTAGGTGTCGTGCTATAGACTTGCAACTTCGATACTTTGGGTTTATTTTGTCTCTGGACAATTACAGCTTGGCAGCGGTATTAAACATGAGTGGAGACGACGATCAACGATTAACAAGGACAAGGTATATTTCTGTCGAAAAAGACACGTCCATTGACGCGTCGTTTGTGGCTTCGTATTGACGCGAATTACAGGATAGAAACGGGTTTTGACTCCTTGCCTGCCACAAAGAAGCGAAAGCTGGGCCCATTGCAGTCATATGGCTCGTTTAATGCCTTTCAGCAGCAGCCGTCGTTCACAGAGGTGCTCGAGAAGTTAAAAGAAGAGGGCGCTGGTGGGCAAGCAGGTGAGTCGCCTTTGTCAGTCCTACGCAGTGTTGTCATTCTGAAGGCAACACAATAGCTGTGGAAGGCGGTGCAGACTCCTGGTCAAGGCCTCCTCTCCCTGTTATCGACGAACGGCGAGATTCCATAAGTTCGTCTTCATTCCTCTCACCGTGATAGAGTTTCACTATTATAATGTTTAGTATTCCAGCAAATTGATATCGAGACTGCTTCACATCCTGAAACCAAAAAAATAGTTTTGAGGATGTATGGGGTCACAGAGGTATTGCGCATGCTTTTCTTCAAGATGCAGTCACCGAGCTAAAGCTATGGCAAGAACGGGAACAGCGTGTTTGCAACTGTGACTGATTTTCTACCTTATTTTTATGTCGCTGTTCCTCGTGGTTTTCAGGATGGCGATATCGAACCACTTCGAAGTTATTTGAATGTGAGCAGTACCCCCCAATTCATCGACAACCAAATTGACGTAATATAGCAACACGTTGAGGATAATGTTGTTCTCGGAATAGAAAGGATTGCACAAAAGTCGTTAATAGGCTACCGGGGCGACGATAATGTGCCATTCTTGAAAATCACCTTGACCGATCCTAAGAGTGTTCCTAAAGTTCGAGATAAGTATTCCCTGCAACATTCCCATGAAACTGGATCCTCATGATTTTTTTACGCATCTTTGATCAGGGGCAATGTAATTTCCAAAACCTCTTCGATGGGCCTATTTCAACCTATGAAAGTAATATCGTCTTTGTTCTACGCTTCATGATTGACACGAAGGTGGTTGGTATGAATTGGATTGAGGTACCCGCTGGAAAGTACAAGGTTACACCTCCAACTAAAAAGCGGTCCTCGTGTCAACTTGAGCTAACATTTCGGTGCGTTTGCTTGTTTCGTTAGTCCTTCCTTTGTCAATTTTTTGCACAGATACGACGCTTTTATTTCTCATGCCCCAGAAGCAAATTGGTCTAAGATTGCGCCGTTGCGGATTCTTAGTTTCGATATTGAGTGTGCAGGTCGCAAAGGTGTTTTCCCTGATGCATCAATCGATCCTGTTATTCAAATTGCAAACATGGTAACCCGACAAGGTGAGTGACTCCGTAGTTTCTGAGACGAGTGACCCAACATTTCTCGCAGGAGAATCAAAGCCATTTATTCGTAACGTTTTCGCCCTCAACACTTGCTCACATATCGTTGGTTCCCAAGTACTGTCATTCAAGTCAGAGGAACGCCTATTGCAAAAATGGCGAGATTTTATGGAAGAAATCGATCCAGATCTCATTATCGGATACAACATATCCAATTTTGATTTCCCGTATCTTATGGATAGAGCTAAGGCCCTGAAAATTGAAAGATTTCCCTATCTTGGGAGGATGAAAGGTCGAATTTAATGGGATTTTGGGAATTGCAACTGATTTTTAACGTCTAGGAATAAGAACGGAAGTAAAGAACACACACTTCTCATCTAGAGCATACGGGCAGCGCGATTCCAAAGAGACTTCACTGGAAGGGCGTTTGCAGCTAGACATCTTGCAGTTCATGCAACGAGAGCATAAATTACGAAGTTATTCTTTGAACTCTGTTTGTGCTCAGTTCCTTGGCGAGCAGAAAGAGGATGTGCACCATTCCGTAATCACGGACCTACAGAACGGTACTGCCCAATCAAGACGGCGTTTAGCTGTATACTGTTTGAAGGTGATCGTTCTATGTTAGTTGCTCTGTGGAATGTTGTCGGTTGAATATTTGGGCCTTTAGGATGCATATCTACCCCAGCGATTGATGGACAAACTGATGTGCTTCGTCAACTACGTTGAGATGTCCCGTGTCACCGGAGTTCCATTTAATTATCTCCTTTCTAGAGGACAGTCCATCAAAGTCCTGTGCCAGCTCTATCGCAAGGCAAATGAAGAGGGCTATCTGATCCCATCAACTAAGGGAGAGGGTGTGTTACATTACTTTGCCAATTATATGTGCGACACTCATAAGCGCCCCAATTCGAAGGAACGGACGAGCAATACGAAGGAGCTACCGTCATTGAACCCAAGAAGGGTTATTACGACGTTCCAATTGCCACACTTGATTTCAGCTCCCTATATCCATCTATCATGATGGCTCACAATCTATGCTATACAACCCTCCTGGACAAACCAACCATCGATAGATTGAAACTTGAAAGGGATGTTGACTACATCCAGACACCAAATGGAGGTTCGTGCAATTTGCCTTTCCCACAAGATATTAACCATAATCTCTTCGTTATAGACTTCTTCGCGACCAAAGGACGCCGAAAGGGTTTACTGCCTACAATTCTTGAAGAGCTCATATCTGCTCGCAAGCGAGCAAAAATAGACTTGAAGAAAGAAACTGATCCTTTCAAAAAGGCTGTTCTGGATGGACGACAGCTGGCTCTCAAAATCAGCGCCAACTCTGTGTATGGTTTCACCGGTGCAACGATAGGCAAATTGCCCTGTCTTCCAATCTCATCAAGTGTGACTGCCTATGGTCGTCAAATGATTGAGAAAACGAAGAGTGTACGTACATCCGCTTAGGCCGTTGTGTTCTCATCATTGAGTTATAACAACTCCAGGAAGTGGAAGCGCAATACTGCCTTGCCAATGGGCACTCTCATAATGCTGAAGTTATATACGGAGATACAGATTCAGTCATGGTAAAATTCGGACCTACGGACTTGGTGACTGTTATGGCTCTCGGTATGTACTTCGGCCAAGTTGAAGTGCAAATCTTGAGTGGAATGTTTATGCCGTATAGGCAAGGAAGCCGCCGATTTTGTCACCATGAAGTTCATCAATCCCATAAAGCTTGAATTCGAGAAGGTTTATTATCCCTATTTGTTGATTAACAAGAAGCGATATGCTGGACTTTACTGGACCAAGCCAGAAAAGTTTGATAAGATGGACGCCAAGGGAATCGAGGTAGTCACATCATATTCTCCGCAATTATTTTAACTCATAACGTGTAGACTGTCCGCCGGGACAATTGTCGTCTGGTTTCGACGGTCATTGAGACTTGTCTGCACAAGATGCTTATTGACCGAAATGTTAAAGGAGCGGAAGAGTGAGTACCCCGAATATACAATCCGATGAACATTTTTCAAATCCATTTCCCTAGATATACAAAGCGTGTCATTTCGGACCTCTTGCAGAACAGAGTTGATATGTCGCAGCTCGTGATTACAAAAGCTCTTGCCAAAGACAGTGTGTTTTTACTCTTTCCACAATATTCTTGGAATTCTGAACCATCCTTCAAGACTATACAGGAAAACAAGCACATGCTGAGCTAGCAGAAAGGATGAAACAACGTGATGCAGGCAAGTGACCCCAATGTAATTCCTTTTATGCTCAAATTCGTCCCAAAGGTTCTGCTCCAGCTCTCGGTGACCGCGTTGCCTATGTTATTATCAAGGGTATCAGAGGTGCAGCAGCTTATGAGAAGTCAGAAGATCCCTTATACGTCCTCGAGAACAATATCCCCATTGACACGAAGTATTACTTGGAGAACCAACTGTCAAAACCTCTGATGCGTATCTTTGAACCTATTCTGGGAGAAAAGGCTTCGTCACTTCGTGTGTTCCACATCAATGCCATAATTGCTATTCATGCTGATAATCTTTTTCCATTAGTTTCCGGTGATCACACCCGTACCATACAAATTGCTACTCCAACCGTAGGCGGTCTCATGAAGTTTGCCATCAAAACAATAACGTGCCTTGGCTGTAAAACACCCCTACGAGGAAAGGAGTCGGGTAAGTCGACTATTCTTCATGGATAATTTTATTTCTTCATCATCTTTATTAAGCCGGTGCTGTGTGTAAGAATTGCCGACCGAGGATGCAGGAACTGTATCAAAGACAGGTGATGTCGACTTCCGAGCTCCAAGTTCGCTTTTCGCGATTATGGACACAATGTCAGCGATGTCAAGGTTCTCTGCATCAGGTACGCTCGTATCGAGAAAATGAATTCAACACTTAGACTTGATCCAGGATGTGTTGTGTACAAGTAAAGATTGCCCTATATTCTACATGCGTAAAAAGGCGCAGAAAGATGTTGAGGACTCCCATGGCGTTTTGCAACGTTTCGAAGCGAGCGATTGGTGACGGGTATTTTTAAAATTATTGCCTTAGGATTTTTCTACCGCAATTTTAGCACTCTTTGAGAATTGTAGCAATAACCTAATACACTTTCGTAATTATTCTTTGGGACGTATCACTGTTTGTAATCCCGCTCTTTTAACGCTAGGATCCAGGGACTGACAAACTCTCGTGCAAGAAGATCCTCTTTTAGCAGATATTTAGCACCCTGGATTCTTCCAAGGCATGTCTATAACAGAGAAGGCACGTAAAAAAACTTTTAGTTCGACTTCCTCAAGCTTGGATAACGCACTGGTTTATCGCATTTGCAATGGAATGGTTGGTTCATGTCCCATTCTGTACTTGGATAGAAAAAGGTAACTGTGATCAAATGAGCAAGATCCAGAGCATCAGTTATCAAGATCTAACGCTGATCTCCCGGATTAATCTCCTTCAAAGCCCGGAGATGCCATTCGGAATGGTCACCAGAGGATAAATCGAATGCCGAGTTGGGCTCGCAGGAGTGATTAACTAGATCTTCGTGTTACGGCACTGTCATAGATTGCATAACTTTTACGTACTAAAACGAAGGTCGCTGCTGAGGTCCATGTTATCGTCGGAAGCAGGCCCGTACTGAACGGTGGCATATGTTTTGGGTTGCTTCGTTATACCCTTCACATACGCTAAGATTTGACCAGCATCGAATGCCTGGATTTATTTTAGTTCTGAGGTATTTCAAATGTATCGGAAACACACCTTCAGACTTCTGAGAGAGGATGTATACTCCCCTGGACGGAAATCGACCGTAAAATCGGGATGACTAGGTACATAAGTGTTCGCCATTTACAGTTCGAGTCTGTGGTTGGAAGAAGAAACGTCCAGTCATTCTGCTTATGGCAATTTCGGGTGATAAGAAACCAAATCCATCTGCAATTTGACATTGAAGCAGTTGGCCACATTTCTATAATCGGAGTTTTAACCTTGATCTTTGAACTACACATATACAGGCCATAAGAAATACCATCAGACAACAACGACGACAAAATCGCCATGTCCTCCACAAAAAAATCCAAAGCCGCCAAGTCGAATGAATCGATTGCTTCCAGACTCGCACTCGTCGTAAAATCAGGCAAATACACTCTGGGCTACAAGTCTGCCCTCAAGCAAATGCGCAACGGCAAAGGTGGGTATACTTCAATACTAAACCTCTCCAGGGGCTGGAGCGTGAGGCTGAGAAGGTCCCCTTGAACTGACGAGTATCTGTAGCTAAACTCGTGCTGATTGCTGGTAACTGTCCCCCACTACGAAAGTCAGAGCTAGAGTACTATGCAATGCTTTCGAAAACAACCGTTCATCACTTCGGCGGCACAAATGTTGCCCTTGGCACTGCGGCCGGAAAGCTCTTCCGAGTAGGGTGAGTATTATTTTGTGGATAATGATTCGATATGGTGGTTTGACGGTGGTTATCTATAGCGTTATGACTGTTAGCGACCAAGGAGACTCCGATCTGCTAAACTTTGCAGAGGGCAACGCAGCATAGAACTTAGTGTTGTATTTACGTCTCATCCCATGTTGTCATATGTGCTCCGAAATCATGGATTATGGATTTGTCCTAATGACAACTATGAATACGGTTCTCAATCCTACATAGTCGTCGATTATGCAAACAAGGCCCTTGAAAAGGCCAAAATAAAAGATGGTTGCACAAAATACATTTACAACAAAGAAGGTGTCATCTCTATAATTGTATGGGGCCCTTTGTTGGTATAATCAAATTTCGAGACATAACTACTACCACTTGATTCACCAAAAATAATCTGCAGGAATTGAGCCACGACAAAGGAGTGAAATCACCTAACGCAAACTTACTTTTGCTGTGATACTCGATCCCAAGAACGCCGCGTAGCCATTGCCGGTTTCACGGTATTCAGCAAAGAAATCCGGTACAGAAAGAATCCTTGTCGAACGAGGTTGTACGTCTGTATTGACATCGGCATTGATGATGAAAGGAGCTACACGCGACTGAAGAGCTACTCCAATTCCTGGACAAAAAAGTCCATTCACTGGACACAATTTGAAAAGTGAAATGAATCACCTTTCACATGTCGCGTAACTTCCCCTGTTACTAGTAAACCCTGCCAGATGTACTGGCGTTGATCAATATCCGTTTGGTTGATGGCATGCCCAACAACATCCTGTAAAGGCAACAACGGCTTATGGTCTTCTGGAACTGACGCCTTTGTTCCATATAACCCCGCTAACAACTGCGGGTCGAACAATGGCTCGCAAAACCTATGGCGCTCTTTTCCTATCGTCAAGGGTAACTCCCGAAATTGTATCGTAATAAGATCCAGGGCCTCGATCTCGCGCGCACGAGCCTGTTCTGCGGCTGACGCCTTCGCCGTAGCCTTTTTCTTCATCCCACTTTCTATGACAGCTTTTTCGCGTCCTGCCACGACGACAGCAGCAATGTCAGTCACACCCTCGTCCTCTGGCACGGCAGTTTCCCCGTCCGAAGGTACTTTGACGTGACCCTCGTTGACCATTTGCTGTACAAGCTCAAGCAAGGTGTTGTGCAACGTCTCATGATCCAATGGGTTGTCTGAGGGTGAAAGGGCATTTATAACGCCTTGGTTTGATTTCAGGATATTTGCGAGGTAGTTACGACAATGTCGTGCACCAAGCGCAATGGAGGCGCGGGCCTGGTGTATGATGTAGTTGTCGTAGATGGGTGTTATGTCGGTGTACTCCTCACTTGTGTCAATGACCACACCACTTAAACTGTTTGCTGCATACATCTGGGCTATCGGACGCTCGAGGATCGCGAAGCCAGCAACATTGAAACGTTCAAAGAATATTTGGCATATGCGTTCGTATGTGTCCCTGGAGAGGCCTGGAAATATGGAAAGAAGTACTGGCGATTCATTTTGTGTGCGCCGTCGTTGGAGTTGACCAAAAAGAATGTATTTCCTGCAGAGAAAAAAGTAGATTATGTCCGGGTCAGTTGAAGAGCGCACTCATTTCACGTACCAAAGCACCTCTGCCTGGGCAAAATCTTTTATATCCCCATCTGCAAATGGATATGACAACACGAGATCGTCCCCTTTCACAAGCGCATCGTCCAACTGTGATCCAACGAGATAGTCCTTCACGGCCGCTCTAGCGGCAAAAGCTTGTGGAAACGTCGAACCTGCTCTGCTTGTTGAAGCCAATGGTCCATTACCGCCATTGAGATGGTCATTTGCAATAAACTCTCGCCGTATTCCAACACGCGCAGGTATTTCCTAAAACATTGGCAACATTTTAGTGTCACAAACCCAGTCTTCGGTTAACATACGATGGTTGGTGTTTTCAGAAGATCGTACAAACCGATACCCGAGCGTATACTTGTCCGAGCGACCTCGATAATGACCACATTCGCGTCACGGAGGGACATTTTCGCGGGGCCAGTTGAAGGAGGAAAACAAACCTTGCCGAATTGCCGCGAAAATAACTTTAAAATAGAGCACGACAACAATGTTTGGAGACTTAATAGATATGCAACAAGTTGATTGCGAGGCACTCGAACTTGAATTTGTAGGTGCTCCATATTTATAAACTTACAAGGAAGAGAACGTACACTAAGATTACAAGTCGACAAATAATAAAAACCGAAAAGAAATAAATCCAAAGTCCCTTCACTCTACGAACGTTCGCCACGCAACCTACGGGCGAGGGCGAGATCTTTTGGTTGGATGGTAACACGCTTGGCGTGAATAGCAGCCAAGTTGGTATCTTCAAATAGTGAGACGAGGTAAGCTTCTGCAGCTTCTTGGAGCGCCATCACAGCAGATGATTGGAAGCGAAGGTCGGTCTACGACGAGTCAGTTATAAACATACAATGACTCATGAAGCGAGTCACACCTTGAAGTCCTGTGCAATTTCACGCACAAGTCGTTGGAAGGGGAGTTTGCGGATGAGTAACTCGGTAGACTTTTGGTAGCGACGAATTTCACGCAGAGCAACAGTTCCAGGCCTGAAACGATGAGGCTTCTTCACCCCACCAGCAGCGCTAGCCTATCGCAAACGTGAATTAGAATACAAGCTTAATTTCCTTAAGATACTTACAGCTGTCTTGCGAGCAGCAGACTTTGAAGCAAGTTGTTTACGAGGGGCCTTGCCACCAGTAGACTTGCGGGCAGTTTGTTTGGTGCGAGCCATTAATTAAAGTTGTTTGAGTTGGTAGGTGTAAGGTGGGCTACGTTGGGTCGTATGGAGTGCATATCTGAAATGAGGTCGGACATATATATCAACGCGACCGCGACGCGCACGTGATTTACCATTTCGTCACACATGTCACAGATCAACAAACGAAAATGCAGCACAGCCACCGAGCGCCATGATATAACCCGGCAACTCAGCCATAGCATACTAACCCTGCTCTGTACCATCACCACCATCATCTTTAAATCTCACTTTTATCAAATCAAGTAAACATGTCTGGACGCGGAAAAGGCGGAAAGGTTTGTCTACTCACTTCAATCTGTAGTGGCTTGAAATGACAATGGTAATAGGGTCTTGGGAAAGGTGGTGCAAAGCGTCATCGCAAGATTCTTCGCGATAACATTCAAGGTAAATAATCGTTGTTCTGTACTGCTTTCCCCTTCCAACAAGTTCCACAGGTATTACAAAACCTGCCATTCGTCGTCTCGCTCGGAGAGGTGGTGTGAAGCGTATTTCGGGTCTCATCTACGAAGAGACACGAGGTGTCCTCAAAATCTTCCTGGAAAATGTGTGTAATTTGTGTTTTTATTTTTGCGGTCGATCTGACTCACCTTTCAGGTCATTCGCGACTCGGTAACATATACTGAGCACGCAAAACGGAAGACAGTCACCGCTCTCGATGTTGTGTATGCCCTCAAACGATCAGGTCGCACTCTCTACGGCTTAGGGGCTTAATTTTAGACATTGCTATGTTTTTTTCCTTATTCTTGTAATTGTATTGTATACATTATATTTATATCGGTGATGTATTTCCTGTACTTAACAGTATCGGCTTTCTTGCAAATAATGACTCTGTTTGCAACTGATCAACAACATGTAATGGTAATGCTATCTGAAGCCAGCAGGCGATACAGTGACCTGTTGCTACCCATTGAGACCTATTATAGGTTCTTATTGAAAAATGACACTAAAAGTAGCAGCGGGATTCAATAAAATAATGACAAGGATGAAAACAAACAATAAGATCGTGAAGAGGATCGAATGATTATACAACAGCGACCATTACAAACATATAAGCGGTGGATCCCAGATGATGACACAAAGAAAAAATACACGTATTAGGATACAGATAAAATGGGTAACCAAAAGTAATGCGTCCTTGACCAAGCACGCGCGTCAATACAAAGAAAAATATTGGGTATATAAAAATATGGAAGAGTACCACATAACACCATCAAAGAGCAAGGAATCAAACGAAGTGAGATCTAAAACTCAGCTCTGTCTGTCTCGTCGATAAATATGTCCACATAGTGATTCAAAATGGTCTGAATAGCCTAGAAGAAGACGTCAGCGAAAGTTAAAACACGACAGCAAAAGGGAGGGGAGGGGAAATTGCCTACCAGATTCTGGTACGTTGTGTCGACCATGACGCCTCCCTGTCCATTCGCTACCGCATGCTGACCAAAAAGAGTCGGCCCAAAAACGATGGCAAGGTTCGAGTTGGTCATCGAATTGTCGGCAGAGTGTTGACTTATCCTGAATCAGTCAAAAATCAAGGCGTCGTGAGTGATCCGAAGCACCCTCTCAAAAAGGAGTAAAACCACCTACCGGTGTAGATGGCCTAGGAAGAACTTGAGAGTAGAATAATTTGGATCCGGGAGATCGTTAACGCGCTCGTGTAACCGGATATGACGCAGTCTGTCGGTTTCGATCTCTGTCAAAGAAGTGGCCAGGAAAATCAATCTGCGTTTTTCAGGAAAGAGTAATTCGACGATGAAACATACTGGCAGCTTCAACGAACCCTTGGTGCAACGAATTTGTTAGCAAGGGATCAGGTAGCTCGCGTAGCCACATCTTCAATACGCTCGTAACATTGTTTATATCCTCTGACCACTCAGGCAAGTCAAAGTCAACAGAGTCCAGATCTGTTTGAAGAATGGAAAAGGAAAAGGCCGTTAGAAGGGTATGAAAAGAAACGACAGATTCAAGAAATGTGTTTTAAAAAAAGATAAGGTTACCTTTGTCCAACTTCATCTTGAGGGCAGCCACCTTGCTCGTCATGCCACTGACCCTATAGATGCCTTGTGAAAATAAACCATATTTTTCGATTGCGTGACAGCATTTCAACATGATAGGAGGAACCTCGACACTGTCGCGCGTCATCTGTTCACTAAGATCTACACCGAATGTCGGCCGACCCTTATCCGTGATACCCAGAACATTGAAATTGCCGTTTGTAACAGGAGTGTTTGTCTTTTCGTTGAAGCCAGGTAAAGGAGGCAACTACAGGCAAGAGAACATAAGTACGGGTAGCAATACTTATTTGGGCAAAAATGACATACAAAGCCTTCGTCCGAAGGTCCATCTCGACGTGGTCCACGAGGAGCTGAACTGCCTCTAGCGAAAGCATAATTTTGCATGTAGGTCTTAAAGTCGCCTCTGTTGTCGATTGTCTCTATTGTCGACTTCAGACCAATGCCTCCACAAAGAAACGAAAATTGAGCAAACAAAGTTCAGTACAAGGATCGAAAGTAGAATCACCTTCTTCGGGTACCAATACTGAACCATCACTAAGTACTATGCTCTCAAATAGGAATGCGTATCGCGTAAGGTGATATTGAGTTCCGAGGTCAATCTCGTCGGCACATTCTTTCAAGGACTAGGTGGAATATAAAAATGGAAGGCCACAAGTGTTAACCTTTAAGGTAAACAATCTCTTCAAAGAAAATGCATACACGGAGAATTCGCGGCAACTGGAAATTGAAGTATTCCTGGCGAATAGTTTGCGTATCGGTGACGGCTTTCTGATACTGATCTGAAGCAACTGATACTCTGGAACGTGTATCGCCTTCCTGACGTTGAATCTGCAAGGAAAACCATAAGCAGAGGAAAGAAACGAAAATTTCCATCGAATCTCTAGGATACCAACATTTCCTGGATTTTTGCCTATCAGCAGCAATCCTCCCTTTGCTACGGCCTTTCCGATAGCTCGTTTTCCCGCAGCACCGCCTGCGGCACTGCGGACACCCGTTTCCTTTGTCGACTCCCCTTCCTTCTGCAGCAAGACACGTTCCAGCTCTTCCGAAGCGATGTCTAATCGATTCTTGAGTCTTTCTGTAACCCCTTCGGAATCTTGCAGAGCTCGCTCGTATCTTGTAGCGAGTTCTTTAGTCTAGCAAAAATAGATACATGGATAAATGAGTCATATACTACAAGGACAATAATTAGTCCGCGCACCTGTTTCCGGTTCTTGTCGACCTCTCTCGCGAGATTATTCAATTCATCACCCATTTCATTGAGACGCTGAGCAAAACGCAGCCTGTTCTCTGCCATCATCTCATGAATTCGCAATGATGACTGCCATGCTGTTACGAAGGATCTGTAGACAAGATGAAGTACATAGCGAGTCGGAGACGATCAGCAGACTCACCCAGCCTTCCCATCATTTACTGCGTACACCTCTGAAGTCGACCGAGCGAGTCTCTGCAGAGTTTTCCCATACTCATCTTCAATGACCGCACGCTTCTTAAAAAAGGTAGATGCTTCCTTATAGTAGCAGATTTGTTTGGGAGATACGTTGCAAGGACAATATATAACTTACTTTGCAGGAAACCATACTTTGCTTTATGCGATCGAGAAGCAAAGGCACACCACACTTGGTAAACAAAAAAGTAAATTCAAAAAATTAAAAAAGCAGACGGCGCGAGACGCTTACATCAAGCTCGCAGAGTGCTCTCAACACATTCTCGTCGAAAGATGGCTCTACCAAGCTGGGCGTGCCGCTATTCATCGTCGAAAAAGTATCACGCCGTTCTATGGTTATTGGTTGAGCATTATCCCGCCAGAGCTGATGCGAAGTTGGAGACTTGGTGGCGCCATTGAGAGCTGGCGAGTCCGTACTCGAGCGAGTTTGTGGGGAACTGTGATTGTCCTGTCTCGTCAACGGGATCGGTTAGTGAATGTAATAACGGTCGACCGTACGTGTTATGGAGGTCAGAGTGGTTGACACTGCCTTCCCAAGCCGTTGCAGAGGTTGTGTAGCCGTCTCGGTCATCCGACATGGTCAAGTCGTAAAAGGCAGCAGTGATTTACCCGTCGCCCGAAACAGATACTACACTAATCTCCTCACGTGGTAGCATAAGATCTGCCGTTACTCATTCACAACGCACTTGATGCAGGTTCCAAGTTGCAAGGGCCCAGTGCAATTCTCCCCTAATTTCGAATCTGTCAGGGATCCAGACGAAGAGGTTTGGCATCGTTCTGTCAGAAATTCATCCCTCATCAGGTCTTTTTATTGTATTCAGAGAAACAAAGGGTCAGCGACTCGATATCTGAATCATCCACACGCTTTCGAGGTCTAGGCTACGTTGATTCGCATAAGGATTTCCTCGAATTAAAATTTGAGATAAATGGCAGCAATATCTCTAATGAGTCGAGGACGCCAAAGCGTAAACGTAAAGTACAAACCAAACATGTTGACAAGACCATAGAAATCGAGCTTCATCAAGACAAGACCGCGCTGCGCACCAGGAAAGGAGACACGGGGAGCGTCGTTTGGAAGGCCAGGTGAGCGTTTGTCGACTCTCTGTAATCCCTATTAAATCCTCCATACCAGTGTTGACTTAGCCCGACTTCTCCTTGAACAATATCACTCCAGATCAAGTCACAGTTTGTTGGATACTGACCTCCTTGTCGATCAACACCTTCTTGAACTTGGGTTTGCTGCCTGTCTTTCTTTATTCCTTCATCTCCGTCTCATCATTACTTAGTGGTGGCACAGGCTTTCTGAGCATCGCTCTATCACCGTTGGTAAAGCAATATACCGTAACCGACATAGCACCGTTGATCCCCCTCATATTGCGGAACGTTTCATCAAATCGTCCTTCCGGTCACAATATTTTGGTCGAGGAATTAGATTGGACCGTCCTTGAATCCGCATCGCCTTCCCAGCGATGTAAAATCTACAACACTAAAGACCGGCCAATTGATCTTCTACTCGCAGTAGATTGCTTATACCACCCTTCTCTTATTCCTCCGTTTGTCGCCACGATAAATTACCTCGCCACACCTAGTCGGACAGCAGTTCTAATAGTTTCAGAATTGCGAGCAGACGATGTTATGAGAGAATTCCTAGATGCATGGTTAAATACTCCTGGTTGGGAGATTTGGCGGATCCCTAACGATGATCTCGGAAAGCATTATGTAGTTTGGTTAGGTTGGAAATCAGCTTCTGAGTAGAGTAATAGAAAAGGAAAAAAATTCCTCTTCGAGTAACGATTTAATTATATAATCGAGCAAAATAAGTTCTGAACTCTTCTCTGCACATCACTGCACTTATGTTCTTCTACCTTTCTTTCCTCCGCCCACCTCCCATTCAAGCACCGCTCCACGGAACAATTTCCATAACACCCCAAATATCTAACGACCTCCGTACGGAACCATTCAACGGTGACCAAAATATCTACTACTATTGGACTCTCGAGTCATCATTGGGTTCTAAACCAGAACTACGACCGATAGCTACAAAACCCACAAAATTGACTACCTGGCGCTCTTCGGCTGCATATAAAGAAATTCCAGTCCCGGTCCCTCTTAGTGTACGAGAAGGCCAGAAGTGGAGGCTTGCTTTGACTTGTCAGGCGCAAGGTCATGGCATCGACAATCCGACGTATATCAACCTCATGGAGAGTGACGTCGGTTTGAGACCATTTCCTGTGATGACTATGCCGATATCATTCAGTTCTAAGATGCCCATAGGTGGCTCGAAGCAGGAGAAACAAAGGATGATCGAGAGGACGTACTTGCTTCCCTTCTTGACTGCGGCTCCAGCAGCGCAACAGTACGAACGGGAAAAGCAGGTAGCCTTCTTAACGTTCGCTGAGAGAACGTCATACGACCTGGACAAGGTTAATTGATTACACTTCAGACTTTCTCTCCCCGTCCATCTCTGATCACCCATAGAACTCGTTCAGAAAATCTGGGATAGCGGAATCGGCCTGAGCTCTTGGATATGTGAATTTAAAGAGAACATTTTTCTGAGCAATGGCAGTCAGAAATTGGCAGAACTTTGGTCTGTACTGTTCTCAGATAAGCAACTCAAGGTTTTGGAACTTGGTCAGTAGCACTTGATCTCTTGTTCAAAATCAGGGAATGGGTGGTGGATGCTCACATACCTTTTACCCCAGGAGCTGGGATAGGGATGGTGTCTGTCGTGCTTGCTGTGCTCCGATCTGGAATAAGTTTGGGTTCGGATATCTCAGAACGAGACGCGATACTAACGACTGATGTTGGTAGGTGGTCTTTCCATCCCTCATTTCCTTCATTCGACGCAAAATACTATTCATTTCATAGCTACTGCAATGCCATTATTGGAACAAAATATCTGCGGGAACTCACAGTACTATCTTTCGACATCACCCCAAGCATTCGTCCTCGACTGGGACGAAGAGCTACCAGACGAAGTTGCGAATGTAGCAAGTTTGGATATAATCATGTAAGCCTACAGTTGGGTCTACCGGGTTTATACTAAAGATTACGTAGGATGGCAGATGTGTCTTATAACACATCTTCCTTCCCCGCTCTCTCTCGAACAATATCGCGTCTTCTTAGACTAGGACCGAATCCTCCCTTAATTCTGGTGGGATACAAGGAAAGAGACAAGGCGGAGAGGACTTTCTGGGATATAACTGCGCCAGATGGCATCAAATTTGCAAAAGTTGGCGAGAGAAGGGGTGCTGGGGGAGCACCGGTCGAGATTTGGCTTGGATAGTTGAATGGGAAAAAGGGCACGGACTTGAAGAAATATGAAACTAGCGTGAAGGAAACAAATTAACGAATTTTATAGGTAATTAGAGACACGAACTCCATGGTAGAGAAATAAAAAGAGTCGCCGAGTAGGAATGTACAACGAAAGCAACAAATTTAGTAAACTCATGAATCCTCTTCTTCATCCGAATCCATCAAAGGAATGAAACGTCTACCTTCTTTCTAGAAAAACACTTGAAATTAGTAGGCCGTATGTGTAAAAAGGTAGTGATCTTACCCAAGGAGAACGTCTCTCCCTCATCCTTCCTAGGGCAACCGCGAGTGGAACATTCTTGCCTTTCGACTTGGTCACTACAGGTGACGATGAGTCTTCCTTGACTGCTTGTTGTGGGACAGTAACTTGACCTAAAGGCGTAGGTGCACGGGTGCTAGACCGAGTGAGACGACCTGAGACAGGCACGCTTTCTCGGACAGATGTTCTTGAGACTGCAGAATTTTTTCGAGTATGCGCTATTGTCTTTTGTGTGAAACGTTGCCTGCCTCCACTCTCGAGATTCGTCGCTACTGTCGGGGACACGTTTGGAACTCGACTACCACCGGACGCAGAAACAGTTGTGTTGGCTTGTCCTTCAGACGCAGTATGGACACTACTCGCACGAGAGTTAGCGGTTATGGCAGTATGCATCCTGAGCAAACGAGGTGGCCTAGCAGCGGTAGGAGTTATACCAAGGAAAATCGGTGTCGGGTGTCGCTGTTGTTGCGCCTCTTGTAATGGAGTGGTGTTCGACGTATGAGCGTCTGTGTTGGTGCAAGGCGCAACACATTGCGAAAGTAATTTCATAGAAACTCCCGAGAGTAGAACACGCGAGCTAGGAGAACCAGAACCAGAACCAAGTTCGATACCAGGAACATTCATCATCGACACAGCGACGTCGCCTAATGGCCGGCGAGGAGTAGTCAAGCTCTGGGCATTTAGTGTTGCCCGTTTGTCTTCTGTTCGAGAGTTTCGAGAATTTGAACGACTCCCTAGACGACAAGAAAAGATTGCAGCACGTTTGGGAGTCAGCGTTGTTGACGACGAGGGAGCACAAACTGAAGGAATATGCACGGCTGAAGGTTTCATAGCGATCTGAGTGTGTCCGTCATCTGAAGATGCATTTTTAGACATGTCAATAATGCGAGATCTCTTCTGGTTTGTTGGAGAGTAATTGGACAGGGGTGATGACGCAAACCCTTCGTCCGTGGATCTCTTTCTTTTGCCTATCTTTCTATCTTTCGGTAGCACTGTTGTAGTTTCGGTAGAGCTAACCCCAGGCAGGTTTCTCCGAGAAGATGAAATTTCTTCGAGCTTTTCAGTTATCACAGTTTTAGCAGTGTCAATGAGAGGAGGGAGCAGCTGAAGCAGCGGTAGCAAAGGTGCAACAGCAGATATGATAGACCCTTGCTTGTCAAGAACCAGCTGGGCTGTTTGGATCTGCGTTTGTAGAGCCTGAGAGTGGGTTTGATTGAACTGCGTGACAGAATGTCAGTCTTTGGTCAGAAGGCGAAAAGAAGAATGATACAGCGTTCAAAGCTTCAAGCCGCTGATCAAGACCTTCCAAACGATGGTTAACGTCTTTAAAAAGACCTCCAATGGTGTCAGTCTGTACAGGTGTTCCAATTGACCTTTGAATTTCTCTCTGACTCCTGTTGACTTGTCATATTTGAAAGTTAAGGATAAAAAGGCGCATGTATGCGGTTGATTCAAAAGAAAAACATAATGTTAATGCTTACCAAGGTCCACAATGTCACTGGTGAGGGTTTCTCTGTCGCGTTCAAAGACTGAATGCATGGTCTTCAGGTCATTCTTCGTTTCTTGGATGCTCTCGAGAAGCCTGCCGACATGATTGGAGAATTTTTCAAAATTGGCCTGGGTATCGTGAAGCAAGACGCGCATTGATGTGACGTTCTTGTCCAAAGGCGCCATCGGCGGAACAACAATGGACATGTCTTGAAGGGATTTCGGTGCTTCTGAAGTGGTACTCGTCCGTATCAAGTGCGCCCACAGAGCCGTTGAAGCCGTCGGTGGTCGAGCGGGAAGACCGCAGTCTAAAGTGCTGGACTTACTTCCAGAAGCCATTCTGTAGGTAGTAGGGCAAGTTAAGAGCGTGACAAGCATAACACGGAACAGGCCGTTACGCGTCGCGCATTCATTGGTCACGTGCGTATTCAACCTCTGCTCTAGACGACAATCTCTTAACTTTAATGGCACCCTCGCGTCGAGCACGATCTCCCAACAACGACGACACAGAAAGCGACTTCGAACAAGAAACACCGCGGGGAAACAGACTAAAAAAGAGGCTCAGTGAGGTCCATCGACCTGGCGCAAACGATGATGGAAGTTTCACCATGGGCAATGAAGGCCGCGTTCCGCTGCGTTCGGTGAACATCAACGATGATGCAGCAGAAAAAAGGAGAAGGCGGAAAAGTACGAAAATTAATGTGATAGAGAGCGCGTTGGCTGTGCCGCCGATTGAAGGCGGTGCGACGACGGATGATCAGCAGATATCGGAAAATTCGAAGGCGTCTGGAAAGCAAAAGCAACAACTCAACGCGGTACCCCCTCCTGTTATTAACGTGCAGTTGGATATCAGTAATGCAAAGTTTGAGGAGTGGATGAAAATGGCGACAGATAATGTATGCTTGCATTCTTGTTTTCGAGTGGCGGACAACTTGAATATAATTTCTTCACTAGAAAATTAACGCACAAAATTCTTGGAATTTTGCTCTCATAGACTACTTCCACGATATGTCGTTGCTGCGAAACAACGACGATAACTCGATTAATTTTCAACGCGCGTCGTGCACGTTGGATGGCTGCGTCAAGATCTGGACAAGCCGTGTAGACAGCGTTGGTACCGAGACGGGGAAATTACTCACCAATCTAGAAACTGGTGGTGGAAACGTTGGTAATTCCGGCGAGGAGTCTGACAATCCGGACGGAGAGCCTTCGCAAACAAAGAAACGGAAAGAAAGGGGTCCTGGTTCCACTTTGGTCAAAGACCCATCCCAACTGAAGAACAAGAAACCTGACTTAGAGTTTGCTGTAGATCCTCTTTTCAGGAAAACGTGTGCAGATTTTGATGAAGGAGGTGCTGGGGGCTTGTTGATGAATCATTTGTCACTGGGCATAGGTTCGGAGGGTTGCATGCGGGTTATCTTCGATGCTAGTGACCCAATGGGCAAGGTTGAAGAGGAAGATGTCACTGAGGAGCCTGAGGACCTCATCGACTTTAACTATCTGCGTGGTTAGTCATTCTCGTTTGTTTCTTGATTTTGCTTATTGTAAAAAAATATTTTCAGAGAATTTCTTATCTGACCTCTCCGCTATCGAGGATAAAGAAATCGCACCATCACTTGCCGGTTTTGCCTTTTCTCAAGACGGAACATCATTTGACGACACAACCTTCTTCGCTGACAACTCACATCAAAATTTTGCCTTAGGTGATGACGATGAAGATGGTAACGACAGCAATTTTGGTTTTGGCGGAGGAAACGATGGTATGGGAAATGGTGGTCCACAACCCGTGGAAGATTTCTTTGTCGGAGCGGACGCCGTGAACGACGATTTTGGTGCAGACCATTTTGATGGTGATGACGATAACCACTCGAATGCAGACTTGGCTATGGGTGGAACAATTCCAGCCACAGAAGGAGAAGCGGGCCGTCCTGGTCCATTTGTGCCTTTTGACCCAAGGAAAATGCCAAACGATAGAGATTTGATTCTAGCTATGGCTGATGGAGAAGGGGGAGCATTGGATTACTTCGACAAGAACGCTCTGAAGAATTGGGCAGGACCCGAGCACTGGAAACTCAGGAAAGTTATTCGGAGACGTACGTATTTTTGGTTGTACTGACAACTTTGGTCCTCCTCACTCGCCTTTCACTCCAGCTGAGGCAGACTCTGGAGGCACCAACAAGCCCAACAAACGACAGAAAAAAGAAGCTGTCAAGATCGATTTCATGACGCCACTTGAAAAAGACCTCAAGGAGATAACGAAAGCACTCTTTGCACCCGCTACAAAAGGTGCTGGTATTAATCTCCCTGGGGTAGGAGGCACGACAACCGGAAGGAAAGGCAAACAAAAGAAGAAAGAAAAGCGGGATGACCATAGGCTGCCTGATGACATGCATTTTTCGAGCCGGCAGCTTGTAACGCTATTCTTGAAACCCAAATTCTTCGTAAGTTTTATGACAATCCGTAACCCATTGTCATAGTCTTGACTAATCCACTGCAGCTAAAGATGCGGGGGAAACGGGCACGGCTGAACGAGAATGGCGATGGCGAAGTCGACGAAGCGTTTTGGGCACAGGCCGCGGCTGATCCAGCGGCCAATCGAGGACACGACCCGGACCTAGACGATCATGATCGTATGTCGTTCCTGCGCATCCGTCGTGCGCCTGCTGAAATCTTTATAATTCTTATTTCGTAGTGAACGCGAACCAAGCTCCATTCGCAACACAATTCTTCCAAGACGATGACTTTGGTCCTGGATTTGACGACGACGGGGGTTTCGACGGCGAAGGCAGGAGCATGATGATGCCTGATGAAGAACAGGACTTGTTGGCTGCGACGCAAAGTTTGACGCGTCGCGTTCGTCCGGAATTCGTGAATTACGCGAGGAAGGCTAAGCGAGTGGACGTGCGGAAATTGAAAGATAACATTTGGAAGGGATTAAGGATCGTGGTGCCGAAAGATGAGAAGGAGCAGGAGGGTGAAGAGATGGTTGGTATTTCTAGCTTCTCTCTTTCGAAAATAGTTGATTTCAGTCGTCAGGACGTTGATGGAGATGATGTCGAACCTACTGACCCTTCTGAATCTCGGCAGTTCGACCAAGTCATTACTGGGTTGCAAAGTACCTATCCCCGCGATAAGCTGGATGAGATTAGTACTTCATTCTGTTTCATTTGTCTGCTGCACTTGGCCAACGAGCAAGGGCTGAAGTTGGAATCGACAACGAAGACTATCGACTCACAAGTGGATAATAGCGATTGCGATAGGATGGTTGGAGATATTTGGAATATCAAGGTATACATTGACTTGTCTGAATTTCGAATTGTCCGTGAATTTTTTGATTAGATCTACCGAGACCCTAATGCAACGAAGGCCGCTTGATTAGGTGTTGAATCTCCTCTGGCATGTAAGCTGAGTACTTTTCCACACACGGCACTTAGATTCTACGTTCTATTTATTATATGTTACCATGTATAATTATTTTCTACGACGACACATGACAGCTCTCTTTCTTGTAAGTAATATCCCCTTTTCCTATTTCAAAGGGAGGTATCATGTCTATTCTTATGTATGTAATGGCATGGGTGAGTTTCAGTGAAAAGATACAGAGGTATATGAGATCCTAAAGCTACAGCATAGAAGCAGACTAACAAGAGACTCTATTGATACAGTAGGTCATGCGGGTATACAAATATAGAGTGATGAGATGGACCAGGGTAAAATGACTGCCTTTCAAAGGCAAAAGAGAGAATGAGCTGAAGAAAGGGATTCAATAGCGATGAAATAGATCAATGTTTAGAGACCCAGGCATTCCAGAGGCTTTCGTATCGCTTTGAATGGCGCGAAGTGAGCTCCGTAAACTGAGAGAACGCCGTATGGGGCAGTTCGAGCATGCCCTGGGTCAGGAGATCCTCCTTGTCTTCGAGAGGGGGCAGAACAGTGAGAAGGTCGGAAGATGCGATGCGCGCGGTGGGCACCTCGCTTGAAAGGAAGACACCCTGCCCAAAAGGTGTGAAGGTGTGGACGTCAAGAAATTTGTCGTTCTTTGCATGAGTACGGGTAGCTGGGAGATGGAAAAAAATAAGTTAGGTGAATGTAGAAATGTGATGACAATGAAGTACCTTGGACGACCATGACCTGGTTTCTGACGAGGGCAACAGCGAAAGATCCACTAGCGAACATTATGTAGGACAATCGGGGTGGTGATGGAGGAGGGTCTAAGGCGAACGGAGAGTCACTGATACTACAACTGACGGCTTGGAATTCAGAAGATGCAGCTTATATATGCCAAAAGACAGACTTGTTCCTAATTGAAACTTGAACAAAACAATAACGTTCCATTAGTCATCAAAGCTGACCAGATAACAAGGCGTCCTGGGATCCTGATATGGATACTTTTTTCTTTCCTTTCGATAACGCTGTTGTCTTCTAGAAAAACGTTGCAAGCCTTATTTCAAGCCCAGTGTTGTATATTCAGTTCTCTGAGTCTAATGCATCTATTTCAGTCGCGACGTGACAGTTCCAATTGTCCTTCAAACAATAAAACCGATCGAGACACTTCCGTTTTTCTGAGGGCGTTGAATTTTTTATACATTCGTCCTTCTATCAGGATCCAGCAGACTTTCTTCTGTTGCTCCTCGAATTTGAGAGCCTCGGATATTTGATGCAACCCCTCAGATATTATACTATGGCACTCAGTAGATTGAGTCTTTTCGTTTCTCTTTTATTAGCTATAGGAATTCAATCTCAGTAAACAGAGCTCAGAACAATGCCGGGAGGTGTTCCGACAAGAGATCATTAATTAAGCCTCAATTCAAGAAGAAAAATGGGTATAGGGCCGATTACGGGCTCAGTGGAACCCCATCGCAACGAAGGAATCAATTGTGCCCGTCTTTGAGACCAGTGCATTCTACAGATCAAGGTGCTAGATGGTCAATAACATCCATGGAATGACGACGTCAACTGCTAGTGGCAATTCATGTATTATAAAGCTACTGGTCCTCATCATCTGTGTTGCTCAGCCATCTCTCCTCATAGTTTTACCTAGTTCGAGGTGGGCGTCAAGTTACTCAAAATGACAATTTTATTGAATCCCTTGTTAATAAGTTGTTCTGGCCAAGACAAGGCCAAGATTGCCCGGAATCACTTCTAAATAACAGTCCAAGAAAAATGTACAATGTTGAATTTAGGGCAAATTATAGCACCGTTGTGATTGGAATACAATACGTGGACTGGACAACAACCATTGTCAATCAAACAAAGAGTAAAGACATCAACCGCTTATTAGTCCTTGACCATCGCTGCCTTACTGGAACTCCCACAGCGGTGAATTGAAATTTGACATCCAAAAGGAGTGCGTGAGGGCTTCTGGGAAGCAAGGGGTTGAATCATGATTGTCCAAGCGGGGTTATCGGTTGCTGAGATATGGTATCAATTTTTGTAGGCAGCTGACTTGAAGCAGATAACAAACATCGGAAGACTGCCAACCGAGCTCTCTTCGTCGTGTGAGCGCCTGGTGTCATATACTTCTGAAGCTACGGAGTTGAAGTTGTAGATCCGGCGAGTATGTGGAGCTGCAGATGTAAGTAAAGTTTGCGTATACAATTCTGAAGCTTCTATGTCAGGAAGCTTGGAAATGTGAACATTCTCAAGGTGTTTGACATTGAATTTGCGCATGTGGATCATCATCCGACATGTCGTGATTCCCGTTGCTGCATGAAACGGGCTTGAGACGAAAGAGATTCAGATAAGATTTGTCAAAAGAGACAGCAAAGAAGGCCTACCCTTGTCCAATCCAGGGAATACCTGATTGGGGCTTGAATTTCATTACATTCAAAATTGTTGGACACTCAAGCAAACAGTCAACTCACAAAAACCATCAAGTTGTTGACGACAAGAAAGACGGTGATACTGAAGGATAGGTTATGAGAGTTTAATTGGGAAGTCATGGAAACAAACATGGCGAAGTAAATCATGTTTTCTTGCACCAAGACATCGACAAGTAACAGCCTCCCATTGAGCAGAGCTCGTTCAGATGCCGACACAATAACCTTGTATATGACAAATCCGAACAAAATCACCTCAAAAACAGTAGCTACAGAATTGAAATGTTGTTGTCAAAAGCATTGCTGCAGAGGGCCAGGACGCACCTGGAAGCCATTGTGCCCATTGACTCCCACCATTAATAGTCGGACATCCTGGTAAAGGCAAATACATCGCTTCGGAGATTAATTTACCGCGATTTCTGGTGTTGATGATCATGACACAGATGAAAGTCACAACAGAAGCCCCAAAGAGAATACCGTTAAATAGTGCAACCTGGAGTTCAAATCTAGCCCCATGAGATTCTGCAGAAGAAAAATTTATTCTGACCTTTTTGTTGCGATCGAAAAGGGCATAAACTCGCAACTGCATGATGATTTCAACCGACCACAGACTTATGCCACCCACTAATCGTATAACCGGGTCAAGTGCGATGCACCTACAATTAAACATAACTTATCAGCCAAAAAATTGTCAGAGATAAGCTTCCAGCGTACTTTTCCTTTGTAGGTACCCCAGGAAGGGCAAAAAAGTGAACCTGTACAACATCGAATATCAAGAGTATAATCGTATAGTAGCGCATCTGCAGGCTTGGTAGTAGGTAATTTAAAGGACTAGAGTGCAAAGCAGACATACCCAGAGAAACATATGTTTCCCAATGGAAGGTTTTTGCCCCTGTGGGTTGAAATACACGATTTTAGAATCTCGAATTTTCATACTGTGTCTGGCACTGACCCAAATATACTCCACCTGTAGCGGTTGTTAGTTAAAAATTGAGCTGTGATATTACAACGAACTAACTTCATCCTTTAAAGTAAGAACTGAAGCAGAATTGAAACAAATGTTCATGGAGTGATGCAGCACTTACGATAGTCGTAAAGGACCCATGCAAGAGAACCGACTGTTGATCTCTTTAGTCTTATAGATGACCCAGAAGTATTGTAAAAAATACCGACCGACGACTTTTAGTGGGATAAGGCTTCCGAAATATAAAGGTAAGAACACAACGTTGATATCGTCGGACTGAGCGCTACCTGGCGCATTCATAGAGAGTCTTATATTGGGGGAAATGATGGCGACCAGCGCTTCATGACTGGTTAATTGCATTCCTAGTATTTCTTATATATTGAGAGCGCACCAGTCATGTTTCATATCTGTATCATCATCATCATTGGGATATTTACATCATTCAATTAGTGATAGCCGACGGCGATAGTAGGCCAGACTCCAAGATTAGGAGCCGACAGTTCCTTCGACAACGAAAAAATCAGTATTTTCCATTATATTCCGGGATTTCCGAAAGTCAGAAATCTCGGGTGTATTGTAACTTCTAAGGACTTGGGAAACTTACATATACATAACAATATGAACTACGATGATCGATTAGACTTCCGCTGATTTTAATTTTGCAGTTCTATAACATGAGCCGTGACCTCTCCTTGGGTAGTGGTTTGAAGAGCAATAACGTCGAGGCATCCATATCACTGTGAAAAGATCGGTCGGTCAGATGGTGCTCCTATTGGCGACAAACTCTAGGAGAAAACTGACTCTCAGTGCTTGCCGTTCACTAAGGCACGGCCGTTCCCGTTCACAAATCCGTTTTCAGCTTTCTCCTTCAACTCTTTCAAATACCAATGTGCCTTGCCTAGCATCCAAATCGGGAACGAGAACTTGAAGTTCGGATAAGCTATAGCGCATGTCTTGTTAAAGACTCCTTCGATCGCTTCTTGTGGCCACGATCCATCCTGCCATATTTTGTCAATTTATAAAGTATGAAGTAACACAATAGGATAGAGAAAGCAAATGCTTACGGGTCGTTGTCGGGACATGACGAGTTTAATGGCCTTCTCGATGGGCTCGGGATAAGGATATTTCGCATAAATTAGGGACATTACAGCCCAGCAAGTCTGTACAACTTGTGTCTTTTCGTGCTCGACCCATCTACTCTGCTCGCAAGACTGCAAGCCAAAAAGGCCATGAGACCCCGGATCACAGAACTCAGGGAATACTCTTACTTTGTAACTCTCACCCCAACCTCCGTCCTCCCTCTGATGGCTCAAAATGAACTCGCAAGCTCTCCTGGAATACATGCTCGTCTCGTACGTTTCTCCAACTAGTGACAAACTCTCTAGAGCAAATTGTGTCGCGTATGTCATACAGATGCCCCAAGAACCCACCCAGCCACCTTCTGGTGTTTGCTCGGCATGGAGATACTTGATCGCTTTTATAATTGTCCGACTACAAAAAAAAGGATTTGAGAAACGACGAAGAAAGGTAAAGGAGAATATAATTACTCGATGTCGTTCGCACGATAATCAAGGAAGTGTTTCCGGAAGATAGCTAGAGAAGTAATCGCAGAAGTTGTGCATTCCGGATAATTATATTCAATCATGATGTTCCCTGTATAACACCAAAATCCACATCAATGCAACAGAAAAAGATAATTCGACTAACCGAATACCTCCGCAGGGTTCAATCGTTCAAGCCATGACGGACCCCGAATGAGTTCGTAGCTGGCAAAACCGCCATCAGGATTCTGTAAAGAGAGAATGACGTCTATGGCTTCGCACATACGCCCTTTCGATATGAGGTTGGGGGTGTAACTGGGCACAAAGTTAGCCAGTACACAGCGGTAAAGGCGAGATCCCCACTCAAGATGGAACTGGAGATACATAGACGACTTAAGTCCTTCTCCAGTACAATCACTGACGGTATAGCTTTGTTCTGTCGTGCTAAATAAATAATATCATGTCAAAGTCAAGGAAGCATATCCAAGGTACGAAGACCGACCTAAAGCCCCATGCACCTTTGCTTGTGTGTCGATACGCCTCCTCATAATGCTTAGGGTTCCCTCTTATCTGTGCCTGGTCAAGCCACTCAAGGGCTTTAATCATACTCTCCTTGTTTTCTTCCTCCGTTGCCAATCCCGTTTCGACCATCGCCTGCGTGATGAACGACGTATCCCAAAGCTGACTGCCATTTGTACCGCACATCATCATTCCCTCCGCCCCAATCCACATAAAGTCCTTCCTCTTCAACATATGTTCCTTGTATGCAAAGCTCTCGGTGCCCTCGGCATGGAAGCGGGCTACGAGATTAAACATCTTTGAGACAGGACCCAGGGTTTGGTAGCCAGTATTCTCGTCTTCCATTACGACGAGTTGATAGGCGCGTCGAAGGCCAGAATGGCGAAGAGGAGGTAAGGTGCAGAGTTCATAAACAGAAAGAATGGAAGCGAGGGTGTTGAAGATTGTAGAATGCGGAGCATATTCATCAGCTTTGTTGACATTGTTCCGCTGGGCAGGCCAATTTATTTTGTAATAGTTCTCAACGTAGAGTTCCTGTGAAATTTTCAGTATCACAAAGCATCAAAACTTCGTGCTGAGCGTTACCTCTCGCAGTGACAGAATGAGGTCGTTCTCTTCTAACTTGAATCTTACACCGTACAGGTAGCTCATTGGGATGTACACATTGCGAACATGTATCCACCATCGGTGCGGATGGAAGGGAAGCCAACTGGGAAGAGCCCTGTTTTAAAGATAGAATGTTGGACGCAATCGGGGAGCAATAGAGAAACCTGGAAACTTGCCATAGTTCTGGGGGTACTGGGTTGTTTCCATCCCAGTCATAACAATTAAGAAGGGACAACCAAAATTTTCCCCATGCCGGAATAGACGTACAGCCGCCTAACGATAAATACATCATATAAATGACCCAAACAACAAGAATCATTGGGGCCCATACCGAGTTCGTGTAGCTTTGCTTGAGCTTTCACGCAAACCGGGTGTTCTTTATCAACACCAAGGAGGCGAAGTGCAGTATAATTCAACCCCGTTCCAAAAACAGTCGAATGTCCCTCAACGTGGCTACAAAGAAACCGTGTTTTTGAGCAAACCAACGTTTTAAAGAGCGCAGGATAGGCACGTACATTCCCCATCCGCCATCTTCAGGATGCGCGCGATTGAACAGATAACGAATCATCTCAAGACGCTCTTCCTCCTCAAATGTCATTCCTGTGACATACGAGCCAATGACAAGTCCTGGAAGGAGAAACATGGGTCCTCCATATTCTCCAGGCCAATGCCCATCGTGAGCTTGCAAGTTCTTATAGAATTTGTATCCATTCCGAGCCGCGTCAAGTGCGTCTTTTGGTTTGGGCAAGTCCGGCAAACCCTGTATTGTTCTGTCCACGCGTCAAACGTAGTGTAAAACGTACTTACCGTGTCCAAACCTAGCCAAAATTTATCGAGCTCACCCTGTGGCCAATTCTGTGCTTCTTCATGGCTGCGCAGACATTTCCAGGTATGACGTCCACCGTCATTCACGACAAGTCGCCATCGAGAATAGTCAGTGAACGGTCTTTTACCCGTCAGAGGTACATTCACCGACGTCCACATTCTGATTGACAAAACGAAGATGAAAAACCAAATGTTTTACACAGTCCGTTTAATAGTGTCGTACCACTTCATAGTCCCATCCAGTGCTTAAAATTCGATGATTATGTAAGTATCCCGGAATCTCTTGAGACTGTCGTACCTCTACATGTAAGTTTCAATGTGCTTTACTTATACTTGACACTCAAAACCGTCTAGCAAGTTGAGTCCCTCAGACATTGTGCGCACTGTCTTTGCTGCTGGCCCTTGTCAACCAACCCATTAATTCACACCATGGACGAATACTCTGCGGAATATTTCCTAGTGTACAATTTCTTCCTTCCTTGAAGTTTCCGGATCACAACCTTGATGAAATGACGGTCCTTCTCCCAACCAGTCTTCATCTTCCTCGTCGCACCAGATAACACCCTTGCCACCTCAGGACATGCTGAGGATACCATGCTGAAGCTCTTGAAAGAGGTTGATGTGCCTGGTATCAAAGTGACGCATGGAATATGTATTTGTGGAACTCAGGCTGCCTTTTTTACAAATATGACTGTGAACAACAACATGTCTTGCTTGAGCCTTGAGGACAGGTGTATTATGACTGGGATCTAGCAACGGAGACTCGGAGAGTGGGGCCATTTACTTCATACATGTTGCAGATGATGCTAAGCAGATGTACCAAGATCTCATTAACCATTCCTAATCTGAAGGTACTACAGTATTCCTTATTTTTCACACAATGAATCCCTGTACACATGTAAGCTGGCTAGAACCCCGCGCACAGCCGCTACACCAAAAGGTCCGAATAACAGAAGAGATATCTCTTCTGCCAACCGGGGCTATATATGGTGAGTAAGGCAGTCAGCCTTACAACACAGTAGTGAAGATATGATCCAAAAGACTCTCAGCCTGTCAACCACAGTTGAACCACCACATGGATTTTGTTGAGAACTTAGAAGTGCTGTGAGTGGGATACTCCTCCTTGATATTTTGTGTCTCTGTCTATTGGCTATCACATTTTGCCATGAGTAAAGTGTTGTAAAGATTACAAATATAGATATTTAGATCAAGGAAAATGGGAGAAAAGGTAGAGGTGCCAAGAAAAGTGCATGTCATCCATCAGTCCTATTTCTCCTTATGGGAAAAAGGCAGAGTCCTGTCGCTCCTCAGGACAGACTAAGCACATTCCCGTTTTATAGTGGCAAAACATTAAAAATATTCATTCTAAGTTTGTATACCTATTTTCCAATATTTTTTCTATATAACCCTAATTTTTTTTAGAATAAAAGAGGCCCTAGATGTGGATAGACAAGTTGTTTTCAAAAAAACGAGGCATCTGTCACGAAATTCACTCCTGACAACACATCGAGGCGTGTGAGGAATCTAAATCGATTTTTCGTATTTCGCTTCGCAGCATGATCATGTAATACTTAGAGGATTTCTTTAGGCAAGGAATTCAGCCTAATTTGAGTGAGAATGTAAGTTATCTTGTTAGCGCCTCAAGAACTTGACCTAGTGATCCAATTTTTTTAAATACATGATCTCTAGACCTACTTAAAAGTTATCAAGTGTCCCAACTTGAAGTGGTGGTGTCCCGAGGAGCGCCGGAACACTGTAAGGCAGAATACTAAGGCATCCAATACTACTTATGAAAAATGTACTAAAGTGATCAAAAGAAATCCTTAAGCAGATTCAAAGGCATTCCATTTGTTTCATTACTGCAACTAAAATGATACTTCAATTCAAGTGTGCAATACGACTTACCATTTCGGCGCATAATAGGTTTGTCGAGTAGAAGCCAATTGACCCCAACAAGATCTCATATCTGATGCACTTCTAGAGCAAACAAAACTTTCCCCTCCGTCTGTAGCCAGGAAAGACCAGCCATGGGTGACCTCCTGAATCAGAATATTGCCATCCCTCGCAAAACGGTAGTTCGAGAACCCCATTGAGATAGTCGTTCCTATAGGAGATAAAAGGGGGCGTCGCGATATTTGAATAAGGCATGTCAACTAGTTGTTGTTGGCGTCTTCTAGAAGGTCGATTGAAGCAGCATTCAATGATCCCAATTATACAAATTGCGGAAGCTCTTTGAATCTCTTTTAAAGCAAAATTGCAATGCGACGCTGTTTAATTAATCTACACGGATGCCACCACAGTTAAATAATAAACATTCACAAAAAAAAAAAAGAAAACCGATGAGCTAGCAGAAAGTCTTACCGTTGAGAAGTTTGAAGGCCTCAAAGGAGGCTATCAACAAGCAAGCACCTCCAGCGACGGCCTTGAGCCCTTGAAAGGCCGCATGGTTGACATCACTTTTTTGTACTTGGCCAAGTATCTCTGGTACAGGTTCATTGTCCAGCCACTTCTCGCCTTTGACAAACATCTGTCTGTCAGGAAAAACTTCAAGAATTTCGCATTCAAAGTGAGGAACGCCGAGGGTGTATTTCCTCCAGAGCTGATCAGAAGAGGAACCACTGGCAACGCTCGTAGATGCAATGAACTTTTCCTTATGCTCGACGGCTCCGAATCCGACGGCAACGAGTTCGAAAGCGGGGACTTTCTCGAGGCGCCTGAACAGTTGGCCGATGGCATATTTTTCTTGGAGGAACAGATGGGCGATCTCGGGTGACGTAATGCGGACGGTGGATGTCGCCGTGCAGACGATCTTGCCAGCACATTGCAAGTGGACTTGACGTGTTTGTATGATGGGCGTGTTGGGGGAGGCCGACTCGACAACGCTGGGAGTAGGTTGCTTGACAGGTTCAAAGGGTGTGTTAGGGGACACTTGGCGCGTCGTCTGGGAATATACGAGCGCGACGACAATTGGGCGGGCAAAGAAAGAACTGGAGAGGGGAGCGCGAGGTGAGTATATGAGCGAAGGGTTGGATTGAAATCATTCACCTCAGAACACGCTGCAAATCGCCTTGCGACACGAGGGCAATGCGCTCAATTCCGGTTATTTCCTTAGGCCAGGGATACTGTGGAACCACGTTGAATGCCCCGAAGAAGAAGAGAATGTGAAAGGCGGGAAACTTACACTGATGCTCGTGGTCTTTGCGTTGTAAGAATCGACGCGGGTGGACATATTGGATGAGGTGAGAAGGTCAAAACTGGGGATTTCTAGGGGGTTTTATTGTGAGACGAGAACGGGTTTTGAATATGCCCAAAGGATACTCATCTCTGATCGGGCTTCAGTTGACGACGCAGCGATCTGATGCATGGCATGGTAAGATGAACGTACAAAGAATTAGTTATCATGCCCGCGAGGGGCGGACTGAGCGCGGCTCTTCTATCCTAGCCAGGGAAATGGGTATCCGAACACCGTCCTGATTTAGTTGAAAACGGCAACGTAAGCGTAACTCACATTTGATCGCCAGTCCGAGTTTCGGCGATTTCTGCATCATAGATTCATGTATCATTATAAGAACCTTCACATTTCGTCTTTACACGGGGGACAAAATGAGAAATAAAGTTTCCTTTCGCGTTATGACTACGACGGTATGATACCGGGCCGGAAGAACTATTTGTGGAGGTGGTTTGAACGTCGTAAAATGCCACCAGTCGTGTTTCTTATCTCTTCCACGAGGACCGTCCTTCTACCATCAAAATTCCTTTCTTCTGGGTATTGTGGTTGAGTCCCGAGTATCCGAGGCTCTGACTTTTTGAAGGATCTATATCCTTGTAGACGAATGAGTGTGTGCCAAGATCGTTGTTCTACTCATCTAAAGGATCAAAGCGCGAGCTAACCTACGGTCCTTTCGTCGTTTCTTTCAGATACGAAGAGTCGCGAACCCATAGTCAACGCGGAACTCGAGACAGAGCATGCAAAACAACAACAGCAACCGCGCATAGTCAAAATTTCTGCTGAGAACGAACTTCTAGTATTGCAGGTTCAAGCATTTTTGAATGCATCAGAGGATGTTGATATAGATGGGGAAATCATTGAAGACCTATTGCAACTTCTCGTCACCGATGGAGATATCAATGGCCAGAACGACGACCTTGACATTGGTTGCGACGTTGAACAAGACTCTTCGTTATACGAGGACGATGGAGAAATCCCTTCTCAGAAGAACTCGGAAAACTCATGTTTTAAGCTGGAAGGTTAGCCTTTAAACCTCTGTTATGGGTTGAATCTCTTCTATATTCTATTTGAAGCTGCATGGTCGAAGCAGGACATAAAGGCAATGATACATCTACTCAAGGAACGCGGTCAGCACATTCACACATTGTCTTTATATGGCTGAACCCAACTATTGCAACGTTAACAGGACCTTCGGACTTTGTTGGTGAATATGTCACAACCCGGAATATCCCAATCCCAAAGCTTTTGCAGGCTCTGGGAGTAGAATTGGTTTGCGAGCCTTTGAAACTATGGTTGTATTCACATTTTCTGAAGGGAAAAAAAATCATTGCAGTGTCCAGAGTTGGAAAGCAGAAAACCAAAAACGATGCTGTATTTCCTTCGTGTTGCCATGAATCATGTGTAAGTTATTCGTTCGTACCATCGACCGAGATGATTAGAACAGGGGTATAGGCTGCGGAAAAGGGAAAAAATGCCACAATATAACACGATTGAAGATGCCGTTCAACTTATTCGCCAATCTCAGCGAATTCTTGTGTTGACGGGTGCAGGGATCAGTCAGTCTCAGTAAATCGTAACAATTTTTGGCTTTATCCAATCTTTTCGGTTTTCCTTAGGTGTGTCTTGTGGTATACCAGATTTCCGTTCCAGAGATGGACTATATGCGTCGCTGAGGAACAAGGGCGAGTACGAATTGGAAGACCCCCAACAAATGCAGGTACTCGACTTCGGACCCCATGACGGAAAAGACTCACCTTGTTTGTTACAGGTTTGATATAGAATATTTCAGAGAGAATCCGGCTGGTAAGTTGCTATTTTATTATTGCCGCCGTGTTTTAAAGCGGATGTTTCAGTATTTTAGTGAGTTTTTTTGGAAATAGCTCATTGAATACAGTTGAATTGTCCCGTTTTGCAGCTCCTTTGCTAGGTGATTTTCTGAGTCTCTTGTCCAAGAAATTTAACACTCATCTGTTGACTAGCAAAATTTACCCTTCCAACTTTGTACCCTCCCCTTGCCACCGATTCATCAAGCTGATCGAGGACGAAGGGAAGGTAGGTTGATATCGTTTTTTAGACACCATCTCTCATTGAATGTCTTCCAGTTGCTTCGAGTGAGATTATTTGTTACCACACCCAACGTCTTTCCACTCACCATATTCAACGAAGAACTACACCCAAAACATAGACACTCTAGAAAACCGGGCCGGTGTCAAAAACGTTCTCCAATGTCATGGTTCGTTCGCTACAGCAAGCTGTCTACAGTGCCGTCGAAAGGTGCCAGGCAAGGAAATAGAAGCCGACATCCTGAGCCAGAGAGTTCCACTTTGCAGGGTGTGCAGTGTCGCGGCTGTCCCAGCCGCGAAAGGTAAGGCGAAGAAGAGCAAAAAGAAAGCAAGAGGGGAGTGGGATAGCGATGTTGAAGATGAGAGCGATGGGCCGGAGTATCCTCCAGGGGTTATGAAGGTGATTTTTGAATGTTCAATTTGAACTCTGGTTCTGAAATGTTGACATTTGCCACTTCTTTTTCAAACAAAAACAGCCTGATATCACGTTCTTTGGGGAAAAGCTGACAGACGATTTTGATCGTTCGCTTGCTGAGGATCGATTCAAAGTTGATTTGCTCCTCGTCATTGGCACCTCATTGAATGTGTCACCTGTTGCAGAAATATTATGTGCGATGCCCCCCTTTTTTTTTTGTTAAAACAACTCATGTTCAGGAATTAACTCTTTTAATAGCTCAATTGCCGCACTCGATACCCCAGGTGAGATATATTTACAAACGATATCAACGGAGACTTATTTTCACTTGAACAGATTTTGATTAACAAGACTCCCGTGCGACATATCAACCCTGATGTAGGTTTATTTTGTGGTGACTTGGCTCTTTCCTGAACGATAACACTAAACCCTTCCCACCGGTTTGTTTGTGACAGATCATTCTTCTTGGCAATGCGGACGATATAGTGACGCATCTGTGTAAGCAGCTCGAATGGCATCTTCCTTCTGGAGAGGAGTTCCGGACGACGATGACGAATTCCGTCGTTGGAACCCTGGCAGTGCCGCAGACGAACCTCATGAAGCGAGCTTCTGAGGACGTTGACCTGGGAAGGGGAAACAAATCCCCACAGAGAGTAGGTGAGAGGTAAGTCGCAACAGACCATTCACACGTGATGGCCACCTTATAACCTCCGTCTATAGTCATGTCTGGTTGTTCGAAGGCGCGGAAGGGGGGAAGTGGTTGCGACGACTTTACCGGGAGCTGGGAATTAGTCTGCCCCTCCCTCTTGAGGGAGGCACAAGGTCATCTACCCCGTCGAAATCTGATAATGGAGATGGGAGGAGGGAGTCGAAGAAGCAGAGAATTGTTTAAACCAGGAGATATATATGTATATATATGATTATTGTATCTACTTTGAAATTTTCGAAATATCATTACTACTACTAGTCATGTGACGTTCATCCAAATAACGTGTTCAAATTTATTTCACGGTGCACTTTCATGGTGCAATGCAAAGAACTGTCGTCCGAACTGCTCATTGTACTGGACGCCTACGAACTATCTCGCTTTCCAGTCCTTTTACCACTACTATTTGCAGGAAAACACTCGTTACAAATTCTACGTCCGGCCTCTGTTCAGCTGACGCGTCGAGAACGGAAAGGCTTACAACACGCCAGGACACGAATTCATTCGACTGGCACGATTCGACGCTGGTTCAAAGGAAGCAAGACGACTTGTCTGGGACGTTGCTTTCTCCCAAATATAAGTCCTCAAGGAATCGAAAACCACAGCAGGAATCCGATCTTACGCTGAACTCTTTCCCCCTCGGTGGACAATTAGAGGATTCACGTTCAGCAAAGACTTTTACAACACACAAAACGTCAACGTGCAACAGAGTTTTGCATCAAGATGCCAAACTTCATCCTACCGACGAGGATCTGGAGCTAAAGGAAGATGTTTGGGAACAAGCTCCGAACCCACCTTTACCCGCTTCCCCACCTAACCCACATCCAGTGGACCCTGGAATAAGTGGTTCTGCAGCCTCTATCGCCTACCTACGTGCTCGAGGTTTGGCAAATGCATCAAAAAACGCGACGTTCTACCATCTTCTTTGTTGGACTCTACGCCATGCGGCTCGAGATCTGGGATTTCAGATTGTGCCAGATGGATTTGTAAGAATACTTGACCTTGTGAGTATTCTTAAGGTTGTCGTTTTGAAGCATGCGCAAAAACTTATGATTTTTTTTTTCTTTTTTGTTTTGGTGTTTGTTAAAATTTTTAAAAAAAACAAAGTTGGGTTTCGAACCATTTCAGTCTTATACCCTCGAAACGTTTGCGCGTGCCTGTATCAATGACCGTTTCGACCGCTTTGAAGTGATGAGCTTACCGGATGTAGTAGACGGTCGGTTCCAAGAAATCTGGTGGGTAAGAGCTAGAGCTAGTCAGACTATTTCGGTGAGCCATTGTTGACGCCCTTCCAGAGGTTAGTCCACTTTTATGTATCGATTTTTTTTTACACAGGGTGTACTTCCTTCAAACACAAGGATTATTAATATGGGCAGATTGCAAACAGTGGTTTACCGGGCTCCTCTTGAGGAATGGCCAGAAATTCGCAAGTCTCGCTTATTTAACGTTTTCATCCAGCAACTTATATGCTTCCCTTTTTTTTTTCTCCCAGAGCAGCATGGAATTCGGGAAGGTCCAGAGAGAATAATTCGTCTGTACCGGAAAGATGCAGGCTATTTTCGCAGTACGTCTCTTTTTTTTTTCTTTCTTTCTTCTCCATCCTCAACTTGCGAGGTTCGTTGTCTTTCCGGGGGGCGATTTGTTTGACATGACCGATTTCAACAGATATAATTCCCCGCCAATCGAGATACGTCTGCATCACCATCGATGCGCAGAAGGCAGCCGACATGGGCGTGATGTTTTTCAACACCAACGAAGTTGATTTGCTTGCAGTGGGAAAGAATGGGGTTATCCCAGTCGACGCCATTCGGAGTGTGATCGAGCTGGAGATTACGAAGAAAAGGTTGACTTGGACCTAGCGCCCTCTGGAAGTGTGTGTGCCGATATTTCAATGCCCTGACGGATTAGCAAGGGGCCCGGACGTAGAATGAAGCACGGTCGTTGTTTTAGAAAGACTCGAACAACTCGATGACCATGGATGCGCTCTATGTCATGTCGCATCCCGCTAATATCATCATGATGGCGCCCTCGCGCCAACAATGTATCATAACGCGCGATTCCTTTCTCAAGGACGATCGACTTCATCGTAAAACTTCGATGCGATCCAAGCTGGCGTCCAATGTCGTAATGAACGATATTTGTTTCAATATTCACGCCAAAATCACAACGAGGTCAACCACTTTGGGTTTCCCGGGCCATTCCAACAAGAGTTCGTCATACAAAATTAAAATTGATTATTATTTCTTTCTTTGCGAAAACGTGATTAGGCTTGGAAAGATTTAGGTGGATATACCTCACTATCTTACATTTTATGAAATCTTAAGCAACGGAAAGTATCAAACTTTAAGGGAATGGGAGAACAAATCTAAACCTTGCTTGCATAGGCGTCCTTGGCCGTAACACCGCCTTGGTTTTTGAGGGTATTAGCTTGTGCCCACCTGGAACAAAGTGGTCAAAAGACGTATTCGTGGGCAACACTAACAATTGGAAGCCTACTTTTTGATCCGTATGGACTCGATCTGGATGAAGCCTGTCGTATCACTGGGCTCGAAACCACCGAGTTCATCCATTGACGACTGATGCTCGTCATACAGACCCTGCAACAGAAAAAAATCTCAGCATGGGTATACTGGAAACAGCATAGAGAACTGACCTCGCCGCTCTCACGACCCTCGACGACCACATTCCCCTTGTAGAGCTTGAGCCTGACCACTCCATTCACAGTCCTCTGACTCGCCGGAATGGCAGCAGTGACAAACTCGCGCTCTGGAGTGAAGAAATGTCCGTTGTAAAGGATCTTGCTGAACTCGACTGTCGTGAATTGATCCCTCAGAGCCCGGACGTTTCTATCCAAGGTCAGACCCTCTAGATCAATGTGAGCGACGCGGAGGATCGTGGCTCCGGGAGATTCGTAACAGCCACGAGACTTGACGCCAATGAATCGGTTTTCGACGATGTCCACGCGGCCAATACCATGCTTTCTTCCAAGCGCATTGAGGGCGAGGAAGATTTCTACAGAGTCCGTGTACTCCTTGCCCTCGGCGGGAACAGTGACGCGAATGGGAAGACCTTGCTTAAATTCGATGGTGATTTTTTCAGGCGTGTTGGGCGCTTCTTCGGGTGCGGTTGTGAGCTTCCACATATCGGTAGGAGGCGTAGTATTCGGGTCCTCAAGAATACCAGCTTCATAGGAAATATGGAAAAGATTTTCGTCGGTTGACCAAGGCTTGGCTGTGGTTTGACTGACGGGGATGTTCTTTTCGCCTGCATAGGTAATGAGTGCTTGACGACCAGGGAAACGGTTGTAGAATTCTACGAAAAAGAAGGTTAATATTAATAGAATATTCCGAGGGGAAATGAGACGGACCAGGAATTCGCCAAGGAGCGATGACTTTAATGTCAGGCTTAAGACCATAGAAAGCGAGTTCAAATCGAACTTGGTCGTTCCCCTTTCCTGTGCAACCATGAGAAACATAACTAGGCGAGGCGATTAGTGGAGTATGAGGCAGCAAGACGTCGATGCGACCTACTCGCAACCTTCGCGCTCAGCTACCTCGATCATGCCCCGTGCGATCACTGGTCGCGCGAGGGAAGTACCAAGGAGATATACATTCTAGAAAGAATGCTAATAAATCAGGTAAGGATTCAAAACAACAAGTCTTTACTTCATAGATGCAATTGGCTTGAACAGCAGGATAAATGAGTTCTGTCACGAACTCCCGTGTCAGATCCTGAATCTGTGTTGTGAGATATGAGGCTTCTTGATTGTTCTAAAGTAATTCCCACCGCCACGAAGAACTTTTTTGCACCGACTCCAAGGGCTTTTTTTTCTGCAGCAGCAAAATCCTACCGGGGGATCGATAAGTAAAAAAAAGTAATGTTTTATGTACTGTAGGACTCAGTGAAGTACTTCTTCTTGCCCGACATCAGCCATGAAAGTGTAGACTTCATATCCTTGTTCAATCAACCATGCAAGGATGCAAGATGTATCTTCATATGCGATCAGACGAGGCACCAAGGCATGGATGATTAGACAAGTTCCTCACCCAAACCTCCTGAGTAGGCAAGCAAAACGCGACCTTTGTTTGCAGACATTTTTCTGATCGATCAGTTGTGGTATGAGTGAAAGGCCAATCGAATCCGGGTCCTCCCGAAGGGGAAAAGAACTCGGCTCTTTTAGTATGATAAGATTCCCACAACATGCCTTACAACTGACATAATTAACGTAAGTTCATAAGTAGTATTGGATGCCTTATTCTGCCTTACAACACCATCACTTCAAGTTGGGACACTTGATAACTCGCTCAAATGTTGATTATTCATTACTACATATATTTAAGTAGGTCTAGAGATCATGTATTAAAAAAAATTGGATCACTAGGTCAATTTCTTGAGGTGCTAACGAAATAACTTACATTCTCACTCAAATTAGGCTGAATAATCATGTTTAGAAACGGACGAAAAATGATTCGTCCTGTAAAATCTAGCAATTATCCACTGGTACCCATCGACACCAGTCAGTCCTCTTAGTAACCGTCAGTACACATCATTATGAGTAACATCATTGGTCTTGTCAACAACCGTCAGTGCCGATGCAGGCTCAGCTGGTGGAGCTGATGAATAATGTGAGTAACTTTTAACGCCCATCGACCCTGAGCGCTGATGACTGATACACACGTATGGGCGCCTGTTTGCACGAATTTGCCAATCTCGATTTTTCCGACATACGTCTCATGGTAACACTCTGCCGACCTAATGATGACCTCACAACGCATGTTTCCTGATCCTGTGAATAGCAAGCACTGACGAACATTAATCCGACACAACATCAAAAAAACTTCAAGCATTACTGAGACCTGAAATCGTTTTTCGTCGTGAGTCAAGTTTGAGGTTCTGCCTGACGCACGTTGAGGTCAATGATCCGGGGTTTATCGACCATCATCGCAACGCCAATCACAGGCTCTGTTTCAGTTGCGGTGTAGACTACGGCGTAGTTTCCAATTCCCAGACGCCCTCATGCAGCTGATGGTGGCGTTTTTAAAATAGATATTCAAGATAGCGCTATGGGAAGTCACTCAACAAGTACGGGGTTTCTGCGGGTGCGTTACCTCCCTCCCCTTAGGGTACTTCCTCTCACAGGTCCCTGCTCCAGACAACCCCCCAGAATGCCCAGTAGAGGGGCTCTCTTCATCCTGCAGATCGCCGCACTGTGGCTTATGCTTGCCGCACTCGTGGTTATCACATTTGCGGCTTTCATCGCTTCATCGACCCGTTCAGACTGTGATTCATCCGACACAAACATTACCCTCACGTCGAATCCGTGCACCTTCCAAGAAAACCTTTCTGCTACTGTATATCATTATACAACATATTTTCAATCGATGCACATCATCATCATCCAGACCATCGCAACCCTCTCTCTGATCGTCTTCAAACCATCCTTATTAGCTATGGCTTGGTCTGCCCTCCAATCTTCTTCACCCTCAAGCACCGGAGTGGAGGGGTTGACCATGTCAGCCTTTCAGAATGGGGTCGACTTTGCCAATTCGCCTGGGTTGATGCCCAGTTTGCTCTACGTCAAGGCGTCACACTCACTGAAGCCTCATGCTGCATATGTCCTTGTTGTCAGTGTGCTTTCACTGTTCTCCGCCATTGCGGTATCCCCCATCTATCGATCTCATGCAGGCCCCTTTAACATTGCCACCAGCATAGTAAATGGAGGGGGTGTTGGACCATACATCTCCTCGACTTTTAATACTGGCGATATTATTCCTGGTGGCGTAGTTGCAGGCAGGACTCTAATTGGTGGGGGAACGATTTTGAACTCTACTGTCTACCCTGCAATTTTCGACATTAGTGTTGCACCATTCATTCCTCTGCATACTATCCATTCTATCTGGTATGCGCAGGTAGAAACGGTCGTCGCTCGGAATTCACTCGATTGCGGTTCCATGGCAGCCCCTATGCGACTATCGAATAGCTCCCAGAACCTTGTCGATCTTGGCGATCCCTATTTCTCATCGAATCAGGGATTCAATATCGATATCAGACCATCGTTTGCGGGTCAGATACTCGGAACTATGGATAACGATCCAGCGCTAATTGCGGTTTACCTCAACAGCACGACCACGGTTGCACCAGGAGTGGTTGAAGCGCAGACGAGCGTCATTCTACTTGCAGCCAACGGGACATTGGAAGGTGCTCAGCAGAGGATCACCTCGCCAGAACCGACGTCGCGGATCGAATTTGTCGATGTTCTGGTATGCACATCAACGACTAAACTCGAGATCAGTATTTGCACTATAGACATGGGCAATGTGACTAGCTGCGATTCTCGGCAACCTACCAATCTGCCCAGCAGTAATACTGCAGGTGGTGTTGATGTCTACGTCCATAACCCTATTTCTGTCGCCATCACCCTATCTGCATCCCCTGTGACGGCGTACTACATCATGAGAGACAGACTTCCCATGTTAGACATCAACCAAGAGCACATCGACTCTCAAACTCTCCCACTCTCATTCTTGACCTCTGGCACACATAATTTGCTATACAACATTCCACTCACCTACGTTACCGATGTTCTCTTCGCCCAGACGGCACAAGGGCTCGTTCAGGGTATGGTCACCACATGGCAGAAATTCGCCCATCAACAAGTCGCCGTCACTGCAGTTTTTGGTACATCCCAACCCACCCTTCTGTTTGTTATTATGGGGGTGAGCTTAGCATTGGCACTTGTCGCTACACTTGCGAGCACATTGCCACGCTCAGCACGTCGTGCACCTAAGCTGGATATCCTGAAACTGCTGGTAATATCAAGGAATCCCCAGTTGGATGCTGTGCTTTAAACCAGGACGCCGGAATGGATGGGAAACTGGACGAGAAATTGGACGAAATGCTGGGTGCAAGAGTTGGATATGAGCTGGTTGAAAGCTTGAAACGACCTACATTCGTGATGGTTCCTCCCAAGCCTGGAACTAATTCCATTACTTCCTCGATTCATGACCAGGGGCAGTGAGATAGAATAGGCGATGAATCCTTTCCTCTATTTGATAAGTGGAACGCTGTTTATCTGAAGTGATGGGCTGGCCTGCAGAAATCGAGGCCAAGGCCGAATATAAGTGAAATAGTACAAAATTAGGTTCGTCCCACACACGTCTTGCTGCCGTGCCGTGTCAAAGTGCCCTCTGTTCAGCTACCCGACACCCGTCTTAATGGACTCCAGTATTTTTATTTGCAATTGACTTTCATCATGTTTAGACGAAATGCTGCTGCATTCAAATATAAAAGTAGATGATTGGCGCTGGCAGAACACAGTGCTTGCAAGTGAATTACATTAGTTCTTCTCGACGAATGCGAGATTGTTGACATCCCTTTGCGAGTGATTAAGTGACGGCTTGTGATCCGTTCTCAGCTCAACACCAAAGCTGTGACACTGACATTGTCTCCATCTACATATGAATTATCACAATATATAGTCCTCAAGGAGATTCAACAGAATGTCAGATTCTGGGATATCCCGACATCAAGAGCTGAGTGGTTCGTCCGCCCCGAAACGCCCACGTTCAGCAAGCGAGGCCATTCGCAGAAGGGTCAACCAACTCTTAGGTCCTCTTGGGTCTAATGTAGAAGAGGTAGAGCCCTTTCACATGCGTCACGCTTGTCCAAGGCCCGACGTCAAGGATTCAACATCACTACCCCGTGGTTCGCATACCTCAAGGCAAATGAGACATTCAAGGGCGGAGAATAGAAGTGCTGATTCTAGCCTTGGTATTGTCTTGTCTTTGGCTTAATTGAGTTGTTGTAGCTCAACCATTCTTCAGAAACTTCGATGTATCCTCGGAGGATTGGAAGAACTTTGGTAACCAAACATCCTTTTCATCGACATCATGAATCTGGGCTGCAAGACGAGAGCAGTGATGAATCGGTTTTCAATGGCTCAATTGCGGTTGCAGAGTTTGACAGGATGAGGAAGGAAATCGAGGCATTGAAGGAAGCTCTTCATGATAGCAAAAAGGCTAGCAAACGACAAATGAAGGTACAACGAGTCTTATAACTCGAGTATCTCTTTCTATATCTCAATCCATTTCAATAGAAATTCGAAGAGACGAAGATCGAGTTAAATGTCGCGCTTCAGGTTCGTTTCCAACTATACTACCCATTTAGGTCCTCAAAAAAGCGGTTTCCAGGCGTTCAAAGATAAGGATTCGGAATTGACCTCATTTAAAGCCAAATATCTCAATAAAGAAGAGGTATGCATTATCCTGTTGTTATACAAACGTCTAACTTACTAATAGCTTCGGGCAGCTCGTTTCAACTATTGAAATTTCTGTTCAATGTCAAATATGTATGGATCTTCCTGATAAGCCTTTCGCGTAAGTACCTCTCGTATTTCTCAGTTTGAGTCATGATTGTTTCCTACACGGTAATCTCAGGCTCTCTCCCTGCGGTCATGTCTTGTGTTTGATATGTCTTCAAGAGTGGTTCCGCAAGGCACCACCAACTTTGGACGAAATGGACATTGATCCGGAAGAAATGACGGATCCTCACTATGTCCTCATGCGATCCAAATCTTGTCCATTGTGTCGAGCAGTAATGAAACACCGACCAGTTCCAGTTTTCATGGTTAAAGCTGTTGCAGCCGCATTAAAGAAAGCGAAAACCCCGATTTCTCAAAGCGCACAAGGTTCGGACGCTGGCAACGACCCATGGAAGGGTATTTTTCCCTCTAGCGATGAGGAAGGTGGCGATGATGATGACGACGATGCTTCTTTGGATGATTCCGACTCGGACTTCGATGTTCACGGGGAACTTAGATCAGCAATCTACTCCTACAGACGCCGAACTATCAGACGAGCTATGATTCGCGACTTGTACAACTCTGCCTTGAGCGAGGTTGAAGACGAGGACGCTGATGATGCTAGTGCGTCAGACGACGAGGGATTGGACAATGACTTTTACATTAGGCCACGTTGGGCACCTCCTACAGTCTTTGTCGATCGGACCGACTTTGACCTGTCCGAGGAACAGGATCCCACTTCCGCATTCAAGCTTTTGCAACGCGGCTGCACATGGGAAATGGTACAAAATTATGATATATCATACGATCACTCTTCGGGAATGGTTCTTTGCCTCCGTTCGTTGGACCACATCTACGCTTCTGACGTTGAGAGCGAGGAAGCCGACGCCAATGCAGATTGTATGCACAGGATATTTTTAGGTTGGAATATTAGTCTTGATGAAGACGACGACGACGGAGAGGTATTTGTCACTTCGATCCTTCAGGACATTAAAAATTCGCCTTCAAGATGGAAACTGACACCCAGGATTGGAATGCCCGGTTTCATGGATGCAAGGAAGCTTGTTTCCGCCGACTCGGTAGAAGATTATAATACAACTGACACGGAAGTCTGGGTTGATTTGGACGATTTCTATTGAATATTTGAATTTGTACTTATCTTTAATGTTGTGGTGCACATTATACTCTTTTAAATATTACCTACGAATTGATTGGTGAAGGAATTTGTTCGGTCTGGTCAGACCAGAGTGCTCAAGACTAAGTGTACGATATTTTGTCCAGTGTGACGCAGGACGTCACATCATTCTAATTCTCAATAAAGTTTAATTACGTAATCAAATATACAATGGAACGATGATTTGAAGTTTGAAGGCAGACTGCTAATTTGCCATGTTAAATGAGGGCCACCTCAACCTTGCCCCTCCTCTGGTTGAATCTGGAAAATTCGATGACTTGTTGAAGTCGGGACTGACGATCTCTGGCACATTGTCACCAGCAGACAATTCTCTAGCGATTTGGATCAAAAATGTTGTGAGCACGCCGCATACAAGCACTAAAAGCTGTTGACCTATATTTTACTGTAGACTGTGCCACCTCCGAACTGCAATGACAGTGACGACGATCAACCAGTCTACTTCGCCAGCCGACACGCGGTACCCTCGTCAGAGAGACGGCTAGTAAGTTGAATTGTTGGTTTTTTGGCTTGATTTAAGTATATTGTTTTAGTTTCTAACAGATACTCTTATTATTTTTACCGCCCTCCGAAATTTATTGAAAAATTCGACCGACCGGGAGCCAGACTGGTGAAATAGCCGTGTGTTCGATGTATTTTTTTGTAGAGCTTACTGGAAGGAACAGGATGCACAGCGACGAACTCCTTGGAACGATTCGGAAGCTTGCTATTGATTATGTGAACTTCATCAAGGAATGCTGGGTGCATGCATCGGTATGTCTTCCTCTTGGTTTGTGGTTTTAGTCTTTAAACAATGATATTCTTGGCAGCAACCCATACCTCGACCAGAGGGCCCTCTTCAGTTTAGCAGCAATCATTATCGGAGCTTGTATACTTGCTTTTCTTTGTTCATCGTGTTATATCTTCCTGAGCCAGGATATGAACAAGCTCCTATAGGAGACGAACTCATGGAATGGCTAAATACACATTTCATTGAGCCTTCAACTGAGGAAGGTGATACTTTGAGCGCTCTGGATAGACCCTGGGAAGATGAAACGTTCTGGCCATATTTAACTCGGTGAGATCGGAGTGGTTTCTACCTAGATGTGTTTTAACATGATTCAGCGCAATTCTACGCGGACTTTCCAAAGCTTCCCTCTTTTTCTTAGGGGTTCTTCAGCGACACCCTTCGGAAAAACTTCAGAGCTTGACAAGCACCTTGATTCCTCTGATTGAATCTCAACCCCGTCTTGTAAAATTTTCGGCGGAGAAAGATTTCGCGTATGCCATCCGGCGGTGGAGCGGAAAAGTGAAGGCTCTTCGAATAGAACTGGATCGTGTTCCTGAGGATAGTCGCTTCGATGATTTGGAAAATTGGTGGGACCGACTCGGTGACATTGTTGGAATTCTTGAAGGTCGACCTGACGTTCTGATGAGGGTCTGTGAAGAGCTTGGAGCAGACTGGAAAGAAGTTTGTGTGACATGGACCGTGTTTGTTGACCCTAGGTCGAGGCGGCAAGATCTATCGTACGTCATTCGCTTGTCTGTATGAAAAGGAAGTTTGACCCTCTTTTTGCAGTGATATTTTTTCGCAAGTCACTGCTGAATTACCACCTGATCCAACGGATCTGGAGGACATGATACATGCTTCTATGTTTTCGGGACAATCAGCAGAAACTTTGCAGCATGCCTTTCAACTCGACCCTTGGCTATCTGCCCATTTGGCAGATTTAATGGAACCCCTGCAACTCATCGAATCAGACACAGATGCGGAGTAAGTGGCTGTTGATATGTTTTTGTTATTATATATTGATATAGGCGAATTAGTTCGGGGTCTTCCATACGCGACGAATACATCCTTTCTTATGCAGATTATCTTCATTCGGACCCTGCTCTTTGGCGAATCACGGTTGATTATATGTACTCGTGTGGCGACATTGGGAAATCACAAGCTGACGAAGTCTTGCTTCGAGTACCACTTCATCTACACGAACAAAACTCCGATCTCAAGGTGGATAGTAGAATCCGTGCAGGTGAAATTGTTGGAATTCTCAAAGATGTAAATTCTACTTGCTTTGAATACAAGAGGGAAAACGTAAGACGCACGATCTGCAGAGTAAGTTTTGTTTGGATGATGGATTTTTTTAATACAAATCAATTCGACCAGATTGCTGCCCAAACTCTGGTGTCCAACAAGGATTATGGTTTGGCCATCTCTTATTGCCTTTCGGCAGAAGATTGGCGCGGGGTGGGTCGGGTTGTGGATAGTGTGCTTGATGAATACGTTATTTATGGTTCAGCCTTTTTCTTTTCGTTGTGGATCACCCAAAGACTTATCTGTATTTATAGGACCCAAAATTTTTACTCAGTACGCCCTTGCTGTTGCCCCATCTGTCCAGGAGCTGCGAACGAAGTCCCATATACATGGCGTTTTTGTCCACCGTTTGGTTTTCACTGTCAGATATGCTCATTTTCATGAGTTATTGGAAAAGCGGGAATATCAGGATGCGGCGTCTGATTTGATCGCCATATTTTCTGAGAATGTTGCGCCGACATCATGGTGGGCTGTTGTGCTATGCGACTCAGTCCCTCTCCTCCGATACGGTATGTTGTCTGTCTTCGAAGTTAATTTGATTGTAAATGCATCTAAATCAGCTCCGGAACTATTATTTTCGTCGAGTGGCGCATCGATGCTACTTCAAAAACTGGAAGAAATTTTCATTCGAACCTCTTATGGTGCAGGAGCTGACTATCTCTCTGTATTATTACGCGTGATACGCGGTACGGGTGACAGAGAAGGTCTCGGTCGGCTTAAAACTGTACGATGGGCACTAGCACATTACTTCGCTCGATGTTCCGTTCTTGTTGATAGTTCTTCTTGATTTCGAGTCCCCCGAAAGGGACGCCATCACTTCATATGGCTACACGCTGCTGCACGTCTCTTAACCAATAAGGAACCAAAAGGAGATTTGACTCTTAGTAACTATTACACTGGCAGACGTCTGTGACATGATCCATTCACCATGAGTAAATTTTTGTGTCTTGGCTTAATCGATCGCCGTTACACAACAGCTGAACTCCCCACTTCTCGGATACTGCACCCAGGCTGTGGCTTTTTGGCTGGTTCACTTTTATGCACAAGAAAAGGTGTAGCAGCGAAGGAGGGAACAACGAAAGAATTGGAAGCGAACAAGACGACAGCAAGTGGAAACGATTCAGAATTGACGGAGAGAATAGTTTAGCGGAATCGCAAGTGCCAACAACCGGAACGGGAAGAACGTGAGGCAACAATACAGAGTGGGTGTTAACAGTGAATTAGGATCGGTCTCCAGAAAAATGACTCCCCACTTGACTGAGTACCAATCTCTACTGATATATGCAGGTTGTCGTTGCTTCCTTCAAGCTGTCGAAGTTCATTAGAGCACCGACGCAGACCTCAAATAAATCATTTTCGCCATCCACGAGTAACCAAAGTGAACGAGTTTCCCCCTCGTACGTCAGAAACGGCGGAGGCCGGAATGGGAGTAAGACCAAGAAGCGTTTGAATAGGATTAAATGACGATTTGAATACTAGTTTTGGCTAGAAAAAAGGAAACTAGATGAGTTCCGCAGCATTTACGGGCATCTCATCCTGACGAGACATAATGCATAAGCAACTATAGACAATCACAGAAACTAGAGTACTCACTATTTGGGTACCCGTGGTAAAACACTCGGCCATAGTAAAATCAAGATGATCAGTATTACATAAGCTCAACTTCCATAAGTCACCTGTAATGTTGCTCGCTCCCAATGTTGTCATACACGGCATAGAAGATCAAGAGCTCGGTACACATAATGTCTTTAAACTCTTGGTTCAATTATCGCGTTCTCTTCCTAAACATCTTGCCTCCGATGAAGTCCGGGAG
>QDKV01005322.1_pt1 | contig 52881 bp, 69 predicted proteins | sample 1861101 | NCBI WGS metagenome assembly QDKV01 (sample SAMN04275158, study PRJNA302643) | Fungus metagenome, whole genome shotgun sequencing project. | isolation source: fruitbody | host: Mallocybe terrigena | place: Sweden | collected 2013
CTGCGGAAGGTGTACCCGGTCACGATTATAGATGTCATAAACGTTGGACTGCATGCGAGAATCAATAGACGAATACACGATTTGACTTGAGAGTTTACGCCAATTATTTTTTCGAACTTCTTGACGGATTTATAGATCGCCGTGACGTTAAGAGCCTTGGAAAGAGACATGAGAACAAAATGTAAATGCGGACGCTTTTTCAATACCTGATAATCTTTCAGTAGTTCAAGAAACCGGTGAAACTCAAGAGCTGCACGTTTTAATTCCTTCTTCGCCGTCTGGTAGGATTCTGGGTCACGATGAAAGGCTTCCGCCATTGCTCCAAGCTCTGCTCCTTCTGCGGCTTTGCCTTGTCTGTGTCGCTTCGAGAGGATATTATACGCCGATCCCATGGTATGTGCAGAGATAACGGGAGTCTTCCAGGCAGGTATCTTTGCGGCTCGGGCATTCTGAAAAGAGGTGAAAACAATTTGAATGACAGCGCCCTAAGAAGTTGGACTGACATGGTACGCCATACGATGGTCTGCCAGTTCACGGAACTGCTTTTTGAGAACTGCTAATCTGAGAACCGCTTCCTTATACCTCTCGCCATAGAAATCTTCCACTTTGTCGATCTGAAGGTCAAGATAATCAAAGAACTTTCGTTCGGTTTCAGTAATGCTTTCGAGGAACTTCGAGTATGTATCAAACAATGATCTCCGGGTGCCTTCAAAGAAATTGAGTAAATAAATCCTCACAGAACCCGGAAACCCGTACCGAATGTTGTTCGACGTCGACCGAAGAGCTTCGATTGAGCTGATGAGGGGCCATTGATCATGCCATGCCTATCTCTACTTCCCATTGCAACCTGACAAGATAGAATCAGACAAAGCGAGGAATACGAATGGGAAAGATTACATTGCCATTAGTATACGATCGAGCCGGCAGGGCTAACACAAAACCATCGGGCTCTAGTGTAGATGTATTTTCAACAGAAGGTAGGTCTTTGGACAGAGGAGGGGTCTGGCCGCTCGACCCGTAAAGTGCACGTTGGGGAGTAAATCCAACTGTCCTGCCTCGACGGTGATGTTGGGAGCTCGGCGTTCTGGCCAACTGTGAGGAGAATGGTTCTCGGTACAGACTTTCTGGACTGCCTGCTGGTTTCCTCTTGGGGGTTTTCGAAGACTGTGCTCCCGCAGCTTCGTGTTCTTTTCTAATGGCCGAGATTAGCTTTTTAAGACCTCGATAGTCTCTGTTAACAATTAGTCCAATCAGACGCGAGTTAGAAAATGTTCTAGGCATACATATATTTCTTCTTCCATTCCGGAATCTAAAACAATAAGAAGGGCTGAGCACTTGGCGACCAATCCAGCTTACCTGAGTATCTTTTAAATATCTAGACAACATTAGACGACGAAATTCTGCATTCTTGCTGGCTCACCTGCCAAATTTCATTCCTTACACAGAGGGCGATGGTCAGTGGGTGACTAGTTGACTTCCCATAGCGCTATCTTGAATTTTTATTTCTAAAACGCCACCATGAGGCATGTTCAATGTCAAAGTATTATTCACACAACGTAAAAAACTACAGCCAACAGCCACCGAAATTAGAACGTTTCACACGGAAATCATACTCATCAAATGTCCTTTTCTACCAATTGTTAAATATCCGTGCAAGGAGCATTCCTTTGCCTCTGAAAATTTGTAGAGTTGCTCATGCTGCTTGTCGATAAAGGTATAAAATTTGGTATGATGTGGACAAACTTGAGGTGCCCACCAGGTCTGAGATTTGCTTAGTACCAACATGTGAGAGTAATACCGCAAACCTGCAAACACCTGGTTTCAAAGGGACCCGGATATATCTCTGTGCCGGTGTGACATGCAGTGACATTTTCCGCAAACAGCACCCTCGGGAAGCATCCGCTTGACTCGATTCTCCAAATTTCCTGGAACTTTTTACATTTTCCTAAAGCCACAACAAAAATGTATCTCCCCAGCAACTTTCATAATTTCTGAGTGATCAGGAGGAGAGAAACGGTATTATCAATCCAACCTGATGTGGATCATTTGTAAACATCAAATCCGTACCTAACCTTGGATAAAGCAAACCGCCTCTATCATTGCCCCTGAAACCACCGAGGACGGCTCAGTGAGTAATAGGACGACAAGTCTTTTACCTGCAGCAATGACGACCACTTCCTCCTCGACTCCTTCGTTGGCCACCCGCTGACATACTCCTTACCAACAGGATGTCTTGACAACTACCTCATCTCAACCTCATTTCGGCATTCAACGACCACTTACCAAGACCAACGGAATCTGTTATATCCACAATCTCAGTCTCGCTCAAACCTCGACTGGTATATACCATCCAGTCTACCGATCTCTATGGAGGATTGAGGTTGGGGAGTGTGCGTGACGAGTTGGCGTCGCTTACTGTATCCTGGATGGTAAGTTTGATTCGGGTATACAGTGCTTTATGGGGTGCTTACTTGGTTTTGTGGTTTTAGATGATGACGAGCCCTAAGCCCTGTCTGTCGACCGGCTACCTCTGCTCGAGATGGGCAGTAGCAATAGATAGCTTTGTGGTCGAAGCCAATGTTGTTGAATTCGGACAACATATGCACGCCATTACAGCACTGACAGTGTCGCAGGATCTCCCGCTCGCCAGGAGACCCGTCCGACGTCGTCCTCCCTCTCGTTCTGGATCAGGACCTGTTCTTGCGGCTGAGACAGGAAACTTTTCCCAGGTCCGATGAAACGCAGATCACGAAGAAGCGAATTCGCCAAGATTAGCAAATGTGGATATCGTGTTATGTCGGTAACCTCACTCACGACATCAATTACTTCACGAGTTGTTGGAATTTTTGGCCGTCCTCCTCGACAGACTGGAGTTTGACGACGGAGGTGCCATGGGAGTCTTTGGATGAACTACACTTCGCCGACAGATGCGGGTGAGTAGTATTTGTCGCAAAAATCTCATGCCCACAATCTTATTCCTTCCTTTCAGTATTGTTGAATTTGCCTCGCAAGAGGATGCTCAACGTGTTATTCGAGAACTATCCGAACAACCTTTGTTTGGGCATCCTATCTTCATTCGCCAAGTTCACATCGTCTTGCTATCACCCTCTACAATTGTCTTTAATATTCTTCATAGGATCGTGAAACGAAGCTCGATTTGGAGCCACCCCGTGTTCCAATGGACTGGACTGGACCGATGTGCAGGTATGTTAACTCAAACAGACCCTGCGTATGATCGTGTTCAGTCTTTTCTTTGATAGGGAAACAAGAGTTCATTGATGGCACCCTGGGCTCACTGAACTTCGTCCGGTTCATCTGAAGAAGAATCTAGGGAGAAACCAAATCGATAAGTTCCGTTTGATGACGTGCGCTGCTGGGGTGTTGTCGGTTCCCTGCACTTTGTCGTTCCAAGTCTTTTTGTTTCCAGTGCTCTTAAAGATAACATCAACTTTCAGCCATCCATGTAATTAGCCAAGAAAAACAATATTATATGATGAACAATGTGTGTAGAATCAGTAGCCAAATCCAGTCATAGACTAAGCAGTTGAAATGAGCATGTCAGACACCAAAATCGATCATTACAAACTCACAGGCATCATTCCTCCATTCATTGCAGGCGGAGCTTGCCCAACAATACCATTTGTTAGAAGGAGTCCTCGACCAAAACCACCTGGGTTGATGATAGGAGCTTCTGCTTCTTTTTGCTCTTTTTGAGCCTCCTTTTTTGATTGCTCCTTAACATCCTTCTCCAGTTGGGCCAACTGCATTCATGAAATAAGGAATTAAGAGCATCAAGAAAAGGATCAGGGCTTACTTTCTCCACCAATGACCGTTGCATTTGGATCTTGTATGGCATGTAGAAATCATTCAAGCCATGCTGCCACGACAGCTCCTCAGCAGCATCAGAACGAAGGAGGTCGAAGCAGATGTAAAGTACAGCAGCAAAACACTCCTTGTTACCAATGTCTACGAAGTATGAAAGAAGGTCCTCAGCAACCTCTGTTGAACTGGAAGTAGCAGCAGTGATCATGGCATCCTTATACAGTTTGTCTTGCTTCGACAACGATATTGATTCTTCCCACCGCGCATTTTTCTTTGAGGACAACAAGAGTCAGCAGGTTCCAATTAATATATAAAATCGATTAACCTTATACAAATGGGCTGCCAATCGTCGGAATTCCAGAAGTTCATGCTTTTCCAACCGCTTGGAGAGGTTGATATTGTTGAAATTATCGAAGCTGTCGATCGAATCCCGCAGCGTCTTGTAATCTTCTTCCTCAATGAGCAGATCGTTGTAAGCATCATTAACGGCCTCGAGGTTAAACTAAGGCTAAATATCAGCATCAAAGATTCAGGACTACCCCGGCTAGAGATCTCACATGTTGAACGGCTATTAGATAAGACCGGATGAGCGGAATGTGGTCCACTTTGCTGAACATGCGTACAACGCGGCTGTGGTCGATACGGGGAATCATGACGGAAAGCAGATCATTGAGAAGGGTGGGATGTTCTTGGAGATAGAAGGTCAAAGCTTTGTAGTAGCTACGGCAACAAAGGTAAGTTTCAGAAGCACCAAAAAAATGTAGGACTTACATTTCCACGTTGGCGGCACGGACGATGACATCCTTGAACTGATTATGTTCCCATGCATCAGCAGATCGCTCGATCATTGCGAGAGCGGCATTATCCTTCGCGGCATATTAATAAACAAAAGCAAAGGACAAGTACGGGCTTACGAATTCATCATATTTGATATATAAGAAAACCAATTCAGGCCAAAGATGTGCTTTTTCAACGGCTTTGATAACTTTGGGAATGTTGATCCGAGCAACGAAGAGCTTGAGGTGTTCCATAACTGAAATGGTGGTCAGAAGGCGTCTTGGATGTATTTTACAGAGAATTTACGCTTAGCAGGTCTATATCTGCTGAGCAAGGTTGAAAGCTCAGTGAAAATTCCCATATGAGCGCGTTCAAGGCTGAGACCAGCCTCCAGCAAGCCGATAATCTCTTCGAAATGTCCCCGACGCTCGTACAGTTGAATCAAGACAGAAAGTTCCTCCTGTTGAATGAACAATATGTTTAAATTAATCACAAACTGCAGTGTTTGAATACTCACAGCATGAACAATAATATTGAGACCACAAATTTGGGCCAAACGGAACTCGGATTTCTCAATGCACGCTGCATGAACTTGCTTCCAGACTCTAAATGCAATCAAGAATAAGAGAAGAAAGAGGGAAGGGAAAACACCAACTGAGTGTTGCCAGCTTTGCGAGCGCTCTCTACAGCAGCTTGATTCTCGCCGAGGTAAATCAGGGTAGTTGCCAGACGAGCCCAATTCGAAATACTCGTGAACAAGAGCTTTGCAGCCTGGTACAACTCGTCCTCGAAACACTTCTCTCCGACCTCAAGAATATCTGCCACATTCGTCATACCTAAGAAGTCCTCCATATCATGGAGGCGATCGGTCTTAGCATAAGCGTAGGCCAGCTCGGTATCTATTTTTGGCTCCCGAAGAGTTTTGCGAGCCATTTGCAAGTAGCGGACAAGTTCATCATGCTTCCCAGCATGATTTGCAATCTCAATTACCTCAACGAAATTCGAAGGATCTTGGGCCTTGATGTAGGAGTCTGTCAAAAAAATTAATCAGATAAAATCCCACCGATTAATGTTGAACCACACCGATGGAATCTTTAATGCGGAGACCGTCAAGCTGAGCCTTGGCAAGTCTGCTCCAAACCTCAGGCAGATTGACCTTGGTAGCATATTCAAGACCACGATCAATGGATACGACATGCTCAACAAGCACATTGATTGCCATCGTATGTTGTTCGTGCTTCTTGTAGATTGTCAAAGCTTCTTCGAACAAACCATGTTCTGTAGCGATTCTCGCAATATCGGCAGCGTCATAATTTTGGAGCTTGTTGATATAGCCGACAACTTTGCCCTTGTCCGCTCGAACAGCAGTGAGTAGCATCAAGTTCTGGAGATTCGTGTTATCGCTAAATGGAGACGGCTCGAGGATGATCTTCTCAAGCAGTTCAATCAGCTCGATGGGTAAGTCGGCTTGCAAGAATGCTTTGACCGTGATGGACACATCATCAGGGTCAGTGCACTCTGGCAACGCGGTCGAAACAATCTGAAAGATACTTAGAAACTCTATCACAAGGATTAGGGTTAAAAGTTTACTTGATCAATGAGGGCACGACGATGGGTATTATCTTGGACGAGGACTTGACCCCAAAGATCAGGCTGGCGGCGTTTAATAAGATACCGAGCTTGTTGTTTGAACATGGAGTTGTCGTTGGTGATAGCAATAAGCTCATCGTCGCAAAGGCCTTTAGCATAGGCAATGTAGGCAAGGTAAGGATCGCGGGCTTCACAAAACTTTCCGACAACGAGGGGCTCGTAAAGCTTCATGTATAAATTTAGTCAGTCGAAATATTAATCTGTGAAATCTTGCAACGTACATTGTTCTCCTTGAGGAATTGTTCTGGGTTATTGTTGCTGTCAATGTATATTTTAGCGAGAGCGTTGAAGACGGCGGGGTCCTGAGACCCTGCCTGAACTCGAGCTTCAAGCCAAGGTAAAATCAACTTGAGCCTGTTACGTTGTTCGACTTCGTGCACAAGTTCGTCGATGGGGAAACTACCAGCGACAGAAGCCAAAAGGCTCTTGATAGTCGACTCATCACAGTCAACATCCAGCAAGCCGCCGACAACTTGTGGGGTGCGAACCGAGTTTACCCTTTGGACATAAACTTCAATGAACTTGACGAGACCATTCTGATATAGATACAAGACAAGGTCGTGGACAAAGTCGAATCGGTCGCAAACGTAGATTAAAGGCAGCTGGTCCGAGAGTTTAGCCTCCTTTAAGAAATTTTTAACTTTCTCTGGGTTGTAGTGATTGCTTTCCCGGCAGATGCGCTCGACCTCGCGGATCTGACCTGTCCGAGTAGCAGCCTGTACATATTTGAAGTGAACCTCGGGATCTTCACTCAGATTGACAATGGAGCCCAGATAGTAGTAAAGACCCTCAAATGTCTTGAAGCTCTCAAACATTTCAATGAGTTTGATGGGTCCAAGGATATCTGAATACTTGGTAGCGATCTGGATGACAGCTTGCAAGTTCTGGCGGATGTTAACCCGCAACATCTCCTGGAGACAGACGATAGATTGCTCCGTGGTGAGGCGACTGAAGTAGTTGATAAGCCACTGCCGAAAAAATTAGTACTAGGAAGTTCTACGGTATCAAAGCTTACATCGATGGGCAGACCGGAAGTGTGAACAACGGCCCTCTTGATGTCAGCAATGTCTTCGTAATGTTCAAGAGCCTAATTGGACATTTGAATATTGTAACAAGAGAATGAAAAAATAATAACTCACACGTTGCAACAACCCAGCTTTCTCACAAAGGTTGGCAATCCTTGGACGGTCATAGTGGGAAAACATCTCGTTGCCCAGAATCGCATCAGCCACTTGAGGGGCGTGGACGAGGTTAAGTTCCAAAAGGCGTGTTTGTAGGTGACCTTGCTCAGGCTTGTTGTCTTTGAGAGCATCAAGCAAAAACGAGGTGGCGGGTTGAATCATATTCTGGGACATAAAAATATCGACTACACGCTCAACATCAACGAGAGGTCCACTTTCATCGTTAACCAGTTGAGCAGCAAATTCGGCACCCTTTTCTGGATTGGTGCGCATGATATGCTGGAGGAGAGCAACAAAATCAGGTGTATAGCTGACTTTCTTGGAGTACAGCACGATTTTGTCCGTCTGGCCAGTTTCTGCGAAGCATGCAACAACTTTGTTAGGAACGTTAGCACGAAGGTAAACACTCAGAGCGAGCGTCATATCGTGCGACCTGACAATATCTCCCAGCTCTTCACTGCATGTTAACTGCAAGTGAAATCAGAGGCGTTAGGGAGGAATTATATGTCATATCGACTTACTTTGTTCTCCTTCAGCCATTTCTCAAGAAGTTGCTTCCTGCCTTGCTGAAGAACGGGTCGTGCAAGCTCAAGCGACTCTGAGTGATTAAGCTCGCCCTTCTCCAAAAGAATACCGAAGTATTGGAGGATAGGAGAAAGACCGCCAGGCGGTGCTGGAGCCTGCTTGAAAGACTCAATGACTTGCGATGTCCGCAAGATGCCCTACATCACACTAAGTTTTCGGAAGGGAAGAGGCAATACTACCGAAAACGTACTCTTGGCGAATTAGCGGCTACTTTAGCTGCTTCACCATATTGGCCAGTCTGGAAGAGCTGTTGATATTGCTTAACGTAAAGATCATCTGCACCAGGCAGATTTGCACGGCTGGCAAGCTTGAAAGCAAATTCGGTGTTGTTTAAAGTTGAGAGAATATAGGGGATAATGGTTTGTTCGTCAACATTGACACTGAGGACTTGACCCTTCTTGTTAACACCAATTATACCATGCGTCGCCTCGTGTTCCGCTGTAACAAATATAGTCTCGCCCGAAATACGGTTCATATATACACAGGCACCAGACTCGAGATCGTAAAGATGGATGAAGCCGTATTTCGTTACAAGGAAGATGATCCCATGCTTCTTTGACACTTGCATAGCTACGGGAAAGTCGTTCGTGGCCTCGGGGGGAAAGTAAACGTCAACATTCTTCTTCGTAAACGGAGGGTCAGGCGCTTGATGGTCGATTTCAACAATATGCAGCTAGATAGTAATCAAGTAAGAGACATGATCCACCAATCATTGATACCGACCTTCGCTCCAGTTCCTGTTCGTACAGCAAAAGTAAACAGTTTAGTAGACTTTTGATGTCCATCAAGTTTGGTTTCCGCGAATGAAGCAGCATGGCCCTCGATTGGTTGACTGACACCCCGTTCCCTACTATATAACTGCATCGACCCCTTAACTCGGAAGGCGGAAGGATTCGTCGAGTTTCCAGAAATGCCAATAAGCACAAGCCATTTCTCGTCTGGTGTTACGCGATAATTAATGATTTGAGCACCAGCGAGAGTCGCATGGCGGTCGAACACTTTCTGAGGAGAGGTTTGGTCTGCAATAGACCAGTGGTACACGGCGGTTTCCGTAACAAGACCGATAATGGTATCTGACACCCACTTCCAAAAGACTATGTCCTCGCTGTTCGTGTGCGACTTGACCTTTTGCTTTGTGTCGATATTGAAAATTTGGAGAGTTCGACCAGCTGTATGGATTGCATTTAAGTTAAGTAAACCGAATAGTATTATAATGAATGAATGATAAACCTCTCAGAGCTAAAATTTTTTGTTTGGGGTGCATAATCGTTGAGTCCGCAGATATTGGACGTCGTAGGATATTATTGGCATCAGCCAGGTCGATGATGACAACTTGGCCTTGTTCATTGACCTTTTCACGCACAGTAATGAAGTGATCGGATTCTAACGTTAGAGTCTTAATGGTTGACAAGGGATTGTTAGCAGGCAGAAAAACCATGCGCGCAGACAGCAAATACCTAAGAAAATCATAAGTACATTCGAATCAATACGCGCACACTTCAACATACCTGGAAGGAAATGGAAGCCGGTTGAATGCCTAAGCTTGATAACTGTAGGTGCTCGCAAAAAGCAATGGGTTTTGGAGCATCTGCGACAGCCATGAGTGAGGATTATTCCGTCCAAGAGGTAGTAGGTTACAGTGCAATTACGTTGCAACTTGTTTACGTCGACGGTGTGACGCTGTTTATCGTGACAGGTCACTTTGCGCTCATGTGAAATTGGAAATTCTAAGTATTTGCCCGATGAAGGATCCTACAAGATGAACAACCAAAAACGTTATGTAGGACTTGAAAGATTAACTATCCGCTAATGCTAATGCTTGCTCTAATTCATCTTCCTCCGCCACACTGGTTGCTGGAGGAGCACTTCCATACATAATCCGTTGAAAAACAATGGCTAGATAGAAAAGTGAGAGAAATTTGGAGTCAAGAAGTTACCACAACCCACCAAAATCGATGGAGAGTTGGAATACAGCGCAGACTTTAAATTGCAACGGAGAATTTTGCAGGAAGAAGTAAACAGTTCTGGTGAAAAAAGGTTGGAATGACGTCCTTAAACCACATTGAAATGCATTACTTGAATGAATCGCCTCCAAGCCAACCTAGTAGGGTTGACGTGCGAAATCCATATAACGAACGTTGTCGGTAATTACTAAAAATCGTTCTGTAAAGAAGGTCGACGAATGAAAGTACAAAGTATTACCTGATGAACTGCGGAATAGGGAGTGTGCTCTCCAGACCAAGTGCGACGTATCCGAGAATGCCAATAAAAATCTCGGAACGACCGAATATTAGGAATAAGATGGTTTCGCATAAGCTACATGCATCGTTAGCCTGCCTTCAAATATTTTAAAATGAAATGACAGTACATCAAGGCAGCCAAAAATTCGATGTACTGTGAATACGTTTGCCATTGCCAGAAGGAGAATGGTCTTGTGGAACCAAAGGGTGCCTCCGTCCTGAGGCGAGGTCGATACAGAATGCAGATGTATAATAGAACAAGCTTATCTCTTCAAAATTTCAAAGAATTGAATATAAGTATCAAGTCCATACCTGGGCCAAAATCATCAATATTGACTGAATGAGCAAGGCGATATCAAAGCGGTCTCTGTGACCAAAGTCATAGCATTCATAAACTGTCTTTCAGAAAAAAAGAAAAATAAACACCCCAGCCAGAAAAAACATCTTGTAATGTTGGCTATAAGCCTGCAAATTTGGGAGCAAATGGGTCAGAAATTTCTGAAGATGTTGGCAATGACAGTGATTCACAGTATACAGCAAATATCACGGGAGAAACCTGTAGCGTCCCTATCATCCTATTAAATTTGTGCAATGAGAAACAACTAGAACTCTTACTTCTTTTTCACGATAGAGTAAGCTTGGTCGGCATAAACCTATCATTCATCATTGACACCTCATTTGAATTCGCCTGGGAATGACATATACTGACCAATGGAGGACCAACGGCCATGCCCACTGAAGCAGCTATTAGCATCCATGAACTATGTATAATTGTCTTCATGAATGCTGCCAAGTTGTAACGTAAAGTTTTAAACTAACTTGCAAACCACGCGTTGCTTTGATTAGTCAGCACGGAAATCGGATCAGAGCAATATCCGAGCTTGCGAATTGATTGCGAATTCGAAACTTTAAACTTTAAAGAAGGGGCCGTGACTCGTTAAAAGATCAAACCACAAGCTTAGTATTACCCTCAACCGCCATCATGCCTGCCAACCAGTCAACGACCCAGCGCGGTGGCAAACCCAAGCCCACCTTGAAATCGATCTATGATAGCTTCGGAGGGCGAAATAATTTCTTACTATCGTATGGACTGAAGCCATACAATGCCGACGACGTAGAGGAGGGGGACAAGATTGCTCAGACGATGTTGGAGCATGACTTGGAGGATTGGAAGGAGTGTATGAAGGTCGAAGCCGTCGAAGCAGCCAACACTACCACCCAGAGCAGCGGCAAACCCAAGCCCACCTTGAAATCAATCTATGATAGCTTCGGAGGGCGGAACAATTTCTTAATATCGTACGGACTGAAGCCATACAATGCCGACGACGTAGAGGAAGGGGACAGGATTATTCAGGCGATGTTGGAGGGTGATAGCGGAGTATGAAGCGGCAAGGGTTCGTGAGCTTGAGTGCTTCCTTTTTCTTGGGGGGGTTTATTGGATCTATTGTAGTATCGTTTACGCCTGTTCTTATCGCATCTTTAGTTGCACGCGAGAATTTAGGCGCGTCATTAAATAAAGTCACGTGTATAATTCCAAAGTTAGCAACTAGTACTGCAGTTCCACAGATTTCGTGGCAAATTTCCCTGTGTTCGCTTCATTCCTTCTCTTCACTGGGGTGTAATCTGCTATTTGACCCAAACTCTAATTTCTGGAAGTTGGCACCAGTCAGAAGTGTAAAGGACCTCAAGTCCTCTGAACGTGGCGACTCCGAACTTTTGACTCGTTTTGTAATACAATGTCTTCAAATACAAGTGGGAAAGGTTCTGTCGAGGAGCGAGACGCAGCAGAAGTCAAGAAGGCTATGGCGATGGAACAGGCAAAGGAACTGAGTGCATCTCCTGGTATGTATCCTTCTTTTCTAAACTAGCCAATTAATATCTTTAATAATACTTCCAGTGCCGCCAATTATTTGTTACTGCCTTGCATCCATTCTAATGACCGTGGTGAACAAGGTAAATACTAGCACCTGCCTTATTCTCGGATTTGACATTGGTCTCATAGTTTGTGGTTTCGGGTGCTCATTTTTCAATGAACTTCCTGTTATTATGCATTCAATCCACCGTTTGTGTGGCCTGTGTAGACCTTGCGAAGAAGATTGGAGTGATTTCATTCAGAGATTTTGACATGAAAGACGCCAAAGCATGGTTCCCAATTAGCTCTCTCCTTGTTAGTGTAATATATACCGGCTCAAAAAGCTTGGTAAGTTCTACATGTATTTTTCATTCTTGGATTTTTTGCCTAACACACGCACATGGAGCAACATCTAAGTATACCAGTGTATACAATATTCAAGAATCTGACAATAATTCTTATTGTACGCGTTTTATTTCTCCCCATCTTTTTGGTATCGTCATCGTTTATAGGCATATGGAGAGCTTATTTGGTTTGGCGGAAGAGTGACCGCGTTAACCTTCGTCTCTTTCATTTTCATGGTGGGTTGATTCTATATCATCTTTTGAAAGTCAAATTGACCAGTGACTCAGGTGATATCATCCATTATAGCAGCGTGGTCCGACGTTTCTAGCGCGTTTTCTGCTTCCTTCCCCGCCACTAGTTCAGGTGTCGGTACGCTTGCTCTCAAATCCGCCGCGGATGCACTTAAAGGTCTTAACGCCGGCTATTTTTGGATGTTTCTGAATTGCCTGACCAGCGCTGCCTATGTGAGTGTTCATACATGTCACTGTTGCTGGTGTGCTCATAAAAAGAGTATGATAGGTACTTTCGATGCGAAGGAAGATCAAACAGACAGGGTTTTCCGATTGGGATTCAATGTTCTACAACAACTTGCTCAGCATTCCTCTTCTTATTACCTTCTCCCTTATTTTTGAAGACTGGGGCACTGAAAACTTGACTCGCAATTTGTAAGCTGGATCCTTTCACTAACTTTTGCTGATCGTTGTCGTCTTATCCATCCCCAGTCCTCCCCAATCGCGTAGCTTCTTGTTGGCGGCAATCGCGTTTTCAGGTGGCGCTGCAGTTGGTATTTCTTATACAACGGCATGGTGTGTGCGAGTCACAAGTAGCACGACTTACAGGTTGGCAATAAATTGACGTCGCGTACGTTCAAAACTAAAATTTTACGCAGCATGGTTGGAGCGTTGAACAAGCTGCCTGTAGCCGCATCGGGTATGCTCTTCTTCGGAGATTCCATAACACCAGGCTCTGTCTCCGCGATTGGTGTGGGCTTCTTTGCTGGCATCCTGTATGCAGTGGCCAAAAATAATCAGAAGAAAATGGAGTCCCTGATGCACGGTCATAACGTCCTGCCAATGGCAAACAGAAGAACATGAAGGAATCACCAAGTCAATGGAGGTTTGCCCACGTACTTTACTCGGGCCCTCCTAGTAGCGGTAGAATAGTTTTTGGGGTAAAAATTAGACTCTGCAATTATCGTTTAGCAAACTTTAATTGGTTCATACTTATGAGGAAATGTCGGTAATTTACACCGACCGTCTTAAACCCGAAGATTACCAGAGAGACTCTGCAAGATAAGTAAGTTGGGGAGGTCAGCGGGAACTTATCTCCCCTATACGTGTTCTTTCACGACACTATCGCCTGGTACATCCTCGCAGTGCAGAGAGCAATACTCGTGATTTTGCATAGCCGCCACTTCGCCAGATTCAGTGATTGACGACTACTAGTATATTAGTGGAATCAGTTGTTTAGCTCACTACCACCATGGCCTCGCAATCGTCGGACATGCTGCACCCGCCCAGACTCGCCTCCATCTTTGTGGGAACACCTAGTGTTCCCGGCACCCCAGTTCACTCTATTCAGACAATGAGGAGGAAAGCAGCTGGTCACAATGGACCATTAACTAAAATCTTAGTCGCCAATCGTGGGGTATGTCTTCCGGTTTCTACCTTACATTTCCTCTACACAAAATGATCGATAGGAAATTGCAATCCGAGTATTCCGAACCGCTCATGAACTTGCGATGCATACGGTCGCCATTTATTCGTACGAAGATCGCTTATCGGCCCATCGTCAAAAGGTCTGGACCTTCTGACGCCTTGATCTGCCCTTCCACTAATGTCATGACGCATACTCAATCTAGGCTGATGAAGCATACCAAGTAGGCAAAGGCCTAACTCCCGTAGGTGCTTACCTTTCACAAGATGATATTATCAGAATTGCTCTCGAACACGGTGTGGATATGATCCATCCCGGGTAGGTCTTGATTGTCATGAGGCGATGCGAAACGTTGATTGACATGGGCGACTCCACAGATATGGATTCTTATCTGAGAATGCTGAATTCGCACGTAAAGTTGAACAAGCTGGCATTGCTTTCGTTGGTCCATCGCCCGAAGTAATCGACGGACTTGGTGACAAAACGAAGGCCCGGACTTTGGGTAAGTGATGATGGTCCGTCCGTGTATTTTAGAGAGTTCACGTTTACACTTATAGCTATAAAGGTTGGAGTTCCTGTTGTCCCGGGTACGCCGGGTCCTGTCCAAACCCACAAAGATGGAGAAGCTTTTATCCAGGAATATGGTTTTCCGATCATTATTAAGGCCGCCATGGGTGGTGGTGGACGCGGAATGCGCGTCGTTCGGGAACAATCTGATTTTAAGACCGCATTTGAGCGCGCTGTCAGCGAAGCTAAGGCTGCTTTTGGCGACGGAACAGTATTCATTGAGCGTTTCCTTGAACGCCCCAGGCATATCGAGGTCCAGCTTCTTGCAGATGCAGTTGGAAACACCATTCACCTCTTCGAGCGTGATTGCTCAGTTCAACGTCGCCACCAAAAGGTGGTAGAAGTGGCACCCGCTACTCATCTTCCTGAGGACGTTCGTCAAGCTGTCTTAACTGACGCCATCAAGTTGGCGAAGAGTGTCGGTTACAGAAATGCTGGCACTGCAGAGTTTCTGGTGGACCAGATGGGGAGACACTACTTTATCGAAATCAACCCCCGTATTCAGGTCGAGCATACCATCACTGGTACGCGTTTTAGAACAATTTGCGGGTTATTTCTGAACAAACTATGATAGAGGAAATCACTGGAATCGATATTGTGGCTGCACAAATCCAAATTGCTGCTGGCGCTACTCTCCCTCAACTCGGTCTCAGTCAAGAGGCAATCACGAAACGTGGATTTGCGATCCAATGCCGTATCACCACTGAGGATGCCGCTACCGGTTTTCAGCCTGATACAGGAAAAATTGAGGTTTATCGCAGCGCTGGCGGAAACGGTGTTCGTCTCGATGCTAGTTCTGGCTTTGCTGGGGCACAAATTACCGTGAGTTTCTTTGTCGACATCTTGCCGTGTAGTTCTAACGCGTAGTATAGCCGCATTACGACAGTTTGCTCGTAAAATGCTCCGTCAGTGGTACGACGTACGAAGTTGCGAGGCGCAAGATGCTACGAGCTCTCGTAGAATTCCGCATACGCGGTGTCAAGGTGGATTTTGCTAATATACGCAGCGCTTTCCCAAAACTCATGAGTTTACCCAGACGAATATTCCTTTCCTTTTCCGGCTTTTGACCCATGATATTTTCATTGGAGGAAAAACATGGACGACTGTATACTTCTAGCGCTTATTTTGAATTTTACGCTCACTGACGCCTAAAGTAGTTTATAGATGACACTCCTGACTTGTTCAAGCTAGTCCAAAGCCAGAACCGTGCTCAAAAGTTGTTGGCATATCTTGGAGATCTCGCTGTCAATGGAAGCTCCATTAAAGGGCAATCGGTAAGTTCAACAAGGGATGTTAGATTGCTCCTCTGATCTTAATGATCCAGGGTGAACCCGGTCTCAGGACTGAGATTGTTATCCCTACTTTGAAGAATAAGGACGATCCAAATGGCCCTCCACTTGATACTACCTTCCCTTGCCAAGTCGGGTGGCGCAACATCATCGTCGAGGAAGGTCCCGAAGCCTTTGCAAAGGCCATTCGAGAGTATCATGGATGCCTCATCATGGACACCACTTGGCGTGATGCTCACCAATCTCTCCTTGCCACTCGTTTGCGAACCCTTGATATCATTAACATTGCGAAGGAAACGAGTTATGCTTTATCAAACGCCTACAGTCTCGAATGCTGGGGTGGAGCAACATTTGATGTTGCTATGCGGTTCTTGTATGAGGATCCCTGGGAGCGTCTCGTATGTGATCTGGATTGGATGAAATATGAGCAACACTCCTAATGTTTGTGCAGCGCACTTTGCGTAGACTGGTTCCCAACATTCCTTTACAAGCCCTCGTCCGTGGTGCCAATGGTGTTGGTTATACAAGCTATCCGTGAGTAATTCTTCGCTAATGATGACCTAGTCTAAATATGACACAGAGACAACGCTATCTATGATTTCTCCAAGAAAGCTGTTGAGAATGGTCTTGATATTTTCAGAGTATTTGATTCGTTGAACTATTTTGGTGTGTTCATTTATTCAAGTGCTAATTTCGTTATTGGTCCTGATTCTCGTTTCAGAGAACGTCAGTTTTTTCAGTTTCGCTGCATCGAATAATCCTGTTGACATGTTGACAGATGAAACTTGGTATTGATGCCGCAAAGAAAGCTGGTGGTGTTGTTGAGGCTGTTGTCTGCTACACGGGTGATGTCGCCAGCCCAAATGAGAAGAAATATACACTGCAATATTACCTCGATTTTGTGGATCAGCTTGTGAATGAAGGAATTCATGTCCTTGGCATCAAGGACATGGCTGGTCTTCTCAAACCCCAAGCTGCAACACTGTGGGTCTCTGCATTATATATTTTTTCAAAGGCTCACTATTTCGTTCCGTAGGTTAATTGGTGCCATTAGGAAGGCATATCCCGACATCCCTATCCACGTTCACTCGCATGACACAGCAGGCATTGCAACCGCCAGCATGATCGCTGCAGCTGCGGCCGGTGCTGATGTCGTCGATGTCGCCATAGACAGTGCGTAAAATCTATAATGCTAAAGGATCTCGTAAATGTTGTTTCATTGTTAGGTATGTCTGGATTGACTTCACAACCTTCGATGGGGGCTCTTTGTATGGCTTTGGAGCAAACAAACCTGGGAACCGGAATTCGTTATGAAGATATCCAGGCTCTCAACTCTTACTGGAGTCAGGTCCGCCTGCTTTACAGTTGTTTCGAGGCTAATGTCCGAGCCTCCGATTCATCTGTGTTCGAGCATGAAATGCCAGGAGGACAATACACCAATCTTATGGTATGTGGTCCAGTCTTCCAATGATATTTCTGTGACTCTCACCCGATCTCAAGTTCCAAGCATCACAACTTGGCCTAGGTACACAATGGAACAGTATGTGATGCAATCTTATATCAATCTGCTGCCCTTTAATATGTCGTCACCTCAAAGTGATCAAGCGGAAGTATGTCGAAGCAAACGAACTGGTGGGTTGCTAATTGTAACTACGTTGAAATCTCGTCGAAACTGACGATTTTCTTCCAGTGTGGAAATATTGTCAAGGTAAAACTGAATATAGCACGTGAAGTTTTATGAATTTGAAACGCTTTCAAATCTTGACAGGTCACACCATCTTCGAAAGTTGTTGGTGACTTTGCGCAATGGATGACCTCCAACTCCTTTACTAAGAAGGACGTGCTTGAAAGGGCGGAAACCCTTGACTTCCCTTCCTCTGTTGTAGAGTTTTTCCAAGGCTATCTGGGTCAACCTGTTGGAGGTTTCCCAGAGCCTCTGCGCACAAAGATTATTCGCAATAAGCCCAGAATCGACGGCAGACCTGGCGCTAGTCTAGAACCGCTAAACTTCAAGAAAATTAAAGCTGATCTGCGCAGCAGGTTTGGAAAACACATCACAGATACAGATGTCACTTCCTACGTCATGTATCCAAAGGTATTGACAATTTCATTTGCTATACCCTAATCCTGACAGGTGATTTGAATCTCTGACAGGTATTTGAGGAATATCAAGCATTCATCGGGAAATATGGCGATCTGAGGTGTGCATCTGGAGTTGTTGTACCACTTTGATGCAGAAGGCTTATCGTTTCTAGCGTTCTCCCAACTCGTTACTTCCTCGGACGCCCAGATATCGGAGAGGAGATGCACATCTCAATTGAAAAAGGGAAAATGTTGATCATTCGTCTCATGGCAGTCGGGCCTGTGATCGAAGGCCGAGCTCAACGTGAAGTCTGGTTCGAAGTTAACGGAGAGGTTGAGCATATTGGAATTGTGATTATTTTCTACGTTTCTGAATTGCTTTCATAGGTTCGTGCTGTCTCAGTTGAAGATAAGAATTCCGCTGTGGAGACAGTCTCAAGAGAGAGGGCTACTTCGGACCCCGGTTCCGTAGGGGCCCCAATGTCGGGTGTTGTTGTTGAGGTACGTGTGAAAGAAGGCCAAGAAATCTTGAAGGGTGATCCTGTTTGTGGTAAGTGACAAGAATGCACATCACGAGAAAAGTATTCATTGATAATAAACTATGTACAGTTCTGAGCGCCATGAAAGCAAGTTTCCCAATCTTTAGCACCTTACCTGATAGGTACTGATGATATCTAACAGATGGAATCTGCCGTCACCGCTCCTGTCTCTGGCCATATCAAGCGCGTTGTCGTCCACGAAGGTGAGTATTCCGTATCTTTTAAATTTCATTGTTGACGATATTGCTTGTGCCATTCAGGGGATTCTATCAACCAAGGAGATTTGACGGTCGAAATTATGCACTGACAGCCGAAACTATAATACTGGGCGTGATGTTTTTTGTCGAAATGACTGACAACAAAGAGTTTCAAAGAAATTAAATGAAAAACAATGGTGCCTTAAACTTTGTACTATTCAGCAACGAAGCCATTCATTCACTGATTCTGTCGAACGATCTTAGATACAATAAGGTTTACACGCACAATAGAGTACTTGAAGAGATGTGAGAATGTGAAATGGTTGAGAAACAGCTGCATTTGTACGGAGAAAACCTATGTACATGACGTAGTACTATTGAAAAGTACGACCTCAGTCATACGCGGACAAGTGCCTTAGCCCGTTTCAAGCACTGAAGACATTCTTCATGCAATTCCGTAACGATTTCCTGTTATTTTGAACGTGAATTTGAAATTTCAAGGTGGACAGAATTAGACCAACCCGCGCAGGCACGTTCGCCTTCATTAGGCCAACAGCTGAACCGGCCCATACAAGCATTCGGGATTTATCTTCAGTTTGAACGCCCTCTGCAAATCTAGATTGGATTGTATTAAGGTCCACGCCATTTTCAAAGTCAGTTACAGTGTCTGTGAAAAAGGGTATATGAAGCCTTTGCAGCCATTCCAGAGAACATGGGCTTACCGTTTCGTAATGCCCTGCCGTCCACGCCTTCAGGCCAACCCAATGTATTCCTGGCATGATCAAAAGCCATGGTACGGACAGAGTTGGAGGAGTCCGCTGCTATAAGTGCCTGACGCTGAGAATCGGAGTACAAACTCTCTGGCGAGAGTAGGAATCTTGTCCCCAGAACTACCCCCGAGACTCCAAGGGTGAGAAGAGACGCAATTTGCGTACCAATGGCTAGACCTCCAGCACCCACGAGGGGAGGAGGGTGTCCATCGGTTGCTGCGACCAACACTTCCGAAATCAGAGGAAACAAGGTGAGAAGTGGGAGGCTTTTGGCAACACCATGACCCCCTGCCTCATTGCCTTCACACAAATAGCAAGGTAAAAAAAAAAATAAGAACCTCATCAATCTACCAACCTTGAATGACAATGACATCAGCTTTCCATTCGTTCACCGCTCGAAGAGCTTGTTCTACTGTCGATATTTGGACAAAGATCTTGATAGCATTTCCGGTTTTCCGATCATTTGAACGAATATAGGAGATCCAACGACCAAGGTCGGCGCCAAAGGCAAGCCAGACTGCTTGGACGCAATGGTCAATGGCAATTGAGAGGAACTGTTCAGCTTTGGATGGATCTTGCTCAAGTTGCCATACCAAAAAGCCGACTCCTATCTGTAATGCAATGTGATCAGAGGTTTGCAACAAACCTCTGGCAATGGATAGTTCTCGCTTCAATTGGTCGGGAGAGTCATATCCTGACTAAGATATTAGTGGGAAGGACCGTGACTGTCATGTGTAGAGCTGTGCACCACTAGCAAGGAATCCAAATCCGCCGCCCAAAGTCACTTGAGCCGCGAGAGAACCTGGAATCCTTCTCGATCATCTCGAAAACGAGTGGTTTTGCAAGCATAGCACCTACCACCACTAGCACCAGCCATTGGCGCAGATATAATGGGTGTACTTAACCCTGATTTACAGCATTAGGTGAGACGTGTACCCGAGTGAAGCAGAAAGTACCAAGCATGTCAGTTAGTTGAGTTTGAATTGGAATCATTTCGTTTGAGGTGAACAAGCAAATTTTCTTTCTGCGTAGCCCGGAAGTGTCAAATAACTAAACTCGCGAGCAAAAAAGCGGGAGACATATTTCAATTTATCCTTCAAGGGTGGCCGTAGCAGCCAGACAATGTTTGTTGTTGTTTGACTGGAGATAGATTTGAGTCGATCTGTATTTTCAATGTATTTTCAGCACTTCTTCCACCATGGTGAGCTCAAGAATTCTCAACTGCTTAATCGTTATAATGAATTGTTTTCTGATGTCTACAGCCTCCTCCTAAATCCAAAGGCGGGAAAATGCTCAGTCTCATCAACTGGAGATTGAAAGTCACGATCAACGATGGACGTGCCTTTATCGGCCAGATGTTAGCATTCGACAGACATATGAATCTCGTTTTGGCAGAGTGTGAAGAATTCCGGAGAATAAGGCCCAAGAAAAAGCCTGGAGAAGAAACAGCCCCGGAACAGGAGATGAAACGAGCACTGGGGCTCGTTATTTTGCGAGGAGAGACTGTTGTGAGCATAAGTGTTGAAGGGCCGCCTCCCATCGTTGACGAGGATAAAAAGAACGTGGTCAGTTTGTTTTCTTAAAAATTATGTCATGTATTTGGGTACTTAGCTACTTTAGCTTCCCGTCGGTCCTGGTAGGGGCATGCCCGCTGGTCGCGGTATGGGTATGATGCCTCCGAGTAAGGTTACTTTTTTCCGAGTTTATTCGCCTCTTTACCATTTTTTTAGTGGGACCTCCTTCTTTGGCGCGGCCTCCGATGCCTTTCCCACCTCCTGGTATGCCTGGACCTCCTCCTGGGTTCAGACCTCCTGGTTTTCCTCCGGGTATGCCTTTCCCTCCTGGTCCTCCACCACCAGGCTTTCCGGGACCTCCCCCTGGGTAAATTTCCGCGTTAGATTGTTGTTTCAAGCCGCTGATTAGAATATTTTTCATCTGAAGTTTCCAACCTCCGCCTCAATAAATTTTTTTGCACCGATTCGGTTGTTGTAGTTTTAATGCTCTTTGTATACACCACGAAAATTGATTTTTAGAAATTGTTGCACCATATTACATATATTTCGCTGCACCGGATGTATTCGAGACCCTACTCGCTCTTACAAAAAAGCATCTGGCATCTAGAAATTCTATGGGTTGTTTTTTCGTCAGCGACGGCCGGTAGCAGCAACTTGGCCAGAAAGTCAAAGTGGGCAACTTATAGAATCCGTTACAACACAAACTCTTTCCGGTGTTTTTCCAACTACTTTGAAAGCATCACATTAGGCACGGTGACGTAGAAGATGGGTCGAGTTCCAGCAATTGTCATGGTCTCACCAGCATTAACTCCGGCGATGACCTGCGCTTCTGAATCTCAGGACGACAAGCAGAACAGTAGTGCTCCCGGGCTGATTTGATTCAAATTTCCATGGTTGTACTATGCGGTTTAAACAATTCAATTGGATGCGCAACTTGCTATTGGCCTCAGATCACATCGTACCTCACTATGTTTTTTTTTATACTTAGGTACACAATCATTGACCGCGCCTGCCCACCTTCACTAATATAGGTGCTTGGCCAACGGAATATCGCTTACGCCATTGCAACTGCACCAGCCACTTAAATATTACAGACATGAGGGAGCGAAAAGGTACACATCAACGGCAACTGAGTTCTACAACATGGCGACAAGCTACATAATCCACAGCAGAAAATAAATGAATGTGCAAAACACTGAGTTTGGGAGGCCTGCTTTGTTCTATTTAGAAAACGATAGATACTGAACCGTGTTCTTTTCGCTCCCGCTTGGCTGGGCGATAATTGCTGAAAGTAGGAGACATAGCAATTTAAGACGAAAATGGACCAATCAGTCACACGGTTTATTGTCACAGCTGATCAAGAACCAGAACTCCTTATTTAGGGCTCTATTGTCTCAAAATATATTACGCCATATAGTAACCTCGGTACTCCATATAGTAGGTTCGGTACTCCATATGGTAGTTTATTTTGCATGTCGAGTCTAGATGTCAGTGTATAAGGATTTACAGCGGAACCACTCATTTCGAGAGCCGTTAGCATCGGCGTAGCATTGCTTCGAAGTATGAGATTCAAACCATCACACTACTCTTGATACCCATTTGAGAATGGTTACATATGAGAAAAAAAATTACACTCGGATTGCTGTGCAAATAAAGACAAGATGGTATTTAGACAAATGAGAGAAAAAAGAGAAGTATAGGCAATGCATTTGAACTGAAAAATAATCAAACAGTAGTAAACAAATCCAAAATGCCTTTTGCGTAAGACACAATCTCATTTGCACCCAGCTTACTGTCCCCAAATATTCGATCCACAAAAGTAATGGGGACTTCTCCCACCGTATACCCAAGCGCACGCGCACGCACCATCATCTCCATCTGGAATACATAACCCTTTGAAACGGTTTCCGTGATGATGTGGCGTAGTACTGGAAGGCGGTAGAGTCTGATAGAATATAAGTTATTACATCAAAGACTGAGTAAAAATATGTACCGAAAACTACCAGTCAAATCGCTTACACCTGGATTAAGAATTGTATCTGCAAGGAAATTTGCTCCTCTAGATACAAGTTTGCGCTTGAAGTCCCATCCGTGTATACCACCAGGTTTGGCTTCGGATGTATACGGCTTCGATGTAGAGCGGTAGCGTGTACCTGTTACGATATCTAAGTTGTGTGCTTTCTGAAGCCTACATAGGTTTATTCAGCAGTTAAGCGAGAAAGCCTTATGCAGAAAACTTTCCGAATGAATTGGGGAATGAATTTTGGCTAAAGCAATGTTAAATTGGGCACAAGTCACATCGAGTGAACGTACGTGGTGAGAAAAATCGGCATCCATGATGATGACGAAATTACCTGAAACGAAGTTCAACCCATGGATGTATGCAGTCCTGGAAAGTGGAGAACTTTATTTAACTGGGATTGGTGCGCAGGACGAGAGTGTACCCTAGACCGAGTTTCCCGGCTCGGGGTTTTAAGACCTGTGTAGAAGGACTCCATGAATAGCGAATTTAGAGATAAGTTATGGAGACGCACGATCTTATCCTCTCCGTACACCTTTGCCAATTGCTTTGCAATCTCTTGAGTGCCATCCGGACTATTGTCGTCGACTACAATAATTTCCCAAGACAGCTGGCTATTTCAAATATAACGTCAGTTCAAATACTTATTTGCTGGGACAAGGAAGTTTACTTCTCTTGGAACATCCTTGCCAATAACCAGACTATTACAGGCAGATTTTTTCGTTCATTGTATGTCGGGAGTATAACGCTGTACTTGTGAGTGTCGGAAGTGTTGAAGGAACCCCGCATGCTACGTGATATATGGTTTTCAAACGGGTTCATTCAAACTAAACGCCGGTGTGCAAAACGAATTGACCAGCACATTTGTGACGTGTCTAATGTCACACCGCGCTTCAACGCGCATGCCAGGCGTGCCTGTCAATGGAACACACCGACCACACCGCCGTCCTAGAAATCAAGGCCCTTTTAACACGATTTCTACGGATAACGACAACGGATGGCCGTGTTTTTATTGGGACCTTTGCTGGAACAGACAAGCCACTCAATATCATCCTTATCAATACAGAGGAATATCGTCTCTCTGAACCAGGGCTCAGGTCAATTGGGAGATTTGTTGGACAAGTAATTTTTCCATGGAAAATTGTGGTCAAGGTGGAGGTGCAGGTTGGGCCTACAGGAGGGAGACAACATGCTGACAACGAACTGTATATTTGGTAAATCTCTTTTTCCGGTCATTAACAACTGGGTTTAAAGAGCTTTGGGTTGTTAGATGCATCCAATATTCACATCAATCGGCATTGGGGGTTTGCGTGACGACTTGATGAAAACATCTGCGCATAATCTGGACTGAACCTCAGACAATGTAGAATGCATCTATTTGTCGAAGGAGCGCAGAATTTCAATAACATCTGAATGTTGTGTCTGGGCAAACGACGAAACTCTCATTAAATTGGATTTCATTTTCGGTGGGGTCAGGCATTTCCTCCGCTTGTGATCCAACTTACTTAGAGCGCTACTGCTTAATGCGTGCCACTTGCGTGTTTTCCCTGGGTTTGATCATATGAAGGCGAGATGCAAGCAATACGGTCCTAGGGAAAGAGAGTAACCGACGCTCGGACATATATGAGTATAGTCACTTATTGTAATAGCCGTTCAATTCAGAATGATTGACATTGAACTCAAAACTTTCAATCATCGATGCCTTCGGAGCTTGGTGCGAAGAAAAAGGATGTTAAATGTTTAGCTAGTCCCTTTATGGGGGCGCCGGATCTCCATCTGCACCTCGTTTATATCCATTTTCCTATTGATTCATTTGCACCCATTGTCCACAGTAATACAGCCATTTTTTTGATATCTAACCTATCCTAATCAATCCCCAAGTTGACGGTCAACTCGCGGTGTAGGATTCCAAAGACTCGAAAGAGAGGTTTTCAGTAATTATGGTATATAATACTGACGGAAATAAGTACAGACATGAAAAAACTCAACTTCAGTTGGGGAAATTATAACTCATGGATTCACATATGCATAGTTATAGAATACAGGATGATGCCAATGGAGTGTGATTTGATAAAATACAGACAATGCTGATGCGAGGCAACCCGTTGAAATCAGGATTCAGCGATTCTCCTCAACTTTACCCAACTGTCAAATAAGTGCACAAAATCTTGCCTTCCTAACGTTTCCTGCGCTTTCTCAATGCGTGTTCATCCTCATAATGCCCCAAAAACTGATAATGTCCCATAAAAGTTTGGTCGCATTTTGGGCAGCTGATTTCTTCTTCATTTTCCGATGTTTCCGACTCCGAAGATTCCTGTGGCCAATTCATATGAAAGATTAGAGCATTGTTGTAGTAGAAATGAGACAAAACATACTTGCGACAAAACTTCGTCAATTCTCCACAACTTAAGCTGAAATCCGGGTAAGACATCAAGACCGGGCACGACTGTAGCTTCATTATTGTCGTCCACCCACTGATGTTGGCGACGGCGCACTGTGTTATCTCTGTCCCTCGTGAACACATAAAATGTCCGGTTGAGTGGATCAACCAACCACCCTAATTTCACACCCGCCGGGAAATAGGTCTCCTTGAATTTCGCTGTGAGGTTGTCAAAATTGTTCCTCGCTGAAAGGGTTTCAACTTCTACGACAAAGGTTGGGCAGAAAGCTGGACCCTGAAAGGTTTCTTGTTGTTGTTGGGTTAACTGACGATATATTTGCTTTGGCGTGAATGCGACATCTGGTGCAACGATCCCTCCAGGAAGTTTAAAGCCGCCTTGCGATGAAGTTACAACGCCATTTTGCTGCGTCTGTACGTTCCAGTTGCGGAGTTGGCCAGTGATCTCAGAAACAGCAGCTTCTCTTCCAATAGGTGTTTGTGGCATTGGGATGAGCCGTCCCTTTGCGTCGCGTTCGAAATGGCTGATCGGGGCCTCATTAATTACCAAGTCATGTGTCTTAAGCCAACTATTGAATCCCTCAAACTCGTCAAGCGTATAGACGCGATCTGGTGTGTAATCAAAGGTCGACGAGGGCATACTATTGAAGTGTTTTAAGAACAGTCTTTGTGATATTGATCTGATGTGACATTACTAGATATATTAGGATATTAGTACCGGATCAACTTTGCTGTGAGAATTCTCACGCAACTTTATGTTTGACCTTTAAGTTGCGACTCGCGAGTTGCTAATCGGCAATGGCGGCAAGGCCAATCATATCCTACGACGATATCACATCACCGTATAGGCCCTCGGAATCTACGCAGGCACAGGGCCGGCCGCCCCAAAAAAAGCGCAGGAAAAATAACAAAAAGTTGAAGAACATCCACCATAATTTGCCGTCAAACAAATCCAACTCTATGCAGAGGTTACCCACAACTTTAGAAAATCAGGTAGTCGAAATGGAGGAGGAGGAGGAGGGCGAGTTCGAGGACGAAAGTCGTGAGTTGAACCATGGTGAGATTTGGGACGATTCCTCACTCGTGGAAGCTTGGGAGGCTGCTCAGCAAGAGTATGAGGTGCATCATGGAAGCAACAAAGATTGGAAGACTGAACCCGTGAAAAAATCTCCTTTGTAAGTGGCAAGAGCTACAGTATCGACTTTTTTTCTTAACCAACTTTTTAGGTGGTATAACATTCCCGTTGATCCAGTTTCTTCCAAGAAAACGAAGGGGGTACAACCTAACAGTGGGCCGCTGGGTTCTGAAACTTCTCCCTCGAGTGCGACTAAAGACCAAGGTACGGAACCGGACTCTCGACCACTCAATTTCGAGACGTTTGTTCCTACCCATGACCCCTCGCTCGCCATAGGCCCCTCACCTAACACCAATTATGTCGCAGAAAGCGACATGGTAAACCAGGATGAAGCATTCTCCCGTGCTGTGAGTGCAATGTACTGGGGAGGTTACTGGACGGCAATGTACCAGGTATGGCATCTCTTCACATTGTCGCTTTTGAGAATCCTCATTGACTATTCTGACTAGTGCCAGCGGTCGTTTCACCGCGGCGCAGAAGCAAATAGTATGAACAGTGTTCAACCCGATAAGTCCGGAGAGGAAGACAACGATGAAGATCAGGATGATTTCGTTTCTACACAACGCTAGCGTGTACCACTAGCCTATGGCTATTGATTTGCCCGTGGATACAGCAGTCATCAGTACACGTTTTTGCATAATTGATAGGATTAACATCAGAATTTAATTTATGTGCGGATCGTATTTTCTTGAGTGCTTTCTACGCTGATTTGTGTCCCGTCAGACAACCGCGGAAAAAGCAGACCGTTCGTGGGTTTTGCTGGTATTGCAACGACGCTTGATGCCATGTATGCAGGACTCGGATGTGGAGATTGATACCCTCCACGGTCAGGTACCTTTCTGTCATATGCATTACTAAGCTCATGCTTAAACCTCCATTTCCTATTAAACTTGTGGACCAGTCAATACACAGATAGAGTATAGCGGAAGTTAAAGCAGATTCGAGCTCTTTCCTCTCCCAATCGTGCGCGTGTACAAGAAATGAAAGTTTGAAAGATCAGAGAATATTCAACTCATCGACTAGTAGTATGACTTTAGGTCTCATCATTTTCTCGACTTCCTTTGAGTCCTTCGCATTTGCAATGACGGCTAGGTGGATTCTCGAAGGGGCAAGACCGCCCAGGCCAGTCGGGGGCCCAGTCACTGAAGGTGATTGTAGAAAGTGCTGGCTGTTTCATTTCCAGGCCCTAACCGACAAAGAATACGCGGCCGTGTCGGAGAAGCGTACGAGGGCTATGAGGATCTAGAAGCGGCAGAACATTTGGAGAAGAGCGTGGATAACAACTAGCTCTCGTTACACAAACGCAAAAGTTGCCACTGTTTTACCCATCACGTCAAAATTTGCGCGAAAGGCCACCGTTATGACAGGCAAAAGGAGTCAAAAAACCACGCGAGAGCAGCAAAAGACGTTGGAGTGCGATGATCCCCAAGTTCAAGCTATTGAACCCTAATGTGGGCAGTCAGCTGTCTATTGACAACAGAAGAACATTCGTCAGGAAAATGAAAGTATGATTAGATTTAAAAAGGATGGACAGGATCAGTGCTGTCAAGCGTATTCTATTAGGGGATTGTTAGAAGAAGGGGTTGGACCCTGGCTGTGCATGCGTCGTGTCGTGGAACAAGAGCAACAAGACGTGTCCGAGAACAGTGGACATCTACAGCCAATAAACGAAAAGGGAAGAAGGAACCAGGAAGAAGGACAGAAAGCGGCCTTCTCGAAATTCTCCGATCTTTCGCCTGCAGGCAGCCATCAGGTAACGCTGATCGCTCACCCTTCCCGGCACAGGACATCACTTGAATGGCAGTTGGGCCATGGACGATGCCAAAAGTTGATCTTGCAGAGGAGTTTTCTGTAATCTCCGTGTTATGTACCTGTGGGTAAAAAAAAAAGAGGGGTCCGATAAGAATTTGGTATGTTTTCACCTTGGTCTTTGATGCGAAATGTCCCCACTGTAGACAGCAGTAAGGAAGATAATTACTTGAAACGGCTCTCGAACTTTACAAGGAATTTTTTTTTACCCAATGAATTATGAATAGAGTTTTGCCGACGAAGGAAGGGATCAACTTCGATAAGTTTTTTTGCCGAGAAGAACTTGCAATGGATTTCTATAATCCAAAATGTTTGAGTGTAATGTTACAGAACGACATCAGTTTGGCCACGAAAAGCAATGCCTCAAGAATCATTAAGAGGATCAGAACCCCGTATGTGTCGGGAAGAAGCGGGGGTGTATTGGAGCAAAGAAAACTGTCCAACTTGAAGCTGTCCACCAAGCGGATCAACTCAAGGTGGGGGGAAAATAGACTGTATTCGCATTCAAATTGATTCGTGGGGGAGTTATTGGAGTTCATATCTGACAGATCAATCGAAGGCTTGTGCTCCAAGTACCGGATCCTACCTACCGGCTTTCCAAGAGGTTGCAGCTCTGTAAGGAAAGCTGCCTATAAAGCAAAAAGAAACAATAGAAAGAACGGACCTGTAAATTTATATGATTCTTGGAGAGAAAAGTTACAAAGAAAGCTTACATAGCCATTTACGAAACGAAGTTGTGCAGACAAAAAAGGGAAATAGCAACCAACGGCAGTGTTTCGAACAGCCGACCAAATCCCCCCGAGCTGGTTAACGTAACCTAAACAAATCTCAACTCATAATTGAGAGCTCTGTTAAGATTGCTCGAGTCGGATGGTACACATGCCATTCAAGTTTGTGATTAAGAAGAAAACTCCAGACGACATGGCAGTCAGACAAGAACAAAGTGGGTACCCGGGAAGACAGGGGTCCCCGGGGACTCGCTCTGCCACTCGACTCCAGAATTGGAAAGTAACCGGATTGTATTATGGAAGGCAAATTGCGCAGTCAAGTACACTAGCCCAAACTTTTGCTGTCAAGCTAGCAATGGATTTCAGTTTTGATGAAAAGAAAAGATCACAGACGTCCCACATGGTATTCTTAGATCCGTTTATAAAGTTATGAGTCGACAAAAACTGACTTGGCAAATGAACGAGTTGCCGTGTCTGCTTTGGATTGTGAGAACTATATACTAGTACAATGTGGCAAGCAAGATGCATATAGATAGCGTACAAGGGGGAAAAAATCGATTGCCATGTCTAGGGGGTTGCAATGCAATGCGAAACAGGATATGAACGGTACATGTAGAAGTGTGGGCAAGCTTCGGGTGCGTGAAAAGCGGGTCCGTTTTTGGTGAGATACAAGGATAGAGTCCTAAATATTAATGTTGAACCTGCCAAACTGTGCGGGTGGGCGGAAAGGAAAAGAGGGGGGCTTTTTGGGGGACAAAATTTTGAGAGAAGAACAAAAGAAAAAAAGAATGAGTGTGCATCAGACGTGGACTAGCACAGAGGAGTGTTGGATGACGATGAATAAAAGGGTTGCTGAAGTTGCTTCGTGAGTATTTGGGAAATTTCCGTTAATCCATCATGCACGAGAAGATTGAAGAGAAAACAAAAAAAAATTCTATGAGTGGGGCTAGATAATGGAGAACATGAGAAAGGCGAGACAACTTTCAGGCTGCTGCACGGGAAGTATTTCGACCCCGGGCTTTGAACGACAGATGTTCGTCGTGGTAAGCAAGTTCCGATGGAAGGCGCCCGCGTCCTGAAGAAGCTTGAAATCCAAAAGATTTCTTCAAGTGTAGCGGGTGTTGTAGCTGTGTAAGGAGCTTGCCGGAATCCACCTGAGAGACGGGTGGATAATATTGTTGATGTGGGACCTCTGCAGGAACGAAAACAGCTGGAGGTGGTGACACCCAAGAGCGGACGTTAGTGTACACGCCGCGAAACAAAGAGGGCCTTCGAGAGGGAGGAAAAATAGGTACGGGCTGAGACGACGTTGGTGTTGATATAACGGAATCTGTTGGACCCGAGTTGGAAGAGGTTTTGCCAAGACTGGCATCTTGGCTAGTTCGCGAAAATAAATCCATAGAGTCGCGAGGAGGAGTGGCAATAGGTGAAGAAACGGAAGCGTTTACAGGGAGAGCGGTCTTGCAAAGAGAAGGCGGCACGATACGATGCGAAGATTTGAGTAACTTTGGTGGAGCTCTATGGGCGCCAAAGGGCAACAGACGTTTCTGTGTATGCAGCTCGGATGGTGGAGGAGGGTCAATTGGTGCGCCTGGTGGGATTTCGGCCGCCCATGCAGCGATTCCAACATCCAACCAACGGTGCCCAGAAGGATCCCAAGGGGCATCAATTTCATGAAACAATACTTCATCCTCTGGGCTGGAGAAGTATTCGGCGTCGATATCATCGTCGTAGCAGGTACAATAGACCTGCGGATATGTCTTCAAGGTTGGCACAGCGTAATATTCACATTCTGGTGAACAGTACGGGTTTGACCCCTCCTAAAAGATGTTTAGAAAAAATAATCTATAGTATCGATGTAGAACCTGCTTACAATGCGTCTCTGGCAGGTCAAGCACCAGTCTACGTCGATATCCATGGGCGTTGGAGGAGAAAGTTTGGGTGGTGGGTTGGAAGAGAAGAAAAGGGTGACCATTTCGTTATAAAAGAGGTCCCGATCCATCTGTAGATCTGGTTTCGATCTCAGATCTTTTTACCGGTACAACACATACAAACAGGCGACCCTGAGAGTTACATTGTCACGCATAACGCCCAGATTGTCAAACATACACACACATACTGTCGTCCACCTTGACCCCAAACCTTTCGGAGTTCCCCTTCACATGATGTCCTGTGCGGGTGTATTCGGATGTCCTACTCACGCTAGACTTGCTCTTTGTGTACCTTATGTGTCAATAAAATGTGAACTGTCCCCTCTCAACTTGTCATTTCTAACGGCTCCGCATCATTTAGCGTTCCAAGTCGCATAAAATTCGCAACAAGCCCGATATTATTGAGGCGAGCTCTTTCGTTTCCGGCCCTTGAATAAGCAATCTCTTTGAATGAATTCATCTCTTACATGCTGTTTTTGAATTCCGGACCGTTGTCCTGTAACAGAAGAGTTGCTGAGCGGGAAGTCGAACTTGGGTTAACATGCGCCGCACTTGCTCCTCACTGCTCTGCAGCCTTACGCCCCCTCTTCAACGCCGCGAATTTGAAGATGTATTTCTTATGCTACTTGATAAGTACTGTGACAGAAGACTCTTTGAGATTACTGCAGCTTCATAGTATGCAGGGCGTTCATTAATAAGTCGCCAAGTCATCTTAAATCATTAGCGTATAACAAGACCAGAGTGTAACGTTATCTCTTGGAATCCAGAAATTCATGTACGTAAAGCTATCTCTTCAGGTCTAGCCCAGACAATGTCAATGGATGTGCAAACTTTTTTTCAATTCTATCTGAATACAGGCAATTGACATACAAGGCTAACAATAATCCAACTCGGTATTCGGGCACTGTGTCCTCAAAATACACTATCATTGTTAAACGATGGCGGGAGCCTTCGTGATTGTCCCTCTTCCCACTTATTTGACGTGGCTTTCCACTTTTGCGGACAGACGCGAATGAATAACATATGTAATCATTCGGATTTTAATTTCTTTTCGGGCGCGAATGTCCCTTGCATTATGAGTTGAGCCGCTGGCCCTTCTTTTCTCATCAGCGCGGGACCATGGTCGCCCCTTAATATATAAATTATTATGTTTTCGAAATATATTATTGCCCAACCGACTCTCTGAGAGAATGAAAATTTCTTCAGCGAACACCGTGTGCCCACTGAGGCTTCTATAATTCTGTGCACACGAAATACGACTTTTCGCATCAGATTTTCTCAAGGTCGTTTGCGAAATTTGAATCGATTCTAAATATCAAGAAGCCAAGTGAGTTTCAAAAAGCCACGTTTGTAAGATATGCATCTTTATATTCATTTACTTAAGTTATGCTTCATATAACTTGTTAAGAACAAAGAATACAGTTACTATTAGGGGACACAATACAATCGCCACAATGCGTGTTGCAAAGTTGACTCGTTCCGTGAACAGGCGCTTATAGCTGACATCACGCATACCCTATTACTTCAACTTCTATATGTTGATAGAAGGTCGATGATGATCAAACCCATACGAGTTGACGGATATCGAGTGGATACATAGTACTCCTCACTACAATATTAGCAACGGTAGAAGTTTTGAGGGTTCAAAAGGAACATCTCAAAAGATTGAGCATCGTTCCTTAGTGACTCCTCATCAGTGGGTGGTGGAAAGATATAGATACATTTGAAGGGTCGAAGCTTATATCTATCAATATAAAACCCAAAGGCCATTCTAGGGGATTTGATTGAGCCGACAAAAGAGCGTCGCCTGCTATGATAGGACCACGGATTTAGACGCCTTTCCTATTGTGGAGGTGACGAGGGGGGGGGAGAAAGAAAAGCATATCTATGAGGAAACTATGACGAACATCCTCCTGTTGGTAACTTATAGCGTTGAAACAGTCGAAATCAATTCTTTCTATAGCTGCGAGGTTCTATGAGTCATGACATCTGTCGAAAACATATGGAGATACAAAAATTTTACTCTGTAGGACTTGCTGTTAATTTGGCTGCGGCAGCGAGCGCAGAGGTACACTTTCGTCGCCCAGTTCACCTTAAAGAGTACAGGTAGATTTCAATGTCCACATGGCATGTATATATATATATAAAAGGGGGGTATCCGCCAAAATGATTCGAGGTTGATGCTGGGAAAGAAGAGTTTTTCCTATGTAACTTGGATTTGTGCGTACGATGACAACCTTGGAGTGTTGTATACAAGTACCTCGGCGCTCGCATGCGAATGGGGGTATTTTCGACGCTATTCTGTTCGTTTCGATTCCAGGGCTCTAATGCTCACTTCCGTCTCCGAACTTTCACTTCCGTCTTACCATTCTGTGCTCATTGCACATTCTCACTGTCAAAAAAAACTGTCAGCTTGAATTCTGCGATGCCAAGTAAAGAAGAATCCTATGAGTAGACAGCGAGGAGATGATAACACTGACGTACCAGAGTTCTACTTTTTGAAACAAGTCTGACTCTGTTGAATATCCGGACCGAAACCACAGACTTGACCACAGAGCAAGTCTAGCTTTGAGCTCAAGAATAAAAATGTCATCATATGAAACGCGAGCGAACCAATTAAACACAGCCATGTGAATCAAACACAGCTATGCAGTCTGCGATTCCAGTCAAGTGTCAACAGGTGATGCGGCGCCCAAGTCTCGGCTTGTTGTACTTGCTTCCCTTGACACGAAAATTTAAAAGGCTGATTTAACACTCTGCATTTGATTTTGGCGTGGAAGATGGTAAGGAAGATTCCAACAAAATCCTTTCGAGGACCAAGACCTGGAAGGAAATGATATTGCCGATCGCATGCAGAAAGTTGAGATGCAGTGAAACACGACAATGTAGCAGCGGCGTTAAGTTCCAATGCCGACAGAATCATTACTGATGAGAGTTTAAAGTCGCGTCGCAAAACAGAAAAAGTTCAATAGAAACATACTTGTGATCCATCATCCACGTACAGAATACTTCGGCTACGCGTTAAGGGTTGAAAGCTGTCGAAAAGCATCACGGTAAGTAAACGGCAAGGGAAAATTTTCCCTTTGGTAAGCTTTCTGAGAAACAAAGAGCGCAGGCTAACCAAGGGCTTTGTAAAGCGCTTATCGCCGCTCCCAGTTCTCTTATTGTTGACCCTTCAATAAACGGTAAAACCCGAAGTCGATAGGATAAATTGTATAAGAAACCCCAACATGCCGCTGCGGAACCGGACATCCAATTTCCATTCAAATGAAGAGTCAAGCAGTGCGGGGATGTGTTGAATGCATCCAAAGGAAGGAAAGTCAGAGTCTCATGAAAAGGGGAAAGAACTTTGACTGAAAGATACGCATCGATAGTCGTCCGACATTGTGGATCACCATCGGGACCTGAAATGCATCTTGCTATCAGAAGGGAAAGACTTGTTTTAAAAAAATATGTAGAAAGCCGAATTTGAAACTACCCTGACCATGGACCACAACGGACTGGGTGGTCCACCATCAAATCTGGTCAGGGCCAAAATCCTGAATTTGCATCCGCGCTGAGGGAGTAAAATTACAAATTTGAATGTGCAGGGGTGATAAGATGCAATCTGAAGTTGGATACGACTGAGAGATTCGAGTCTCTTTTGGGCTGAAGGTATGGGCATAACGTCTTATATAACCTGTAGTGCCCTAACTATCACTATATATCTAGCGCGATGTCATTCGCATACCTTCAAGCCTGCTTCATACATTCACTGCTCCTTTTTCTCCGCGTCGGCGGCTTGCTTCTCCTTTGACTCATTTTCAGCGAGAGACCTTGCTTCTTGTCGACGAACCCACTCTTGCCCACCCTGCAAGACAACAATTAAGAGTCAGAGACGGTCAACGAAAATCTCTATGTATACTCACTTGAAGAGCAAGGATTAAAGTAAGGCATCCAATGATAATAACATTACCCGCGGATAGGACGCGCAAGGCCATGACTTGGTCGTCATGAGTTTCTCCTGCAATCGGGTTTGCTATCGTCCGCAGAGCGCTGATGGTGACACTGAGGTAGACCATGATGCCGAACACGTAGACAACTTGCTTAGATGAGACGAGAATTGACCCTGACACACGGAAATGACACACACCTAGACTGGTCCCGTCGAAGAACACCGCACTTTCAGTCCATTTGTGAAGTTTAGAGATAAGTCCAAGAAGACCGACTACAAACATGCCATGAAGGAGAGCCTAAAGTCATGTAAGGCACTAAAAGGAGAGTCAAATCCAGTCTTGGCACCTTGATAGCTGGCGGGGCATTGAAGAAAGTCGTGTAAAACTGGAAGCCGTCCTTGACGACGTCCTTGGCGACGTCCTCAGTCGCTCCGCTCCATAGCACTCGCTGATCCACGTTGAAACAAATAAAGAGTACACCTGAGTAATTTAAAACATAAATCATTATTATGCAACGACTGAAGCAAATTGCCACTCACCGAGAAAGAAGGAAACGGGAGCGAGAACTGCAGCTTGCCTGAAGCCCATGATGATGACTTGCGAGAAACACTTGCCGAGCTTTTTGATGCTGACCAGTGACGACACTCAAATTTGATCTTTCAGGCAAGAGCCGTGTTAGGATCTCTCGAAATAAATTCGAATGTCAGAAAATATTACAAATAAAGGATCTTAAGGTCGTGGTATCAAGATATATTCAGGGTAGTCAGGTGCATAATGCCCATGCAAGAAATTGGTATTAAAGTTAAGAAAAATCGTCATGCCATTTCCCGTCATCTATGAAGAAAAGCTCGTCGAAGGTACTTCGTATCGAGGCGAGTGTTGTGGCCGTGGAGATACCGGGAGCCCTATCATTCGCGAATGTCTATTTCCACGTTCGGACGTCGCGACTGCAACGTTCAGACCTTTGGTCGCAGCCATGTGTTGTGCTCTCGATGGTTTTGCAACAGGAGTGTTGGGAGATTCCGGTGCGGTTATTCGAATATCAGCTGGGCTAGAAGACGATGACTCCATAGTTGCTTCGCCTTCAGTAGTTTCTGTCCCGCTTTCTTCTTGAATAGAAGACTCGTCACCATCAGATTGAGCATCCTCCGAGGCGGCTGGGGGAACAAAGAATGAGAGAATGAAGTATGGAAAATAGGAGGGAAAACGTACGACTCAACGTACGGCCAGTTAATCCGAGGAACTCGTCAGCTGCTGCATCTAAGTATTGTCGACTGTTGCGACGAAGCGGGTCTGAGCCTTGATCATTGGTGCTGACATCTTCCCTAGATGCGCCATCGCCAGCATCCACGTTGAAGACACGATTGAACTCCCCTAACATCAAGCTGAAAACCCCTGCGGGTATACCCAGCGTTGGACTAAACACAATCCCGACGTTCCGCATCGTCATTTTGTTGACATTGGAATTTTGAACAATGAGAATGAGATGGGCAGTCAATGCGCGTAATAGACTATAATTGACGAGGGGAAGTGCGGAAATCAGCTGTGAAAGCTCCTTGATCCTTTCCTGGGGGTCCACGAAGTCTGGAACAACAAATGAGTGGTAAACTCATTGAGAAATGAACGAGCAGAAATGCACCTATTACAGCGAGGAATCTTAAATGAAGCTCTCGTGTAAGAATACTTGAAGGCAGTTCACGAAGGTAGCTCTTGAGAAGTCCAGCGATCGCGTGAGGATCCCAGTACTCATCCGATGCCAGCAGGTCGAAATCTCCCTCTGAAGACGGATATTGAACATGTTCCGAATGAATAGCGAGTGAACAAAGGATCACGAACCATTGTTAAACCTGTCCTTAAGGGCTTTGATGACGGCAGAACTTCCACTCAACCTGTATATGCCTTCTTCCTGATCCGCCTTCTTGGACTCCAAGTATTGTATTGAACGGAAAACAATACTTGGTAAATTACATATCTGGGATACTTCCAACGCCTCTTCGAGTGATACACCAAAAACGGCTTTAGGAGTCAAGTTTGACTGGGACTGTTTCTCACCTGGGTTGACAGGCAAAATGGAAGTCACATCAGCAAACGCCGATCCAAAAAATCAAACTAACTTTGAGGTTACTTACCTTTCCCGAACCCCCAAAAGGAACGAGACTTCGCTTTCTCCCTTCTATCACTGCTAGATGAGGGTGAGTCGCCAGAAGGGGCATCTTTCCCACCGAACTTGAAGCCAGTGGGAATAGGAGTGCCGTTCATGGGACCTGAGATCTTCATTTTCCCCTCCAACTTGTCTGGAGTTGGGACACGTTCAGGTGGCGTTTGACCAGGGGAGAGACCTGGATAAAGAGACTTGCGCCCATCTTCCCTCGGTCTTTGGTCGAGTGATGTTTGACGTTTGGTGAACTGTTCCATTGCGCGATTCAGATCTGGGTAATCCCCGAGTTCAGAGTTCGCACGAGTGCCCACAGCGGGAGTAAGATTGTCTTGTTGGAGTGACACTTTTGACGAGAGCGGTGAAGCATCGGGAAGGCTTGATGGAAGGCCAAGCCCGCTGCGCTCTATCATACGTTTTTGGGTATCAGAAGTGCTGGAATTAGAAGGTCCCTGTCTATCGCCGGGCGAAGACTCTAGAGCTCGAGAGGGACTAGAGGATCGAGCATAGTCCTCTGGAGTTGGTACCGACTGGAACAGTTTTGTATTATTGGCATCTTGAGAAAGTTGCGAGATAGGAACGGCAGGTCCCCTGGAAATTTCTTCGCGACGTGATGCGGGCTTCGTTCGAGGCCCGGCTGGGCTTGCTGCCGTTTCACTTGATGAACTCGCCCGAGGTTGGCCCATTTGATGCAATGCAAAAGCGGAGGAATTACTCTGCACGGATGTCAGACCAGAAGTGGGGTCGAACATCAAATCTTCGCTGTAAGTTCCGGTGTAGTATCTGACCAACATCTCGACCCAACTATCCCTATCTTCGTCGCTCTCCGCACAGAGCACATGACGAGGATGGCTTCCTCCCGGTCCTTTCTTTGCTTCGACAATGAGGAAAGCGTGCCTGTATTCCTTTTCGTCATCGTTGTTCGGAGGCTTATCGGTCCGGTGTTGGCGTGCAATCTGAGCTCCTGCGATTGTGATCGAGCCAAGGTGCGCGCCTCCACGCTGTTTTACAGTAAGTTAAAACTCCAAAGTAGGTTCAGGGGGAGGAGCTACTTACGCAATCGTAGTATTCCAGCATCGGCCCTTGGAGGACAAAGAACCGAGTTTTCCAGCCACCAAAATTCTTCCCGCGTTTGGTGAGGTAGCCTTCTTTATGCCCAACCTGCATCACGGGCTGCTTCTGCTCCCGGACAATATCCGTTGTGAAAAAGGCAATGACCTCGTCGTTGTGCTTTACCGGCAGTCGGATCAGTGATTGAAGATAATGTTCAAGGACAGCCTGGATTTCAATGAAGACAATGCAAGAAAATTCTTTTTGAAACCCACCTTCCTCTGGTCTACTTTTGCTGGAGCATGATCCTTCCACAGCTTACCCTCAGGTAAAGTTGCGATCCTTTTCCAGACACCTTTACCAACACTGCTTCTTACTCGGTGATCAAGGCCCAGTACGTCTGAATACATCTTCTCTACTTTCCAACCATCTTTACTATTACCCGGGTTAACGTAGACAATGAATGATAAGACCTCCTTCCCACGATCGTTCGGGCGCACAAAGGAGTGAGACACGGTGACAGTCGTATGTGGAAGATCTGTCGGCAAGAGAGGAAGAGCGCGGAAGGCAGCTGAGACGTCATGAGAAGGCAGCTCTGTAGATGAGGTCTGTGTATTTGATACGTGTGAACCCGAGGGTGACAGCTTTACAGGCGTTGTCAACACTGATGAAGGTTGTTGCATCGTTAGAGACTGTTGACTGTGGTTGTGTTGACCGTAATAGTTTTGCGCGTGAGTGTCCTGAGGACTAGGACCTCGCTGGCGATGGGGGAATTGCGAAGGCGGTGGATGGGGAAGGTCCTCAGTCGCAACACGTGACTTATCTTGCCTCTTCTGAAGTGTGTCGATGTCCTCTCTCGATGAGTTGCTGGACTGAGATAAGTATTGATTCAGGTGCGGTGGTTGTAAGGGGTGATATATAGCATGGTCTCGCTCGTGATGTACCTGTTGACCTTGGATGGCAGGTCCTTGATCAAGCGGACGAACGCTGTCAAAAACTGCTAATTGTTAGAATCAAGGACGAACAAAAAGAACGTCTGATGCAAACATAATAACAACAACTTACTTGGGTTATTGGCACCAGCGGTGACATCTCCCGCATCTTCGATGTCTGATTCTTCATCAGATTCTTCGTCCATATCCAAGAATTCACTCTCCTGTGAATCTGTACTATTTTGTGGGAGTAAAGAAGTTCCAAGTCGTGATATTGGCGAAGATGTCTCTGGGGCTGGACTACTGCTAGGTGAGTCCGTCATATTAGTAATATATTGTTTGGCTTCATCAGGCAAAGAAATCCTGGAACCTGAAGACAAGTGGCGATTTTCGGGAACTGGAGCCAGCATTCTTTGATTCGGCTGCGACTCCGATTGTTGGGAAGCTAGAGGGATGGTCATGGGCGTTGTGGCTCCTTGGGGGGAATAGTGCGGAGTATTCGATTGGTTCAGAGTCGAATTCTGGCGATGCTCCACCAACGAAGAAAAAGCCTGTGCAGTGTGTGCATTGCTACTTGCATTGTAGGCAAGCTGCGAGGGGATATATGACACTGGTGGTGGACTGCTTGTCAAGTTGTTGTTGCCATTAAACGTGGAACTTGGTGTAGTTGAAGTGCTAAAGTCACTTGATGACGTCGTGATGCTGCTCAAACTTCCGGCGAGACTGCCTTTTCTGGGATGTACAGGGGCCCGGTTAGGCGAACTGGAATAGGCACCATTGGCAACGCTCCTGTGAACCAATAAAGTTGGATCAACAGAAGAGTCTTCTGAGCGGGTAGACGTGCTGGGTGAGAGGGCAACCTGTCGGACCGTTGGCGACGGTATACCCAGTGGAGACGAGACTGCTGATTGGGGCGACGTAGCAACTGAAGTGTCACCAGAACGAGCTGAGGGGGGATCCGATGAGCGAGAAGAGTGAAGCTGAGGGGGGCGAGATGTATTTCGTGTTGTGGGGTCTACGGGAAATCAAGAGTGAATGATCACAAATTAGTTACCACAAATAGTAAGCTGACCCGAATCGTTTGCGTTATGCCTTGGCAGAGGAGACCTGTTGTGAGATGAGGAAGGGAGTGAAGAAACAGAGCTATCTGATGGAATATCAATGCTGGGCCTTGAACCACGCTCACTAGTGGTCTTCTGACGTTTATCCGAACCATTTGGGATCGCACCAAGGGCAATCAACTTGTGCTTATAGCCATCTCGCTCACCACGAATGCGTTCGAGCTCTTTAAGAATTTGATTATACCCAGATCGTTGCTTTTCGATGAGTTTCCAAAGCTGAGTGTTCTGAGCTGAAAGAACATTGCGATCGTTGACTGCTTGTTCAAGAGCAGCGGTGATTGGATCTGAAGCGGAAGAATGATTTTTTAACAACGATTCAACAGTTAGAGTCTGAGGAGGTATTTTTGAGGAAGAAGCTGAGGCTGCGGCGGCAGAGGAAGATATCTGAAGAAAAGAAGGAGCTGGAGATGGCTGGAGATGAGCAGGAAAAGGAAGCCTGTCTCTGTCCTTGGCAGGTGTGCTCGGTACGGACAAATGAGTTCCCTGGACATTCACAGACATGGTCGTTGAGGGGAATCCTGACATTGACAACCAGCCCGTTGCCAGTAATACCGTCATGTGACCACAACTATTCTGAATTCAGACCAGCCATGTACGCCCGCATTGGTCTGGCCGCTGCTGTCAAATATCGAACCTCTCTCCTTCTCAGAACTCGGTTGATAGGCCATCTCGCAGTCAAGCCAATTTCAGATATTGCAAAACCCCAGTTGCATCAACATGCTGTCATTTCCACTTTTGACCTCTTCAGCATCGGCGGTACGACCTGCTCGAGCTGTCGTAGTTTCAGCGACCTCTTGACGCGTTCTTTATGCCAGTCGGTCCATCTTCTTCCCATACCGTAGGGCCTATGCGTGCAGCCAAAATCTTCATAAACGATCTGGTGGACCTACGGCTGTTAGAAAAGGTATGGTTTAATCTTTGCTAGGAGCAGCAACCGACTTTTCATACATTACCGCTCTAGGTCAGAATGGTCAAGATAAACTTGTGGGCATATGAATTGGATTGAAATTGTTCGCGTTGTCTGACAGACATCCAATCAGATATGGCTCCTTGGCAGCCACAGGCAAAGGGTGCGTTATGACTTCACAGCTTCACGTCATTTTTATTCACACTCGGTCAGGCACCATACTCCTCAAGCTATTTTACTTGGCCTTGAAGGTAATTATTCCAATTTCTTTCCATACCGGATGTTCATCCGTAATTTCCCGTTTAGGCTCAGACCCTGAAACCATTGATACCGGTACCATTACTTCTCGCTATGCCGCAATATTGCAGAACAGGACCCTCCTTCTTGACGGCCATCACCACATCGAATATGACATGGACCGTGACATGCTATGGCGATGGGATCATGTCCTCAAGACCCATTCTAACGGCATGCGTTTCAGCGTTTTCGGTTCAGAAGGCGATCTCTTGGCTACCAATGAATACTTTAGTGTCGGCGGCGGGTTTGTCGTAAATGAGAAAACAAAAGGTTTGAATCATTTCTACTCCTGAGATTACTTTTTTCTTAGTTGACATAAATTGGCAGTGGACGAAAACTTGTTTTATAAAGGGGTCGACAAGACTAAAGTTCATGGTGCAAGGTTGCACCAGCATCACACCATCACCGATCGACCGCAGGACATTTCCTCCCCTAATGGCAGCGAAAACGATGTCGATCCTATGGAGCCTCCTTACCCATTTGATACGGGAAATACATTGTTGGCTTTGACCAAGAAACACAATGTAAGTTATTTTCAAGCTCTATTCTTGGTTTTCTGACCTATATGTAATAGATGACAATTGCTCAAATTGTACATGACAATGAGGTTTGGTTTTGCTATCTATCATTACGAGAAAGGGCTTCAAATTTGTTTCCGAGTATAGAAGCACTTTGGCCACACAGACGAGGAAATAAGCGAAAAGGTCGGATTTCTCTCACCCCGTCGAGGGTTACTGTAATAACATTACCATTGACAGCTTATGCGAATTTGGCGAGTCATGGACGACTGCATTCGTAGCGGAGTGTCAACGACCGAGCGGACACTCCCCGGGCGTCTCGGATTACGAAGGCGTGCACCAATGTTATACCAGCGGTTGATGCGTGGGTGTGTTATGATTGGACCTTTGCCAACGTACTTTGGTTGACGGTAAAATTTATATCTTAGATTCTACCCTGGCAGTGCTGGACATGGAGCTCCAGCGATTGGAGCGGGCTGGACGCCAGAGTCTATCACTGAACCTGTCGATAACGACAGCATCAATGGTGAAGAAGACAAGACGGTGAATGAAGAGGATAAGGACAGAGGTGCGAGACCTGTGTCAAGGTCTTCAAGTGCCCGCGTACCTCGGGTTGTTGGCTCCTTTGAACATGCGGTTTTGCCCATGCCGCCGGTAGGTGGATGAATTTATCTGGTTTGTTCGAATAATTAAATCGTATGGCAGAGGAGGACGGTCATCCCTGCTATGGATTTCTTGTCTTGTTATGCTATTGCAGTCAATGAAGTCAACGCTTCTGGAGGACGAATCGTCACGTCTCCGACAAACGGTGCGGCCGGTGTCATTCCTGCTGTATTGAAGTATATTATTGAGGTGAGCTGTCTTTTTATCTTACTATCATGCATTGAGAATTGAAAATTTTCTGTCCAGTTCGTTAGCGATGACCCAGAAAAGAGTATAAAAACTTTCTTGCTTACTGCCGCGGTATAAGCCCTTTGACGTATGTCAGTCATTTCGAGAGTCTGATATAAATATTCTAACAGGCGGTCGGTATGCTGTTCAAACGTGGTAGTACGATTTCTGCTGCAGAAGGAGGTTGCCAAGCAGAAGTTGGAGTTGCTTGTTCCATGGCTAGTGCGGGTTTTGCGGCTTGCATGGGAGGTGTGTAGTTTACGCCAATAATTAAGTCCTTTGCTTCTTACAAGGCTTGTTGGTTGTAGCATCTCCAGAGACGGTTTTACAGGTTTGTAGTATTCTCTTCTCCTCGGGCTTGGGTTTGTTCATTCATTTTTCTTGGTACAAAAGGCTGCGGAAATTGGTATCGGTAAGACACCTTTCATTACTTTCTTGGAGAATTCGAACAAAATTCTCTCCAGAACATAATTTGGGATTGACTTGCGATCCAATCGATGGTCTCGTCCAGGTTCCTTGTATTGTAAGCCGTCACTCCCTTTGTACGCATATAGTGTTATCTTCACTCCTTTTCTCCTAACAGGAACGGAATAGTCTTGGAGCAGTCAAGGCGGTGACCGCTGCTCAACTTTCAATGGCAAGCGGAGGTGTTTACAGCGTTACACTTGACGAAGCTATCGAGGCCATGCGTCTCACTGCTGCTGATATGAGTGTAAAATACAAGGAGACGAGTCTTTCGGTGTGTTTCTCGTCTGTACTAAAGATGAGAGTGTTGGCTTTAACTGCAAACTTTCTCTTTTGCAGGGCTTAGCTGTAAGTGGATTCTTGCAATATGTTGACTTCATTTTAAACCTTTTTTGAATAGACGACTGTCAAGATTCCGTTGACGGTTCCTGCTTGTTGAAGTTGGTTTATATTTTGACCTGTCAAATACCGTATGTTCTAGATAATTTCTCGTGTTTGCTTTTCTCTCTATTGTAGCCTTCGAGACCTCACCCGGACTTCTAGGTATAGATTCTTTTTTATAGACTAATCATCCTGCACGTAAGTAGAACCAACCAATGGACACAATATTGACGTTCTCGCGATCAACTCTGAAACTCGTCCCACGAGGCTCCATCTTTTGGCTTGTGCTCTTACTCTCCATCTTCAACGTTTTTCACAGGATCTCGGAATTCATAATATCGCCTGTCCATACTGTTGAACGAGTATTATTTGGCCTTTCGAGAATCAGATGTTGGGTTTTTGCAATCGAAATACATGGACGTTCCAGTTCGAAACTTTACTGAAGGTGCGTGATAGATTTTTTGTAGTTTTGTTACATGAGTCTAAGTCTTGCATCTTATCAGGATCCAATTTTTTCCTACTAGGTAACAGGTCTGAGAACTTTGCACGGATACAAAAAAGTTTCATGAGGAATATTGGTGCGCAATTGAAACAGAAGATTGAGGTCGATGTGAGCTAATGCCACAAATTGCAGGCAAGTATCTGATTCCCCCACGTTTAAGTTAACTCTTCCGAGTCTTGAAGATGAGGAGTGACGCCCGATTTGACGAAATACGACTGGAAGTTCTTCGGTACATTGTCGACTTCTGGGTTGTATTTTATTGATACCCAACTATGGGTCGATTGTTGTAATCATCTGGGTAAGGAGGCGAACAGCTTACATTCCATCTTTGGCGACACCACTCATTCTGTGCAACAGGTGAATCCCTCCCTCTGACGATCTTGAACTCTCCGCTGTTTCTGATTTGCAAAGACTGATTCTAGGTTTGATACTTCTGTTGGGTCATAGGTTTTGCAATGGAATCAGTGGTACTTCAAGATACTATAGTCTACAGATAATAATACATATATAAGACTGTCTCGTCCGACCCTCATTGAACTGACAAAGGAATATTCAAAAAACGATTTTTTTTTTCTCTATAGGCGGGAAGACGGAGGAAACAGGATGGAGATATTGCCTTGTACTTCCCAGTCCAGAAATAGCCCATAGTATGATAGTAACCCTTCAATACTCGAAAAACTTGTCCGCCCAAGTTACATTCCCCTTTGGAATCAAATTCTTAGACTTGTAATAATAATGCATGTGTGCAGATAAAATTAGCTTGATAAAGAGGTTGAACATTACTTATCTTGATACTTTGTCTTCATCAAGGTATTGTGACTGTTGCCTGTGAGATCGGGAGTTGTCATCAAGAACACATGCAAAGCTCAGGCAATTCCCCCTCTCCCATTTTGTGTACCCAGACGTGCCTGATATCGCTCTTGATCTTGGGTGGCAGCACCGGGTAAATGGCGACTTTGAACCTGTCCGATCCAGGAGTCATCACGTCTGTTTATTCATCCGTCATTGAAAATGAAAACAATTGGTAAGAGCTCAAGATTTTAAGCGCAAAATAACTGTTTCAACACTCCTATACCACGCGTTATTTATTATAGGTTGCTACTCCATTATATAGACGAATCCGTGCGTATTATCTTATTTGTGGACAAATTGTCTGCAACTCACACCTTCTAGGTCAATGAAATTGGCCTGCATTCATTCGGCAAAGAAGGCCTCGAAGAGCTCAAAAACAAGATTTATGACTTAAATGAGGTTTTCATTGCTTTCTACCGGGAAGAGATCGACAGTGACCCGGGATATATCATCATCAACTACATTCCGCCTCCCATCTCTGGTGTTAAAAGAGGTAATTCCTCCAACCACTCGAAGTATGTGTTGATATAATATTTCATCACTTAAGCACGGGCCCTTGTTCACTCGAGACGCGTGGGGACTATCTTCAAGGTTTGCCCATACTGGTATCCCATTGTTCTGCACTTGATTCATTGTTCCTTGTATAGAAACACCAAAGAGTCCTCACTGTCGACAGCCTTTCTCACTTAACTATTGACAATATTCATCAAACCATCGCCAACGACATTACATTCCCCCCCGCCTCGCCTGTGGTTGCTGATATCGATACGTCTCCATTTGAAGACGCGAAACAACAACTGGACATAACAGGGGACTTGCCTGCTGATCTTGTCGAAGACCCACCTTCGCCCAACTCTCCCGTACGATCACCGAGTCCAGACATTGGGAGTCCCATGGTAGGACGAAAACCCAACGTTTTGGGTGGTATTGGCCAACATACCTTTCGAACTAAAGCGTTCTTGGTTGGTTTGTTCAAAGGAATGAAAAAGACGAGGGCTATAGCAAACTCACTGCCGCCTCCCATTCCCCCGAAAGTACCACCCATCCCACCCAAAGATAAGGATCTTTTATTTAGAAATATACCCCCTTCGCATTTTCAACCTTCGGCACAACCCGCAAGAGTATCGCAGGATCGCACAGTTCGCTATAGGCGGTCTCGTAGTCTGTCGGACTTTGCGGAAATTACACATAGTGACATGGAGGATAACATCACGATGGATTCGCGGAGGGTTCATTCACAGTTTACCACACTTCCTTTGAAAGGAAAGTGGGCTCAAGAAACTGCATTTCCAGGTGATCCAGGAGAACGAGCTCGACGCCGGCGTGAGCTCCAGTTGAAGAGGGAGCAAGAAGAACGAGACGCAATAGAGGATGAGCAGAGGAGGCAACAGAGGATTAAGATAGAAAAGGAGGATCTTCTGAAGCAAGAAGCGGAAGAGCAGAGGAAACGAAAGGATGACATTGAGAGTGAAATACGCCGAAAAAGAGAAGAAAAGAGGAGGCGGGATGCGATGGAACGCGATGAGGAAGAGCGGAAACAGCGGGGACTTGAAGAAAGGAAACGCCAGAATAGAGATCGTCGCATGGAAGAGCATCGCAAGTTGGAACAATGGCGCGAGGAGCAGGCCAGGAGAGCCGAGACAGCTGTTCAGCGAGCAGAGGAGACTAGAAGGTGGCAAGACCTTGAGAGGAAGAAGAGGATTCAAGAGGTTGCAAGCAAATTGCAAGGGACCAAACTGGAGTCCGATCTAACTGGTTGGATCACCACGTTGAACAAAGAATCGCTTGCTTGGAAAAGACGTTACTACAAGTTTGTCGGAAACACAATTTTCCTCTATCGAGATGAGAAGGTAAGTAGCATGAAATTTGGTCTACGAGCAATGGTCGATATATCCCAAATTAGGATTTAAGCGTACCATTGAGCCAGTTGGACTTGCAAGGAAAAATTGAGGCACTCAAGGAATGGAATGAAGGATACGAGGATCTTGAAGCTATTTCGTTCTCGTTCGTGGTGGAATTTAAAGGTGAGAATGACAGTTGGTCCATATATGCTGATTCTGAGGAAGAAAAGGTACAGCTTTTGTATCTTTAAAGGGTGGAAATGAGTTGACAATTTTTTAGTTCAAGGTTCTGGGACTTTTCAAAGTTGCCGGAGGACTCTCTTACATCTGATTACGTAGTACTAGTAGACATGTATCATTGTATGTGTGTGACGTGGAGTTTTACGACTGTGACAACGTTACGCACGAAGGATAAACCTCCAGATCACCATGGCGGGACTCATATCCCCTAAACCAATCTATCATCCACAGGGAAATGGTCAATATTCAAGCTATGCACGCGGTCTTTCAGTATTTTCCGAAACTCCTCCACTTTCTACAGCTCCACAGTCCCAAATTTCTCTCGGCGCTTTCACGAATGCCGGCATAACCCATCCTTTAATGCTCCAAGCTGATACTAAGATAGTGGTCGACCTTATGGATCCGGCGACAAGAGAAGCTGCGTTGCTAGAGTTGAGCAAAAAGAGAGAGCAATACGATGATCTCGCTCTCGTTCTCTGGCATTCCTTTGGTAGGAATATTGTGCACAATGAATTATACCATCACTGAGTGCAGATTTCATCCAGGAATTATGCCCGTCCTATTGCAAGAGATCGTTTCTGTATATCCTTTGCTTTCTCCACCCAATCTCACAGCTCATGTGTCGAATCGTGTATGTAACGCTTTGGCGTTACTCCAGTGCGTCGCGTCGCACTCAGATACCCGTCAACTCTTCCTCAATGGTGAGGATTGAGTCTTTATTATCTCATATGTAATAATAACGTGTTTCTAGCCCATATACCACTCTTTTTGTATCCTTTCCTTAACACCATTTCAAAAACTCGCCCTTTTGAATACCTTCGATTGACTTCGCTTGGTGTTATCGGAGCCCTCGTTAAAGTACGCTGCCATTTAAAAATTAGGAGATATCTCGGCTTTAATTCATCTTTTGAACAGCAAAACGATAACAATGCTGTTATTCACTTTCTACTTTCAACCGAAATCATCCCTCTTTGCCTCCGAATCATGGAGACAGGTTCAGAGTTATCAAAGACGGTCGCTATCTTCATTGTCCAGAAGATTTTATTGGATGAAACTGGCTTAACCTATATCTGTCATACCTACGAAAGGTTCTATGCTGTCGGCACCGTCCTGAGCAATATGGTCAACCAACTTGTCGAGACTCAGGCTGTGAGACTCCTCAAACATGTCGTTCGCTGCTATTTGCGTCTCAGTGACAATCTTCGGTATGGCATACCTTTTCAATGCATTTTTTTGCTCAGGCTTCTGATTATTGTAGTGCACGAGAGGCACTACGGGCCTGTCTACCGGAACCACTTCGTGATCAAACTTTCAGTCAACTCCTGAAGGTACGTCGATTGTGAGATCACGTTTCTTTGGATTGTAATTTGGCAACTCTAGGGTGATATGGTGACGAAAAGATGCCTCACGACCTTGCTGAATAACCTCAATGAACCCTAGCCACTTCGCTTGCGGCTAAACCATCATTCCATCCATATCCATAATGGTGTTATATTTTGCACGGTTTCATTAGCATTCGTAGATAAAGACAAAGCTGTATTTCTACAGAAAATAATATTTGTATTCACCTTGGAGCCACTGTGGGAAATTAGGATTCAGTTTGTCAGGAAGAGATGAAGGGTATTCTCAACAGTCGAACATCATGAACTCGACCCTATGTTCTTCCAGCGTCCACCACCACAACCCTCTTTGCTTCAATACGACATCCTACCCATTTTATTATTCGTCAAACACACAACTCGTTGACGGCGTTCCTGACCATCTACTTACCCTAGCAGCTCCAGTCATAGGATATTGGGTGCTGTCTTTATTGTTCCACTGTCTTGATATCTCGGAGTGGAAGTGGCTCGACAAGTATCGCATTCATGAGTCTGAGGAAGTCAAGTCAAAGAATCTTGTGACGAAATCGCAGGTCGTTTGGGCAGTCATCTTTCAGCAGTTGGTTCAAACAGCTTTGGGTTTGGCAGTGCTGTCAGAACAATCTTCGCATCTCGTAGAACATCAGCGGCAACTGCAACGGATTGCGACTTTTATTGAACCTGCCTTTTTAACCCTAATGGGACATGAGACGCACCCCTGCATTGTAGCGCGAGTTGCGGAGTTTTCTTACTGGTGGGGTATTCCCTGTTTGCAATTTCTTGGAGCCATGTAAGTCTGGTATGCCCTTTTGATTTTACGAATGCTGACAATTCAGGTTTGTAATTGATACGTGGCAATACTTTCTTCACCGTTGGATGCATGCCAACAAATTTCTCTACAAGCATTTCCATTCATGGCACCATAGACTCTATGTTCCCTATGCGTTCGGCTCGCTGTACAATCACCCAGTTGAGGGTTTCCTTTTGGATACGGTCGGCGCCCTAGTTGCAGAGACTGTGACCCGTATGACTACGCGTCAGGCCATGGTTCTGTTCACATTTTCGTCCTTGAAGACGGTGGACGATCATTGCGGGTACAGTCTTCCTTGGGACCCACTACAACTGATGACCACAAACAACTCTGATTATCATGATATTCATCATCAAGTGTGTCGCTGTTAAATAACTCCATGAACCTTCTAATTTTAGTATTCAGGTTGGCGGAATCAAATCTAATTTTGCTCAACCATTCTTCGTTCACTGGGATGTCATACTCGGCACACGCATGACGCGCCAAGAGCTCGAGTATCATCGTCGAAAATACCGGAAAACTCAGTAACGGCACAAACCTTCCTACCTCAATGTTTACACAGGTGTCCAAAGATTGACTTCCTTTGACAAAATATTATACAGGCATGTAATCAATTTGGTAATCGTATAGTAGTGCTTGTGACGGTCAAATATCGGATCGTTTAATTCTTCAAACAAGTTTCGGCGGGCAAAAACTATTTAGGATCAGTCAGGGTGATTCCTTTCCGTTCTTCCACTGAAATACCTGCCAATGCACAGATTTATTGTTCCATAACAGACGGGTTACTACCAAGTAGCCAACGCAGATTTCGATATAGGTAGACTCTCCATTTCGTTTTCATATTCCACTTCCACCCAGGGATCCTCTGCAAGATGTCGTGAAAAACAAAGAGAATGCTTCGGGGGAAGGTGCTCACTTTTTGTTTTCTTAAAGGGTTTGGGTGCACTTTGTGAAGAAGACTTCCGCTTCCTCAGAGCCAATTTCGATTTTGGTTCTTCCTGCCCGCTAGCCTCACCTTCGTCCTCTTTATCGCTTAACCCATCTGAGGTGTCATCCTAGTTGTACAATACAAATCAAAGATTGAAAATTGCCCAAAGCTGAAAATACTGACCAATACATCTTCCAAATCACTTGGACTTTCCCCATCCTCTTCACCACTTATATCGCTCACAAACTCCCTGCCATTCAATTCGTCCTCCGCTTCGTCCTCCAGCTCCTCGTCCGTCTCGTCGTCCATCAAGTTCAGCTCTGCCTCTTCATCTCTGCCTCTCCCTCTCGCATTTCGCTCACCGTCTAAGACAGCCTGCCATACGCTCTCATTCACGTTCAGAGGTGCATCACCATAAGCCTTGGACTTCAATCGCTCTATTAATTCCTTCTCGACTGAACGTTCGAGATGCGCGGCTGAAAGAGCTTTGCGTTCGCGAACGGCTTCCCTTCGATCAAGTTTTTTCTTGACACCAACATGTTTTATTCTGGAAGATGCGTGAGGAGGTGAACACTCGTAATAAATATATGTTTCTCACTGTTGTCTGTGACTAAGGCGACGCATTTTGATGAGATATTGAGTAATTTTGGTTACTCGTTGTTTGCATTTGTGGATTGTGAAATTTGGCCAATGTAGGAGCTCATTGTCTATCTGGCTTAATTTGTTAGCTGCACCGGAAACAGACGAAACAGTATTTACTTGTTCCAGAGCTTTTGCGTAACTGTCAGAAAGTCTTATTCGTTCCCACATATGCGCAGGTGAATGTGCACGTTCGATCGTCTTCACGTAGAGGTACAGGACGCCTAAATAAAGTCGGATGGCTGAGGACAAAAGTAAAATGAATATTCACCTTCTTTCTCTCGGACGGTTGCATAACGAGAATTTGCCAGTGGACAAGAATGACGATTGCAAAGTCCGGTAACGTTGTACGCATTCCGGCAAAAGTTCTGAGTAGTTGTTCTTGCCAGCTTCAGTATGATCGGGGCAAAGAAAGTTATGGTTTACTCACTTCACTTTGTAAGAGCAGAATTGGTGGTTTATCACAGACCAAATCACATCGTCGCTTTGCATCTGGGAAATCTAGAAAACTACTGTCAGGGAACAAGAAAACTGGCCTCCTTCAAGTTTAACCTTATTTGGTCTGGCGTGCGAAGACTTTCATTCCATGATCATTCTCTTCCATGTTGCATTCATCGTTGCATAAGACATTAGGAATAAGATTCCCCTTACGACAATTTTCAAGATGTCAGCCTTGGTCTGGCTTTCACTTCGATACGCATCATTTCGTCCAACGACTAGAAAGGGAGGGCCTGAATCGGGCACAGGCTGAAGGTATAATGGCAGCAATGGCAGAGGTAATTGATGAGAGTATACGGAACATGACAAGTAATATGGTTACAAAAGCGGAGCAAGAGAAGGTTTGCCTATTCTAGAAACTTCTTGCAACCACCTTATGTTCATTTCGGATAGCGTCAGTACACGCAGCAGGTTGACTTTGCACAGATAAAATCGGAGCTGCAATTGATGGAGAAGAATGACCTCGCAATGTTGAAGGCAGAGAACGACCGCCTTTTAAATGACATCGAGAAATTGAAACAACGGTTACGAGAAGAAGTCATTCACACACAGGGTGGTGTTCGCCTCGACTTGAATCTGGAGAAAGGGCGCATGCGGGAGGAAAGTAGTGGACAAGAACTTAAAATAAAAGAAGTGGATACAAGGATTGAGCAAGAAATTGCTGGTCTTAAAACTGCAATCCAAGCATCCAAGGTATACATACTATGGTGTAGTTATCCCTTATATTCATCTCTAATCATATTAGGCAACAACTCTCCAGTATCTTGTTGGTTTTGGTATGTATTTGTGTGATTTCTCTGAAAGCCTATGTGATGACCTTGCATGCAGTGACTGGTTGTTCAGCTTTGCTAATGGCCTATCTGAGATTTCGGGCATAAAGAGTTGTTCTGCCACCTTGGGACAGCCTCTAGTCTACACTCCAATGAAGAAATGTACTCAGAGCTGCCTCCTATTGACTAGGCTACTCACCTGCTTTGTGGTAGCCAGTACCAATCTCCTAACATAATTCTACTACTAATCAAGAGATGTGAAGGTCTAGTATGTGTATATTTCATAAATATTTACTTCTTATTTTTGAATTTGGAAAATATAAAGTGGGATTAGCCAATAGGTGGATATCAAGTTAACTGCAAGTGATCAGCAAAGTCTGGATCCAGATTTGGGTTTTTTGGGTTTAGAGGGGTTTTCTGAGTTTCCAAAAACCTGAAAACCTGAAAACTTCAATATTTTGTAACTATTAACTAACTACTTGTGTAACACACTGTGGGCAGAACCACATTTATCAGCTGCACAAATACATAAGAAATTCATACCAAAATATAGTTTTTGTGAGTAAGTGTAAGGGACCTGGATATTACTTATATGACCCCCTGGGGGTCATCCATCATTCATTCCTTTTATATTCATATTTGTCATCTATTTGGTCTTTGATTCCTATTTAAACCCTATTTCCTTATTAGTAAATACGACGAC
>QDKV01005321.1_pt1 | contig 52796 bp, 62 predicted proteins | sample 1861101 | NCBI WGS metagenome assembly QDKV01 (sample SAMN04275158, study PRJNA302643) | Fungus metagenome, whole genome shotgun sequencing project. | isolation source: fruitbody | host: Mallocybe terrigena | place: Sweden | collected 2013
CACAAGCTGAGAGTCACACATTCTCTGCGACTATTGAACACGTCAAAATTTTGCAAAGTCATTCCTCCAAATCGTCCGGCTCCACCATGCGTTTGAAAGTTCTTCCCCATTCACCTTCCAAAGACAAACAAAGACAAACTGGTGAGCGACCCAATGAAGAGCCCTCCAAAAAACGTCGCATCACCGAATCATGTACGCCTCATTTTCTATAACTTTTTCGGTTCTTTAACATCTTCATGTTTAGGCTCGCCTACCTCTGCTACTGCTAGCACTATAGCCCCGCTTTCTAGTCCCGATGAACATGATAGCAACGATGACCTTGTCACCTAAATGTAGTTATCAACCTTCAATTGAAATATAAGATTGAATATCAAATTTACCGGAATTTGCGTATTCACGAAAATCAAAGACTACTGTTGCCGCCCTTTCAATTGCTCCTCTATCGGACGTCAGGAGACACTTAAGATTAGGGGGAATTTTGATCAGTGCATCCCCCTAGTAATCTTAACCTCCTGACGTCGCTTCATTTTTTCACTGCCGTATGTTTAAATACATCGATGCACAAGACAAGTTTTTCATGGCCCTCAATACTTTGACAGGTGGGTCAGGCCGTCCATGTCCGTCGTCGAATATAGTATCTGAAACTGACTTTCACACAGCACTTAATTCTCGTTCGAACAACGATAACGAACTCTCCGCCACTTACTATCAACTTCTCCTGGCTCCAAACATCCTTCATCCTCATGTGAGCGCACTTGATTATATTGGCTTTCAACTGTTTTCATTCTAATCTATTGCTTATCATTAAAGATCGAGAATACCGTCCGCCATCCATTACTCTGGATCACAATCAACGTTTCTGGCCCTGCATCAGATGATGCCTGGCAAATTACAAGTCTACAGGCGGCATATAATCTATATCCACTGCAGGCGATTCCTAATTTATTTTGTTGTCTATTAGTCATTTAATAATTTACAGCCAAATATCTTGGAACACCGTTACGAAGCTGTGCGTCGTCTCATCAGCTCATTCTATCATCACATTCCAACCTACGCTGTGACCTTCGAACGTCACGACTACGAACCAACTCGTCACCGACTCCTGCAGGGACCTTTTCATGGAATTAGTATATTGATTGAATACCAAGGAAGAGGGTCGTTGCATTTCAATATTGTAGTAGATTAGCTTTATCTACCAGCTTTCTGCAGGTCGTCGCGACGGCACGTCGCCCTTACATTATTTACTGTATTATGTATTATGTAAGCTGCTAAATCAGAGCACGGATAATGCCGGCGTCTCCGGACAGAGTCACGCTGTTTTCATTCCGTGTCCGTGAACTCTCATTTGCGACTGAAACTATTATGTCTGCTTCTCATTTTATTTCCAGAACTCTGGCTTTGTCTCGTGCCTCTTTTACCCGTAGTACTGTCCAGCTTCAAAGGAGATGGGTTCCTCGTGCATCTTACGCTGGGGGCGGTGGTTTGACGCGAGAAGCCATCTCGACACGTATCATTGACACACTGAAAGGTTACGAAAAAATTGACCCAGCTAAGGCATGTTTATTTACTCACATCCTTAAAGATTCCAGACCCTTCTTATCTTCTTCTTAGTTGACCCCTACAGCCTCATTTTCAAAGGATCTTGGATTAGACAGTCTGGACACCGTTGAAGTTGTGATGGCTGTTGAAGAAGTACGCGTCTATCTCCTCTTATCACTTAATTTCAAAATGCTGACTAACCTTTTAGGAGTTCTCTATTGAAATTCCTGACGCTGAGGCTGATGAGATCCAGACAGTTGGACAAGGTACTTTTCTTACATACTGCACACGGAATTTTCCGTTACCTCTTTTTGTTTAGCCATTGACTATATCGCGAAGACACCTGAAGGTACTGTGCTCTTTATAGTTATCACATCTCACTTTCCGGCTGATATGTTGTTCCCTCAGCACACTAAGTTGCATGGGAGCGAAGTTTGACTTTGGAGAGTCGGATGTTCCCGTCATGAACCATAATTTCCCCACTCTTCATACCCCAATTACCATTTTGGCCAGAAACACCATGTGATGTGGTAGGGTCGAAATAAATTTGAAAACAAACAATCTATGCCTCCGATATGGAAAGTGTGACTTGACTGTCTGTTCATATTCGAACGATTCTCCGAGCTTTAGATCATGTGAATACCCTCTTTTGATGCATGTTTTTGTTGCCAGGGTGCTTCTGATAATGGCCCCTCGAGCATCATCGTACGCAGTCATTTTTCCGATATAAAAGCGTTAGCGTCTGAGTATGAAGACCATTCGCTCGAGAAAGGAGTAACTCATACTATCCATGGCCCAGGAACGAGAAATAATAGTCGAACGCCCTTGGCTCGAAGTAGGCTGTAGTCTAGGTGAAGGTGTGTCAAGTTTTGGCACCATGCACAGTTTCTTTTGCTCATATCTCATCATCAGGGCCGTTGTATGACCCATTGACTACCACTCTACATTTCGTTGATATCGCCGAAAAGAAAGCAAGAGTCCACATCTTACTTTTATTGGACTTCCTCTAAATGCCTTAATCAGGTTTTTCACGTCGACACTCAAACTCTAGAATATTATTTTGACGTATTTGAGGAGCCAATAACCTGTTTAGCTCTACGACGCAGCGGTGCCGGTGTTTGTTGTCTCTCTCCATTCTCAACACTATTTGTAACATTTATTTAGTTTGCTTGCACGGCAGCTAGTGGATTCGCTCTGCTTGATGGTAGTTCTGTCTCGTACCTCAGCAAACCGATCGTACCTGAAGCTCTGCCATTCACGAGATTCAATGACGGTGGTTGTGACAGCAAAGGCCGATTCTTCGCCGGAACCATACAAAATGCAGAGAAAGGTATCCCGGGTAAACTTTACCGGTACGACCCTGCTACACAAGCCTGTGACGTTGTGGACGAGGGCCCTTTCACGGCAAGCGAAGCCTATTTTATGACTACACTCGACTCATTTTTCTGACAATAGGATTCCAATGGTCTTGGTTGGAGTCCCGATGAGAAAACGTTGTAAGTTGAGGTCCTTATTGAACTTTAGCAGAAGTTATCCAACACCCGAATTGCAGCTATTTTACAGACTCCTTGGTGAACAAAATTTTTGCGTATGATTACGACGATGGACAGCTCACCAACCGCCGCCTTTTTGTCAATGCCCTGGAAAAGGGATTCCCGGAAAAAACCTATTGCGATGGTCTTTGCGTTGATGACCAAGGGTGCATCTGGAGCGCTCGGTAGGGTCAACTTTGTCAGTAATTTAATTGACTTCTAACGGGCCCCAGTTGGGGAGGCTCGCGCATCGTACGCTTCGATGCTGCAGGTGACGTTGACTTTCAGATCGTATTCCCAACCGCCTTGAACATCACTTCCTGCTGCTTTGGGGGTAAGTGATTTGCCTTTGATTAAGAGATATAATCACACTTCCCCAGGACCTAATGACGATCACATGTTTGTCACAACCGCACACTGCGGTGCTGTCGGAGGAGATGCCACCAGGCAAGAGCAATACCCTGATTCAGGCCATCTCTTTTTTGTCGATCTTTCGGGCCTTTTTAGAGGCGTAAAACGCCACATGTTTGCTGCATGAACGTCTACTACCGCGAGGGATTTCTTCGTCTAAAAACAGATACATGCTATTGTAAATCTTGAAGTCTTTCCGTACGAGGCTTCAAATGTAATCATCATACTTTACCCCCTTTGGAGTTACTTCCAGATGTGAATGGGGAAATTTTTGCTTATATAACCATCTATGTGAATTTCGAGTTTGAGTTGTGTCACCAGTTCACACTATTGCGTAGTAAAATGAAGCACGGTGTCGCATTTCGCAAATTCTCGAGGACGTCCTCTCACAGAAATCTTATGCTAAGGTGCTTTTTTAAATATATTGACACTCACAACACTGATGCTAACGTCTAGGAATCTGGTGACATCCCTATTTGAGCATGAACAAATTAAAACAACACTTCCTAAAGCAAAAGATGCTGCTAGAATAGCAGAAAAGGTTTATTATCCTGAATTTAACACAACCCGACGTTAACATCTTCGTGCAGATCATCACAATGGGCAAGAAAGGTGATAATGGTGCACAAGCACGCGCGTCTTCATTTCTTCTGAAACCGACTATCGCGTCAAAACTCTTCTCTACTCTCGCTCAACGATACGCCGGTCGACCGGGTGGTTACACACGGATACACAAATTCGGAAACCGGCAGGGTGACAATGCTCCTCATGCTATCTTGGAGCTCGTAGACAACCCAAGAGACTTAAAATGGGAGATGACCACGCGAGCTGTTGGGATGGATCTATTGAAGGAAAAGTTGAAGTCAAAATCTGCTGCCTCCGTCATTGAATCTGGTCTGGGTAAGATTGTGAATCTCTTAAAGGCAGAACAACGCCTTCAGCCTGAAGATAATGGAGTCCTGCGGCCTCTGACACGATGGAATCTGCAGAGGGCCTTGCATTTTAGGGGTCCAGATGCACTTATGGAGCTTAGCAAGAGAGCTAAAGAATATGCGGTCCGTTCTCAGCGAACTCTTTCTAGGTCCGTTTCTCAACGTTGCGTGTCTTTTTTTAGGACGAATTACTGGCAACCCCCATGGTTTCCCGATCCATGCACGAACAAGTTGGGCTGAAAAACCCTATGCCTCGTCCATTTGCGGGATATAAAGAGATTGGTGATACACGGCCCGCACTTGCTATTGCTCAGGGTGCCTTCGCGACTGCTTCAGGGATTAACAAAAAGCGACGTATTTATGACCTAGCGAGTGCTCTGACGGAAGAAATTAAAAATCAATGAATCACGTCGATTCGCTTCCAACATTTCCCTGCCATATCCCTTTTGTCGTCTTAACTTCATCTTCATCTAGATTAGAGACCCGCGGTACTGTTTCATTATTTCCTAATGCACGATTCGTTGGAAGTAGTTCTTCATGAACAGGAATATCCCGTGCTGCGACGAAGACAGCAACACTTCGGATCTGACCGATAGACATTTTTGAGAGTGAATGGCGATAGATCTCCATTGGTGCCCACTTCCCTTGTAGGCACTTCACAGCCCTTGTTTTGTGCCCCAAAACTCAGTATTGGGTCTTTCTTTGGATCAACACAAGGAATCTCATCGTACGGGACAATAGTCAGACTTAAAACATTGTATAAGGTGCGCTATTAACAATGTATCGTGCCTCTATAATTCATTCATTCTATGACAGGAATTTTAATTACAACGGTGGCGAAGAAAATGCAACACCACACCTTATTCGCAACGAAGCAGTTTTTTCTATTGCTCATTCGGCCACACATCGAAGCTGTTATCCCTCCATATTTGATCAACGATCAATCCGTTTCTTACATGAAGCGGAGTGTCAACGCAAGAAAGCGACTGAGACGAGTTTCTAGAGAAGAGCTGTGACAATTGGCAATTAATGTCTTCCCAAGAGGTCGCACTATCAATGGTCAGATGAAGAACGCTTATGTCTTGAACACACTTACGTCACATTGGCAACTCTGGCATGTAATTTGATTGCATATTGATAGGAGCAACCCGATTCGAGGACGAGAGTGAGTGTTTCTGTAGGTTTGAGTAGGATAATATGACTGCTCTGTTGGCCGTAATCTTTAAGCAATTGAACTGAAGCGGGGTCGTGCATGTCATTTGTGAAGTCAAGTAGAACAGCGTAGCTGTGGCGAACGGGCATGATATACTGCAACCTGGCGTACCGGACGCGGGAATAAACTAAGAAGAAAAGGGTGCAGGAGAAGATTAGAAAATGAGGAGCAAAAGATTTATTATCTAGCCGCGTAATAAAATGGTCTGATCCTCAATAACTCTCAACTACACCACAATCAAGCCAGATAAAATAGGAATCCAGAAATGCTGCAGAACAATACGTCCACAAATCGGTTGTCAGCCTCCACTTATTGTTTTACCTCAGAAGGTCGGAGTTACGTATTATAATATGCCACAATGCAGAAAGAGTAATGTCGTGTGCCACACTAAATTTTCGATTGTCCACACGGAATGAGGTGTTGTAATGCTTCGTGTGGGTGCGGTTTCGGCAGCGACTCAAAGAAAAAGGTCATGGAGTAGTAGGTGTACATATACACAGATGTCCAATGAAACTCAGAAGTCCCCAAATATGTACGGAAGTGCAGAATAAATTGATACTTGTCCAATGTCTATAAGCAAGAGGAAACTCTGAATAATTCTTCGGCTATAGAATAAAGGGTAACTTATTTACTAAACTCTCGTATAGGTTGGGAGAAATACATACCTGACCAAATCGTATCATTTGCCCCACCTAGTAGCTATTGACACGGTGGTGGTGATAGTCATTGGTGGTCATTGGCTCAGTGCGCGGAGGATATTCACGCATGCCATCAGTGGAGTAGGGATTGTAATCGTAATTGGTAGCTGACATGGTGTCTTTGGGGTATTGAAACGGCTGACTAAGAACGTCTGAAGCGCTGCCAGCACTTTCCTGTCGTAGATGCCGGTACCCTCTATTTAACTTGACACCACCGCTGGACGTCCGGGAGTCCCAGGGATCACTTTCCAGAGGGATGTTTTCGGTCTTCAAGGATTGTGAGGGATCATATACTCGCTCGTACTCGTCATGGTCTCTGCGCTGGTTCTTCCCATAGGATGAGATCACCAGGGAAAAGTAAAACTGAAAAACCCCATCAAAACTGCACCTCTCACAAAAGAATAATCACCAACTTGAACGATAGCAAGAAGCAACCAGATGGCACCCATCACTCCAACACTCACCCAGGCGAAAATATTACAAATCGTTTCACCTTCCTGCTGATTCGTACTTGACGAACCGAAGAAGTTTGACTGGCATTTCTGCTTAGCAGCGTTGTGCCCTACGGCCGACCAGATGATCCAGGCAGCTGCAACAGAAAATGCAATTGGGGTGACTATCAACTGGATTCTGACATATCTTCTGTAAGTCCCAATGCTTTCCTATTGCGTAACGATTAATGAAGGAAAATGAGAGAAGGGAAGGTACAAACCGTCACAACGCCGATGAAGCCGAGTAACTGGATCCCAGCCGCGATGAACGCAATGATTCCCAAAATTAAAGAAGCGAAGCTAGGAGTCGCGGAACCAACAACTATAATTCTCGATGAATGAGTTACATAGCATATAAGGCGGAATTGAATTACTGGATGGTGTGGCAAAAGAAAGAGCGCCCACTATGATTCCGAGGACCGTCTGCTCTACCATGATAGCATAGATACCAACATTTACAAGTGGAATTGCGCAGCAACAATACTCTCGACTTTTCGGCATGGCGCACGATCTGAGTATTATAAGAGAAGAACGAGATGGTCGTTGCGCAGCCGCAACGAATATTTAGTTTATTCATTACATAAAAGTCTGAAAATAGATGTGACAATGTGACAAAAAGAGAACGCCCGTGACACTACTAGTCACGTTCAGTTTGAACCCAAACTACTAGTGCCAACTTACTAGTACTACTTGTGTTTACGATGCGTTATCTTTCCATTATACTTCTAGGTCTGGCCACAGCTACTTCCGTATGCTGCTTACCCGAGCAGGAACATTTTGCGGATCTTGTTTCTTCGCAGCCTGTCCACACCACAGAAGGCTGGAGCTATGAGGATTGTGGTTTGTCCATGAACGTTTTTTGCTATTGTCTACTCACGTTCGATCATCTTGTGCAGGTCTTTTGACTGACTCCATTCAAATTGAATCCATCTCGGTTTCTCCCGACCCTCCTCAACCTGGCAAGAACTTAACTCTCAAGGTGACTGCTCGAGCTCAAGAGACGATAGAAGTGAGTTCAGTGAAGTACGATGCGGTCAGAAAATCTTAGAGTTCAAATTTTCATCCCTAGAACGGTGCATATGCGGACGTAGTGGTGAAGTTGGGACTTATCAAGCTCCTCAGTAAAAGGTTCGATGTTTGCGAGGAAGCGTACGTACATCGAACCACTTTTGTAAATTATTTATGACTCTTCCCCAGACGTACTGCAAAAGCAACCATCCAATGCCCCGTAGAACCTGGTTCATATGTCGTCGAGCAAACTGTTGCTCTTCCTAAAGAAATTCCTAGAGGTAAGTCATAATGAACTCCGCTGCTGGTTGGATAACTAATACTATTATTTGGTAATAGCTAAATTCGTTGTTGAAATCCGGGGTTACACTGTCAATGAAGATGATATGCTATGCCTCAGACTCAGAGTGGACTTTATGAAGTCACTTTCTCGCTTTTGGTAGATGCCTTTCTTCCATCTACTATGGTGTCTGCGGTTCCCGTTCCTAAATTACCCGATCATCGCTTGCCACGAGTTGGAATGCTTTCATTCATACATAAGCCTTTTTGTGTGAGAGTCTATATCTCTTCTTTTTGCAACACAAATGGACTTGTCTATCTGAGTTTTCAATGGTGAAGATCTTTTCCCGGAGTGAGCTTGATAGAATCGCTGCGGGATCTTCAAATTGAACAGAAGTACAATTGGTCTCTGATCCGATGAACAATAAGTACTTGCATTCACGAAATCCATGATATGTGTTATTGCCTAACAACGAAATGGTGCTTCTTGTGCCCTCCCTCGTAAACTATTCGCTACAGTAACTGGTTGGACATTTAACTTGCCATGCCCACAAGCACGCAATCTTTCGAAGTTTTGTTTGAATTTACCAATGACACGGCGGAGCCAGCCACTCTAGAACCGCTACAAGGAGGACAAAATGGAACTACAAGTATTGGACGAATCGTGTTACTGCACGAGAAAGAGAGCATATCTCTGGTTCTAAATGCAGGTTCTACCTACCACTATCTCTTTAAACGATTGGGATATGGGTTCGAAGCAGAAATATCGTACGTTAAGTTCATTCGGATGGGCTCATTATTAATTTTGGCGAGGTAGTATCAGGGTATGGAGAGACATTCAAATCTCCGCCACAGACGTCTTTCCGACAAACCAAACACATGCGCCGGACTCGTCTTCGACGCCCGAGGGGGTCAAAGTTATTTGGTATCCAGATGCACAGGAGTACTAGTATCCTCGGGCGCAATTGCAGAACATTCCCTTTTTCAGGAAAGACTTTATTTGGAGACTTGACGGAAAAAGCAATTGATGGTTTTGTTACGCTTAGACTACTTACAGCGATATTTTTTGGGGCGTTGATTTATGAAGATATTTTCATACCTATAGCATTTGTACGCGGCCGTGGTAAATGCATGGGCGATTTACGAGCGCTTGGACACCATATAGAAGCTAAGATTCGCATTTTGCCCAGCATACAGATTGGAATGGGAAAAAAAGAGGGGGGGGGATAAAATTGACTGGAAAATCGATGAGAAGGGGGTTTCCCCAAAGGCAAACCACATAAATTTTTTTGGCTTGTAGCATGAAGAACGACCGGCCCGAATCAGCCGGGGGTATCATACACCAGATTTCGAAGTATTCTTTGTAACATGCCAAAGAGCGCTAAGAAGAAAAAAGACAAAGTTGCAGATTTTACTGTCAGCCCTTTCCCGACTCCAGGAGATTTGATTCTAATTTTCACTATATCCAGAAAGCAAAGCTTAAGCTTGGGAAAGGAAAGGCTCAGCCTAGCAATGCGATAGACACGTCCTTTAAAGCGCGATGTAAGGACTATACTTTCTTGTGCGGACCCGTTATGAGACCAAGCAAACGCAGCGATTGCCTTGCCTTCACAGAGCATTGCGGTTGAAAAAGATGCGTCCGAACCTTTGACCAAACGACAGTTGGCCTTCGGAGATTTAATAGCCCATCTTAAGCATCACAACGCTGGGACAAGGAGAGGTCGAGTTCTGCTCATTTCCTTTTCCATTATCTGTGAAGATTTATGATATCTTTCCAGATGCAATTCTTGGGCTCAAGGAATTGTTGGATTCCAACTGGGAGACGATAGAATCGTGTCTGACTCCCCTCTTGAATGCGTTGGTACGGTTGATTGGAGACGAGGTATGACTCTTCTGCGCCCACACTACCCTTCATGTTGAGTCAAGTTGGCAGGACGCCAGCGTGCGCAAACAATTTACCTCGTTCTTCGCTTGGTTGTTACCCAAAATTTCTGCTGTACGTGATCGATTTGAATTTTCAAAATTGGCCCTTCTCAACCAACTTTTTGTTTTGTTGCATTCACTAGGACGACCTCCTTCCGCACTCGCCTTTGCTTTTGTTATTCACTACATCTGCTCAAACGCATATTTTCCCTGAAATCAGAATCAATTCCGTTCGCTTGCTCGATATTTTGCTTGAATGTATTCCAGATGCGGTGACGGCAGGCTGGAGTGAAGATACTGAGAGCCACGGAAGTCGCGTCTTAGGAGGATACCTCGGGATTTTGAATGCGGGCACTAAGTACGGAGAGACAGTTGGTGGGTTCATTCGAATACGCGGTAAGGAATATATTCTCATTACTTTTTATAGGGTCAGTAACAGCGACGTCAACGGCTAGTGTTGTGTTAACTCCAGCGGTATCTATAACTCCCATGCCAGGTTTCTCAGTCCTGATGTATAATATTTTAGTCCAAGCTCGTCGTCCTTCGTTCACTGTTCACTTTCCTCCGCATTTGTCTTTCCCCCGACAAGGAACCATCAAAACAATGTGACGAACACGCCCAGAGCTGGAACAGACCTCTCGATGCATGGTTCATGAGCAACGCCTTCTCCTCACCGAAAGCGTTTGATTCCTTTGATGAACTGTTCAAGACAGTGTGTCAGTCAAGAAAAAACGTATCTATTCCTCGTGTTTGGCAGGCAAAGGTAGAGCCCGGGGATGAAGATATTACACAACATTTTCCTTTGCTTGAGAATGCTTCCTCTGGAGAGCCTTGGATTTTGGACAGCCTCTCTCTGTCTGATCTCAAGGGCTTTTTAGGTGCAAAGGAGCATGCGTCCACATCTCAGTCTTCGCACACATACTTTGTAGCTGTGAGTAATGTCTTCCTTCTCAAGTGATGCAGAATACCAAATATTCCTGACACAGCACTTGGCGAACACTCTACAATCAACCATTGTCGAGACCTATCTCGACCACGCCCCTTCCGTCTTTTCACCGAGCACGAGTCCATCCGAGACGGAACTCCAGCTTGTCACAACTGTCGTCCGGATAACTCAATGCTTGTATCAATACATTATCCAGTCATCGGATTTGCAGGATGTGAGTCACCTTTTTCTTTGTCTCTTTTTACTTTCTTTGAACCCGAATTATAGGTAGATGCCCTGCATGCTGAACATCTAGAGAGTATTGTGAATTACATGGCGCCTTATTTTCCAGCTTCGAATGCCAAAGACATCAAAGTAAGTTATTGTACCTTTTCGTAGAATATCCAAAAAACATTCTCTCACCATGAATGTTTCAGATCGAACAAATCTTTGACGAATTTAACCTCGCGTTTTGCACACTCGCCTCCCTCCTCGTCAAAGCTTTAGAAACGTCCTCGCCTTCACCTCTAGCTCGAAGAAAACGCAAAACGCACTGTCAACCGCTGCATTCTCGTCAAGGCAAGACTTCTACTTCTATCCAAACCGAACATGTGATGGAGTACATCATCCGCCGACTTGGAGGGGAGGCGAAGGGAGGCATAGCGGCGCCTATAACACATGCTGCCTATGTTGCACTGTTGCCGAGTATATGGAGTTTGATAGGCAGTACAACTGCGCCAGCTGGAGGGGATGGGAGTGAGGGAAGACCACCTAATAAGCTGCTCGATGCGCTGCTGGATCATGCATTGAAAATTCCTTCCAAGTCATCTTGTAAGAGAGCAACTGTAGAGTTTGTAGGGAGGCTCTTCTTGGTGAGTCGGGTTGCTGGTGACATGCATCGTGGATATCAATCGACTTTATGAACTCTCTAGCTCGACAGCTCACCGCATTATTTTGGCCCACTCACTTCCCCCTTTTCGTTCTCATCAGACCAAGGGCTGAGACCCAAACTTGAAGCGTGGGTTCTTCACCTCCCGCAAGTCCTTTGGGAGCTGGGGACTCATAATGTTTCTTGCACTGAGGTAAGTTCCGTACTCATCTTTTTATTTCATTCTTTTCCCCCACACTTTAACTGCGACTAATGCCTCGTTTGACTACTTTAAAATTCGATTTCGGGGTCGCTCTCTCCGATCTCTCTGTATAGATCATCCTCCGCGTGCTTCTCCGCGCTTTACAACGGCGCACTTCTTCTCTCTCCCCTACAAGCAATAGGACCAAGAACACCAAAAGCGCCGCAACAACTCTTAATTCCGGATCTAGCATCAGCAGCAATGGCTTGATTTCAAGTAATGTGCGTTCACAACTCTATACATTTACACTTTTCATCACAAGGCTTACATTAACAATGATTTTGTCATCTTCATCTCTTCACATTCCGTTTGCTCGGTAAATGACGCCTTACGTGCCCCTATGCAATTTCCCCCCCCTGGTCCGGAACTTTCCACTCTTTAATGGCCCAACCCATCGCGCTCTAACACCACGCCAACACACACACCCTCGGGTCTCAGACACTCACCTCCCTCGAATCAAGACTCGTTCCATACTTCCACATCACCCACCCCTCGCGCGGTCCGTTAGCCGGTCCGTTCAAGAAGCTCATCTATCTCCGGGATGATACCATTAGAGGTGAAGGTGCAGGTGTAGGTGCGAATCAGAGTGCTAGTGGGGGTATGTGGCATGTGCCTGCTGCTCGCAAGACTACGAATAGACCTATTTGTGTCCTCGTTTTGGATGTCGTCGCTACGCTGCTTGGGTTAGATCGGGCGATGATGGGAGGGGAGGAGGGAAGCTGTTCCTTGAGCAAGGAAGGTCAGGCCCTCGAACGCGCGGTTGGGCTGGTGCTCGGTGGGCCTGGATCTAAGCCTGAGCATGAGAATATTGGGTCTGGGTCTGGGTCTGGAGAAGTTGCACTTGCGGGTGAAGGCGAAGCTGAGATGCCGCGGCGCAGATTATTATTATTGGAAGAGGCTGATGGATCAATGAGTTTGGCGAGGAGGTACTGGGACCATGTGCTTTCCGTGATGACAAGATAAGCGAGATTTTTTAGATATGTAAAAAAGGCTTTCATGACCAGTTTTGAACTCGGAAATCTCTCTGGTTTATAAGACGTAAACGCATTCATTTCTATTCCGGTCTTCCTTTATGGAAGAGTCATAATCCATCAAGGACTCTATGGACGGTGAAAGTACATGAAAAAAACCTTTACAGACTAGCTGAACGTGGAAGCAAAAAAAAAATCTAAGCGGGCACGAACCAGGCGGGCCATATGTACAAGACCCAAGCGAGTACGAATTGGACAGGTATAAAAGAAAACTCCGACTTGGCAACTACTAATCAAAGCAATTGCATATAACTAATGGACGATAGAATAAAGAAAAGTTTTTTTTTTTTGCCTTTTTTCTAAAAAGGGAAATTTCGAATATTGATAATGAAAAAAGGGTAAACGCGTCAAGCGAAAGAAAGACAGCATCATGGTAGAAAAGAGAATTTCTTTTATATCTTAAGCAACCCATTCCCAAGTCATACCATTTAGACGACCGAGGTCGAAAGAGGCGAGCAGACCAAAAGCGCTCCTGGAAAAGTCAAGGTTCCCAACGAGACAGGTGTCATCGGCACAACGATCTACGACGGAAACGACGACAGATTTGCCTTCATCTGTTGTTAGGAAGCAAAAAATCAGCCAAGTTATGAGAGGGATCAAAAAATGATAAGCATAAAAAAGATGACAACGCATGGCGTTTTTGCCAAGATAAATGCTGCGGATTTTGATGTGGAAGGTTGTACTCACATGTAGCCTTGATCTTTTTGCCGCAAATGGGGTTGGAGTTTGGGTTGACTTTGTTGTATCCTCTAAAGTTTTGTCAAGAAATGAAGCATGTCAAGGAAAAATTGAGCTTACGGATAGTTGTCAAATAGTCTCCAAGAGACAGCAACGACGTGCTGATCATTTGAGCTTGTGATACCGCAAGCACCCAAACCAACTATAGAGGGGGTAAGTTGCTGTCGAAATAAAAAGAAGTGATTTTTAAAAACGTACCATCGTAAAAAGTGGCTTGACCGGTCTGAACACCAGTCATGAACGAGGGCAGATTGGAGTTGGGAGCAGGAGCGGCAGGTGTCGGTGTCGGTGTCGTCGCAGGAGGAGCCTGGACGGGAGGAGCAGGAGGAGTAGGAGTAGGGGAGGGAGAGGGGGAGGGAATGGGAGCGGCATTGACCGGGGGCTGCTCTTGCTTAGGTGGCACGGGGGAAACAACGGGAGCGGGGTTGTTGTTGACAACGGACGGCGTAGCAACGGTCGAGTTGTTTGGTTTGGGCTTGCAGTGCCTGTTCTGACGTCTGTTGAGGACAGGGAGGGCACCTACAGCTTCTGGCTCAGGAGCAGGAGCAGGAGCAGGGGCAGCGACACGGGCAGCAATGGCATGGTGACGGGCGACATGGAAGGAATGGGGACTTGCCAACACAAAGGACAAGGAGGCGCAGGCAGTGAGCAGGATGGTGACAGACTTCATAGCGAGCGACTCAAGTCAAACAAAAAATGAGCGGACGAAAGGCGAGCTTATAAGTGGGTGAAAGGAAAAGAAGACTGTGTCCATATCGGGTAATCCAACTCCCGCTTTTATACCTCCGTTTGCATTATGTAAGTGACTAACTAGTGACAGCGTACATTTTCACAAGTCCGGTTCCTGAGCTGCTTTCCAGACTCTTTCCAAGTGCGTCCAACTGTCCCAACAACAACACACTCTCCAATCGGCTCGGCTCGGCTGGTATCTTGAACAGCCGCGACACATCCTCCTCAGGCAACGGTGCAAGGCCTTGCGCTACTCGTCCTTGGTTCTCTTCCTTTCGTTTCGCAATGTAATTCTCCGCCTTGCCTTTCTCCCGTGCAATCTGTCGCATAAGGTACGACACATTCCCATCTTCCGAACGGTAACTATCGATCACTTCCACTATTTGCTCCAGGTTTCGCGTCATTCCTCCTGTTCCAAGATCAAGTGCCGAAAAGCTCGGCTCCATCGAGTTGCTGCTGCTCCCCAAAAGTCTGGTGGCGCTAGTGGGGGTCGATTCACTCAGTTTTCCGAGGAATGCACTTAGCAATGCATTCGTCCGGATTTTAAGCGGTACTTCTTCTAGTATCCGAGAGAACGTTAGGCTGTGGTTTATCAGACTTTTGGCCCCCCCTTCTCATCAGCTATCTAATCCCCTTCCACGCGTCACGGACTCACCTGTTCGTGCTAAAGTTTGATTTCTTGTACGCCTCCATAAATCCCGTGGTTAATCGGAATGCACGGAACGATGCATTACCCCGTGCTGTTTGAGAGACGTCTAGTAAAGTGTCTTTGAGTTCTTATAAAGAGTTTGAAAACGTGTGTCTGTCCTGACCATGAACGATAACGACACCACCGTGCCTGAGCTTCTCTTGATGAATTGCCTGAGTATCCACCAATGTCTGGTTAAAAAACGCCCCAAGTGTTGTTGTTTGGTAGAACCCAATCACGCTGTCGTCCGCGTGCACCTCCTTCAACGAACGGAGCATCGACGCTTGTTGTCGTGCTGCTCCCAATCAATTTCTTTTTTCCAGATTCCACACTGCTGAAAATCTCACCTGCAGACTTGGCACTTTTATCATCGTCCTCACCCGAATGAGTTAAGAGAGGGAACGAATTGGACACCTCCAGTACACCATCCAGATCAAGACCCAACAGCAAGCCAAGTGCCGTCGCCGATGGTGAGTCTCGAGCATGTTTTATAATTTTAGTTACGACCTGAATACATTAGATCAATATCATAAATCTTGGAAGCAACACACCATTCCATCAAGCTGAACCACCCTGAGTGGAATTTCAGCTTCGATATCGACGACTTTAGCCATTGAAGCTGGGATCGACTCGTGTGTTGGCTGAGGAGATGGCTGCGTCGTTGCAGGCGCAGGTAGAGTAGCTGCAAGCGTAGCCGCCATCGAAGGTGCAGCTGCCATTTCTTCTCTTTTTTTTCGACGATGGATGGGAGACTTTGAAATTCGGGAACCTACCGGATTCCTCTGCATGGCTTACATAATACTAATAATGAATCAAGCTTATATAAATAAACACTTCTCCTCTCTCTCTTCCGTTGTTGTCTCTCTTCCAAAACCTCTCCTTTTTTCTTTTCATCTTCTTGTCGACTGTGCAAACAGAATGGCCATTTCGAGGTCAGCGAGGATATCTATTCTGTTGGCGATCGACGTGTGTTTCTTCTTTCTTGAGCTGATAGTAGGTCAGAACAACCACACCCTTTAACACAAACGCGCTGTAGAACTGAACAATAATAATCTACTTAGGATATTCTGTTGGTTCGCTCGCGCTCATTGCAGACAGCTTTCACATGCTCAAGTACGTCTTATGACTTACCATTCAACTTTGTGCTGTCTCACTCAGCACTGCGCATCCGAACAGTGATGTCATGAGCCTTGTCGTGGCCCTCTACGCCATCAAGGTCAGCTCCAAGCTCTCCAATTTCATACACTTACCCCTCCCAAACTAAAATTTTCCTGTTCCCATACACAACCCTCCGCAGCTATCAAAAAGCGGTTCGGACTTACGTTACTCCTACGGGTGGCACCGCGCCGAGATCCTCGCCGCCCTCATCAACGGCGTGTTCCTTCTCGCTCTTTGCTTCTCCATATCTCTGGAAGCTATTGAACGCTTCTTTGCATTACCAGGTAAAAACATTCCGACTTTTTCCGTTCTTCAGTTCTAACGGCTGATAACTTTTCCTTGTAAAAAGATATCTCGAACCCTAAATTAGTCGTTATCGTAGGATCACTCGGTTTGGCATCTAACATTGTTGGATTATTCCTCTTCCACGGTGCGTTTTAACTAAAATCCTATCTTTTTACGTTGGCTAATTCTACTACTTGATAGAACATACCCACTCTCATTCGCACTCTCCTTCTCAACCAGGGTCTCGCCGCTCCTCACGCGCCTCTAGCATCCACAATATCTCGCCCTCAGGCGAAATCACACCCACTCAAAAGAAGTCCAGCGCCATCCCTGTTGTACACTCGCCCGCTATCCGTGGCCGCTCTCCTTTGCGCTCAAGCCGCTCACATCACGCAACAGCAACCTCCCCTTCTTCGGCTGATTCGTTTTTGTACGGCCACCCAGTAGCTACGCGGGCCTCGCTCGTACAGACAGCGCAGGACATCGCACATGCGAGATCTCCTTCGCCCTCTCGGCAACACTTTCATCGTTTGTCGGCCGATTCGATTTCTTCGCCTGTCATCCAGACTCTTTCGAACACTGCTATTGACGCGCAAGAAAGAACGCCTTTGCTCTCTGCAGGTCTGCGTCCTTCATCACCTGTGCAAGAAAATGGAAAGGGTACATATAAACCCCATGCGCACGGTCATGAACATGGACACGGACACGGCTCGATGAATATGCGCGCGCTGGTGCTTCATGTCATTGGTGATGCGCTAGGCAATGTCGGCGTCATCGCGACGGGGTTGATCATCTGGCTGACAACGTGGAAATACAAGTACTATTGTGATCCTATTATCAGTTTGGTCATTACGATCATCATCTTTTCGAGCGCGTTACCTTTGGGTGAGTTGACAAGCTATACCTTCTGTCATTTGGTTAAGATGCTAACGGGACCGCTCTAGTCAGGAGCGCATCGTTCATCCTTTTGCAGGGTGTGCCACCTACAGTCTCCCTTGAAGAAGTACGCCAGTCTATACTTGCGGTAGAGGGCGTTTTGAATCTACACGAGCTCCACGTCTGGCAACTCTCGGAGAACAAACTCGTCGCGTCCGTACATGTACTGACGTCTAGGAAACACGACTTTATGCCGATCGCAGTGAAGATCAGAGAGGTGCTGCATCATTTGGGCATTCATTCGTCGACGATTCAACCAGAGTATGCTTTGACTGCTGATGATCGTGTCAAGGTAACGTTGATATTGAAGTACATTCATAACCTATCTCTTAATGGGTCTGTAGATGGTGTCGGATACGTCATGTCTCGTTCGGTGCCCGGAGGATGAAGTTTGCAATCCGTCAGAACATGCTTGTTGCCGTGCGTCGCCTTTTCATTTTTCCCTTATGGTCATAGTTTGGGCTCACTAGCGATTTTACAGCTCCACCAGCCATTGACGTTTAAGAGGACAACTAAAATGGTGATTCACTGCAGAAAACCTATATAATATCCTTATGAGCTCTCTTCGTTGCTATCCATTTGAAATTTTATTGTAGAGAAAACATATCTTGTATTTATTTTCTGTTTTCAAGTCAATGGTATATCTAGGTTCCCAACTCGCTCTTGAACACCGGAAAGTTGGCTACAAAAGCATGTGATGCCGCAAGCCGCTGCAAAATCATCCTGCTCACACTACTCGTCCGATTTCTACGCAGATCCACCGCCAAGCGCCTCGCCATGCCGTTGCTTGTCTGGCCCAAAACAGGTACAGCAAGCTGCTGTGGGCGGTCGGGTGGCAAAACGGTCCTCAGCGCCCATTCGAGGTGCAGAGCGGCATTGAGCACGGACGACAAGACGGCGACCAATAAATCAACCCTCATGCTCTGTTCTTCATGTGGTAATTGCCCATCCACCTCGGCGATAATCGCCGGCAAGACGACATGCAAAAAAATGGGCAGGAGCGGGTACTGACGCGCCGTCATCGTCGTCGTCGTACTCGTCGTACTCGAAGAAGTCACTTTTGATCTCGCCTTCACATCCGCATCCCTATCCATATCCCCAAGCACAATCTGCGGCGTCGCAAGCACAAACGTCGCAATCCTTCTACACGCCTCAATCTCACCCATATTCGCTGCCGCTTGAATCTCAGCCCAGAGGATCTGAAGGAACTTTATCGGAGGTTGGATGTTCAAACACCGTTTCAAATCCAAACGAGGAGGCGGGGTCTTGTGCTGAGATGATCGGGCCATCAAAAACGCGGTTTCAATGGCTTGTTGGACAGATTGGTGCCAGATCTGGCCGTTCGTACTTCCTCCTCCTCCGGAATGGGAGGAAAACAGGGTCTCTGTTTGCATTTCCATTTTGGAAAAAAAATATATACTGTCAGTTAGACGCAGAGATTTTTTGAAAATGAATGACAAATCTATGTTTGGTTGGTCATGGAATATGAATAAAGTGAAGATAACGGGTCACGCAACCAGGCACTTGGAGCATACGATCGAACTTGACAAAGCTCCAACGACAAATCAGCCATACATCGCGGGAAGCAATGAATGGGGTAATGTCATTTACCAAAATAGGAAAAACCCAGCAGAAACAGAAAGGAATTTTTTTTAAAAATAAAAAGACTCATACCACTCGTCGTTCCAAGAAGATCAGCCATCATCTGTCGAACTGCGCCGGTATTAAACGAGCTAGGCGGGAGCACGAAAGGCGATCGGTCCCGGTCAGAAACGAGCATCACGATTTGGGGGCTGCACAACACGAGCACCGTTTGAGGACAAGAGGGCGATAAAATCAGGGTCTGTATAATCTCGTAATACCAATGGCACACGGCCGCCGTCGTGCGTCTGAAAAAAAAAAAGAGGGTATTAGCATAAAGGCCGTTGTCAATTAAAGGTTTTCCCCATCGAAAGGAAAAAAAAAAGTTGTTCAAAACTCTTATTCATTCGCGGCGACCTTTTCGTTTTGGTTTGAGAATGAATAGAAATAAATAAATAAAAAGTCAAGTCACCACCGCGCACGAATTCAAAGCATAGCAGTTTAATCCCCAAAAGAAATTTGAACTCACTGTGAATACTGTCTTTGTAAAGTATCCCGCACGAGATGCTTGATGACACCAACCAAGACCCAATTCAATAACGGGCCTGTAAAATAAGATATCCCATTCATCAAAACATCCTTGTCAAATTTATGCAACGTCGTCATGGCTGAGATGGCATTCGAAACCAGAGGCATCGCGACCCGAAGGAGAATCTGCGGTTTCGTAGCCCTTTTTTTTTTGTTGGTTGATTGTTCGGTAAAGTGGGTATGAATGAAAGGCACTCAAAACGTGAATATCTTACCTCACCAGTCAAATCAAAAGAAACTCACCGAAGAATGTTATCCTCGATCCCTTCACTACTGCTATCAAACAAAGCCTTCCACCACATATTAAACGTCGTCATCACCTCCGGCGTCCTCCCTTGCGAACGCATATAAACCTCCACATCTGAGAACGGAGCAGAAGACACCGTTCGGTTGTTTTTCGTAAACTCATGGTTGTCAAACTTGTCATAAAAAAGGAGAGAAAGGTAAATATATGACATCAATCGTGACAGATGAGAAAGAGAAAGAAAGAATCGCTGGTCCTCCAATCGGCGCGGGAAGCGAACAGGAGATGTTTGTTCAGAGTAACTTTATCGAAAAAGCGTATTTTTGGGGTTCATTGTAGTATTTACATACCTTGAATTTTACGAGAGCGTACTGAACAAAAAGTACGACGTTTCCCAGATGACTAATAGCGGTCTGCGGATCTCCTGCCAAGAGAAAAGGACAGAAAAAAAAAAGCATACATGTGTCAATTTCAACACTTTCCAAACGGAACCAAAAAAAAAAAAAAGTTAAAAACGCACCGACCGTCTCACAATCGTACTCTTCTAGGAACTGCAACGAAAAAAAGATCAGATCGTATATTCTTACATGCAGTGCGACCATCTCCAGCGCGTGATCGTAAGTATGCAAGATCTTGCATGTCAGTCCGAGTGAGTCAACGTCCATCGAGGTTACGGCCGCCGAGAAACGCTGCGCAAAAAGCCGTATATACGTCAAAAACTCTTGCACAATAAGGGGATCGGCGGTGAGAATATACGTGTGTGGTTCCTTACCTTGGACACAAGACTGGCAAAGATTGGCTGACAACTCGGTTCGTTCCAGATTCGTTCAATCCAAATTTTGACATCGCCCGCAGTTTGTTCTTGCATGATCTTCATTTCTAAATACGCCTAACCGTAGATGATAAAATATTCAAGAGAGGGGAAAAAGGGAGAGATAAAACCCACCGATAACTCAAGACCCATATCGAACGCTTCAGAGTGCCATTTCGGTAGGGCATCATTCGACATCAGAGGATCGATCTGTATTGCGATGTCTAAAGTGATCAAGTTGTTCTTGACGAGCTGGTGCAGGAGTTCTCTCAAAAACGGGCGAGAAGCACTAGTAAACATTTACTCATTCCTGAGGAGTAAATGAAAGGACCATCTCAATTACCTTTCCTCATCCGACATGTCAGACGAGACATCTCGTGAGAGCGCATGATCAATCTGCATGAAGACGTCGTGGCGGCGGAACACGTTCAGGATGGCGGGATACACGCCCGCCCGCTGATTAATGTACAATAACAATCGGAAATGAAAAAAAAATTGAAAATGTGAAATGAAATGAAAAAAGGTGGACAGACTTGCCATATCGACGTTGGTGGAGTTTTCGGCGCTGACAACTTCAGCGAGGGAGACCAGAAGCGTAGGAAGCTGTCAGAATGGGAAAAAGTCAAGAGGGTCAGTGTGTTTTTCGGACCACAAAAAAAAAGAAACCGGATAGCTCACTCTTCCAATAATAAAAGCTTTCCATAGCTTCGCACCAGGACTGCCCGTATGCTGCTGCTGTGTGTGCTGAGACGCCGCAAGACATGAGAGCGCGGATAAGAAGAGCTGGGTGTAATAAACCGTCGGCGTCCAAGAAGACCAGCGGAAGACGGCCAGGAGCAGCGCCACTGCGTTTGAGGTGTCGGCGGCGCCCCATTCGAGGGCTGTGTACGTAACCTTGTAGGGAGAAGAAGAAAGAAGAGGTGTTCATTTGTTTTATTTGAGGGGGGGAAGAAGATAGGTGTGTCAGCGGAAGAATTCACGATGGCCGCTGGGTATGGACTTTACCATCGAGTTGAGTAGTAATCCAAGCGTGATCACATCCGTCTCTGAGCTTGGACCTACGATACCGATATCACCAGGTTTTCCGTGCTGAGGAACGCCACCAAACTGACTCGTTGACGTCATCATCTGAGCCTCCCTCGCCGCCCTCAGAGTCACATCATCCCCAATCAACAGACTCAAGCTGACCAAAAACGTCTCCAACACCCCCGCAACACGATCATCGCCACCACCTCCACCTCCACCACCATCATCATCATCATCCAAGCGAATTCGGCACACCGCCATTGTCTCGCTCATCTCGCCGTAGAGATGGACAGCCTGTGCGCCGGGTACGCGGGTCAGGTCCGTCATGCATGCGAGGAGGAGGATGAGGAGTTCGCCTGCGGAGGAGGTGAGTTGGTGGTGCAGTTGAGGGTTGGAGGTCTGGAGCGTGTGTGCGGTGCGCAAGAGGGCAAGGGCGTCTTGGATGGTGCGACAGAGAGAGGAGGGCGGTTCGTTGAAAGAAACGACGGAGCCGATGGGTGGGTGGGAGGAGGCGTAGTGCGCGTCTAGGGCTGTGCGGAGGAGGACGGCGAGTGTGGAGGGGACGTGGAGATCGGTGGAACGAGCAGCTTGGAGAAGGGTCGAGATGAAGGTCGATACGGGGATGAGGGAGGCATGGATAGCGTGTTTAAGATAAAACTGCAGCGTTGGATCTCCTGGATAGGAACGAAACAATACGAGAACAGAATCTGCATTTTCATTTATTTTCAGACAATTCTTTTCAAAAGAGAAACAGACATACTGCTCAGATTACTCGCAATCTCTTCTTTGCTCTGCTCAGGACTTTTGACAATCAACAACTTGCACAGTTCCAACCACTACAATTCATCCCCTCAGAAAACTGAGCTGCAACGCATGCTACTTTGTAACGGACCTTTGAGGCGGAGATGCCTCCTTGAAATGAATTCCGCGTTAATTCTGCCAACGACATTTACAGAGAAAGACAATTGTGGGATGACGTAAGCATCCAATATTAATTACAACACGCTTTCTACAAGATTGTCAAGTCCTTGCTCAACATATATCTCATTTCTCAAATCCAAAAACTTGATATAACGCATGAGCCAGAAAAACCAAAAAAAAAAAGAGAAATGCTCACTCGTTGCTCTTCAGCCATTGTACGCATATTTAAACGCCTCGTGTTGTGCTCCATGTGGACAAGCAATGTCTGTCGATTTAAGAAAGTCAGATGTCGAACGGCCTATATCTGTATCTATATCACGTACGCGAATGGATGTACAGCTCAACCCGCCCGAAGGCGCGACGCGTTCCATCGGCGGCGGAATTTCCCCCAAGAGCTTGAGCTGCTCATGCAAGTACAAGACGTACTGTTCAATACACTCGAGGTAATATCGCTTTTTTTCATGTGACGAAATTGTGTCACTACATCACTTGTTCAATTAGCGACAATTTTGTTTGAGAAAAAAAGACACGAACGGATCGGTAGGTACGAAACCGACACTTTGGGTCATCGCACGTCTGCGTGCCTTGCGCGCCGGCTCGGAATGAGTATCGAACGCAAATTCATCAAGCGAAGACGACGAGTTGCCTCTCGACGCGAGATCCGCCATCAATTCGCTCGGAGTAGGGAACGTTGTTTGCCCTTCTGGGCAGTACATAGGATCCAGGTTATGCTGATTACCGTGTTCAAGCTCGATTTGCTGGTAAGAATTCAATTCAGAGTAAAGCAGCGGGGATTGGCCCTGTAAAGGAATGGGAGCGTGCAGTTTGACTGTATTTTCTTCGGGCTGCATGGAGGATTGTTAGTGAAAACAGATATAATAGGTTCAATACGTACTACAATGAAAGAATCAGGATCAGGAAAAGCGGTATTGTGAGGATACAAGGCATGATAGTAGGGATCCATAACGATAGTTCGTTGATTTTTATTGGGTATATATATACGTCTGTCGATCATCCTCAAAAGGTATTCGAGTTGCTTGTTGGAGACATTTCCAAGTCCGCGAAACCTCATCGAGTTACATTGCGCGCCCAGTCCCACGGTTTCAGCGCAGACCAAAAAGATGTTTCTCGCACATTTGGCATTTGGCAGAGAATGGCCCGTTTCTCTTCTTATGCATACACAGATCTTGCCTTGAAGAAAGCAGAGAAATAAGCAAGAGGGAAACAATCGACCGGATCGTTTTACATAAGTTAGTAACCCGGAGATCTACCAGATTCAAAGGACCGGAGAGATTCGCCACCAGATCTGGAGCAGTGATAATGGCCCGTTGACAGGTTCACGTATTTGCCAATAAATAAATACATTAAATATATATAATATAATTCCCTTCCCAATGCCTCCTTTACACGATGCAATCCCATTACAACCCAATGCCCACCTACTTACCCATCGACCCATGCGTGCCGTTCCAACTACCTTCGCCTCCGTGTAGCACCACTCCAGACAGCCAATACAGCAGTCCATCTCCACCAGACTGTTTTCATCACCCCTTCGACCTCACCCAATACCCAGCAACAGATCCTACCACATACCCTGTACTCGAATCCATTCCACCACAAATCCAAGTGCCTCAACTCACTTACATCGGAAGGCCTTCCTACCCTGACAACCAATGCATGGGCTTACCAGAAATCACCCGCGTCCCCATCTCCAAATCGCGTCCGGCGAACATTAACTATAACCATCCACAACAAACCTTAAGTGTCAAAAGCCTAAACCTAACCCAAGACTTCCCCGTACCGGCAATTATGCCTACGGCTACGGGAGTAGCAGCAGCAACCTCGTGCTATCAACCTGGCGGCGTTCACCACTCTGTCGCATTCAGTACCCGCCGCGGCGGTAGGTCCCCGAACCGTCATCATCTCCAACAACGCATCCCACACCCTTACGCCCGTCTCTTCGCCAAAAAAGACCAAGTCAAGCGCCGAAAGATCTGGAATCATACCCTTGAAAAATCCATCTTTACGCCTTACGAGCTGTAAGCGCCCTCCCCGAGTTCACTTTTGAAACTCCTAATAATAAAAACAGATCGACGATCGGTGCACCCCAACGACGCAAGATATATGTCGCAAGTCTAGAGGCTCACATCGATAGGATTCACTCCCGACTATTACAGTACGTTTTCGTTGGCAGAGTCATCTTCGAAAGGCCGCACATCTTAAAAATCTCGTTACAACAGATTAAACTCCTGGCCGGTCGAGCTCTCCGAACTCAACCCTTTCATAGGCTTAAACTCCAAAACAGCAAAAGTGAGTTTTTTCTTTCTTTCTTTCTATCGATCGATTTCTTTTCCTCGGGGTTCCTTTATTTTATTTTTTTGTGGGGAGATCCGCTTTTGATCTTTTTTTTGTTACTTAGTTGCCCGGGAACTCACTTTTTTTTTTTTTCCAGAGTATGGTGGCAGGTCTGCAACATGACGCCTCGGTTTCGAAACTTAAACTTCTTGAACTCGAGCGAGCAGTAAGTCCCTTTGCCTTTCGCCTTTCCCTTCCGGGGGCGCCCATGATCAATGTTGTCATGTCAACGCGACACATAAACTCATCCATCCCTCAAACGAAAAATAAAAAAAATCTAACACTGCACTTTCAGAACGCCGACCTCAATAAATTGATCCCTACTTTACACCCGTCTCCTTCGACTCGAAGTCAAGGTTCAGGGACTTGAACAATCATGATACGCATTACGCCTATCGCTACGTCATATAATTCAAATTATATCACCTTCCGAGTCTTAATCTCCCCTCCTCCCCCACGCCTCTTTTTTTTTTTCTTTTTGTTCTTTCAATTGGTGGATACACTTGGGCATTCTTGAACTGATAGACCCCCGACCATAAATACTCATTCAACTGTGTTATACACTTTTACCCTAATTATTCTTGTACCGTACACCAAAAGAAAACCCCCCCCCCAAAAAAAAAAACTATGTAGTCCATTTACATTCATGGATAAATCTCTTCAGGAAGAGGTCGCCCATAAGGGAATATTCTGAAAGGAATGAATCCTCGCCTGTTAGAAATGAAATAGGTACCTACTGCGGCAATACATCGCGATCTAAGTAATGAATTCAGGAGCTGGGTACGGAGTGCTTTGACAGAGCTTGGCCCACGGAAAAGCAAAAAAAAAAATCCGGTTAGTAATTGTAAATTACGTAGGTGTAATTTATATTGACATAAAAGTACCAACCCCACTTTTTCTACAAGCACGGTGGTCATTGACAATAATTACCAGCATTTGGTAGTCTTGCCGCCCATTCTACCGTCTGAAAATTTTTTGGAAGCCAGGTAATGGTGTCAATCGTCTAGAGACAATCAGTACCCTTTCCAAGCTGCATCCCCGCCAAGTGGCACGCTGGTCAAAAGCCAATTTGTACACCAACGGAAACAATATGTATTTTTATTTTAAAAAATTCTTTCAATTTCAACCCCCCAATACGTCGATCAAGGAGATTGTGATGAGTATTGGAACGATCCAGCAAGGGTTAAGAGCTTTACTTAACGGCATCTTATAAATGGAGCATTTGCGCCACCATCATCAGCTTGATATAGCCTCTCCCCAGAAGATCCTCCCGCGCCAATATCAATTAACAAAATCTCGTTCAGGCATAAAAAGGCTAGAAAGGAACGAATGACTGATGGAAAGCTTGAAGAATTATGGGATGGCGGGATCATTAACACTTTTTAACAACTCCGGTTCGCTTTTTTTTTTCACTAGTTGGATTTTTGGCGTAGACGTCAAGGAAAAAAGACTCAGGTCAGACAAGAATGTAGATGGACGGTCACTCATTCTTTCGTTTCATTTAAACACCCCCATTTTTTGATGTTTGATCTGGATAGACGGCTAAAAAAAAAAGGCAATTGGCCTCGTCGCCGTGGACGGACAACATGTATTGGGAAGAGTCGAGTCAGAAAAATCTGAGGACCAACTGAATGATCAAAAAGAAATAGGTCACCCATAGTCTTCAAAAAGTCTGGATCCATCCCCTTTGCCATGGATCCACATACTACGGGTTGTAAGAAGCGTCGAACCCACGTTGACCAACATGATCGTCCTGAAATATCAAAGAAAAAAGAAGCAATTGTTATCATCACGAAATAATGGTGCAACGGTCATTTACGAAAAGTTTACAGCTAGAATGTAAAATCGATTTAGAGGGAAAATTAATTGAGGGTAGGGACTCGAGAGAATCACGCACATTACGTCTATTAGTCGTCCTCGCAAGTCTCGAATTTGTGCTTATGCTTGATAGCCACCTCTGTCATACCCTTACCGCTCCCTGTCACACCAACTAAACAGAAAAAGGGTAACATCAGCTTCGAACAGGCTAAAACCAAAGATACAGAGAAAGAACACAGCAACACACACGCACCTTTCCCAAGTGGATTATCAGGCGTCTTGAATATGCTCGTGCCCGCCACACCTGCAATATGCACTCCTTTCTTCTCTGACTTCTTGGCAAACTTCTGCCAAGTCTGCTGCTTCAACAACTGCTCCTTCGCCTTGTGTGCCCTCACCTCCAACTTCTTCTCATTCTTCTTCTTCTTCTTCTCCTTTTCCTCCTCTTCCGCCTTTGTCAACTTCCTCTTCCCTGCCGCAGCCGCAGCCAAGCTTGCCGCCTGGTGATAGTTGGGTGGCAAAGGCTTGATCTCAGACCCCTTGACGAGTTCCGTGGTATTGTACCCTTTGAAAACAATGCTAAACACCGGGTTATCCGTCGATCCACCCACAGAGGTGATCCGTGCGGGGTACCACTGCCCGTTACCAGAGTATTTCGCAAGGCACTCATCGCCCGCAGAACATTTGTGGGTCGGTGTAGCGTTTTTCCGGCTATTGGATGATGAGCCCTCTTTAGACGATGATGCCGCCGCTTCGGACTGTGCGATCGCAGCTTGGGTTAGCTGGATGAGCTCTTTGAGCTCGTCTCGCAATGAGGTGAGTTCGGCGTTGCCGAGATCAGCCGAGAGCGCTACCTCGACTTGTGAGAGCTGAACTTGGTAAGCCTCCAGGTCGCTCTTGTCCATGAATTTATTTCTTGAAATAAAAGGCGCAAAGTTAGTGGCCAACGTTCAAAGACGGCTGTGCTGTGATTGGTCAGAGTCGTGCGAACTTCATACCGTGATTGGAATACAAGCCTTGGCGCTCTCGATAAGCGCCTGTTGGTTGTAAATCGACATCCGAATTTATGAAATACTACAGCTACGTCCATCCAGTATGTTCCGACAACTTCACCCGCTTGTCCTGCTTCGCCTTACTTCCCTGCGGTCTCCCCGCATTTCTGGCGGACCTCTTTGAATGATATTTTCGCTGCTGTTGCGTCCTCTTCTTCGCAACATCATTTGAAACAATCTCTTTTACCCTCGCCCTGCGGTCCTGGTCGTCCTCTGTTTGGTCTTCCTGCGGTGAATCGTGAGTAGGTAGCTTTGGCATCTCATCTGAAATGGTCAGATCTTTCAAATCCAGCTCATTGGGGTCGTCACCAATGGAGTGGGGTTTCCCAGACAGCAGAGGTTCTGACTTCGGCACTAGATCCACGCTCGCACTGGACATGTCTGTTCCCGCTTCTTCCGGACCGCTCGCCACCTCACCTTCGGAGTCTTCCTCACCCTCTTCAGATTCTGGCTCTTCGTCTTTCACTGTCTCCATGTACTGATGCCAAATTATCATTTATAAAAAGATATGGGAGAAATTTGTACCTCTGCAAGAGCGTTCATTTCTTTTCGTCCAAAACCACTCGCTTCAACCATCACATCAAGATCGAATACTTCCTTGCCAGATTCTTCAACAGTTTTCCTGAAACGCGGGTACAACGCGCTTTCGTAGCGAAATCTCCGCCTAAAGAACGTCCTTATGCAGTCCACGTCACGATTGAAGTACCTGGCAGCGACGCTCGATCATTTTAATTACATACACAAGAGAAACCAACGCACCAGTCAGCATTCTCATGAGATGTGCTGACCATCTGAGGGAAGTCGATAACTACTGGCTCCCCTGTTTCCCGCCTGATGAGGATGTTGAACTCGTTATAATCGCCGTGGATCAGGCCTGCATGTGCGAATCGAACGATAATATCCATCAGATCTGAGTATAATTTGCCCGGGTTTGGAATGTCCGAGACCTGACGTCTGTAAAAGGCATGAAAGGTGACTAAAAAGGAGGTGGAAGAGATCAATTACGTACAGCGGATAGGCGTCAATAAATTCCATCAAGATGCAATGCCGGACCTGATCTATTGGACGAGGTACAGGAAAGTCGTGCTGATACAAGATCTGGAGATAGATTTGATTGAGTACGGTGGAAGGTGACGCCGGTGGAGCGACGTGCCTTCATAAATGCCCATTCTTTTTGTGCAGCTAACCGGGACATGTACATCCAAGACGCAGACTTCCGCTTCCCAAGATAATCTCGCTTTTCTTTGATTGCTCGAAAGGAAACACGGCCCAGTCTGAATTGGGTTTGAATATTTCTTGAAGACGCGAGTGTTATATTCACCTGTGTAGCTTCATAACCATTTCATTCCCTTCTGCATCCGCAACAATGTAGATGTCTTTGTCCCAATGTTAATGTCGTAGAAGGAGCATATGAAACCAACAGTACCTGATTCCTTTCCTACGCCAATTTGATTGCCTACTGAATGCATAACGTCTCGCTTCGACAACGCCCGCATAGCAAGGTAATCATACCCCCCATACGTCAAACGATATCCATCATCTGAAAATAATTCAACTCTATCCGAATGGCGCACGAAAACATCTCACATTTTGCGTTTTGTACTTTTGAGATCAGATTACGTTTTGCAAGAGATCCGACAAGCTTGTTGACTCCTCCATTTCTCAAGCCTGATATTTGGACTATCAATGGCAAAGGAACGATTTCATGGTTTTTTGAACCCATTTCTACCTGCTCAGGGTTGTCAACAGCATTCATGCGAGCACCGCAAAGAAACGAACGGCTGTTAGAACGCGAAATTCGTCCGATGTGACATATCTGAGATCAGTCGCATCCAATTTCATGGTTAGAGTGAACGTAGGTGGTGGCTTCCTTTTAAGCAGCAGCGTTGGACTGATTTAGAAGCGGCTCATTTTCGCCGTGTCTTCATCACGTTTTTCTTGGACAATGATTATGACTCTCGAGACGATGATTCTATACAAATAGTACCCCTGATATTCCGAGTTTCGATGTGGTAATAATTGTACTTTACACGGTGTCACGTTGTGACGACCAGGACATTTCGCAGCCATGAATACTTCGCGGACAACGAAACTGGCCAACAAAGTAAAGGTGTTGTGTATTCGATAACGTATACACAATCTGATGCTCCACGACAGGCGACGTCAGCTAGCCTTTCGAGCGTGGTGAGCAAGACATACGAGCTTCCATCCTCGTTAGTCGCAACACTTTGAGTTTGGAACACTTTGTAATACTTGACCAGAGTCTGCTATATCAAAGTCTTTCATTCAAACGAGGTTGAGAAGCTCGAAAGAGATCGAATATGGGCCATCTATGAGGCGAATATGTATCAACTGTGAGTCAATGTATCCCTACATTTGACTGTTTATTACATATCCTTCATATTCAGCTCCAAGAACTCCTCTTTTGGTTGGGAACCAGAGATCAAACGAAAGGAACTGTTTCACTTGTTGTCACGCTTCATTCTCGTCTACAACGAGGAAAACACCTTGTTGGCATTCCTCACGTTTCGTTTTGAACACGAATATGAAGAAGACTTATTATATTGGTATCCAATGCCTCTTTTAATGCGTGTCTACTTATCTGACTTGGTAGAAGCTATGAGATTCAGGTTGCTTCATCGGCCCAAGGTATGGGACTTGGAAAAAGACTGCTTCTTGACCAAGAGAAATTATGTAAAGCGTTTGGCATGGAGAAGATCATGCTGACTGTGCTGAAATGTCAGTACTCAGTCTACATTGAAAGATTCTCTTTATTTTCTGAATTCGGCTCATTCTGCAGCAAATCCGAGATCCAAGTCTCTATATAAATCCCTTGGGTGCGTATAATAATTGCAACTTAACTTACCCTTTATCTATGTTCTTTTGCAAGGTTTATTCTCGATCCTTCATCCCCGGGATATGTTGAACCAGGGGACGACGCGGAAGAAGACAAAGACTCGGAGGACGTTGACTATGAAATTCTATCAAAGACAATGTGAGCGCGATGTAATGTGCAATTAGATAGAATGCAGCAGTCATAAGAACACAGTGTATACTTCTGGATAATTTAAGCGTCAAATTTTGTTTGTCCATGCTTGGTTTGACAGGTTATATTTCGAAAACACACTCAACAGCCATCTACTTATCATGTTGTCCTCTGCATCTGTGGTGCGAGGACTCCGTGCAACATCCCATCTGCGAACTACAAATGGGAATCGATTTGCCTCCCATGGACCTCAGTCTTACAACGAGCCTTCCGGATTGCTTTTTGGTGAGAAGGTGGGGACTTTTTGTTATTTCTCGCCTTGTCCCATTGATCTGGGATCTTGCTCGTAGCCTCCCCCGCCGGGTCAAAAGCGAGTGAAGGAAGACTGGGAGAATGTGTGGTACATTGGAATGTTCGGGACGATGTTATTTGCTTCAGTGATGCTGTATTATAAACCTGATACCAGGTGCGTTGGATCAGCAGTCATCTTTTTTATATATCATTACTGAGTTGTATTGCAGTATTCAATCATGGGCTCTCCGCGAAGCGAAGGAACGTATGGAGGCGCGCGGCGAAAAGTACCAATACGAACCACGGTCGTCCTCGTCGTCGTCATAACGTCATATCAACTATGCAAAGCAAATCCATAGAATTGCGTCTTTAATATCAATAAGATTCCGCTCGACTCTATAAGGCAGAACAGAAGAAACGTCTATGAAGGATAGATATACCAGTGTTTTACTACCAGAGGCATTAGGGCTCGATGGTGGCTTTGTACTCTTCGAAAGTCATCAAATTGTCCACCTAATCCGTCTCGTCAGACCCATTCCGACTATTGATAATCTGGGCCTTACCTCGGAGGGGTCGGACAGCTTAATTTTGCAAAGCCAACCTGTTTTATACCGAGTCAACCAACGCTTCAAGGCCAAATCTTATTCCGTACCGTCCTTCTCAGCAGACTTGTTGAGCAAGCCTGGTTGATCTGCTAACACTGTGTTGATTTCTTCCACGATTCCGGAAACAGGTGCATACTGGAAAAAACGCAAAAGTTGATCAACTTGATGATGAGTTGACTGGTGAACCTCACGATTTCGGACGCAGCTTTTACACTCTCAACGGCTCCAATGGGATCTAATATTCGCAGCCACATTGAGCATGAATGTATAGGCATGAGAGCTATAAAAAAAAAGCCGACCTCCTTTCTTGACCTGAGTTCCAACAGTCGGCAACTCCACGAAAACGACATCTCCGAGTACATCCTGAGCGTGGTCCGTAATACCAATAATACCAACTCCAGTCTCGTCGTCAAAGTTTACAATTTCGTGTTCTGACGTATATTTTTTGCCTGTAAAAATGGGGACATGTGAGAACTCAATTAGAATCGCACGACTTCCGCCACACACTATGTGTCAATCTTAAATGAAAAGGGGAAGGACGGGAAGGGATACGCGTTGCCTGGTACCTGAGTGTAGCAGTGGCAAGCCGTGAACGGAAGATGGCTTGGAGACTTGAATGCATGATCGTGAACGAAGGAGACCGTGTTGTGGATGTCGGGGGCGAAACTGAGTGTTGAGATAATATTTTCTTCTGAATTCCTATTACAGGGAATCCGTTCGGTCCGAAATCCGCCTGCAACGCATTTGAATTTTGCGCATAAGAGTTTATTGTGTGATGGAATAAATACATGCAGCTGTAATTACTGAGAGTTGAAATATCTTAATTTATAAATCTAGGTATCTGTTTCAAAGCGCATCAACATCACACCAATTATAAAGCGGTGAGTGGAGAGTAGGAGGTCTACAGATTTTTTTTTTACTCAAGTTCATTCAAGGATCTCCGTCACAATACCAGTTCCGACTTAAAAGCCAACCATCAGGAAAAACTTCGTTAGAAGACGAACGATACTCACTGGTTTTGTTTCCCTCACGAAGCGTGAAGCGAGTTCCAACCTCCAGTGCAACGTCAAAGACAAGGCTGCAAACCATCTCAACATTATCACCAGGCATGACCTACACTTCGTTAGAAGACAACAAAACACTATAGCGAATTGCGCACCATCTTCTCATTAGCATCTGGAGTACCCTCAGGCCAAGTAAGAGCTGTGGTGATGTCAGCAGTACGAATGAAGCACTGAGGTCTATAGTGTTGCATGAATGGAGTATAACGACCACCTTCGTCCTTGGTGAGGATCTAAGGCATTCACGAGATGAGTAAAAGTAGAAAACTAAAATCTTGACGCACGTAGAGTTGAGCCAAAAATTTCGTCGCAGATTTGATGGAGCCAGGTGCAGCAAGAACTTGACCGCGTCTGATTTCCTCGCGCTTGATTCCACGAAGTAAAGCACCCATGTTATCGCCAGCTTCGGCCTTGAACAAAAGAGGTTAATCGCGGGGGAGAAATGGCTTGAAAATGAACACAAACACGTTCGAGTTCCTTGTGGAACATCTCTAAATTCGAGGTTAGGCGCAGTGGGCGTCATGGGTAAACGGAAAACTTACCAATGCCGGTCAAAATAGTCTTCCTGACGGATCCAAAACCAATAATTTCAATATCAGTACCTTTAGTCGCAGTACCGCGTTCGACCTGTAGTACATTGTCAGGGATGAAACGGAAGAATTTGAGTGTTGACTTACGCGACCAGTAGCTACAGTTCCACGGCCAGAAATCGAGAAAACATCTGCAAATAGAGTTTAAATAAAACCTTCAGAAAAGAGGTAAGATAATACCCTCGACGGGCAACAAAAAAGGCTTCTCCAAATCGCGAGGGGGAAGTTCAAGCCATTCATCGCAGGCCTTGGTCAATTCAGTGATCTTCTCGGAACCAATTTTGTCGTCGCGACTTTCTAAAGCAGCCAATGCCGAACCCATGATGATCGGCGTGTTTTCACCATCAAAGTCGTATTTAGACAAGAGTTCGCGCATTTCCATTTCCACGAGTTCCAGCATTTCCGGATCAGAGATGGTGTCTATTTTGTTAATGAAGACGACGAGGCGCTTGATACCGACTTGACGAGCGAGGAGCAGATGTTCACGAGTCTGAGGCATTTGGCCGTCAGTGGCAGAAACAACAATGATGGCACCATCCATTTGGGCAGCTCCAGTAATCATGTTCTTAATATCTGCTCAAAGGTCAATCCATATAGAGAAAGGGGGGATCAATTTCCTCACAGTCAGCATGCCCTGGACAATCGACGTGTCCGTAGTGCCGATTGGGAGTTTCATATTCGACGTGAGCAGAGTTGATCGTAATGCCCCTAGCCTTCTCTTCAGGCGCCTTGTCGATTTGGCTGTAGTCGGTGAACTTGGCACCACCTGTAGTAGATAGAACCTTTGTAATGGCAGCAGTCAGAGTAGTTTTGCCATGGTCGACATGACCTGAGTATACTATAAGTTTTGATCCAAGGAGTGATGCATGCCCATACCAATGGTACCAATGTTCATGTGAGGTTTCGATCGGGAGTACACCTCGGCATACCCTCTTTTAGCAACTGTGCAAGGAGATGAGAAACACTCAATAGGAAGACGCGTCAGAACCAACCTGCAAATGCAGTCCATGGGGTCTGAGTGCGTTGGCGCACATATGAGGAAAGGAGTGAGGCTATGGGTGCATAAGTTAGAGCTCCAAATACGAGAAGACTTTTTGACCGACAACGTGTAAAAGATAGAGCACGAGAAACAGCCCTGCACGACGCGAGCTGCAACATGGTGATGTCGACTTCCGCTGTGAAAGACAGACAAAATTTGTATACCTACGGCAATTTCCGGCTCGGTGAATTGATGATTTGGCGCGGACCGTCACGATCAAGTCGTTTTCATCCAGGTCTTGGCTGATGTCGTCCCCAGACCGTCAAGAACTCATGAGCAATGCAGTCGCATTCCTTGTTGATCCAAAGGTCGGTTTGGTTTTAATTCAAATATATTTTCTTAATTTCTTAATTTTTGAAGACCCAAGCATCGCCTGTATCGCAACGCATCCAGTTTCTGGAGGCCAAGGGATTAACACCTACTGAGATAGACACGGCAATGAAACAAGCGGCTTATTCCAGCTCACCTGCCGTTGCATATTCTGGATTATACCATAATCCGTATGCATTTTCCCCTCGTCAAAATTGGGATTGGAGAGACTACTTTGTGAGTGGACCAGACTTTCTCAAGTCTGGCACATCAAACTGACAAGATTAGATCACTGCAGTAGTCTCTGGCTCGGTTGCCTATGGTGCTGTGGCTCTTTTTAGAGTGGGTGCATTTTGTATTGATGCGTGATCCACTCAAGCAGTTTTTTGTCAGAAATATCTCCTCCCTCATCTCCAACCGCCAAGTTCGACTGCTTACGAGGAAGACAGGGATGCCCTGAATGCACAATTCGATGCTGCAGAGGCTCTATTGAAAGAAATACAATCCGAGACTGCTGCTGTGCGCATTGCTGTAGAAGAACAAAAGGAAAGAATAGACCAAACGACAGAAGAGGTAAAGACGGTCGTCGCTGAAATGCGGGAAGGCGAATTGAAGACTCGTGACGAAATGCGTGAGATCCGTGAGGAAGTGAACAACATCCGCGAAATGCTACCTAAGGTTTGTTCTTTGATACCTATAATACATCCTTACCTCAATCTTCATGCAGATGATTGATAAGAACAAGGAATCGCAAAACCAATCTTTAGCCGAACTTCAACAAGAATTGAAATCATTAAAGGCTTTGCTTCTTAGTCGTGGACCCACTGTTCCCAGTGCTCCATCTTCGCCAATGCCTCTTCTTGGGAGGCCTACAATTCCGGCATGGCAGCTGGTCAACTCACCCAATGTCGACTCGCCTTCGACTGTTTCCAATTCCGCCATCAGCTCTTTACCCTCAAGTATACACCTGGCGAACGGAAATGGCAAGGAACTAGATACAATATCCTCATAGCACTGTATAATTTTGTCTATTGTATACTGTGTAGATCTGTAGAATGTTGTATTACTCGGAGTTTTCATTGCGCTCGTCAGCAAAAGCTCATCAACCAAAATAGTTAGTGTAACAGGTTGCAAGGGTCTTGACAAGAGGGTCAAAAATCAGGTGCAAACTTCAATAAATTTACACATATAGGCATAGGTGTTTAATTCAGTTTTTCAATCTCGGTGTTACAGGCCAAAATGAACATATGGTACCCATATAAGGAATCCCATCTCTGTGTCGCCGACTTTGTTTCGAAGCCATTGCGTGGCATTGTGGAGGGCATAAGCGGCACGGGCCCCATTGAGCCGCAAACTTGTCTTACCCAATAACACGTCATTCTGAAGGATGTCCCGATAGAATTCTCGTGCGACGTCTGGTCCATAAGAGTCGTTAATGGACCACATGGTGGCGACAACAGTACGATATCCTGCGGCAAGCATCCCAGCGGCCAGATGGACAGCTTCTTCAGACAACGCCTCATCTCCTGTACTTGTTTGACATGCAGACAAGAATGCCAAATCAGCGTGTGGAATCTGGTGCTCCATGATTTCAGATAGTTTTAACTTCCCATCGTTGAGGTAGAATCCACTTTCTAAAGGGGCTGGCGCTTGCTCGCCATGACAAGCAAGATGGATTGAGTTGTACGAAGACAAGTCTTCCCTCACTCTTATAATCGTTGCGTCTGCCCCTGCTAAACGCGACGTTTTGATGCCAACCTCGTCCATGAAATTCATCAACAAATTTGTTTCTTTATCGACTCCTGGAATTTGCCTAAGATTAGGCGCAGCCGCCTGACTAACGAGTAGAAGGGGAGTAGACATAGGCTCCGCTTTCTGTTTTAGCTTTTCAGTGAGTGTGGCCACAGTCGGGATGTATGATGATATTGCAAAATCAAGAATGGTCTCGGCGCATTCACTACTATGATAGATCCCCGCAGCATGAATTGGAAGGAATGCGAGAGGGCCTATCGGGCACCACCAGATGCGCCGCAGAGTCGATGTTGGCTTCTGCATACTAAAATGAGTATTATTCACAAAATACTTAAATAATTCGCCCCTACGTTATAGCCAAGTACGTGGAAGATTGGTTTTACTATTCCATCCCAAAGTGCCTTGAGTAAGTCATGAAAGATCGGTGGTAACTCCTGCCTAGATTTTCGGCTTATAGCGCGATCCGTTTGTTGCACAAGTAAACGTTGAGACAAGAGGTATAAATGTAATTGTTGCTGGAGCTCTTCTGCTTTTTCAATGCTAAAACTTTCGAGTGGGATGTGAAGTGGTTGATCATGGCCAGCAATGAGAGCAACTGCATCGCACCGATCGCTATGCAAGTTGATCACAATCACAGTACCATCTGAAGGTATTTCTGCGAGTATGTCCGTCGCTTTACGGGGTCGAAGGAAATCACGAAACTCTTGGATGTTGCGTATTTCTTCAAGAACTTGCATCCGGTCATTCGCAAGTTTGATATGTTCATTTGCTTCGTTCTCTAATGTTATTTTGTGCGTCATATGGTCCTCCTCTTCACCAATGGAAAAGATGGCCGATGTTTGACGAGATCCTGCAGTCTCTAACGCACGGGAAATTTTCTGGAGTTTATTGGCAAGGTCAGGGGATTGAGCCCGCAGACGATCTAGGGGAGTTCGAAGTTGATTGAGCTGATTCCAGACAAGGCAGCGTCCTTGTTCGAGCCACTCCAACGCAAGACCTGCCCTGCCATGCGCGAAAGCCATGGCTGCAGCTGTACTAGCCAAAGAGGACATGTCGGCGAGAGTTCTGTAACGCATCTCGACTGTTTTCTCCATTCCCGCAACATGAGAAATGAGGTCGATCACGACTGCAGCTGCGTCCAAAGCTTGCGGTAGACCGTAGAGGCAGCAACAGTCCGCCCATTTCTCTGCGGCAAAAAGTCGCTCCGATGGAGGCCCGGATTCTTGTGTAGCCGCTTGACGGTAATGGATAGTCGCCGCTACGATGTCTGCAAGATCACCAGTCGAATCAAAACGACACTTGAATGAATTTCCAAGTCTATGGAAACAGAGAGGTAAATCGGCATGTCCAGTAGGGATAAGCTGGATGGTTCGTTGAAGCGAGGAAATCGACTCGGATATATCTGCGAGTTCTCTAGTGCGTTCAAAACGACACTGGAACGAAACTCCCAGGGTAGTCAGGAGAGCAGGTAAATTGGTATAGCCTTCAGGCGTTAGGCGGATGGCACGTTGTAGCAACGAGATTGCCTCTGATACATCCACAAGATTACCAGCTTGATTGAAACGATTGAGCAACGAGTTTCCAAGGTTATTGAGACAGGCAGGAAAATTTGCATTACTCTCAGGTAAGAGCTGTACGACTCGTCGAAATGAAGAAATTGCTTCATTTATGTCTGATAGATCTTCAGTTTTTTCAAAGTAAAGCACCAATGAATTCCCAAGGCTCGTTAGCCTGGCAGGTAAATTCGGGTGGTCCTTGGGAGTGTGTTCGATGGCTCGTCGGAGCGATAGGATTGCTTCTGAAATGTCTGATTGGTCTCCGTCGTGTTCAAAGCGATATCGCAATGAATTTGCAAGGCTATTCAGCCAGGTGGGTAGCCAAATAGAGTCCTCGGGACTGAGTCGAATGCTTTTTCGATGCAACAAAATTGCCTCTGATATGTCAACCAAACTTCTACTCTGATCGAAGCGACTGGAGAAGGCGTCTCCCAAAGTATTCAGGAGAATCGGTAGGTCCTTGTTGCCCTCAGGAGTGAGTCTAAGAGCTCGCTGAAGACATGAAATTGCTTCTGACACATCTTTGGATTTTCCCGTATGCTCAAAGCGATTCCGCAATGACATTCCGAGGTTGTTCAACCAGCGAGGCAGCATGATATGGCCCTCAGGAGTGAGCTCGACAGAGCGTTGGAGTGAAGAGATTGACTCGGATATATCCGCAAGATCTCCAGTAAATGAGAAACGACTTTGAAGCGAAATACCGAGGTTATTCCACCAAGAAGGCAAGTCGGAATCATCCTCAGGAGTCAGCTGAACAATTCGTCGGAATGACAAAATTGCTTCCGATATATCCGCAAGAGTATCGCTGTATTCAAAGCGACTTTTCAATGAGAGCCCAAGGTTATTAAGTAAAGCGGATAAGTTGACATGGCCGTCAGGAATGATTTGGATGGCATGTCGAAGTGACGAAATTGCTTCGGTTAGATCTGCAAGATCATCCTTGCAATCAAAACGGCTCCGTAACGAATTTCCGAGATTATTCAGCCGCAGATATAAACTGGGGTGTCCCTCAGGAGTTTTCTGTACAGCGGACCGTTGTGCTACAATTGCGTCTGTTAGGTCTTCCAGATCACCGGTGCACTCGAACCGACTGCAGAGTGAGAATCCGAGATTGTTCAACCACACAGGCAGATCGGCATGTCCCTCAGGGAGTTTATTGGCAACTGTTTTAGCAACAAAGATGGCTTTGTCGACATCCGGAACCTTCTGCGTCAACTCGAATCGGTTGATGTAAGCTGACCATGTATTATCCAGATACTCTACGTATCTGGGGTCCACCTCAGATACCAACTGACCCGCTGCGTCATACGCTCTGATGGAGTTGTCAAGATCTTCTTCATAACTTGTGGTGCGAAAGCGTTTCAGAAATAAGTCTCCGCAGCGTATTAGCGTGTCAAGCTTCATTAGCATGTCGTTTGGTATTGCTAAAGCAGCCGCAAAGAAACTTTCTGGATCGGTGTCCCCATTTGCGCAATCTTTTTATTCGAGTCAGTCACAAGGTTTTTGTCAAGAAACAAGTAGTGTGACCTCGAAGTAACTTATCGACGTCCAAATGAGGGTTATGAGATGTTATAACTTCTAGAGCGTTACTAAATCAGATTTCAAGACAACTGTTGCTACAGCTATCCTCACCGCGTGGCAGTGGGTCTATCGCTTTCTTCGAATCTTCGTATGGTCGACATACAGAAAGTACCAATGACATTTTGAAGTCTGCAAAGCCTTGAGAAAGCGAGCTGGCATCTTGTGTAACAATATCAGCATTTAATGGCAGACTGCCTAAGGATTTACATTGCTCTGATCCGTTATGGGTTTTAACCCTATCGAAGTCCGTCTTGGACAATGACACAAATTCAACATCACTAATTTCATCTAGTTGTGCCATAATGGTGAGATTAGCTATGTCGAACGGCCTGGACAGGAGAACAGCTTGAAAATGGTTGGGGCAAACTTAATTGGTATTACTTACAACACAATGGGACCATTATGCTTCCAGAACGTTGCAGAGGACCTCTTCAGGAGAAAAGAGTCTTCCTTGTCCGTGTAAAATAGAGTTACTCGCAACGCATTTGGCGCAACCTGGTCGGTTTCTCTGGCGGAGCTCTCAATTGTTAGGTCTGAATTTGAATGTCGGGAGCAAGGACCAAATTTTATTAAAAGAGGTCTTACCTGTAATGTAGAATTTGTCTCCTAAAGTGATACGACCAAGACACAAATCGTTTTCATCCTCAGTCGAGTGAACATCACAAATTGATGAAGGGGTCACGGTCATAAAATGCTCGTCCTATGTGCCGCAAGCGGTTATTTACGTCCCAGTTAATATACGACAAATAGTACCTTTTCCATATTCTTGTGGGTAGAAGTGTTAGGAGATGAAGTCCAGTGCTGAGTCGGGCTCCGCTGCGCACTGTATTGGCATATGTGAGAAATTTGACCAAAATGTTGTAGGAGGCCTCAGCAGTGGGTAGAAGTGTTGGGAGATGAAGTCCAGTGCTGAGTCGGGCTCCGACGCGCCACTGTATTGGCATATTAATGCTTGCGGCACATATGAGCATGCTTTACCCTCGGACTCCGTCGATGTTCAGTACTAGGAGACGGCTACCCGGTCCGGGACCTACTATTCGCACAACATACTTTCTCCATGCTGACCACATCCCTGAAGGTTCAGTATGTTCAATCAGTTTCGTAGTGCATTAGAATCCGTAGCGCAACAGCCAATTCGTATTCTGGACTCTGCCTCATCCGAAAACAATTCAGAGAATGAACCCCTTTCATCCCTCGATTTACATGGAGCGCGGTCCAGTACGAATCCTTCTGTATCTTCAAGCCAATTGGCAGAGTCTGCAATATCATCTTTGCGCAAGTCCTTGGCTTCCCAGAAGGGTAGTTCATCAGATTCTCCGAAAACACCCACTTCTTCGCCCCCCACTTCCTCAAGTTCAAATGCTCGTAAGTCTACATTAGAGGAACGATTACGACGCGCTACGCAGGCTGCTGCGTCAAACGACTTAACTACCGCGAAACCAGCCTTCTCATCGTCTACGACTAGGGGCCGAACAGATTCCTCTACGAAAACAACTGCGTCTCGAGTAGCTTCCCCATCTCCCGTAACGAGGGGCAGAACTACAGATATATCCAAATCAAGAGTTGAAAATCCTACCAGTAGAACTGCATCACCAGCGACCATTATCAAATCTAGAACTTCTGAATTATCCGGTTCAGGCAGTAGGGCCGCTTCTCCGGCGCCCATAACGAGGACCATCAGTCGGCCACCGAGCAGAACATCGTCTCCAGCTCCTGGGGTAAGACCTGCTAGTAGGACTTCTAGTCGAGCTGCATCTCCAGTTCCAATTGCAAAAGTACCCAGTCGACCTCCCAGCAGAGCTGCTTCTCCTGCTCCTGTGGCGCGAACTCGGGCGTCAGAATTGGCAACCAGGCACGCAAGGGCCGCTTCACCGTCTTCTTCAACTAAAAATCAAAGCCCTTTACGCAGAAGCTCGGTTGCTCTTAGCAAGACGCCTCTTTCAAGTGCTTCCGTAAAAAAAGAGAGTACCGCCAATTCAGCGGAAGATTCATCGTCAAACAGAGCTGACGCGGGTCTGCCTACTGCTTTTGATGATGACTCGACTGCAGAAGTTCCGGAAGTCCCTTCTGCCCTACCAGTCGATGTTAATGGGGAGGATGATAGAAAACCTGAAAATTTGAACGAACGGGAGAAAGATATCTCTCCTCGGGTTGAAGAAACTGACGACGAGGCTCAGCAATTTGATCCCGTTCTTGATTCGCTGGAGGGGACTGTTGAAGTGATGTTACCTCCTTCGGTAGAATCTTCTGCACCGCAAGAACTTGCGATTGATACAGCACCCTTTTCCGAAAACACACTCACACCGCCTAATGACACATCAGAAACAGTGGACGCAGCCTCAGAAATTCCAAGTCAAGTACATCAAACGAAGATCCCTCTCGCTCCGATTGAACCACAAGTAATAGATTCGACTCAGCACACTCATTCGAATAATCCCGAGTCATCTGCCTCTTCTTCACAGACTCCTTCAGAATCCCTTTACCTAGATCCAGCAGCCATTTCTTCCTATTCTGACATTGCACCTGTACCTCCCATCGTGTCAGAAAAACCGCCCGAAAGTCCACAGGATTCGCGACAACCCGACAACCCTTCAATACCAGATCGTTCTGCTGAAGTCGAAAGCTTGCAAGCGAGACTGAAAGAAGTGGAACAGCGTTTCTCTGGTAGGTCTTTTGAGGAGACCTTTCTTTCCCTTTGGATACTTATAATTCCAACAGACGTCTCGACATCTTTTAAGCGATTGCAGGCTGAAAAGCTCGCCGCTGATGCCATTTTGAAGGAGAATACTCCCGTTGAAGGTTTCTCCAATGCAAATAGTCTTCGTGACTACTTCGTGAATCTTAGGGTCAAGGACGAGGTCAGTTCTTGCCTTCTAATTTGCTCAACTTATGTTTATCACGACATCTAGGTTTTCCAAGAAGAAATCAAACGCTTGACAAGAAAACTTGAGTGTACGTTTGTTTACGTTCCCCCCTACTTCCCTGATTGTTGCTGTTCCAACAGTACAGGAAGATCGCTTGGAGGAACTCCAAGAAACGCACAAAATTGAAAACCAATCACTTTCGGCAGAAATCAGAAAGCTAAAAATTCAACTTTCAGAGACGGACGCACTGTTCGAGGCTGCTCAAAGGGCGACTTCCAATGTGGAGCAGGCAGCTGAAAGGCAAAAAGAAGACGTATCTCGTCTGGAAAAAGGGCTTGAACAGGCTAAAAATCTGGCTAAAGAAGAAGAAGAAAAGCGAGTGAAGGCGATTACATTACTTAAGACAGTGCGACAAAAGCTGGTAAAGGCGGAAAAGGATAAGGAGGATACACTGAAAGAAATGGCGGCTATTAAGGAGCGAGAGAAAGGTGATAAAGATAAAGAGCAGGCGGAGAGGCTCAACTTCCTACGAGAGCTGGAGGCCACACAGACTACCCATGCCCAAGAGGTTTCGGGCTTGAAATCTCAATTCGAAAAAGACATTGCAGCCTTACGAGAACGCTATGAGCATGAGATTAGTGCACTGAGAGGACAACGAGACCTAGATCTTGCCGCTGCGAAGGTTGGGTTATATGGCACACCGTTCCTTTACTTGCTGACTTCTATTTGCTTAGAATTCGTACGGAAAGGAACTTGCTGCCAAAAATTCTCAGATCTCTACATTGGAAAAGTCATTGAATGGTGTGACTCGAGAGAAGAATACCTTCTTTGACCAACTTCAACTACGACAAGCAGAAGTCGAATCGATGCAGGCCCATCTTAGTACAATGCAACACCAGAACACTGAGCTTGAATTCCAGCTACGTGAGGCCAATGATCGTCTTGGACTGCTTAAAGAAGAATACACCGAGCTTCAAAGAGAAGCAGAATCTCGCTCCCGTGAGCCAGCCACGTCTGCAGACGAAATTTCACAAATGGTGTCAGCTGTTGAAGTCAAATACGAAGCTAAAATAGCTGAAATGAAACGGAACATATCTGTCCTGGAGAAAGAGCGTCACGAGAGCGAGGCAGATTGGAGCCGGAAGTTGAAGGAAAAGGTAAGGGAGCTTGAAGACCTGAAAAGGTTGTTGGGATCTGCGACTAGGATGCGAGAAAGCGAAGAGAATATGGTGGCGAACCTTAAGATCGAGCTTGAGAGAGCCCAAGAGGTAAACAAAGTTTTGCAGCGGGATGTGTTGGAGTTACCTATCCTGAGAGAACAGACACAAGAAATCCAGGTACGTATACAATCGACCGCAAGGAAATCCTCCTTATTCCCCTATACAGCGGTCGTACAAGGAGCAAGAGCATGAATTTCACATGAAAATTCATGTACTTCAAAAACAAGTTGAGGAGCATAGGGTGCGGGAAGCACAGCTCAAGCAAGGGAACAGGACGCTCCGTGAAGAACTTCGCAAAGTCCAATCCTCGGCTGCACTCCTAGAACGCCAACGTAATCCAGGTGTTGGGTACTGGTCCACACGTACGCCAGCAGGCTCGGTAGACGCTTCCAATGGCTCGGCAACGGACTCGCATACTTCTATCTCGTCCCCCTCACCTGCGGATACACCGGCGAGATCGCCTTCGCCTGCACCAAGTACAGCGACGTCAACGAAGGTGGAAGAGGAACTCAATCTGGAATATATAAGGAATGTCATTCTGCAGTTTCTGGAGCATAAGGAGATGCGGGTTGGTACTTTTAAGCTATCGTGATTCCTAGAAATGTTTCTGATTCGCACTTTGTTGGATAGCCGCATCTTGTCAAGGTTCTCTCTATAATTCTTCACTTCACTCCTCAAGAAACACGGAGACTAATAGCCAAGGTGTGAGGGATATACTAGCCATCTCCGTTAGAATTTTACCTGTAGACCTTCGCCATCTTCGTTTCCATGGACTCCTCTTGCGTCTGACCATGATTCCCATCCATTCGTTTACCTTACATACATTCTTATCATGGATAATACAATGTCAATAAATCAGAAAGTCACAGCTAAATCACAAGTATGGAGAATTACAAGGCATTCTGCTTTCGCATTATCAAAAATTTGACACTTAAAACCTTTACAGTCCTGGTTCCTGATAAGGAGGCAGATCCTCATCGTCATGAGGTGATCCGTCGGTGGGGTGAGCATCACCAAGTAAAAGCCGCTGCCGTTCATCGCGCTCAAGCCTCTTCTTCTCCTCTTCTGCAGTCTCGTGTCGCTGAGCAGTGGTACTAGAAGACGATGTCTGTGCTGCTGCCGTTACAGGCTGAGGTGTAGACGTTGTGTTCGTTGCCGAAGTTGATTGCACAGGCGGAGAATACAATGCCGCCAAACGCTTCTTCTCTTCCTCAGCCGTCTCATGTTTCGGCGGACCAGTGGCCGCAACAGGAGCAGCAGGTGTGGCCGCATGTATCGCATGCAACGACCCACTGACAGGACCGGGACCCTGGGGTCCAGCTGAGACAGGCAAGCCTGTTTCTGCAATCGTGGGAGTAACTGCAGGAGGAAGAATGTTCGCTGGCTTTGGGAGATCCACATTAGCAACTGCGGCCACAGGAGCGGCCGCTGGGGCTGGAGAGATGGGTGCAGGAGATTGGTTCAAGACTTGCGGATCGATTACTGATTGAGCCTGAGGCTTAGCTGCCTCTCCTGTTGTGGTGTGAGGGCTCGAGGCGATGCTTGAGAGCTCGCTCGCGTGGCTCTCCCCGAAGCTTTGGGTGTCAGATCTACTAAGATCAGCGACTGCGGAGTGTGGTGGAAGATTAATGTGACCCGTTTTGTAGTTATCCAGCGCGCGTTGGAGGGATGCCCTTACGGCACCTGTAGTTTGATGACCAGTATAAGGACTAGTGGTAGTAGGAGGAATGGCAGGCAAAGCTGCGATAATGGGGGTGGCAGCTTGGGATAAGAGGACAAGTTTCTCGCCGTACTACACAGAAAATTAAGGAAGAAACATCGAAAGACGATGAAGATCCTCACTTCTCTAATTGCGTCCCATTTGATTTGCCCATTTTCTCTGATTGCCTTCCTCTTCAAGATCTCTACGTCCTTTTCCAGCTGTTGGTCCTCTGCCTCTGCTCTCTTCAGCTGTTCACGCAAGTCTGCAATCTTCTTCTCATTCCCTTTCTGTTGATCGTGCTCATAGCGGGAAATCTGCATTTGAATTCCAGACCGGATGTTCCTCTTTGGTTGCAGGTTTGCTTCGGCATCGCGCAATGCCTTGAAAGGTGCGCGCGTGCTATCTAACTTAACTGAAAGGGACCCAGCAAGGGACCCTTGGACAAAGTTTAAATATGCAAGTCGGTCGGTAACTGTAATCGATCAGATAAACGGATGCACAAGGATCTATCCAGAACATATTACCATCTTTAATATCTTCCGCCTCTGATTGACCCCAGGTGTATAGCTCTTTGCTTTGAGCCTTTGAATCGCGCGAAACATTATCGAAATTGATAGCCAAACCCTTTTCCAGGGTGATTAACTTTTGCACTGGACTTGTAGTTCTGGATAGAAAATAAAGAACACTTGATAAAGAAAAAACAGGTCGATAACATACGAAAATTGTTGCTGCATACTGCGAAACTGATAAGATAAATTTCCCAGTGCATGCGATTTGGAACTACTAGTGGTCTCGGCTGTGGAGGGCTGAGCTGCTGGGTCCGCACTCGATGGACGACCAGCATTGCCGACATTTGGAAGGTGGCCAGCAAGCGGGGTGGCGTTAATGGCAGACTGAGCCTTGTCGGCGAAACTAGAGAGAAAACTTGGAACAGGCATTATGGGCGTCGGAATTGAGAATAGAACTTTGGCGCAAAGCAGTTATATAGGAGGACAATGGCGTCATGGAAGATATTGAACAACATGCGCAAATAAAACACAGCTTAGCTATAACTATACAATAATTTTCTTCGCCTGTTTCCCCTTCTTCTCGCTATCCTTGTGTGATAGGAACTCGACCTCAGTTGCAAGTGGCGCAGCCAGACGAGCATTTTCCATGAATCCAAGTACTTCAATTTTGAATTGTCTGCCAACTCCCTCAATTCGTTGGCGTAATGCTGAATCTTCTTCATTATTGGGCGAAAGCCTCGTCCATATCGAAAGTCGGTAGAACTGCGGACGCGTCGATACAATGACCCCTGTGATAAGCGATGCTGCAGGACTGCCATCACCAAGTGTCGGCGACGGGTCAAATGTTTCCCCGATCGCAGCCAGCATCTGATAAGAATTAGAGAGGCTATGCAGGTCTTCCGAGTTGCCCGTACCGTATAAAGCCACATTTTGTCGATACTGTTACGATTTTTGTCCTTGGGCAATTGTATACTCCATTTACCACCATTCTTGTTGGCCTCATCTTCCCAAGCAGGGATGATTCCTTCCTGCGTGTCCATCCGAAATCAGAAAAATCTATGCACTTAAATCAATGGTTGATCACCTTGAACAAATAATAATTTGCCTTCGGTGGCAATTGTGAAGGTGGAATAATATTATTGTACAATCTTGATGTCCGAGTCAATATGTGAAACATGTGGAAGATAGAGCGCCTACCCCCAAAACTCTTCCACACTATCGAAACTGATGACTCGCTTGATATCTTCCATCCATCCTTGAGCAGAAGCATTGACATTGGGTGTGTTAAGTAATGGAGTCTGGGGTAACGCTGAGATAGGCGTCTGTGGCAAATTACGCCCCTTGGTCACAGGTGAATCGAACCAGAGTGTCCAGGCAGAATAGAGAGGATGCTACATACGCAAGGAAGTGTTACCCAAAAATTCGAGCGCAAGTAACTCATTCTCACCTTGACATTAAAATTGCTGGGGTCGCTGAAGACCGTCCTGATGGCATCAGCTTGTCCTTGCATATCAATTTCTTGAATTTCTCCGGCCTCTATGAGCTCCTCCTCGGAACGTATTTGGTTAGACTGATCGTGTTCAACCAAAGCAGCCGAGAGCGCAGCTCTCGAGGCTTGCAACGCAGAGCCAGTCAAAGAAGAAGTCGAATTGGAAGTCATGATTAAAATACCACAGCAAGTGGTACAAGATTAGAAAAGAAAATTTTACAAAAAATTACGACGACTGAGGCGGCGCGATGAGAAAGATCAAAAAAAACGTGCTGACAACAAATGTAGTTTGGAGAGGAGTTAACAAAAAATTATGAATATGGCTTGAGCAGAAATGTTCGCGACAGTCTTGGATTTGGTGGAGAAAAAGAGACGCTAAATGTTTTTTTTTGCAGGTGAGGCGCACGTGACATACCAGAATAAATTTAATCATCAATACATTATAAGTCCCGAATTCATTCATTTGCTCCCCACCATGGAGCCGTTCTATGCACAACTTGTTGCTGCTGCTACAGGCTCAACATTGACGGCGTTGACAAGTGCATACCTTCACCATTATTGAGGTTACTATTTTTCTGATCTACCTTTCTAGTGACGCCCTTCGATGTGGCTAAAACTCGCTTGCAAACGCAGCCTCCGAAACCACGTCTGCTTTTTCCTCGTCCGCAACTTAATTCCTGTTGCCAACCTTCCAACGCAGCAGGTTGTGTGAGGAACATGTCTGTATTAGCTGCGAGATCCTTTCCTACAGATGTGGTTTGTATCTGGGAAGCAGGTCGATGGAAAACAGAACGCGTGAACGGGGCTATCGACACGTTTCGCCATGTATGGAGAGCTGAAGGTGTTCGTGGCTTGTGGAAAGGCGTTGGAACAACGCTGTAAGATTTTTCGTATCGCATTTCTATGCCGAACTAATCCGATTCTTACCTTGCAGTGTTATCTCAGTGCCGTCATCCACTGCTTACATCTTAACTTATAATCATCTCCTCAAAAATGTTCTTCCACCTTATATACCTTCGACGACATTAGTTCCCCTGGTCGCAGGCGTCGTGGCCAGAACTGTTGTTGTCACCATTGCGTCGCCTCTGGAACTCATACGAACCAACCTTCAATCAACGCCAATATCTCCCGGACAACCTCACACCCTCCGATCAGTCTTATCTTCAATACGCAATCTTATTCAACAGCAAGGTATCCCTGCCTTGTGGCGTGGTCTAACCCCCTCTTTGTGGCGTGATACGACGTTTTCTGGGTTCTATTGGGCAAGTTACGAAGCATGGAAACGGAATTTTGCACGGCGCGGACATGAAGGCGCCTGGATCGCCTTTCTTAGTGGTGCCATTAGTGGGACGTCGGCAGCACTCCTGACGTCACCTTTTGATGTCCTTAAAACGCGACGGCAGGCCCTGCTAGTGTCGCCTGCAAACGTAAAAATGCCTCGGACAATACCACTTCTCCTTCAGGTTGTCAGGACAGAGGGTCCTGCTGCTCTGTATGCTGGTATTATTCCTCGTATTTGCAAAATTGCTCCAGCTTGTGGCATCATGATTTCTTGTTTCGAGGTGTGTAATGTAACGACCATTCTTGAAACCTTTTCTGATTTCTTGACTAGGGAATTGGTAAACTATTGGCCAAACCATCCGTTTAGATAACCCCTCTACACATTCTAGGTTATATTCGCCGTACTATTATTATATATGATATCCTTAATGTTGAATTAAGATAACTTGTTCAGCTGCGTCTTCGCATTATGCAATTTCCCTCCTACATGGTCCACTTCATTTGATAGATCGTCAAGCATCTCGATTTGCGATGCCACCTCTGCTCCAATTGCCTCGCCCAAGTGACGTTGCCGTTGGAGAATCGTAGTCAGCTGGGTAAGTTGATTATCCTGCTGCTCAATCTGTTGCTGCTGCAGACCAAGTAAACCAACATTATCCAATGGTCGAGTAACTTCAGTCTCCTTTGGCGGCTCGCCAAACACTCTTCTCGCTGGTTTCTTTGCAGCAAAACCCAGCAACACCTCCCGATCTGTATCAGATGCAAGCGGTTTGCTAATTCCTCCACCCCCTCCCGCCATCTGAGTAGTCTGCCTCGCTACAGAAACCATCCTGCTCAGCTTCTCGCAATCATCTTGTAACCGCGCAACCATATCTGTCCTCCTCTGGAGCTCTCCCTCACTCATCCCTGTCATCCCAAGCTCCTGTAACCCCTTGCCGAGAACCCCGATGCGGGACAGGACACCAGCAAGCTTGGTCTTAGCGCCAACATTAGATTTGTGAGCACCTGCAACGTCGCCTCGGTCTGATAGCGCATCACGTTTATGAATGTTCGCCCAGACGTCCCGCAGTCGAGATTGCAACTCGGTGTGTTCGTCTAGCCAGGTGGAGGAGGAGAATTGGGTGGAGGAGCTGGAATTTGCTCCTGCACTCTGTATCCCAGCACTCAAAGGCTGTCTCCCGATGGGCACCCCAAGAAACTCCTTAAAAGCATACGTCTCTCTCCACTTATCCTCCTTCGAACTCAATATCGCCCTCAAGTATCTCTCTAATCCTTCCTTTCTTTCCTCCAACTCCTTTACATCCTTTTGCACAAACGAGATTGGCAACACTGATTTGAAAGCATGTTTTGGAGGCAGAGCTGCAGGCGGGGGTGAGCCAATGTCCTTAGTAAGTTCGGCGTGGAGGTCAACAAATTCTGAATAGCGCCGCCACATTTGCCAGGATCGAACATGAGCTTGAATGTCAATCCGATATACTATATGTGATTTGGGTTTGGGACGCTGTTCGTAGCCACGGACAAAGACGGATTGGATCGCAGTGGACATGGAAGGCAACAGGTGCAGTACATACTAAAAGCGGAAAGCTGAACAGTCATGATTCACTCTTGGCATTTCCATCCAACCAGTCCAAACCCTGGTAAAAGTAAAATTTTACTATCCCGGTTTCTTTCCGCTAACAATCACAAATCTAGCCCCCGCTCTACAATACTCCTCAAGAACCCAACCAAAAGACCACCATCCCAAATGCCTGCTCTTTAAAAACTGTACAAAACCAGGGAAAACGTCTTCACTGATGTCCTCTAACGTGACGTCCACATACCCAATCTCTGTCATTTGGTCAATGTAAGCGTTCTTTGATATTACATTGGCCTCAGGCATCGACTTGAAAATTTTCGTTACTATCCACGCCAGAGGCGTCTTGAGAAAATGACTTGAAGATGTAAAACACATGTCAGCGAGAGCGATACTTCCATTGGGCGAGAGTTTGACAAATGACTGTTCGAGGAAGCGCCGACGGGTAAGGAAATGATAGGCGCAGTCTAGAGCAAGAATGGAGTCGAATTCATTTGGATAGGATGGGTTCAAGGGATGAGAAGGGAAGGATGCATCGTCGTAGACAGCACTTGCAGCATAAAGGTCAACTTTAGTTTGGTTTGACTCTGCAACGGTAGATTGAAGTGTTCGGGCGCGTACAAGAGATCGCTCATGGTGCATAGGGAGACTTGTTATTCCCACCAAATGAGATAGTCGGGGCAAGTGTGGATCAGAGAGAAGTAACAGCAGAGATTCTCCTGTTCCATGACCGACGTCTGAACGATGTCAGTCTAACAAACAGAAGAACCTCGAAGTGAACAATGCGAACCTAACACTCTGGCATGTTCTTTCAGACTTGCTGCCGATATCAACTTCAAGGCTAATGCTGTGTATATTTGCCGTATCAGTTGCTTGTAGTCCACTAAGATGTAAATCATTCACCTCTGCACGCTTCTGGGAATGTTTTTGCATCCTGTTGAACCTATATTAGAGAAATTCAACCATGGAAGGAGACAACATACTGCCCAATATCCCATGTTCAACCATTCCGTCTTTGGTGGTTTCTCTGAATCGTCTGAAGGCAGTCTATTCAAAGTGAGGTGGAAAAGGCCATAGTAAGGGTCGTTCAAATGCATTTTCATCCACGAAAACAGAACGAGCAGCCCTGCCACGGTACAGGCAGCGACGACAAGGGTGTTCATTGTCAAAGACAACGACTACTAGACGCCTCTCACGTGTTCATCGGAATAAGCGCTCGCCACTACTATGTCCGCTCTGAGTCTGCATTCATTACAAGAAATTCTGGGTGTTTCAGAAGCCGTTTCGCTTCACCCCTTGTGATAAAGAATGGCACCCAAATCGAGGGAGTATTGTCACACACCAAAGGCTTTACTTCAGTAAGCTGGCCCTTTGGCTAAGTTTCCTTTGCAAAAGGTTAGGGAGTCTGTTGATCCGTCGGTGCATAAATCTTTCCTTGCGTAACTATGTCTTCTGTAGTAAAGTCAATTCGCTAAGCTTGCGTTTCTTGAATTTGAATCAAGCCTGAAGAGAACAAAGTGAGTAGATCTCATTTATTTTGTTTGATGTTCTTGACGGAAAGGAGGACAATGTCATATTCTTGCTGTCGGTAAGGTGAGACTTCACGTCGATCTTATAAATAGTTGTGTGGTCAGACCAATTATATATAGCTAGAATGTCAGTGGTCACTCTACACCGGTTTGAGGAGGCTTTCTCCAATGTCAAACCCCATTTCCAGCAAGCATTCGCCGCTGCAGATGCAGTACCTCTTGTTGAAACTGAAAGCGAACCCGACTATCAAGCTGTGCGTAACCTTGTGCTCTTCTACATCGAAGCTGTCTCCTCGCGGACAATTTCTCGCGTCTGCTCCCGGTATCACGGCATCAACATTCCCCTTGATTTACATTAGGGGTATGTATTCAAATGGATTCAATTCCCAGTTGCGATGGCAAAACACGAACTTCTGCTGCCCCTTTCGAGCTTTCGGCACGAGTGCTGTTCCAAAACTAGTGAATTGTAGTGATTAACTTTTTAGACTCCCTCTCGCCAAATCGATTTTGTGTCGCATGCCGAGGTTTGTCAAAACTCGTTTCCGTTACAAACGTCTGAAAACGTTTATGTAGAAAAGTTATTTACATAATGGGTCACCATCTGATTCTGATCCTAATTACCGACAGATTACCGACAGATCGATATTGAATCATCCCATTCTCACGTCGTCTCCTTTCTGACATGATTTTTTTGATCTCTTTGATGTTTGGATTTTTTTTTGGTCCCTGCTTGGACCTGAGTACGGTCGCCGACCAAGGTCAAGGTCTAATTTCTAAAACTGGAATTTTAAAAATTACAAATCGGACATGCGGTTGG
>QDKV01005320.1_pt1 | contig 52511 bp, 57 predicted proteins | sample 1861101 | NCBI WGS metagenome assembly QDKV01 (sample SAMN04275158, study PRJNA302643) | Fungus metagenome, whole genome shotgun sequencing project. | isolation source: fruitbody | host: Mallocybe terrigena | place: Sweden | collected 2013
ATTCAACATTTTAAACACTTAATTAACAATAGGAAACAAATATAAATGGCATATAAATACTGATAACCCCGAAGTGTCAAGAACTCCCAAGAACAGCAAGAAGCAAATTTATCAGGTGATTTTGGCGTGTGACAGGGCAGGAGACGACCTCGGGTGCGCCTCAACGGTTTGGAATGGAAATTTGGCCTAGTCCGCCCATCCAATTGCATTGCGCACGTCCACGAACGGATAAACGTTCGTACCGCCTCGCAATAAAAAGTCCGGAATGTAGAAGCAAAGAAATGCAGAACGTACTATATATAATGAAAATGCTCAGATGAGCACAGTCATATTAACTGATTATGGAACACGAAAAGATGATGATGTTCGGGAGAGGTTTCTTCTGAAAATCGGAATCGGGCGCACCAAAAGCTGCCCTATTCTGCAGTGTTGCATTTTGTATTTGCGATCACCTTGGTCCATGTCATGAATTTTGCTTGCTCGGAGCACACTGTACAGAAGGCAATGAATCAATGATTCCAGTCACGAGGATGGTCGAATCGATTGTGTTTCCTAAAACAATGCGCTGCGCCAGCTCAGCGCACAGGACTGTGATGAGGTGAAGTCCACATTCCGGTGTACCTCCGAAACTGTATCAGGGGAGAAATACTAGATAAGCACAAGCAGATCGCAGAGAATCTACTGTGATGACGCGATCCGATTCCTGGCTCCAAATGAACGCACTGTATGACTCCCCTAGACCGACTGTGAAGCTGCCAGACTCTGTGCAACGAGGGTGAAGGGTTTGACGTATGCATCCTTAGATGGCAGTATGAGTAATCTGCGGTGGCTTAGTTGCGGACCAGTATTGATGTTGTCATCTACCCCGTCCGAATCTCAGCTGGATAACGCGAGCTCCGTGTGGATCTTGATAAGCACCCGAGAAGGCATGGTGAATCCGACAGTTCCGATAGTGCCTGCTACCAAGTGAGGTTGTGAACGGAAAGAACATAGGATTTCATGTCATTGAATCAGCTTTGAGTTGAAAAAGGGAAGTGAATGGTCATTAATCGTTGGTTTTGACAAATAAGGAAATCGATCGATGTCTTTTTTCTTTCCTTGCTTCCGAAAAATCCGAAAGGAAGTAAGGAGACATAGATTACTCGTAAAAGGCAGATATGATAAGAGTGAACCGAGGCACGTTCGATGACACGCAGTGATCCGGTGTGGGGAACGTTCATAATAAGCTTTCTAAGATCTTTGCAAAGTTGCATTCCCCCTTCCACACTTTGTGACTCGTTTGATCGCTGCGCTAGCTTCCAACTCACGTTTATATTCCCATTCGTTTCTGCCACTGTGGTATCTTTGTACCTTCTGAGCATTCGTCACCACATTATAAACTTCCTTTTCCTTCACCACGCCCTTCTGTTACCATGTACACCATGCTCGACAAATTCCTTGCCCCCAACACCCACGAAGCCGAGGCCTACAATCACTTAACGTGAGTCGTTTTATGCCTTTTCCTTCAGTAGAGCTAAGGTTGCTCTCTCTTGGACAGTGAGAACTGGCCGACTTGGCACACTGATCAACCGTCTGTCGACGAATCCCTAATCTCTGGTTGCGCTTCTTATCGCGCTTTTGACCGCTACATTGGTGGGAAAGACCTCTTTCTTTTGCCAAGATCGCGTTCCGAGTTGGAAAGCATTCTGTAAGTCGCTTATTGCCCCTCTTTCCATCGTTCACACCATTCACACCCCCAATTCGCAGGAGGAGATACGCGTATGATGCTATCCATAACGCTATTGCCATAAGCCGTTCGGCCCTCCAAACAGGGGGTTACAGCAGGGTAAAGTTGCTTTATGGAATTATATCTCCATCTTTCTTATCTTTTCAATCTAGGTGTGCCACCTCGCTGAAAAGTCGATTCGAAACGTGTTGAATACTCGGGACAATGCGGAAATCCTTCTCGTTCTTCACCAACCCAGGCCGAAGTCAACATACCATGATCTTGAAGATTGCAATTGCAATAATTCCCCACGTCTTATCACCACTGCTTGAGAACACAACTTAAAATTAGCATAATGCCATACAAAGATTTTTTGTTTGCATTTCGAATACGATAAAGGCGCTGTACTTAATATTTTTTTTTGCAATACCATTGTGCATCCTGATGTTTAAAACTAAAGTTAAGCCGTGGCTTTGAAAAGCTTGAGATTGGCATCGGGCCGTCTACCGTAACTGACACCTACACTCCATAAACTTACTTTCTAATTTTCAGTTCCAAGTATGCTTCGCACTCCCTCCAGTAATTTTTGTTCCCGTTGCGGCCGCATAAACACCGTAGGCTGGTTGAAAACGACCTCTACAGCACAAACGTCTGCCTTCTTCGCTATTCCAAGCAATCATCGTTCGGCGTCGACTCGACAAGTAACACAACTACCCGTGGATGATGACACCTTACCTCGCTTTCTGCGCCGAAAACTGCTCCAAAAAACGTCTGGAAACACCAGCTCCTCCAAATTGGTACACAACGAAAAGGGAGTAGGCGCCTCCGTTTCGAAAGCTAAACCCGTTTATCGTTCAAGACATTACGACCCTTCTCGGGATACAACTCCGAAATCTGAAATGCGTCTGCTTGAACCACATGTTCTCTCTGCCCGACTGAAAAAGCTCGGCGATTCAGGCAAACTTGGCCTTGCTGAAACCATGTTGAAGAATGCACCCTTGGATGCGCAAAATACTCCGGTGTGGAATACGATTATATGGGAAGCATTGAAATGGCAAAGATACAATTTGGCATTTCAGTTGTATATCGACGTGCGTAACCTGTTTGTCTTTGTTCTCTGCCGTTCGACACAACTTCATTTCGTAGATGAAGCGAAGAGGATTTTCCCCTACCATCCGAACCTTTCAGACGATGTTTAACGGATTGGCAAGGTTGGAGGATTGGTCGACTTCCTCAAAACAACTGAAGAAAACAAAAACTTTGTATGAAAGCTACCTAAAGCTTGTCGATTCTATAAAGAAACACGACAAGAACGATCCTGAACTTTCCGTGGATCCTCTTGCAAGTTACATACGAATACTTGGAAATGCTGGAGAATATCAGACCGTTTTTGATGTCCTTTTCGTCATGGATAAAGATGGTCCTCTGTCGCCGAATCGCCTCGTTTATACCGCTGCGTTCCAAGCTATTCATGCAGCCATGGCCGACACCACAGAAGGACGCGTCAAGGTTGCCGCTGACGCGCGTCTTCTCTGGTCACAGATGATAAAGGCATCCAAGAAAAACGCGGACCTTGCTCCTGACTCTTATGTCGTTGTTGCCGCCATTACAGCTTTATCGGGTGGTAACGAGAACGATATCGAGCAAGCTTTCAAAATTATTGCCGAATATTACGGACTGGTAACTGAAAGAGCTACCTCAGAAGGCAGCAAATTTATCCTATCAGGAGAATCACTTATCGCCATTCTCCGCCTTTGCAACCTCAGCAAGCGGCATTCTGCCTGTGCTCAGTTCTATCAGCAATTGCGTCGAAGGCCAGAAGCCACCGGAGGCTTGTCTATTATCGACAGAGGACATATGGAGGAGATCCTCAAAGCTGATATCGCGCTTCGCGAACCTGGCTTGGGTTTTCACGCGCTGCAGACTCTCGAATGGATGCTTCGTCAAGAGCTCATGGGCCCCAACGGACCCAAAATCCGACCTGGTCTCTCGACGTACAACCTTGTCATCCAAGCATGCATGTACAGTGGGGACTGGAACGGTGCAAAACGGACTTTTGATTTGATGACGGGTTATCATGCGCATGATTTTATGGACGGGTCTGTGGTGCCTACGCCGAGGCTGGATAAGAGGAGAAATTTCAGTCCGAATGCGGAATTCATGTCTTTCATGCTGCGTACGGCGATCGCGACGCGGAATAAAGCAGACCTGCGACAGGCTCTGCGTATTGTGGATCATATCGGTTACGGCACGATAATGACGGTTCGAGGTGGAGTTGTGCAGGAAACGATGAAACTCGCCAAGAGGAGGGGTTTTATTAATGAGAAGTTTAACTCTGCGCTTGCGGAGGCAGTGGATCTTGTTTTGGAAGGCAGTGGCAGGCATGTACTTCCTGGAGAGTTGGCCAAGTTCAAACTCCTGCGCCAAAGGACTGAGGGCTACTGAGGGACAAGACTGAGTTGTTGTGTTGGTCAACTGTTAAGTTGTCGCTATAATGTATCGATTACGTCACCCTGAAATCGTGGAAATGAATGTAGAGCCCTTTTCACCATATGTCCGACACAGCGACATCACAAGAGTGTTGAAAAGAAGGCTAACTGTAGGCCTTTAAGAGCGACTTTTATCCAATGGAACTTCATCTTTCTCTCAACGCCAGGGACTCGGGTAAGCGGTGACCGGGGTCATGACACTGACAGGCGTCTTGCACGTTGACAGATGCACCTTCCATGGGCAGTACCGCAGCTGAGAGTGAACGTGCGAAGCCATCACTTTCCCATAAACTGGACGGGTACCAATGACTTTGTCTTGTCTTCCAACCACCATGTTCTGTTTCAAGTTTCTGCTCCTGACTGCCCATCTTGTCGTCCAACATGTCGTCGCGATCCCTGCCCAAGTCCCTCTGCAACTTCAGGCAACTAGTCAGTCACAAATATGATTAGCTGCTTTACTCAGTCTTTCTCACCGTCTTTTTGGAAGAACCAAGAAAATTGCGGGGGAGATTCCTGCATATAACAGATCTACACCCCGATCCACATTATCTTCCCAATACGGCTGAATCAACTGCTTGCCACAGAAAGAAAAGGAAAAAGAAAAAGAATGTTGCGGGGTATTATGGGACACCTTATTCGTGCGTCTGGATGACGATGTTTGCAACGTTTTCGATTGTCAACCTGGCTATGCAGAGATTGCGATTCTCCGTTCCGATTAACAAACTTTACCCTGGATTTCTTAAAGGAGAATTGGGCTGACGAGATTGACTTTGTCATCTGTGCGTTTGTTTTACGATTTTTGAACTATGATATATAATGTCACATGAAGGGACAGGAGACAGTGCAAGGTGAACATGGTCTTTTAACTCAATGTGAATGTGGTGGCACGATGCTGACACGATGTTGCAACAGACATGACAACGATAGAAAGATTCCTCGGACACCATCGGAGATCTACGAACTTAATGGAGCGATGGCGGATAAGATGTACAAGTCTTTTCATCGCAAGGGCATACCCGTAGTTCCAAGCTTAGGTGTGTTGCACAAAATGTCCCATATCAGAATCTTACCTTGGTTCAATCTTCAGGCAATAATGACGTTTGGCGTAGGTCAAATCCGAATTATCTGATCGTGTGCATATACTAACCTGGGGTATCTTTCTAGCGCATGTATGCGCTGTTCATTTAGGTTTCTGTCGGATTGCTAATTTCATCTTGTATTTAGAACATTATGGAACCAGGTAGGATTATTTTCTCGTTCCGCAGTTTGATGTAATAATTCTTCTTATAATGTATCTTACAGGTCCCAGCCCCATTACCCACAAATTCGCGTCGTATGTATAAACTCACGTCACTTGATGTACTCAAGGTTTTGATGTCTGCGGGAAATACAGCATTTGGAGACATTTCATTCCCTTTCCATATCTACAAGTCTTTACACGCGGCGCATATTATGCATCCGAAGTCATTCCAGGTGAAGTGGCTGTTATCAGTCTGAACACAATGTACTTTTATGATTCCAACCAAGGTGATTATAGTCCTAACTTTCTTTCATTCCGGTTCTAATCGTCTTTCAGCTGTTTTGGGGTGTCCGTACAAGAAACGAAACGACCCAGGAAATCTTCAATTCGATTGGTTGGATGTGCAACTCAAGATGTTCCGAAAGAAAGGCATGCAGGTAAGGCTGCTTGCTGCAACCTGAGGTCTCAATGAACCTGACCATTGAACGGATATTAAGGTTTGGATATCAGGTGGGCCCATCTTTGTTTAAAAAGAAATGCCCCAAGTCAACGTAACCCGCCGTAGGTCATGTACCGCCTACACCCGGAAATTATTTCTCAGAATGCGTGAGTCCACTGCATTGTATATATTGCATGCCCTGATCTTTCAGTTGTTACGAATCATGTAGTATGTCCGATATGTGGAACTTGCACTTAGATATCAAGATACCATTTTGGGCCATTTATTTGGGGTATGCATACCTTCTGCCATTGTTGTCGGTTTCTATTGATGTTTTTTGGATTTTGAAGCACATGAATGCAGACCACGTAAGTGCAGTGGATTTATCTATAGGTTCATTTTTTTATATTGCACTTGCAGTTTTTCTTCCTCGAGGCAGAGGACCTTCGTATTGAATCTGAAGCAACAGTGTTCGGTGGCAAAAAGCTCTTTAAAAGTTTATTGAAGGACTTTAAGACCCTGCCACGGAAACCAAAGCATTCTGACATTGATGGTTATGCAGTTGTCAATGTTGCGCCGTCAGTCGTTCCGAACCCATACCTCCCTTCATTTAGAATATATTCTTATAACACCACTGGAGAAGATGAGCTTTCCTTGACTGGTGAAAAGAAAACAAAGGTTATGGGACGGCGCCATGGGCATCGGAGGGCCAGTGATGGCAATAAGGTGAATTGTAAGTCGAAGGAGTTTGCCAATACATGGCGCTGCCACCTACGTCGACGCTGGCATTCTGATTCTGACTCTCCTTCGCGGAGAAATCAGCAGTGGACGCCACTCGGGTACTCCCAGGTCTGTTATTGTCTTTTGGATGGGATAAAAGAGCTCATTATGTCACTGTTAGTATTATATTCCCAGTCTTGACAGTGCGAAGAAATCACAGCTGCCAGAGTTTGAACTTGAATATGTGACATATACAAAAGAAGCACTTCACCCAGAAGGAGGACAATACCCTGTTCCACCTCGACTTTTACCGATGGAATTGAGGGAGGCAAACAGTACCCAGCAGAGTACATACACACCTTATAGGATGGAGGACTTGACTATTGGTTCATGGATGAAACTAGGACGAAAGATTGGGCATCGGAAGAAGTTTAGCAAAAGGTTTCGTCAATACATGTTCATGGATTAATAATGATATAATCAATGATATTGTCTTTATATATGTTTGTGGGAATATAAGGCAAAGACAGAATTCAGGGCACTCGTTGTCTTGACTACGTTGCTGTTGTGTGCGATCACATATAGTATCTTCTAGCAACCAAAACCTACTTCAACTGCCCAATTACCTGTCCGCCGGGCGCCTGCCGTTATCCCGTGCAGCCCGCCTTCTTTTCTTTTGCGCTTGTTCTTCACCTTCAACCATTGCCTCTCCTTATATCGGCTGGCCCGTCTCTCCCATATCTCCACTTTTAGGAGGCCCACTGTCTTTTTTATCGTTATAGATTATCCGATTATCTCTTTTGTCCTCCCCCTCCCTCGATGACCGTCGTCAATTTGCAGATGATGCCGACTAACGCCCCGATCAATTTTCTTCCCCTCCATTCAAGATCCAACTCTGTCTCCTCAAACTCAACTCACGGCTCTCACTCAAGACCTCATTCGTCACAGGGGTTTGCCTTTAATCGCCTGCCGCCCGCAGCTGGGCCTTCTCCGGAAGACCTTTATAGAGCTTCTTACCATTCCGCTGGACAAAGTCTCATTCATGGAGATTCTGTGCGTTTTCATCATTGATATCTTTTTTTTTTCTTTTTCTAACCGTACCATCAATCATCAGCTTCAGAACCATATCATGTCAAATCCTGCTTTAAAGGGACCTCTTCGTCCCACTCACTTACGTGCCCGTGTTGCCGCATCTCCTTACCCTCGAGATACGGATAGTCTTTCGTCGTCTAGTGAAACTGAGGATATTTCGATGTATCTCTCTACTCCTACCGATTACCCCTCACAAATGTATAACCCGAGCATGGTTCCTCAGAGTCAGGAGGCGATTGGTGCTTTCGGGAGGATGTCGTTGAGTCCGGACCATGGTTTAGAAAAGCTAGCTGCCAATGTTCGTGCCGCAACTACTACCAGCGCATCCGATAGGGCAAAACAAATCTTTGTTCAAGCCTGGTGCGTATTGTTCTTTTCTTTCTTATTGTTGTGGTGCATTCTCTTGATGTCCTTTCCATATCAGGTTGACGGCTAACTATGCCCCTTACCCTGATGGCAATGTTCCACGCCAGGGGCTATACTTTTCTTATCGTCGCGTCTGCGACCAGTACGGTATCCCTCACATCAACACTGCTACTCTGGGCAAAGCGATTCGTCTCTGCTTCCCCACTATCAAAACACGCCGTCTGGGTGTACGAGGAAACAGCAAATATCATTGTGCGTGACCGGATTGATCGCTTTTTTTTCTTGAAACTCAAAGTTTGATGGGGTATGCACTTTAGATTGTGGCATCAGACCTGCGACTGCTGCTGAGGCAGAATGGTTGCAAGATTACATTCAAAAGTCTAACAACAATGCAGCACAAGCTTCGGTAAACGCAGCTCGTCAAGCTGAAGCCGCGAAGACCGATGAGCGCTCTGATGATGATGATGATGATGGATCTGAGGGCGCAAGCTCCGTGTCTGGATCGAAACGCAACTCGCTTCTATTGCAAAGAGATGTCAAACAAATACCTTACACAGATGACTTGAGCGACAAAACACCCACTGCCGCTACTTTGCTCTCGCAGGTTCAATCTGGTTCGCGTTCAACAACTTTCCCTCCTACTGCGTCTATTCGGCGTCATGCCATGCCGGAGCCAAACTTGAGCCTTTCGGCTACTTCTCCATCTTCCTCCGGTCCTGCAACGTATGGTGCCCTGCAAGCAAATTTATCTGTTCGCCAATTCGCCAATTTCCCCTCGATCGAGGATGCGGTGGCAAACTCGACGTCGGCGCATGGAATGGCGGCTAGGGAACTATGGGGCTGGTTTCAGGACCATCTTGACGCACTTCTGGAGTGCATCAGAACATTCCGCGTTGACCAATTCGAAATGCACTTGCGAACTTTCTGGACCAGTCTGAACGGAGTTCACAGGGAGGTAGTGCACGCGCCTGCCATTGCGGGTATTATGGCGAAAGCAGATGCCATGGTTTATGATGTGCGTTCATGATGTTCCCCGTCCATTTCTCGTGCTGATGTCTTTCTCAGGAAATTCTCGAGTTCTTACGCCTGCAGATGCTATCGCCTCTTCAACCAACTTCGCTCTCTGGCCTGCGTCAGCTCGCTTTAAAAATGGAGAAGATTCTTCTTGTCGCTCTTGAAAATTACGGTAATACATTTGTTGAGCCCAAGGTTGAGCTGGGAGCTCGTTTCGGCCATCTCGTTTGTTAGTCACCTTTTCTATGACAGACCATGAAAGGTTACTGAATTTCTGTTTTAATTCAGTGCGCTTCCTCGACATGTATCAGGTCACACAAGCGTTGAACACGGTCCTGACAAACCAGAAACAATTAGTTGAGATGCGGAAATCGTGGCAGAAGGTAGACTTTGAATCTGTGCGAAACCAATCAGCTCTCGTATGCAATTGCCGTCATGAAGATCTCGTCCAACTCCTCGAGGTCGAATTCGTTGCAGTTTTGGATGCCCTGACGAAGAGTTCTGAACCTGTCCGCGAAGTCATGAGCTGGGCCGATAAGTGCTGCGAAAGACTGATGGGAAACAACCGTTCAAGCCAGGGAGGGCATGAAGAGAGGGGTACAATGAGCTCTCGTAGCGTGCTTATTCGATGGGGATATGTTACTAGCCAAGTAATGAGAGATTTGGTAAGTCATCACAACCACACTCCCGGATATACAATTCCGATGGTTTCTGTTCCACCTCAGACTATTCGTAGCGATCCGGCATTTGGCGCTTTCCAAATTTTGAAGCTGTTCCTTGAGTGCGTAATTCAGCTCAAAATAACATTCAGTTAATTTGACACTTTCTGGTTTTTAGTGATTGGATTGCTGTCAACGTTTTGCGAAATGTGGCGCTGTCCACGAATTCGGTTGCTGCTTCTGTCGAGCCAGTTATACAGCAGCAGTTTTATTCACTTGGTCCAGAGGATGGTTTCGAATCCATGGACGTCCGTTCTCAAGGTTTAATGGCCCACACGCCTACGACTTCGAGCATGCTGGCTGCTTTACAACAGGACACGTATGAAACCTCTCTGGATCATACGGCATCGGCTTACAATCCAGACGCATACGGACCCATGGCTTACATGGACACTAGCACCAGTCACGATGATCCTCTTGGAGCCGGACATCAAGCGAGTTTATCATTTTCTGATTTTGGGGGCTCTGCCAGTAGTTTCGATGTCTCAAGCTTCGCGTCTCAGGACCTCAGCATAAATGCCGCAGTTACTCCATCCAGAGAGTCGGACGCAAGCCACTCTCAAGACCCAGACGCTGTCAAAGCTGAACAGCCAGTCACGACATGATTGAATAATACTAGTTCTTTTCTTGGGGCCGAGAGTGACTTTCTTTCATGTAATTTGCTTCTTGCTATCTCGTTCTTCAGTTTGATTCTAGCCGTAAATCGTGTATCGGTTTTGAACGCTTATTTGTTTCTTTTCGTTACCTAGTAATACTGTAACCACCTATTATTTCCTTTTCTGAGTGTTGATATCCATATATCCGTATCTGCTTAACTTATTTGATCAGAGGCCTGAGTGATTGTCATGTATTAAGATGAGATGGTTAAGTAGAATGTGCTAAGGTGCTTTATCCAAGAGCGTCACTCCTGCCACATAAATCATTCTGATGCTTCACCTTCCTTAGTCGACTCCGGCTCGACCGTGACAACGTCTTCGGTTACCACAGGGGAAGCGGAAGCAGAAGCATCATCCAAAGAGGTCTGCACTTGTGCATCATGAACTACGTTGCCGTCCTGCGGTACGTTCTTCCTGTTGAGCTTCTGAATCTCTGCTTGCGCCTTTGCAATGTTGAGAGCAGTCTGCCGTTCTTGGTTGGCTTCAAACCATGCCTTTTTAGTGTTAAGGTCCTCGACCACGCGGGTAAGATCAGCATTCGAAGTGAGAGGAGGGATCGATAGCGATAATAGTGCTGTAAGGGTGGCTAGTGGCACATTGAATGTGCCGGATGAGCCAGCTTCAGAGGCATGATTGGTACCGTTAGCCTTGAGAGTTTTCTTTCCTTTCGCCTTGCGGTTTCCACCAACGAAGTAGGTTTCTTCCTCTTTTTTCTTTATAGGCACCAATTCAGGGGATTCTTCAACTTTCCGTATTTCAAGCTGAGGAACGCCGGTAAGTGGAGTCTTGGATACCGCCGCTGGTTGACTGGACTTCAAAGTGACGTTGCCGATGGTCTTGCCGGAAAAGAAATCAATGAGGGTTTGGCAATCCTCGATTTGGGCTTCATAGGCCGGTATTTGAGCCTCTTCCAGGAGCCGTTCGGCAATTTCTTGCTTCTTCCTAGCCTCCTCCGCAGTGCGCTGCTGACGCTGCTGCTCAGCGCGTCGTGCCCGGTCCTCGTTGACCTTGTTCCAATATTGATCATTAGCGTCTCGAAAGCGCTGAGAAGATTCGCGTTTCTCATTAAAGAGAGTATTTAATTCGGTTTGTATGTTCTCGCGCTCTTCGAATAGTTTGGAACGCCCCGCAAAGACCTCGTCGCTCTCCTTCTTCAATTCGTCGAGTTGAGCCTTTATGGCATCATAACGCTCCGAGATGGCCTTGGAGGCAGGATCGTCGAGCTGTTTCCGAAGCTCATCTATTTTTGCCCTGTCCTGTTCGATAGAATTTTGTTCTGTCTGGAAACCTTCAACCACCCTACGACTCCGTTTGGTCGAAGTGATCTCTTGCAGGGCCCTCTTCTCTTCGGCGAACTTCAAATTGCCAGATTCCACTTGCTTCTCCAAATTTCTACCACAGTCGTCAGCCGCAATACTAAAGAGACAACTTGAATGACCAACTTAATGTGCGCATCTATCTCTGCGACATTTCTGAACTGAATCTTGGTCTTCGACGCCTGCAGTTCTTTAATCTATCCAATCAATGAGGTTAGCGAATTTTTTGCACGAAAGTTAACCTCCACACCTTTCTCTGGATCCCGTCTTGAAGTGCCTTTATCTGGTCAAGAGTTTTACCCCTGGAATTCTTGTTGGACATTTGTTGATCACGAATACTATCCAGTTCTGCGCGAAGGGTATTTCGTTTGTCATTCTCTGGACCGGACTTGGTTAAAAGGCTTATTTTGTCACGAACAGCAGTCTGATACCCGAAGTGAAAGAGTGTCAACAGTGTCACCGTTATACGTCAAGGTGACAGCTCACCAATTTCGGCTGTAGTGAATCCATTTCTTGCCTTATTCTTGTCTGTTCAGCATCATAGGCTGCCTTATCTGGCCTGCCACGAGAGCTGACTGCACTTTGTTCCGAGGTGTCCTTCTTTTCTGTCTTGGGGGCTGTATTTGCTCGAGATCCGTTGGTAGAAGTAGCTTTGGTTTTAGGAGCATTAGAGGTAGACTTAGATTTAGCAGCAGGAGCAGGCATGGTGGGTATGAATTGGATACGTGGAAAGCCCAAATTTTTGCCAGGTAAATTTAGGTCAATAGAGTGGCTGACCGTGAGACAGAGTTTCCATCTTTGGATATGGACAGCATCCTGCCGAGTACAGATTTATAACTATCATCGAAGGAGATTCAAAACACGACCTTGGTGTCCAACTTTTCTACCTCTTTGAAACATTCTTCGTACAATTCTCGGTAATCATCGTCCTTTTCTTCCCCATTCTCTTCCTTCTTTATTTTCCGTTTCTGATTTGGACATATCATCACACAACTTGTCGGCCGTTTTGTTGAACTCGCATGACCGAGTTCCTCTTTCGATGTGACGAAAACATAGGGTATTTCAGCTTCTTCACTCATAACAGGGAGATGTGAGATGATGTCCATGGGGTTTATGTCTGCCGCAAGAATAAGGAGTCTGAAATATTTGAACGAGAAATATCAGTAAAGTTCTACTTTGAGAAATGGCAAGATATATACCCTTTCTCCCCTTTTCGAATCCCTTTCACTACTTCTTTCACTCCACGTTTAACTTGCCGCGCCTTAGATGCTAGTGAAAACGTATCAACCCTCAATTTGAGGTACAAAAAATGGAATGAAGGTCAACCTTTTTTGATCGTTTTCTGCAGCTTTTTGGCTAGCCTCCTCTGCGCCAACGGATGGGCAATTGGTAAAAGATCTTCCAATGGTATTACAATTTCTTCTTTCGACTTTTCTTTGCTTTTCTTCGATCGCTAGGAGAAAGGGAAATATCTTAAATTTGACTCACTTAAAGAGCTTGACACCAACCTTTTCCGTGACATCAGCCATGTCGACGTCTTGAGGAATGTCCTGAGGAACATCCTTCCTCTTTTTTTCTGATTTCTCCTTAGCCATGTGAAGAGAAAGATGAAGGATAAATACAGTGACGTGACCATGTGACGAAAGGCAATAATTCTGGCAAGGGTTTTTTTTTTCATTATGTATTGAACTGTAGGTTAATCTGCATTCTCGTCATTTACTGATGGGATCTGACTGGGATTCCTCAGGAAGCTCAGCAAAACCCATGACATCCCTCGCAATTCTGCGTCATACCACCAATTCAGCGCAATCGTCAGACCGGACTGCTTTACAAAGTGCCACCATCCGACGGGAAGATAGAGTGTTTCCCCTTTCCTTAGGGTGACTTGTATTGGTTCTATAGAATCTGGAAGTACACCGGGCACGTCGGGGTTCGCTATTGAGGACCAGCGGACATCGGGCACTGATCCATCTGATGGTACGACTTTGAGGGTACGAGAAATTTCGCGTTCATAACGAGCATGAGGGTAATAACGTTCTATCATATAATTTAGCGGAAGAATCCAATCAGAGGTGATTAAACACGGTTACCTTTCAAACACCACGAATCAGTTGGTGGTAACAATGTGAATTGTTTCTCACCACACACGACTGTGTAAATATTCTCATAAGGGTCTGAAAGAAAGTTTAAGATGAGAAGATTTTAAACATCTTGACGACCGATGAGAACTTCATCAAACACTGACTCACCACTATGAATGCTTGTTACGCTTCTTCCATCACCAATCCAGACGTTAACAGCATCTGGTCTATGCCCTGTAGGATTACGGTTGATACTAGTTCGTGGAAGAAAAACACCTTACGAACCCAAAGCCTCACTACACCATGCAATTTCGCTTGGAACATCATTCGTCAATGGCTCTAGCTCTGAAAGCGCACCATTGACTTCAGATGAGTTGGCAGAAAACAGATTTCCGTTCTGCGATTGTAGATAGCGAACTTCTCCACTCGTTTGGTCGTCGCCTGGAAAGAAGCCCTGAGCAGAGAAATGAACAGGTATTAAATTCGCTTTTCACTTTGATCAAGGTTGTTCAGCAGTTCCTCCATCGTCATTTCCTCTGTACGTGGTTCAACAAAATAATGGCGACCATCGGGGCCTGTCGCTATCGCGTCTGCACGACTAGCACCTTCTGAACATCTCAGGTCCCAAGGCGAATTTAATCCACATTACCCATTCGATGTGACTGCCACTGAGACCTTGCGTTGTCCCATTTTTCTTATAAGATATTCATTCGTCCAAAGCGTTGAGGCATCAACGTCAAAACCTGCAGGACAGAATAAAAAGAGAAGTAATACATTTGTCAATACCATTTAATGTCACCTTTTATGATAACCGGTCGCGATATGTGGACGAGACGCGAAAACTCCAAGGCAGATGGGGGTTTTTCCAAGATTTCGATGGAAGTTCCATTAAGATCTATGAACTATGGTATAACTCACACACGACTACAAGAGGAAAGTCTTCACAACTCGCCATAGTATTCCTCAGAAAACTGACGACAAATGAAGGTGAAGTCTCTTGACATGATGGCATATAACCTGTTCAGAAGTACATAAATCAAGCATATGCATGATTGTTAAATGAGTACCTTGGTGGCTAGAGATAAGTCAGTCGGTCAACACGTGACTTTCCCATCCGAAAAAAATTCAAAAAATTAATTCCGGGTCAAAGAAAATTTTTTTTGGGGGACGAACTGGTATACAGTAACAGTGCCACAGGAGTGGTTGGTGAAGAGAAACATTTATTACAGTTGGCCGCAACTTTCTACGATTTCGGTTACAATCTACCAATTGACCATTGTTCACGGAGTGACGGCCCGGAGCTGTTGCTTTATTGGACGCGTCCACGGTTTACCAGACGAAACAAGTTAATTCGCTCTCTGCTTTCGTTTGTCTGCTTATACACTTGCTCCTGTCACATTATGGTGTCGGAAAAAAAGAAGGGGAGCGCGAAAGCTCAAGTACGTTTTACCTTTTTTTTGCCAAATCTTCAGTGCTGATATTCTCGTCACCACAAGGTTCAAACATCTCTTAAACAAAGAACACTATTTGATTCCTTTATTCGGCGGGCTCCGTCGAAAGCAGTGACTGCACAACCAGTGCCACTTGACGAGAGCTCAAAGTCTTCCGATATTGCCGTTCATTCTCAATCACTCGGAGAGCGACATTCACCACCCAGTCAAGGCGATGGCAATTGTATTTCATCCAAGGACTTGGAACTCGTGGAAGTTTCTGACACCAGTAACTTCCCATTTTGCTATTATGAGTTTTCGAAGACTTAATTTGAACACCAGCGCTACCGAATGGCGTGTCTACCGTAGAAAGCGATCACAGACGCAGCCCCTCGATTATTATTTTGGAAGACACGCCAGAAATTCAGCCTGCCATGTCAGCGCCAAGTACCCCGACCACCCGTATAGATATTGCCCCAATGGATGGCAAAACCAAGGACGAACCGATCATCATCCCTTCCTCGCCTATTAGAGTTCCTGCATCCTTTACGAAGCCAAAGAGGAAAATAGCTGATACCAGTCATCCACCTACCTATTCTCCAGACATTGGAAGGGAAACTCCATCTGTGCCATACAACGCACTACCTCCATTTCCAGATCAGACTCAACAGCATGTCAGAGGTCCACAAACGACGTTCAAAGGACCTTCTTCGTTTTTCCCTACACGGCCTTCAAGGCCTTCAAAGGAGCCCATTGACGAAGCACGTGGCTATCATTTCTTGCGGTCTGCCGCGACACCACAGACCTTGCCTCCTTACGGGGTGAAAATATCACCTATTGGTCACAACACTTCCCCGAGCGATATCCCAGAAGAGATCAAATCCTCTCATCCTGCGGTTGCCCACCTAGTCGATCTCCAACCGGGGGACATACCACTCTCACGACGACCGTGGGCTGAAAAATGGCGCCCGTCTTGTGCACAAGAAGTTCTTGGCAACGAGAGGAATGCGACCTACCTACGTGATTGGCTTCATGCCTTGGAGCTCCAACTGGAGGACAAGAATATATTACCTGTTTCGAGTGCTTCTTCCCAAGATAACACTAAAAGTAAAGGCAAGGGAAAGTGTATTACACGAGGTGTGAAACGTCCTCGTGTTGTTCGAGCAGTGGATAAGAAGAGAAGAAAGAAGTTGCGCCTAGACTCTGATGAAGAGGAAGATGATTGGATTGTTTACAGTGATGAGGAAGACGAGGATGATGGACAAAACAGCCTTTATCAATCCGACGAGCCTCTTTTGGATGATCAGCCGCCCAGTTCACATTCGTCATCCATTCATGAACTATCGCAACAAACAACTGTTGAGGCGAAGGAACACCCATCGTTTTTGGGCCAGCTGCACAATACGATACTGCTTGTGGGCCCTTCTGGGTGTGGTAAAACCGCCTGTGTCTACGCTTGCGCTGAAGAGCTTGGGTGGGATGTCTTCGAGGTCTATCCAGGAATCGGGCGCAGGAGTTCTACAAATGTCGACAATCTCATCGGCGAAGTCGGGAAGAACCATCTTGTCGTTCAGAGTCACACTAGTGACGATGCTTCGAAGTCTTTTCCTCCTTCGAAAGGTAAACGGCAAGCTGCGAGCAAAGAGGAGATCCAAATTACCCTCTCCCCTCGGAAAAAGGGTAGTACTGAGGTAACTGAACACGAGACACAGTATTGTGGTACAGGCGATTCGAGGACTGTTCGACAATCCTTGATTCTATTAGAGGAGGTGGATATCTTGTTTAAAGAAGATACGAACTTTTGGTCAACAATAGTTAAAATTATTGAGGAGTGTAAACGGCCGATCATTTGCACATGCAATGGTTGGTTCATTACTTTTACTTCTGATTTCCTGTTCTGACTTTTGTCATCAGACATTTCTCTGATTCCTCTGCAAGATTTACCTCTCCAGTGTATCTTGTATTTCACTCCGTGCCCTCTCGACCCGGCTGCATGTTACCTCCAAGCCCTATGTGCAGCGGAGGGATACTCTGTCAGTTGGAGAGATATCCTCCGGCTATATTCTGACGCTCTTTCGCAAGGTCAACAAATGCCGAATAGTCATTGTGCGCGCCTGACAGACCTTCGCGCTTCTATAAATGCTCTCCAAGTTATTTCTTCAACTGCCACTTCAGAAGAGGTACCTACGGAATCTGTAGAGGCTGCAACAGAAGATCGTGCTGTGCCATCAGGTGCATGTCGGATGTCTATCAGGGGGAGCGAATTTTTGTCTTTTCTCGATGGTCACCTGGAGCAAGACTTGCCATCTCGATACCTGGCTGTAAGGTTGCTACATTGTTATTGGCGAGCATTCATTCATTTTAACTAGCTCGCAGAACTTGGGAATCATACTCCTTCGGATGATGATGAAACAGGTCATGTTATCCTATTCAATTTGCATGCAAACGACGTCGTTCCTTTCGAAGTCTATGATCGACACAATGAGATCACATTGACGGCTACCCAGTACGAGCAAGTTAACATAGACCAATACGGCGTAGAAATGCAACATAGCAAAGAGCGCAAAGGACGGATTCAACAGAGCCAGATGATTACTGCAAGAGAACTATGCCGGGGGGTGGATCTGATTCGGAATGGCGGAGTGATTGCAATGGAATATATACCATACGTGAGACAGATGGTGGAAGCAGAAGACTTGTCGGAGATGAAAGAGCAGGAGAAACGACGACGAGTGGGACGGATGACTTGGAACAGTAGACGAAGTAACTATGAGCGGGTATTAGATCTAAAGGTAGAAGGACGTCAAGGACTGGAAGAGAGTGTGTTCTTGTGAAGGGGCCGGCAACGCGTGAGTGTAGCGTGGTATTTGACAGATGCTTACATGAGCAATATAACTTGATTTGGTTTGTACATCAGCATAAACTGGTTCATCCAAGTTGATCAATGCCGCTGCTGGTAAGGAGTTTCCAGTATCTGGTCATATTTTTGTCTTGCCAGCTGCCGCAATTTAACAGCTCATAGCCTTCGTGTCCATTGCTCGTCGCCGCCGATAATGTCTTCCACTCATCCTAGAGACCCCTTGTCCAAGCACTCCCCAGTCACATCCTTGGCATCTCTCGAGTATCTTCAGGCTCACCGACGAGGTTCCATCACAGACCCCTCCCTTCATGCTGCACATCTTAGTTCTGGTGTCAAGCTAGGTTCCACCTATCGACATCCACATGACCTCTCCCTGTCTGCTTCTTCCTCAGGACACTCCTCGTTGCCTTTGGACCCAATCCAAGATCTTCCAGACCCTCGTCCTACTTCACCATTCGTCTTTGGTAATGCTACACCCCGTGTAACTGAACATGCTTCACAACTGCGGAAAATTTTACACTCACCAACCAGCGACCACCAATCCTCTCACCGACTGACCCCAATGTCTCACGACTCACCAGATTCCACTCGCACGCACTCAGGTTTGCCACACCAGTTATTATGCCTCGGGATTTAGGCTGAGGTTTTTTAGGGTCTGGAAATTTTTCTATTAAGTCCGATTTTATGAATGTGGACAGTGATATCCATCCACCCTTTAGCCGGCGAAATATTCGTGATCCACCATCATTTGATTTCAATATGCGGAGGCACTCTATTGCAGTCGGACTAAATTCTACAAGTTCTCATTTACCGCCTCCGTTCCATGGCACGAAACGAAAAATGTCTGACGATCGCAGCGGCTTCTCTCCTGTTGGCGAGGATGTCGACACACGTTTGGTGGGCCCTGGTGTGCCCAGAGAGATGGATATAGATCACGATGCACCACCCCTTAAAAGACGCGGCTCAACCGTGGATACACAACGGATAGCCCAACTCAGTTTAAACGACCGACGCAATTCTGTCGATTCCCGTAATAATTGGTTGGACGAAAGGCGAGATTCAGCACCTTCTTTGCTCCCAAGTGCTTCAGGAATTAGCGGTTTTTCCTCGAACCATACTCATTCGGAATTGCCGCACCGTGTTCCTCCCAGTTTGGCCCCACTTTCATGGACCACAAATTCCTCGGATACGCCTGGAAGTTCAAATGGCACAACTCACGGCACACGTCAGTATGACTCAATTAATCCCATAAGCTTGCTACCACCTTCAGGTTATCCTCCTGATCGGAGAATGTCTGTTCCTGATATCCTCAGCCATGCATCAAATTCGAGAACCTTACGTCCGCGATCCCGTTCACCCACATGGCAGAATACTGACCCACACTCCGGACCACCGTCCGGGCAAGACGAATCATTGAGTGACACTTTTGGCAGTAATACAACAGATGCAACAGCAAGATTGGGGAAGGATTCCGGTTCAACACCATATTCCCGTTCTCCAGAGTTGAGGGTTTCTCACAAACTTGCCGAACGCAAGCGACGGAAGGAGATGAAGGATTTGTTTGATGAGCTTCGGGATCAATTACCTGCTGACCGTGGTATGAAGGCTAGTAAATGGGAAATTTTGAGTAAAGGTGGGTTCGCAAGACTGCTTCTCGTGATATGCAATACTTAGCCTTTGAATTTGCCAGCGATTGACTTTATTGTGCAACTGAAGCAGTCTCATCAAGAGATGAGAACTGAAATGGATATGCTTAGAGTTCAAGCCCGTGGTCAACGGCCAGAGGGCATGTCATTGTTCCCGGCTGGATCTTCGCATGCCTCGTACAGTGGCCCAGTCGTTCAACCCTATTTGCCTCCATTAGTTCAGCCATCGCATCAACTTTCCCCTACCCAGATGCAACCACCGGCCGTGGCACCGGCATCTCATTCTTTAAAGTCGTCAACGCATATGGCGAATGGTTTGGGAAAAGAATAAAGCGTATTCTATTATTTGCAAAATCTTTCTCACGTTCTGTAACATATTTATCTTTTCTATCCAAACTTCGATAGTTCATTTTCGTTGTTTCTTTTTCGTCGATGATTAGAGATTTTCTAGCATTGGTCTATATTGGTTTATTATATTTCACACTCCTCATTTCATTGCAGGTCTATAGTTCAATCTCACTCGATGGGTCCTTCGGTTGATGGGAACTATGATTTGAATGAAAAAAGAACATAGGATATTGGTGGATTAAACAGAATTTGTTTTCACGTGATTTATAGTCACTTCGGAGTCACTTCCATCACTGCTCTCGTCTCCTCGCTTGGAAGTTCTATAAGCGTCTGGCCTCTTTGTTGATAGCCTCCCGTAGGCTGTCTAAAACACCTATTCTTTACTCCCTTAAAAAGCTTTGGCTGTTGTCCATTGGTATTATCTTAACGATGCCACCCAAGTTGGAGTTGCTCTTCCACCCAAAGAAAAAGTCAAAGTTGCAAGGCCACCCATCACCCAGTCCACCCACAAATCCCAAGCGGAAACCACTTCCTAACGATAAACGCGTTGTAGAGGACGAGGATGAGGAGCTCAAACTTCCCGACACACCCTTTCAGGAATTCCGACTGCTTTCATCTGCGCTCAACGGTTGGAAGTACGACGTGATGCGTTTTGATTCTCGCAAACCTACAGATATCTACAGGTGGCACCAACCTGTGAAACTGAACAGGAAGGACCTGCGACGGAACGACGAAGTTGCCATGGACGCCACTCCACTGGCAGTAGGACCTATGCTTGGACCGGACGGAAAGCCTGTTATCGGGGCGGATGGGAAGATAGTCATGGTTGATACGGACGGTCGGCCAATACACCCGACGACAAACGGGAATGAATTTTTTAGCGCCGCCCAGACAAGGATAAGGGAAAGCCAGCTATGAAGAAGAGGTTTCAGAAGAAGACGAGACAGGTGTTTCCCGTCGCAGACGAGGTTAGGCAGCTGAGGAGAGAGGAGAGATATCCGTGGGTGATTGAAGACTCCACTCCCAATCACAACGAAGTATGGATCGCCCAGATGGAGGACCTTGGGAAATCAGAAACTCATGCATTTTTCATGCCGGCAGCAAATGAGGTGTTCAAGTTCGTTCCATCTCATAGATGGTACAAGTTTCAGAAGAAGCTCAAACATGACTTGCCAACGGATCTGGCAAATGTCGAATCATTGGTATTAGTCGTGCTACATGCATGTTTGTCTCAATAACTACTAAGTTCTATTCATGCAGTACAACATGAATCAGAAACGAGATCCACAACAATGGCTAGCCACACGCAAGGGAAAGGCACCATCTGCGGCGACGGCTGCTATGTTTAAAGCGGAGGCTGAAGGGAAAGAAGCGTCCATTGGCTCCTCGTTGGTGCACAAGAGTGGGCAGAGCCTAGGTCCTGGGGGACGCAAGCTCAAGACAGTAGACAGTGGAATGGATCATTTATTCGAGGATGACGAGGATGGTCAAGGGATGCGGAAACGGAAGCAAAAGGAGCTGGGTGAAGAAGGAGATATGGAGGAGCAAACTTATGAGGAAGACTTCGCGGATGACGATGAACACATGCAGGTGGATGATAACGACGAAGAAGCGAAGGAAGCAGAGGTGTGTTTTCAGTTCATTTTCCCCCTTTGCTTATTGATGAATACCGGTTTTCTCCAGGAACGCCTGAAGAAAGAATACAGGACAGCCAACAAGCAAGGGGACACGGGCGTTGATGTAACGGACGATGAAGACGATTCTCAGGGTATAAACAAGCAAGCAAAAGCGATGCAAAAACTCATTCGCAATCGTGAGGGTAATGATGTATATGAATCAGAGGAGGATAAGAATCCGTACGCGAGTTCGGTAAGTACGTCGTTTCTACCTTTTTCTTATACTTTATATTTCTTCAGGAAGAGGAGGAGGAAGAACCTGTTGTTTTGCCCACTGCAACTGCCGCAATTCAAGAACAGCAGCAGAAAATCGAATCAAAAGCTCAGACAACGAAAGCAGCGCCTGTACCTCCGCGGTCTTCTGCGGCTAGTGTATCTGGGTCGCGGGCAGTGTCGCCGAGCCTACCGCCAGGACAAAGTGGGCATTCTCTTGTTGCGAAGCGTGCTACTAGTCCCCAGATTTCAAAGCCCAAGCCTCCGAACCTTGTGCGTGGGAACTCTCCGCTTGAAGGACAGTCGAGTGCAGTACAGAGTCCAGTCGCCACCGATGGTATCAATGGGGACGTTGTCAAGGGCACCCTCAAACGTAAAGCTGACCATTCTACAAGTCCGCCTCCTGGCCCTAGTCCGGACTCTCAACTTCCGAAACAGAAGAAGCGGAAGGCGGCCACTCAAAGCACATCTATTTCATCTGTGGAATTGGAATCAATGCTGCTTGAATGGCTCAAGACTGCAACAAATGCCACCACAAGGGATTGCATTCATCATTTCACGCCATATCTCGTAGATGCAGAGAAGAAAGCAGAATTTTCTGCGATGGTTCGGAAACATGCTACGTTGAAAAATGGGGTTCTCGTTGCTCGTGTAGGTATTAGAGCTACATCTTCAGCACCGTCGCCCCCAGCAGCTTGACGGCGTATACCATAGCAGTGACCATATGTTCTCACAAAATCAGACAAGCTTTCGCCTAATTAAGTAAGGTATCGGAATAATTCGGCGATCTAGAAGCAGTTCTGAGCGCTAATTCGGCTGCAGATCATCCAATTTTCACCCCTGAACAATGTGCAAAAAACAGATTGCGCAGAACTATTAACACACTTGAGCTAACGATCAGTGCTTGAAAGAGGATACCTACTCAAGTTGAAGTCTTGAAAGTCTGGATTAACCATTTCTATAAAGTTATTGAACCTGCCAAGAATTCAATTAAGACAATTGTAAAGTCTCCGTGATGGAGTATGTAATCGCCAAGGACTACAAATGGTCGACGGCCTGTTGAGTTTTTGCTGTTGTGGTTGTGCGAAACCCTAGTCAATCACCACCACCCTCCAAGCAGCCATATTCTAAGAGGTCGTCTCCCCTTCCGTCTTGGCCAATCCCGTCGCGCGCATTGTAACTCTAAGATGTTGTTATCGTCGATTGTTCTTGCTTTTGCCCTTCCCCTCGCACGCGCCGCTGTTGTTCGGGCGCCACGGGACTTCCATGATCACTCAGACGAAGTTGGCAGAGCCCTCCCCGGAAGTTGGTATCATGAACCTGACCACCCAGTGCATGCGCTCTTCAAGCGCGCCCCGGGCGACGGCACAACCTACGCTCCAGTTGGTACACCTGGTAAGCCTTATTGTCGCATATTCAATTCTGACCTGGTATGACTCGAGTTTTACGTAGCATGGTCCGCAGGGTTTCCGGCTGCAGGGGCTGCAATAGATGCTAGTGCCGTACCTCGAGAGTGGGTTGCAGCACTTCAAGCCGCCGTCGCAGATGGGAAGATTGCAGACATCCCTCCTTCGATGGAGGGAGGCAATTATCCAGGAGGGCTGAATCCCAACAGTCCGCAAGTCTGTTCTGCGGCCGCCGCTTGCAGGATTCCTGGTGACATCTGGGAAGGTCCGGATGGAATCTTTGCATCATCTTTTGATGATGGTCCCCTTCAGGTAATGCCGATGTTGGCTTCTGTCGTGTAAAAACTTTAATGACCATTTTGATAGCAAACGCCCCGTCTTGTCGCATTCTTAGACGCTCAGAACTTAACGACGACACATTTCATGATTGGTGTGAATATCCTGTATTATCCGACCCAGTTTCTTGAAGCCTTCGATGCTGGCAACGACATCGCCGTTCATACATGGTCACATCCGCACATGACGACCTTGAGCAATGTCGAAGTTGTTGGCCAGGTTAGTGAAGTTGACTACTTCCTGCTTTATGCTTTTTCTGATGAGCAACCGTTCAGTTGGGTTGGGTAATGCAATTGATTCATAATTCTACGGGTGGACGTGTCCCTCGTTACTGGCGCCCGCCATACGGCGAATCTGACATGAGAGTTCGCAGTATTGCAAAGGAAGTCTTTGGACTTGATACTGTTATTTGGAACCACGAGTAAGTGTATTTTCATATCACAATTCAGTTCTTTACTGAAGTGTGTAGCTCTGGTGATTGGGCTGCAGGATCAGAGGATCAGGTAGTAGCCAGGATGACAGAGTTCTTAAGAAGTCCAAAGAGCCCCGGCTTAATCACTCTTAATCACGAAAATTCCGACGTAACCGTTGGTGGATTTATAACGTCTTTTCCCCAGATTGCTGCGAATGGATGGACGTTCAGGTCCCTCGCTGAAGTTCTTAGCAATGGGCATTCTTACCAAAACGCCCAGTCATCGACTAGCGAAGTTTTGAAGAAGGGTGTTCTTCTCAACCAAGTCATATCATCGTCTACAAGTTCAACGGTTGCTCCTTCGCCTACCACGACTGCGAGTGCTGTGACTAGATCACCGAGTCCGACTACAAAGCAAAGTTCAGCAGCTTCATTCAATCCACGCACCTCATGTCACCTGATATTCTTGGTTATCTTGTCAAGCCTTGTTTTCCTTTCATGATGATTGTCATTTACGATTTGGACATAGAATCTTTTAGCGGATCTTAGTTTACGTGTTTCAATTTTACGCTTTTTTGCCTACGGAACTTTTACGGACACCTTTTTCATTGGACCACCAGCTGTTTTGATATTTATAATACATCACTACGGATTGGCACACGACAGCGACATCATATTCTATTTACTCTTGGACCCTTCATACGAATGTACTTCTTAGATGTTCACTGTGCATGACCGATTTCCCCCCGAATTGTTACTCAAGGAAAAGGTATCATTAATGTCATTCAACCGTCCGTTGATTACGCAGGCAATCATAAATAGTCGTAAGTATATGCATCGAGATGCTCGTCGTAAACAAAGCAGAAATGTCTAATGAATAACTGAGCAATTGAATAAAATCCAGGTCAATCATTAGTAATTAAAGGGATAACTTCTTGTGAAAGAAAAAGGAAAAAGAATCATGACGATGACATGATGCTAGGCCATCTTAGTTTTAGCCCTTCCAGCCAGCGCAAATACAAAAGTTCAGCGATAGGTGATTTCCGTGATGACACATCCTGAGGTGGAGGTGATGTAGGAGAACCAAGTGGACTGGGCGATGAAGGTAAACCAGATATCACTTCTTGTTCTTCAGTGACTACTAGTCCTTTCGAGGTCATCTCACTCTTCCTCGTTATACGTTTATGAGGGAACAGTCCCCTTGATGTTTGCACATGGTGCTGAATTCTAGGATTGCTGGTAATGGAGTAAGCCATAATAAAGAAAAGAAGGGATAGAGGAGTCACTCATTTATCCCCTGCAGCATATCCAAAATTATGTTGTAAGTCAGCTCAGGGTTCGCTTCCTTGAGTTCGGCGAAACCCCGCTGTAGCATGCTCAGCGATTCAATTTCACGGGCATCCATATCATCACGAATGTACTTCAGAGACGCGTTGGTCAGTTTTAGTAATGTGGACATCAATCTATAGTCCAGACTCACATTTCCCAGAATAGGTAGGACAACCTCGTCAACCAGGGATTGACCAGCCCTTCCGTTCTCGCTTGTGGCACGCTTGTGTGCCGTTGGCGAACTTGGTGACGACGTGCTACCCTCCTTGCGTAAGTTGCCTACAAATTCAGCGGAAAGCCTCAGTGACCCAACAGGATCAACTTTCTTAACGGGACGTATTGTATCAACACCGTTTCCTAGATCCGCGTCTGTAAGCACAGTCCCCAACCCCTCGACATTGGTTCGGCGGGCATACGACCCACGACGGGAAGACCGGACTGTTCCAGAATAAGCAGGCGGGTCGCCTAGATAAAATGTTCATCTCGAAAGTGAGTGGGAATTGCCTCGATTAAATAACTCGCTTACCCGAAGGTGTCTCGTCAGTCCCAGCTTCTTGTTGAATTCGTGAGGACTTTATTATAACTGTTGAATGCATCATCGCACCGACGCCATTCGGAACAATAGGATCACTGCCTCTTGTAGATACAGAGCTATCCTGTGGTAAACCATCATCCGAGAGGTCCTCTTCGTCTGCTTCTTCTGGCACCATGCCTGGAGGCATCGACAGCTCGTGCAAAGTGCCTCGGATGCTACCAAGTGCAGAGACTGTCTTGATAGTATCAAAATTCCAGTCACTCCTCATTGTGTCGTTAGCGTCCCATGCCGCATGACTCCGGAGAGAAGCTTGGGCTGCAGGCCCTTTCTGAGGAGTCTTCGCTCGCCAGTCTTGATAACGCTCAATGAGTTCCGTTAGATATGATGTCTTCTTGGCCGTGCGAATGAATTTGTGTTGTAGAAGTTCATTGGCACTCGGGCGCTGTGGGACGGGTTAGCAAATGTCAGGCACATCATCCAAACGACTTGAGCTTACCAGTTTGGGATCTTTAGTCAGGCACTGGGCAACAAAGTCTTTGAATGCAAGAGAAAACGAGCCCTCCAATGTGGGCGGTTTTGCTTTTGGAATCAAGAATAACACTCTCATTGGGTGATATTCTGAGAGGGGTGGTTCTCCCGTCGCCATTTCAATAGCGGTAATCCCCAAGCTCCACATGTCAGCTTTGGCATCATACCCTGCTTGCCTGATAACTTCAGGAGCCATCCAAAATGGTGTTCCCACGAATGTATGGCGAAGGGTATTGGTGAGAGACGCAGCCACACCAAAGTCAGCGAGCTTGACCTTCCCCGAAGATGAAAGGAGAACATTGGCCGCTTTGATATCACGATGGATAGTACCTTCGCTATGAAGATAGTCAAGACCCAGAAGCAGTTCGCGACAAACAACGGCTATGTGGGCCTCTGAAAATGCACCAGGCTTCAGGAGGTCTAAACAAGACCCTCCCGCAAGGTACTCCATAATGATCCAGAGCTTGTAGTTCACCACAAAAGAGCCGTAGTACCGAGTAACGTATTCTGAGTCGCAATGAGCAAGGCTCGCAATTTCCTGCTGAATCTCAGAGATATCATCATCGGAATCCTCAAGATCTGGAATAGGTCAGTGTAGGGCAGAAGACTAGATAAGGAAAGGCGTACCGATCTGCTTGACCGCTACAATTTGTTTAGACTCGTTATGCAGAGCCTTATAGACGGTACCAAAGCTCCCTGTTCCTAGCTTTTCGAGAAGGGTATATTGACTAGCTGGATTGTTGCTGGGAATAGGATGGGGTTCCCGTGGTCGCGGCTTTTGTTCAGCACGAGGAGACGGGGGGGAGAGAGTGTTCTGTGGGACATGAGAACGGTCAGAGTGGGATCTCCGCATCCTGAGACCTTGACAGGGAAAAGAAAAGACACAACTGTGGATCAAATAGCGACCTCTGATCTCAGGTCGAGAAAGTGATGACAACCCACGTGGATACAAAATTACGCACCATTAGATAGCCGTGAAAGAGTCGTATGCGCCGTGGGGTCGGACCACGAACGAGTGTTATCTATCGAATCAACGTATTGTTCAACGAGCAGGTTCAGGATAATAATGCAAAGACTGTTTCCATCAAATCATCTCATTTAATATCTACAAGCCGTCTGTCCTCTGGAACTGCACTTGATTGACACGGTTTATTGAACGTACAGCGTACATAAAAACGGAAGGGCAAAACGTGTGGAACTGGGATGGCTCAATCTCAAATGTATTATTTCCATGTTCAAGCCTTGACAGCGTACTTCCTGACTGGGAAGTTTTGATCCCTCTTGCGCTGCTTCAGTGTCTTCAGCGACTTTTCGTGCTACAGTTAAATATGAGAAATCTAGCTGGAGGCACAATTAACTCGGTGGCGTACCTTCGTCAACCGCCGCCTGATTGCCCGTGTCTTCTTCGGTCGAAGGTCCAGAGGAATGTATTTTGATTTCTTGTAAAACTCCCGGAGATTTTGGCGTTGCTTCTGGTTCGTCACTGTCAACACTCGAGCAATCGACTTTCGCACAGAGGCGCTGTAAAGATAAAGCCCATCAGTGACCCGAATCTTCATGGCGACGAGCGAATTCACATTTTCGTCAATTTAGCCGCTGAGCCTCCCGTGACCTTTTGCACGCGTAGAGTAAGAAGCTCAGTCTTCAGGTCTTGTAGTTGCTTGGTCAAGTCATTCTTTGACCTGGATACCTGTATTCAATCTTCGAGTAAAATCTAAGTTTACTTTCACGCACTTGGATTGAAGTTCATACGCCTTTACTTTTGGCATTTTGGTGGAGGTCTGCAGGAAACTAAAAAATGATATTCAGTTTCAGATTTTGACAACGTTAATAAGATCTCTGCCTTGAGCTGGCAGAGATCGAGAATAATTTACTCACTGTTGGGAATATCGTGCTTGACCTTCGCAGGTTGGATTTAGTACCAAATACACCAAAAACTTTAATGTATCTCGACTGTACAGTTTATTCTCACGCTCTCGGACTCATTATCTTATCTCTTCACACCGACAACTGATGGCAGAACGGCTCGCTCTATTCCGTCCGTGTATTGACCTACACAATGGTCAAGTGAAGCAAATTGTTGGAGGCACATTATCCGACAGAAACCCCGATGTCTTGAAAACGAATTTCGTGGCGAAGTACGTACTTGGTTTCTTTCTATTCTATAATCTGGCTTTTATCACACTGCTTGTAGTCAAAGCGCGGCATACTATGCACATTTATACAAACGAAATAATTTGGAAGGAGGACATATCATTAAACTGGGACCAGGAAATGACGATGCAGCCCTGGAAGCACTCAAAGCGTGGCCAGGTTCGACAATGTTGTTGATTTCACATGCTGAACTTGCCCAATGGGACTCTCAGGCGCTTTACAAATTGGAGGTGGAATAACCGACAAGAATGCAAAGTACTGGATTGACGCAGGGGCTAGCAAAGTATGTGCACTGGCGAGCTTAATCTGGCACAACCTTTTTCATAAAAGCAATAGGTGATCGTGACTTCTTACCTCTTTCCAAATGGCAAATTTTCGTTGGATCATTTAAAAGCCATTTCATCGACAATAGGCAAAGACAGACTTGTTGTTGATGTCAGGTAGATATTCCCTCAACACAAACGATTATACCTGAGGCTCACCTGGCGTCTAGTTGTCGTAGAAGGGGTGACAAATGGCTTATTGCAATGAACAAATGGCAAGATATCACAGACTTGGAGGTCTGCAAAGGTGCTCGTTTTCTGGTGTATTGGATTGATATGACACTGATTCCTTTCTCAGAAACTTTGGACCTGCTATCACAACATTGCAGGTTGGAAGCATAGACTTATTCTCTCATCGTGAAACTCAGAAATATGTCAGTGAATTTCTGATCCATGCTGCTGACGTCGAAGGTCTGTGTCAAGGTATTGACGAGGAGTTGGTTCGAAGTAAATTGCATTGGTACAATTGTGTTATTGCCATTAACAATTTCTTAGAACTTGGGGAATGGGCGACCATCCCAACCACCTATGCTGGGGGTGCTAAAGGTTTGAAACCTGATTAGCTCTTATTTAACCACGTAACTTTTATTTCTTTTAGACATCTCCGATTTGCAGCTGGTCGATAAACTATCTGGAGGTCGTGTTGACCTGACTTTTGGAAGGTCAGTTACAGTGCTCTTTGACTATCGCTCACGCTCATGACAACATAGTGCCCTTGATATTTTTGGTGGGAGTCAAGTGAAGTTCGAGGGATTGGTGAAGGAGAACGCAATTCGAAGTGCTTTTAAACCAACTTTCTGAAAGAGTTTTGCAGTGCTCGATGTAATTTTAGACTCTAAAAACATCCATAGATACAATCGAAAGCTTGGCACACCGACTTGCTTAATATTCATATGAATTCTCCATTATCTTGGTCAGATGTTCCCTGCCATCCGAGCCGAAAATGTCTCCAATACCAGGTGCTAAGTCCAGGACACGTCTTTGAGGGATCGTTCCGTCAACGAGGCTTCCAATATCGCTTGTCTTATACCTATGAAAGACGGACATTAGAGGCGCCTGTTTGACTTTATGAACAGGCTTCCTACGTACCCAATTGCTTTCAGTCCACGGGGAATGCCGAGGCCATCCAAGAAACGAGCAATAGATTCATATAGATGTGCACCGAGGTCTCTGTCAGGTATCTTCGTGATCGATGGATCGGAAATGCTTGTTCTATTGAAGATAGCCAACGCTTCACGATGCCTATCTGGAGAAGATGGCGCAGTGAATTGAAATACTTTATAAAATGTAGCTTATGAGCCGCTGAAATTAGAATAAGGGGAATCAATGGTACTTACCTGCAGGACCAGTCAGGGCAACGCTAACGCCATGGGGGATAATTGGGAGATCTGTGACATATCCGGGGTGCTTATATTTCGGTCCCTTCTTATTCAGGCCCGAAATCTAGTTCAGAAAGTCAATGCGACGTGACGTAGAAGAAAATGAAGGATGTTTACAGGATAGCTCATTCCGTGGCAGAGGTGCACGCCAGCATTACCGAATCCGATTCCAGCGAATGAAGATGCCAACCTAATAAATTAAGGTATGTCAGATATAATGTCAAAACTTTCACATAAAAATGACTGTACAGCATTTGTCTGCGAGCTTCACTATCGCCTGGGTTCTTTGCGATGCGGGGCAAGTGTTCAACTGTTGTTCTCAGTGCCCATAGTGAGAAAATATCAGCAACAGGATTGCTGCCTTGGTATGCTGGTCGAAGAATTGGGTTAGTGGGTCGAGGAGTCCGTTCAGTGTATGGAATTGCGGTATAACTCTCCATGCTGTGGAATAGCACGTCGAGACCTGCACTTATGTGGACAGCGATGGGGCACGATTCTGTATTGTGTGTATCCTAAACTTGGATCAATGGATGGATGATCAGGCAAGGCCATTGAGTTTTACCACGATGCCTAACACTGGTTTCATTGCACGGCTAGCTATGCCAGTCTTGAATGAACGCGAGGTGATATCAAGAATAGCTGTTCCTGTAGTCTCTGAACCAGTTCCGGCTGTGGTAGGGACGGCGATAAGAGGTCGCAATGTCTGTGTAATTGGTAATCCCTTTCCAATAGGAGCATTAATAAAGTCCATTAAGTCGGCATCTCTGAAGACTGTAAACCTAGAAACAAAGGTTTGAAGTCCAAATGAAAGAGACGACATAATAGAATATACAGACATACAAATTGGCTGCTTTGGCGGTATCGATGACACTTCCTCCGCCGACTCTGCACACGACATGTCAGTGAGAACAAATAACTCTCTCGGCAGGGAAAGAAGACATGCGCCAAGAAGTGACTGAAATCGTGCTTGCGAGCCCATGAGATTGCATCACGCCAACTTTCTTCCGTGGGTTCTGCAACTACTTGGTCATATACCTCAAAGGAAAGATCCGTTTGCGCTTCAAGGGCAGCAATTGCCTATTGTACGGTTGAGAAATGAAGATGGTAAACTAGAGACCGAAGGGTGGACTCACTGTTCTCATAGGACCGAGCTTGGCAACATTGGGGTCGGTGAATACACCAGTCTTGTTAAGTCAGAATTTAGTTCCGTCGTGTTGTCTGGGAGAACCTCACTTTGCGAGCCTTCATATTCTTGAGATCCATCCCAACTTCCGCAGTTACGCCATCACCGAATCGCAAGTTGGAAGCGGCTACCTATAACACTGCGCTTTATTTGGGCCAATTTGGGGAGTAAGACGACGAGTAATACCTCAAAGGCATATTCTTTCTCAATTGCGTTCACAGGTGTGGCGAAGTTCCGAAGCTTGGTAACGGCATGACCGGAAAAGGGTACAGCCGATGAGGCGTTATGACAAGGACATGAAGAGTGTTGAGAGGCATTGATAAGACGGAGAATGCTGTTCCTAGACGCTGCCATGACTGTTGAGTATTCCCAAGGCGCATTATATTTATAGAAGTTGAACGGCTCAATTCGGCCCGCGTTACCCTTGGTGATAATACGGCAAAGTCTATTGAACTCTATGAGCTACAGAAAGCACTTAAATTCATTTAACAAGGTTGAAACATTATTGGTCCAAATATACCAAGGGAAATTTTGAGAAAACACCTGCAGCATATCATTGAGGACGATAAATGGAGTTGATTGATTGTCGACATGTCCGAAGGACAAATAAAAGACTATAGTCAATTGAAACGAGTTGGTCGTACTTCAGGTGCCGACCCCAGCCTCTAGTCCCTCATTTCTGCCCTTCTTTCGTTGGGTGCTCGGTTTCCTTCTTTTATTAAGCTGTCGTTACTCTCATTATGATGTTTTCTCTTCTTTGGTTTAGTCTCGTTGCTTTCTCATCAGCATATGACCTCAGCATTAAGAGAGTCAATCCTTCTCCAGTGCTTCAAACTCGAGCATTACTTTCTGCAGCCGACTTGGAAATTAATGTGGACCTGAGTCTTGCGGAAACTTCGTTTGATCTCAAGTGTGTTTCATTCATAATCCAAATAGCTGGCACTGACATTGGGGTTTAGTTCTGTGCATGACTTGATTTACATTGCCAACGTGGGTATTACTCGATATTTTATACCTATGCAGGATCTTACCAAGTCTTTCAGATTACCGTTGGAAGCAATGGTTTGTCTTTACTGAGAATAACGTCAAAATCTATGTTTATGCCTTTTGGTTCTTAGTTTATCCCGTTCAGCTGGATACGGGATCCTCAGATCTCTTTATTCACGGTAACACTTCCCCATTACCCGGCACTCAAGCGACGGTAAATATTGCACAGCATCTAATTTTCTAATTTCGCTTTATTGACTGAATCGGTTAGAACCTCACTTATAACCTCACCGTAAGCCTATGGCAAACTTTATACTTTGAGTTAATAACTTTCCATATAGTATGCCATTGGATGGGCATCTGGTCATGTCGCGTATGGCCCAGTTGAATTTGTTGGGTAAGTTTTCCTTTTTCCCTCGAGCTCGAATCTGACATCAAATTGAAGCAACAACGTTTCGTCCCAAGTCTTCCTTGACGCCACAAGTGTTAAAAATCCCGCTTTAACATACGGTGCCGCTGGAATAGCGGGTTTGGGCTTCAACAGACTTTCTTCCCTTGATATGTTAGTCAATGACACCAATGCAGCCACTGGTCGCAACCTCCTGTATAACCTCTTTGCAGCAAATTTATCAACTCCGAATTTTATTGCATTTGCATTACAACGAGGGACGCAACCAGATGATGACGTACAAGGCAGCTTTTCTATTGGTATGTTCTGTCTATATTTCAGCATGCAGTTCGTTGAATGTTCCTTGTTAGGTGAATACGACCCAAAATATACACAAATTTCTGGAAGCAACCGTATTTCTACATGGCCCATTCGTAACCCTTACCGATGGAATGTTTTGATCGACGCTGTGATTGTAAATGGTAGCATTGTTGTGCCTAGTACTAGGGTTACCAGTGCTCCTGGTAATAAGGCTGTCGCTTTGATGGATAGTGGGTCTTCGTATAGGTGACCAAATTTGTCCTAGAATCATTTTTTCCTCAATGACGTTCGATAATAGTTATGCCCCCAAAGGCGTATGTGATGCCATCTATGGCGGCATCCCTGGCGCTTCGTTTGACCAAAGTTTGGGATACTGGAAGGTACCATGTTCCTACGAGATCAATATTGCCTTACAGATTGCGTAAGTGACTTCTTTTCGCGCTTTTGTGTATTCTCACCATTATACAGCGGCGAAATATTCCCAATCCACCCCTTGGATGTGAACCCTAGCTCATCTCTTGAGCCAAGCGCCTGCATCGGTTCGTTTGTTCCGCAACAATTCGCCATTGGAAACGACTTGTGAGTTATCTCTATAATACGCTGTCACTGAGTTTGTCGTTTACGTTGGTAGTGATTGGATCGTTGGCGACAATTTCTTACGTTCTGTTTACTCCGTATACGACTTCGGGGACTTCGACAGCAGTGGAATTATGGGAGATCCATACATGAAGCTGTTATCCATCGTCGATCCAGATGAAGCCTCCGTTGAATTCCACAAACTTCGTGGAGGTACACCAAAGACAAACATTACCTTCATTGGCCTCGATGGTGCCTCTATCGCGCCCTCCTTCTCGATCTCCAACGATATTTCACATTCCCTTGAACTGATCGGAAAATTCATCCCAGCAATGCTGGGAATTGTCGCTTTGAATGCCTTTGTCGTGATTGTCTGCTGCATTGTATGGCTTATATCCTTCTGTCGCAGAAGAAAAAACAAGTACGTTATGGCCCGAACACCCCGCAGGCGTTTGAGTCCTATACCCATGAATCCCAGGAACAGCTACATTGCCGGCGTGGCTGACCCCAGTGCCATCAGCCCTCATGCCTATGAACCGGTATCAATGGCGCTCACAGACGATACATTCGTGCCTCTCTCACCTGCTATTCACCGCTTTGAGAAGATCAAAGGCAAAGGAGAGAATTATGACCCCGTGTCATCACCCTCAGATGACTCCTTCTTACCTCCTTCTCCAGCATTTCATCGCCATGAGAATAACAGGGTCAGCGTGATGGAAAATAACAGGGTTAGTCTCGCGGGCACAGCTAGTGTGAGAGACAACAGAGTCAGCATGGCATATTCCAGCAATGCGCTTCTACCTGGTCCTCTTATCCAAGAAACAGACAGCAACGGTTTCGCTACTGGCCAAGCTGTTCCAGAAATACAAGAACCCACCTTTGTCCCACCAGAAAGCACTCCCCCGACGACAAGTATTGTCCCCATTCAGGGCATACCCGCACCGACTACTCCCTATTCCCAAGAACCTTCTTTCGTACCGACAGGAGTTGCCCTCAGTCCTCACCCTGTATTTAACAACATGAACTATATTCCTGCAAACACGACTAACCTGACCCCACCCGGACCCGCTGTCCTTCACATGTCACCTAATGTGAACCCTGGCTACCTGCTTCCTCACCGGTCGTCCCAACGGTTCGAGTCTCGCAGGGATGTCGAATTGGGAGATAGACCAAGGTCTATAGCATGAAGTTGCTTACATCTTTCTTTTTCATTGGACATTCTTGTGGTGTGTTGGACGTACCCTTTTTATGCCTAAATAAAAGGTTCTATATTGCTTATTTTTGCTTTGACATTTTCTCTTATTTAATTGCCTGTCGTCTATATTTTGTGGATCAACTTATCGTGAAGAAAACAAATTACATGAAGTAACACGTCGACAGTCATGCCCCTCAGCCCTTTTGCGACAAAGTTCGAACTGAGCTCCTGTTACCTACAAATTTCTTCCGTATAATGATCTATTGAACTTTCTTGCTCCGATGAAGGGTAAGGTTCACTCTTCTCGCGATCATACCAAAGATGAAGAGACTAAGATAAGCAATGCCCACAGCAATTGGCTTTTTTAGATGAGCCGCCCAAGAAAGCTTGTATGTCACCTAAGACAGCATAAATCCACATCTGCAATCAAGAAAGAAAAAACGTACAATGACGCTTTCGGCGTGCTTTACAGTAAGGTCCTTATATTGGAAGGTCAATTTTGGCCGGCCAATGGTGTCCAGGTATGACGTGTGTCTTCCGATGGAATTTGCAACAGGCGGGAATGGTGTGACGAATTCGACATCCCTGACAGCAGATTGATGAATAAAGATTGAGTTGAAGATGCTCGAACTTACGTGGCGCCTTCCGGAAGTATGATAGTCAACTCTTCTTCGTTGATGACTGCACCGGGAATGGGAGTCATGATGAGTATCTCGACGAAGTATTTTCCTGTCAATTTGTTGTAGCTCGCCGAGTCCCCCAAAGGTGCGTCCCAGCCTAATGTGAAGCTGTAATTCCAGCCACCAAGGAGAGGATATCGAGGCCTCAATTCCAGAATGCTGAATGCAGTGCCTTGTTTATTCTTAGGAACGGAAGGAGCAACCCTCAGTGATGATGTGGAGACATTGCCTATGAGATCGTAAAAATACGCGTTTCGGATTCCAGGAGGAAGGTACAGCGTCAGAGCGGGAAGAATGTGTGAGGAGAGACGGTTGAAATATTTTTGTGATTGGTATTCAAGGCGGGAGAAATGACCTTTCAACCTTGGAAACATGATCATGCCAGGTACAGATGAGGTAAGTGGGACGATCTCACTTTGGTCCAGCATTACGAAGAACAGCTTTATCCTCTGTATTGAGGTTAGCTCCCCAGTGACTGACTTCAACGGATCGATGTAAACTAAGCACTTCCAGTACGGGTTGTTCATGGTTATAATGAATGACAATGGGCTGTTGATGTTTTTCGATGAACTCGTGGTTCGTACTAGGGGGGATCTTTTCATAAGGACCATATGTAAGTGTTGCACCAGATTTCGTTACGGGATCTTTGTCAATGAAGACATCAAGATCTTTAGGTGTGGTGTAAGAAATGATACGAGGCACAAGAGTTCTGCAAAAAATCAATCAATGTCTGGACACCAGACCACGAACTTACTTGAGCTTCGTTCGTTGCACCAGAGTATAATATGGGCTCAGGACAAACAGATTGGTCTTGTATTGCAGAGCCTGATCTTCAGTTTGAGCCGCAGTCTCGGGCCATGGCCAGGTAACGTGCGTTTGCACAGTCTCTAAGACAATATTCATGGTCTCGTTGACTCCGAGAGATCTTGGAAGGATGATGTCGACGAGGTCATACTCTCTAGATAAAAGAAAACATAAGTTCAACCAAGGTAAATTGCACATCTTGGGACTGACTTTTCGGCATCAGAAACGTGTTCTTTCAGCTCCAACGGCTCCTTCTGTCCCTTCACCTTAGCTTCAATCCAGCTCGTCTTTGCTTTATGGTCGCGTCCAAGAACAGCAGTGTATACCTGCTGTCCATCTTCCAGGGCTCTGATGGTGTATGATGTTGTGACGTGTACTACCGAACCTCCGAGCTCAGCTGTACGAATAATAACGGTATTTTCAAATGACGAAAAGGAAAATACAGCATGAACGGGGACAAAAAAGATAAGCAGAAGGGTCCACCAACTTTTTGTTGGCATGGTGGACGGTATTAACAGAGGTGAATGACCGTTACATAAGCTGAGATGCATTCATGAAAACATTGCGCTATCATTATTCTTCTGGGAAACTAAATCATACCGAACAGAGGTGCTAAGCTTAACACACAAGGTAGTTGGCTGACTGGTAGGGAAGCAGTAGTATAAGTGACCGTCCATACTAGACGAATTGCAAAAGCTCAGTTTTCTTGCACAATGATGGGCCTCGCGTTTGTTCATGACAGAAATTGGAAAACTTGCAAGGTTAGATCATTGCCTACTGTGGTCTGGTCAAGACCAAGGCGGTTGCAAAAAGTCGGTCACGAACCAAAGGACTTCGTTAAGGAATTGAAAACGAATTCTGGACGTCTCAATCATGGAGCAAGCCATATTAAGAAATTCTTGCTGCTAATTGTCCAACCTCCATCTTACGGTAGCACATGCGCATTAATAGTAATGCATTAAAGGCATGTCATAGAACAGGATTTAACCCAAGGCCAATTCATAGAAAATAACCAAAGTATTCAGCACAATGAGAGGTACTGGATCATAAAATGAGGCTTGGAAGATTGGCGCACTGAAGAAACGTACTCCGTAGTGTGCGGACAGCACTAATCAAGTCAACCATCCTGGTTTTCATTCCCGTTCCGCCGTGCATTGTCCCATAGCCATTCTGATCATATGGTTGATGAAAGCCCGAATTTACATCTCGTGGTGCAAGGGATGAAGATGACCAGCCAACTTGAAGCTGCGTCAGCGAAATATCGGATGGACGAATGCCACTTACTTCGAGCGAGGAAGCGGTCCTCATTCAAGATGGCGATAGCATTTAGCATCAGCAACGAGACATAGCAAATCGTGCCTAGAAGTGTCATTTTTAAGAGGATAAGCAACAAGATCTGCAAAGGTGGTTTTCTGTGACGCGTGACGTACACGTCTTCAGCTCTCCCGTTTGGATGCAGTTCACTAGATCGAGTAGTACGTTCCTCTGCAGTGGCATCACGGCTTTGTGTGTGGTCTTACCCTTCTTACAGGTTTGCGTCTCCTGCGGCGCTCGATACCGGTGTTTATTTCACCAACGAATATTTCACAACGGAGGCACGTCTAAACCTTTATCTTCGGGTTGTTTCTTTTGTCATTCTGATGCAAAATATTTCCAGTGCAAGTTTTTTTAAACCTATTGACTGGGTTAGAGAAAAATTATCGCCAGCTCCAAAAGAAAGTCAAGATGAAGATCAGGTGAAAGCAGCTAAAGAAATGGCCAAAAAGGATGGAACTGCAAATGTATTCGAGGATCTTGTTAACGTAACACCACCTGAAGAGCAGAAAGCTGGACAGAGGGCGCAAGGGCTGAAGACCAGGTTTCAGTCGGTATGTGGAACACTTTGAATAATGCCCATCTCAACTAAGACGAGTGTCGTTTCTGTAGCATAAATATTCTACAGCCAACTTTAAAATTTCCCACCGCAAGCTCAACATGCTAGGGCGTCAACTAGCCGGCAAGCCTGTAGATCACGCTATCTTGCAAATGCAATTCAGTGAAAAGCGTGCTAGTTCGCGTATCATGAACATGCTTGTCACAGGGAAAGACCACGCATCTCGATATAAGAGTCTCGAGGCAGGAAAACTCGTTATCTGTACGTGAATTGCCTTGTTTTTCATTTTGCGTTTTGAATTGCAACGGTTTTTTAGCAGAAGCTTGGGTTACCAAAGGAAAGCGTCCTCCCAAAAGGGTTGAACCTCGAGGACGAGGTCATTTTGGTATCCGGTCTCATCCACATTCGAAGTTGAATGTAGTGCTGAAAGAAGGGAAAACAGTAGACGAACAAAAAGCTGCAGCTCGCAAAAAGAAGCTGGACAGAATTGTTTCGGCTGCGTTGGTAAGGGAGGACAAACCCATTCGAAATCCATCATTATCCTGGGCATGGTAGTGTCATAAACTGAATTGATTTAATAATTCAACGCTTAGAATTCACCGCCCTCAGGTTACTGAAACCTGACTGTGCGTCGAGTTGCTTTAGAGTATATACCATTCATAATTATAATACGAAAGTCGTTTGACAACGTTGTGGCAGCACAATGCGAGAAATACAGACACGAGATGTCCGCAACTCACCATGCGAACTGGCATCTTTGTGCAACTTCTCGTCAAAGAATTCAGATCGAGAATGTCAATATATTTGCTGTAAAACAGCCAGATAAATCAAATCAATGACCATTAGGAATACACATAGGATGCTTCCATCTACGGGCGATATAACTTTCCTAGCCGACAGTAGGTTCTTTTCATGATTCGTGGACGACTCACTTTGAAGCGTTGTCCCAAATGTTGCGTGTCTCTGGATCTACATTCGGCGGCGTGAAGTACTGACACCGCGAACGAAATACTTCATTTTCTTCAGAACAGATAGAACGTGATATCGGACAACCGACTCACTTGTTAATGAACGTCTTCGGACAATGTCTTCGACTGTCAATTCGTTGTGCATCTGTCTGCGCTATGGAAATTATGAAAAATTAGGACCAACAACACGTAGAGGAATACATTGCTTCACATGCCTTCACTTCTTCTTTATAGAGTTCTCCCTGCGTTTTCCGTTTAGAAACGGGATCTTGTGCTTGGTCCCGTTTCTCAGCCAGTGACTGATCCATCACATCTACACAGAAATCCAACAGTTGACTTCTTCGTTTCCAATTAGCTAAATAGACAAACTATTAAGTTGGCAAAATAATAGAAGTCAAATAACTCACCAACAAGCTCTCTCCAAACAAGCTCGCAAGCCTGGTCTTGCGGTGTTTGTTTCTTGTGCAGATTGTGCACTCTATCTTGATCACGCACACGAGCGTTTGCTCTGTTAAGTCTCATTACAATCGTATCGTCGAGTTTCCTGTATTCCTTCAGTATATCTCGGAGATTTACAACTTAATAAACTTTGCTGCAGCCTAGAGTTAACCGTAGGCCATACCTTTGAATAATGAGAGGTTATGACATGTTGGAGCAGTTATGTGGACTGTTTGGGGAGTTAAGTTAGGTGTATAAATACCTAGACTCCCGAGTTGTTCAGAGGGCATTATGAGAACACCAAATACCGCAGTTAGTAACAAATTTACTTGTGTTGACGTGCCGAGATGTTGTGTGGCGTTATGATCACACCAATAACTCGTTTACATTCAACGCAAGTGTAATACACGATCAGATAACAAACAGTGCAGTAATTAAAAAAAGAGCCGTCAAGACGTGGCAGTCGAGGGTTTTCAACATCTGAGAGTCACCTTGATTTGCCGTCAAACTTGGCATCTCTGTCCAACTCGAGAATAACACATCGTGGTGTAACATGTTACATGCGTCGAGGCAAGGCAGTTGTATCCGCATGGGAGAAGACTGAAAAACAGGAGTAAAACGTCTGGAAGAGTTGCAGGTCCTTACGAATAAGGAATGGTGTGCGGGAGCCTTTCAAATTTCCATAGGCTTGAATTGTTGTTCAGAGGTTTGAGTTATTATGTCACAACTCCAATCCTCTTCTTCAGTGGGTTGCAGTTGGCTGAGCGAAGGAGACCAAGTGGGTAACGAGCGAGCTTGATGGAAGGCGCGATTTGTATTTTGCAATTTCTTCATGGGTCTGGGATCTAACGAACTGGGTGATCCTCGGGATGATTCCTTTGTACTCAAGGTCTCAGCCGTCACCGCCTCATCAGAGGAATAGACATTTATTTGCATGTTTGAATCCAAATCAGTATCCTGTTCCGCGCAGTGGGATCTTTTTCTCGAAGAGTCATACGAATGAGCCCCAGCAAATGACGTTTCTTTGCGAACATCACATAATATGTCGTTCATAGAGCGGAAAATAGATCCTGTGGATTGCGATTTCACGAAAGAATGTGAGTGAGAAGGTGCAGTTTGGTATCCCTGTGAGACACCTGAACGCGTTGGATCCGTCAATTCGCGTGATTTATGGATGAAAAGACGCTCACTATGTCTGACGCGTGGTCCAACATTTCGCAAACGAAGGGCCAGATCCTCTGTTACTCTAAGCCGGTATGTAATGTAAACGCCTGGGAATTTTCAAGGTAACCAACCTCTTACCCAGTAGTGAGAGCAGAATTAACCGCTGAAATCTCGCGCGCACCTTCAGTAAGAATACGTTTATTTGGATGGTCCGAGTCCATGAGCTGAAGGTCCTCTTATTCAAGTTACGGCCCGTTTCTAATAGTAACATGTACAAACATTGTCATATGACATGAGTCATCAATGTCATTGTAGTTCAATTCTATTTATGTAACTAATGAAATAAATGGTACAATATGACTCAAGCTCGCCATTATTTCACTGTGCTTTCACACTTAAATACATTGACTTCTGAGTAATCGCTGGCTGTAGTTTTTGGATGCTTATGTATGTGAGGCAGGTTTTTGAAATTCTCTACCATTTTGCAGTTTGCTGTAACAAGGAGTGGTAGGCAGCGAGGTTGTTGGGATTATTTAGGGGCAAATTAAAATTGGGTATCATTTTGCCAAACGACAACAAAATACAGTATGAGCTCATTTACGGGAAGCTGACCGATCGTGGGTGCTGGCCGAGAGGGTAACGAGTGCCATAAATAATACGATATGGGTTTGGGGAGTGTCTTCAATTTCGGTCATCGGACATCTCCATCAACAACAATGTCCCTCCGCCAACGATCGACGCGTCCGAAATTAACCTCGTCTACCATCGGCGGAGGAGAAGGAACGGATAAGGGAACTTGCATCGGCATCATAGCCATTGGGTTCAACACAGGAGCTGCACCATAGAAACCTCCCATCATTGACGCCTGCGCGTTCATGAACATGTTGTTTTGCATCTGGGCTTGCATCAACCATTGTTGCTGCTGGGCAAGCATCTGGTGTTGGGTTCGATGCTGGTGTTGGGGATGAAATGCCAAGGGCAAGTCATCTTCGTCGTCTGCGTTCTGTGTAGGCCGAGGTATCCTGGACGCTCGCAGGGCCAGAGGTTGCTCGTCTTCCGAGTCTGATTCATTCGGGTAATTTTGATTTTCCAATCTGGTTTTCGCTTTATGCAGGACTTGAGACAAGGGTTTATCCTCATCGTCTGAATTTGGCTGCTTGCTTGAAAATGCAGCGCGGGCCATTGCTTTGTGCACCGTAGCGGCAAGTGGCAAGTCTTCCTCACTACTTTCGTCAAGCGCACGGTGTAGCACCTTTTGGGGTCGATTAGGATACCTTGGTCCTGTGCCAGTGATGCGTCGGGGTCCATGATCTGAATCATCAGACGAATCAACATCCCAAGAAGTTTCCAAGGGGCCAACAACCGGAGGCGACTCCTCATCACTATCTGACACATCATGCCGATCTGAGGGTTTGGGTGGTGCCCGCCTGGCGGTGGCCCGTTGTATGTCGGGTAATGTCGGCGGTGCAATGTCGGTATTTTCAACATTCTCCTGGGGCATTTGGGGCTCAGAACCGCCTTTACCTTTTTTACTGTGTTTCTTTTTCTTTGCCTGCTTTTTTCGTTCCGCCTCTGCTTCATTCTTTCGGATTTCCTCCTCTTCTTGGGCCTCCCTAGCTTGAATTTCCTTCAATTTTTCCATTTCACGTTCCCATAGTGTGTCCACGCCAAACACAGAACGTGTCTCTTGTGGACGTACATTCCTTGGAGACAGTTTGTCATCGGAGTTAAAGTTAAGCAAAGGCTTCATAGAAAGCGAACCCCGGCGTGTGAGATTTTGTTGTGGATCTTGAGATCTATGTGAGTTCACTGCTGTAGGCATACCACCCTCAGTGAACGATGCTGGGTCGATGAGAGTGCTTGATCGTGCCTGGGTTCTGGCCATCATGGAAGGCCTTTCATCCCCTTTGAAAACTCTGGAATAACATTCAGGTCAATTGGCACAGAAAATATATAAACGTTCACCTTTGTTTGCTGCGCATCTCGGCTTTACGGGCCTCCAGGTCATCAATCAGACTTTTTCCATACAACTTTCCGGCTGGTCTTGCGGAATTAGGTAGCAATTGGTGAGCCCTGGTGTGCAGATTTTCGTCCGTGTCAACTGGGTTGAGTTGTACTTGTTCTCCGTCCTGCATTGCTCGAGGAAGGTCTGTATCCATGAGGGATGACTGTCCGCCGACATGCAACGTGTTGCGGAATACCTTCTGCGAGAGGCTGAGATCAGTCAGAGGGTTCGGCGTAAAAGCATTGGAAGGTGGATAGGGATTTGGGGTGGGGTTCCCAAAAGAAGATATCCTTCTCGAAGATCTTGCACCTGGGGGTAAAGGGGGACCATCCGTCGACAACTCAAACCCGTCTCTGACCTTGCTAATTGGTTCTGGCTCGTCGTCATTGGGGACAGGTTGCAGAGGGCTAGGCATCACAAGAACTTTGGGTCGTAGAAGGTCTAAGGTAGAGTAAGGGCGTTCTCTGGGAATGATATCTCCACTCGTGGCGGACATGCCATCATCCTCTAACATCAATCTAGACCCTTTGGATGCATTTGAATATAAACGCGGTCGATCTTCAGCTTTTGGATCGAAGCGAGAGGTATGGGACGGGCGTTCGATAGCAAATGGGTTATCTTCCGACGGCTTCGGTATCTCCATGGTGCTAATTGACACATTTCGTTGTCGTCTTTCATTGCGATCGTCGTCCAAGAGATTCTTGGAGTTCAAACTTGCAGATGAGTAAGTCCTAGAATGGGCATTTGCATAGGCTTGGTCAATTCCGGGTGAAGGAGAACGCATAGAGCCGCTTGGAAATGCTATGGCAGCTGACTGAGATTGCGGGAGTAATGATGCACGAGACGTGGATCTTCGAGGAGGTAAAATAATATCTGGTTCCATGCCGGCTAATTCCAGCGGTGAAGCAAAAGAACGGCGACGGTCCACGGATGATATGTTCTCGAATTCCAATGCCCCTCCAAGGCTCTTCGACTTTGATGTGATTATTCCCCGACGGGGAACGACAATTGGTGATTCATGACTAGCCGATGGCAATCGAGAGCGGGTAGAACCAATAGCTGATTCCTTCGCTTTGGCTTTCGCCAACCTTGCTTTGTCTTTCGGCATAAATGCGTCAAGGCCCCATGATTCCAGATCCACCTCCAATTCTTCTTCTTCCTCTTCTTCATTCAAAATCATTTCAGACTGGTCGTCGACTCCAAAAGGGTTCCTTAACGTTTCTACGGAGCTCCTTGAGCGCCGCTTCGCAAGAACCGATTCTCTTCCCATGTGGCTGATTGTTTCACTTGGAAGGGAAACACCAATGCAGTTGCTCTTTTCTACTGAATCTAACCGAGCTGTTGGGTCCCGCATAAGGTGTGCAAAGATTGCGCTTTCCTGAGCAGATCTATATGGTGCATCAGGGTTGTCGTCGTCATTGTCGTATTCTTGAGAAGAATTGTACTGAGAAAACGGACGGCCTGCTGGACATGTCTACTCACCAATCAAAGCCGCCGCAAGCTGAAGGCGCGAAAAGGCAACTGGTGGAGGCATATATTCACAATCGTTTTATGTGAATCTTGTTATGTGTGTTGACATGAGAAAGTACTGAGAGAATTGCAAAGGCCTCGCAATGACGCTTAGATAATCATACTCTATAAATAGCTACTACAATTCATCATGCCCAAAAATTGGATTGCCCTTTTCGTCAATTTCCTCCATGTCGAGTTGAATCTTGAAAAGTATCATAAAAAGGACTGAAAATGAACATTATAAATATTACAAACCTTATCTTTTAATTCATCTGACAAGACAAAGCCTGGCTTGGCATTGTCTTCTTTGGCTTCAGACTCATCTTGACCAACTGGAGGAGCTGGCTTGACCTTCGCCTCGCCTTGGGCTGACTCTGATACGCCAATGGATCGTCTCAAAACTCTGTCTATTCTAGAGAAAAATCTATAAAAAGTCTTGAGACAAATTGTGATACCCACGTTGAAAAGGGGAATCTACCTATTATTATCAGGCACTCCAAAACCTGATCGAACAAGAGCTCCGTCTATCAAGATTGAGGTGACCTCTTTCAATTCTTCTTCGGCTTCCGAATCCCTTTGACCTTCGGTTATATCAAGCTCCTTCACCCGCCGCAAAAGACCGTCAATTAGAGGCGAATGGGGATTGATTTCCAAATTTTTGGCTTTCAAGGCGTACTCGTGTAGTGCATTGGGTCGGGTATTCCTGGCATTAGGCGCAACTGAAAATTTCAGTAAATAGAAGTAATTTTAAGGGTGATTAAAACTCACGCATCATTTTTGCAATGTTGGCTGTGTATCCCCCAGCATCAGCGACAATTGCGCATGGGCTCTTAACGAGGCGATTGGAGATAATCACTTAGTTTCAGAAAGTCAGCATTTTCTGCATCAGAATCAGAGAACGTTCCCACCATTCCGGACAGCATCTCCAGCCTCTTGTTTGAGCCAATCAGTAAGCGGCTTGAATTTTTCCTCGAGCTCATTGTACTCAGCATCATAGTCTAGAAAGGTAGCAACGCATCAGAGAAGAACTACAAGATATTTCGTCGTCTTACCCTCATCTCCAAACTTGAGTCCAGCCTTAGCAGCGTCCTGGAATGGGATACCTCTAAGAAAGTGTGAGTTCGATGCTGTAAAAAGGTAGGGCTCGTCAACTCACTTCCACCGTTGAAGATGTCCAACCAGAACCTCGTCCAGTGAGTCAGTGAAAAGGAAGACTTCATAACCACGAGCATCGAGTTGTTCAATAAACACGCTTTGAGCAATGTTCTCTGGCTTGCCCCCTATCTCGGCAAGGTAGAAAATCTGCGGATAGAGTTTCAAATATGTCGGCACAAAAAAGAGTCAATAACTTACTTGCTTTTGGCCCTTCCGCTTCTGTTCAAGATACTAAACGAAACAATGAGTTCATGTTCGATTTCAACCAAAGTAACTCACCTGATCTAAGGTCGTGCGGTTGCGGCGGTTTGTGGTAAATGAAGCCAGTGTTGCCAGTTTCTCCCTATTCTTAGTGTCTTCAACAGCACCTAGCTTCAGAATAGAACCATATGTCTCTTGCATCTGTTCCATAAGATCATTATCGCCGCCCTCAGAAATCTTTGTAAAAAGTTGAATAATGTGCTTGAGAATGACACGCTTTAGATGTCCCATGAAACGGTTGGACTGAAGTGTTTCACGGGAAACATTGAGGGGAAGATCCTCCGCTGTAAGGTAAATTCAATGAACCATCAGAATATTAGTAGGATAAAAGCTTGCCATCAACAACAACTTTCACCCAACTCGCCCACTGAGGTAATGCGGCATCGCCTAAGTTGGACGTGATGAAGACGCGCTTGACCATCAATTTAACGTCTTTAGCCTTATGTTCCAACGGTTTCTGCCAATAATCATCGCCCCTAAGATCGATCAGTGTCGATTCATGGCGAGGTAGAGAATGAAAAACCATTACAATTTGGCAGGTAAAAAAATGAGACCTTTGAAGGTTACGCCGTCGCTATCTCCAGAGAAATGGTGCCACGCCATTGGTTTGCTGAAGTCCTTGAAAAACGAAGTATAGAACAAATGATATTCATCTAAATGACCAATTGTTACTAAATAAGTTCGGGTGTTAATGAAAATAGTCACCCTCAGTAATAGTTTTTGGATCCCTACAGTAAGTGTCAGCAGGAATGAGGGGGGAAAGAAGTAAACCAACCTGGTCCAGAGAGGAGGCTGCACGTTCAAGTGACTCCATTGCTCCTTGGTGACATTTTTCATCTTCTGTGAGAGGGGAGTCTGTATGCCTTCGTCCTCTTTTGGGACTTCCTCGATGATAGCTTCATCCTCGAAAGAAGTGGGAATTGAAGATTCCAGCGTATCCGAAGCTTCCGTAGATGTCGCAGGTTCCTCAACTTGGGGAGTGAAATCTTCGTCGGGTACTTCTTCGGTCCATTTCTCGAAGAGATAGATCGGGAAGGAAGAAGAAAATGTCGAATGTTTATGCCTGCAGCGTTACATGAAACTACAACGACAGAAAGTAAAGAGCGAAACATACACCAGGGCGGAGAGTGTTGAAGCTTCCAAATATTCTGAAGACCCCGCTTTCAAAAGGAGCGTAATTTCAGTGCCCCGACCGAGGGTATTACCTCGAGGATCGGGATAAACCTCGAAAGTGGTGTCATCTGCTGAAGAACTGAAAACATGCTGAGCTGGCTCGGGATTCGTAGCTGTCTTAGGTGGGATTGAAGCGACATGAACGCGGTCTGCAACAAGAAAACTGCTGTAAAAACCGAGACCAAAAGCGCCAATAAGGTTGCCACTAGCCAGACCCTCTGATCCTTCAGTCTGAGCCAGGAATTCAGAGGTTCCAGACTTCGCCAGAGTACCCTAATATACGACTTTAGAGGTAATTTGCATTGATGAAGGAATAAACTGACGAGGTTTGCGATGAGTTCTTCGGGGGACATGCCTATTCCCGTATCTTCATTGGGAAAAATGGGCAACACATCGATTAATCAGTAAAATGCGCTCTCACCTGTGATTATCAAACGTCCCCTCTTCCCGTCGTCATCTTTCTCGGCCTTTATAGTAATATTGAGCTGGTCAGACCCATTCCATACTGATTTATCTGTCAGTGCTGTAATCCTCAGCTTCTCAAGAGCATCGTTTGCATTGGAAAGCAGCTCCCGCAGAAAAATCTCCCTGAAAGATTCGTTTAGTTTAAAAGAGATTAATAAATATTTGAACACTCACTGATGAGAGTAAAGACTGCAAACAGAAGTGTACGAATTAATACGTTCCAACTACAGTAGAGTCAATGAAGTCTCTACCTGTTGATGACAATCTTGCGCAAACGAACAACGTCACTCTGAACAGAGGTTTAGATTTCCCAACTTTGAAGTTTGCAATAAACGACGTGCCTGGTAGTTGTACTTCACTTCGGCAACCGAATCAACAGCGACGGTATACGACGCAAAAGCCAGACAGAAAAGGAGTAACCGAACGAAGGGCATTTTTTCACCAAGATGCAACTCTCGACACTGGAAGGAAGTTGAGAGCGTATTATATAAACATAGAAGCTCTGACGTGTCAATCCGAAGTTCGAATCAATCAGGTACTACATCAGCAAACCGGATAAGTCCTTGTTTTGCATTGTCGATGTTGTTTTTCCTCACAATCTTTATGTGATGAAACACTGTAAATTAATGCAAAAATAAATTTTGCATGCACCTTGGAATCGATAGTTATCTTTTCATAATTTGGTAACGTGTCTACAAGTTAGATTGTAATTAGAAAGGAGTCAACTTCTTTGTAGGATTAAGAATTGTTGCCATAAACTTTGTATTCACATTGAATTGCGGCTTGAAATTTGAGTCACCTTTTCATAGTGGATAGAACTTAGAACGGATGCTGAATAGAAGATTGAACTTTCCATACACATTTCATACTGCTAACTACTTTTGTTTTGTCTTATATAGCACATCAAAATTATCATGCATTTCAGTGAACACGAGATTGGAGTGCAGTCATCAATTAGTTGGAAAGATGTAGTATAATGATCAACAAGTACAATAAGAGAAAGGACCCGGAAATACACATAAAGAAGAGAAAGAGAATATGAAGATCTCAAAAAAGTCGGAGGAGTCCATGCCCAGGCTCAAACTTGAAAATGGAAAAGGAGACTACTGTTTAGTTCGACTCAGAGATACACTGCGGCTGACTTGGAACACTGCGGCAGAGCTCAAAATCGGAGCCAAAAGAGTCCGTTGAAAAGTCCTTTGAATTAATGGACTCATCGCAGGATCGCAGTATGTCAGTACGCTTCATTAGCTCACCAAGCTCCTCCCTCAACAGACCCCCAAACTGTGCATTCGCAGCTTTAATAACCTCCAACGAAAGAGTGGCAGGCAATGAACATGATTTGATGGTGTTGTGCGTCTTTGTGAAGATAAATGGGGGGTCAAGGTTCCTGAGCACAAATCCACAGATTGGACAGCAGAATTTAGATACACCCGCTGCTCGTATAGACACAGCCTATAAACCACATCAGGAAGATCTGAGCAGAACATTATAAAATGACTCACAGGTGGGAACCATTCCGGTTCTGTGAAGGTGCAGTGAGAGGCTATACAAGCTTCGGCATGAAATGTGCCCTTGAAACCAACGCCGGTATCTAGTGATGAGCCTGACCGCAATATCCTCTCCAACCTAACATTGTCTGCTAAGGTCCTGAGCATTCCGATAATGTCGTTGATCTCCTCATACACTGTAGTATCCAATGTGCCCCGGTATATGACCAACCTATTATTGATAGACGTGAGCCTTTTAACAATTTTGTCAATGTACTGCATCGACCCAGGCGTCACGTCACCGTAATGCAACGTCATCAACGAATCGATGGCATGGGTGATCTTCTCAATGAAAATAATGATATCCGGGTCGTTCATGTCACGTTGGAGACTTGCTAGCCCCCCTGCGATGGACTCGGGGCTGACTTCGGTCGGCATATCGTATTTCTTGCTCGACTTGTGACTCTTCTTGCTCGACTTGTGACTCTTCTTGCTTGGCTTTTGACTCTTCTTCTTTTGAGCATCTGTACTCTTGCTCGGCTCCACCAACTCCACTGGCTTCAGAAAATCAATAATTTCTTTTGCAGATGGGGAGGGTTTACCCGGAAAGTACGTCTCATGTTGTAGTAACGTCTTCCAGGGAAGCATGCGTGTGTCTTTGCTCGGGCATGGCAGTAATAAGACCTTGACGTTTATGTTGACATCGACAGAGTTCGAATTTTGATTCTTGACAAAGCGCGAGAGGACCAGCAAGGCGTCGAAATAGACCACCACTAAATTTAGCGACCTCATACATGCCTGCGACTTGGGCCCAAGTTGTGCTTTGATTGTTTTGCTATCCTGTCCCACCAACTCGCCATCCACCTCATCATCCGCCTCATCATCCGCCTCGTCATCCGCCTCGTCATCCACTTCTGGCAGCTCATCTTCATCTTCATCAGACGTCTTGTGATCAGCTTTAGCCTTTAAGCCAGCCGCCCTATCAGGAAGGAAGCCGACAACGCTATGGAGGCACTTCTTGATTGCTCGACTCTTAACCAGTAACCTAAGAAGGGTTCCAACCCTTGCAATGAAGTCTACCTTCGCTATGGTGTCATTGAGTTGCTTCGATGAAAGAACCTTCCCTCCGAACTTGTGGTGCATAACTTTCAACTCGCCCAGAGACCTGAGGAGTAGCTCGAGTACTTCACATAATACTAAGTGAAAATCCAGGTAGGTTTCTTCGTTGTATAGGTCATTTTGATGTTTGGCTAAGTTGTCGATTGGGGTATTAAGTTTGAGGGAGGATTTGACTTTGGTTAAATATGCGACAAGGCGACTGTCGTTTGAGTTCATAGGAATCAGGGGAAATTGCTTGGGGAGTTCGAACGTTGGTGGCAGATCCTTTAGAGCATCACGAAAGGATGTCGAAACGCGATATGTCATTCGTGTAATCATCCTTTCATAGCATGTCGCTATGACGTAGTGAGAGAGGAGGACGACATCGGATCCTGACTTTTCAATGAGCCTGGCTATCATCCATGTGTGGAATTCGAACGAGTTCTTCGAGTCCATCGTGGCCTGGCTGGTTAGAGAGGGCCTGTAATAAATAGCTTGAGAGACATGTCAGATTATTGGAGGGCCCTTACCATGTGTGGGTAAGAAAAGTGTTGAGCAGTTTAGAGCGATCCGAGATCCCTTTATAGAGCTGAGGTACTGATGTCTCTGGATCAACTACCCCTTGTTTTTTCACGGTAAAATCACGCGGATTCTGGACGACAAAAGTATTCCGTAATAGATGCATAAAATGCTCGGCAACAGACGCTGGCTGAGAAATAATGAGTGGTTCCTCGTTGTGAAAATAAGAGGCAAGGACCTCCACTATTCCTGAACCATCGTAAGGCTGTGCTGTGACTGCAATTACTCCATTATTCCTAAGAAGGACGGCAGCGAACGCATCCAATAACTGGAGCAGTTCTTTCTCCCCGCGTCCTGGTTTTGATCGGTTGCCTGTAGCCTTGCCTCTTGTAGAGTGGATGAGTGAGAGCATGGTGGTGATGGTGCGGAATGCGTAGAGGGCTTCAGTTTTGAGATCCAAGTTAGAAAAGTCAAACTCATCGGATTCCTTGACTACGAGCTCGTTGGTCTGTTTGCTGGAGCTGGCCATGGGTGCGCTGGAAGAACCGCTGTCCACCAAGTCCTGCATCACGCCCAGCGGGGCAAATCAATCATGATGGACCACAACCTTACCGCCGCCGCGGAAAAGCACGAATTGCAGTGAAACCTCACTTTGTGTGCAGCTTTACTTCGAAACGACCCTTTCCTGAAACTATCAATAAGAGACATACTGAAGAAGTGAAGTTGTAGTAGTTCAACTGCGGCCAGAATCGGACTACCAGTGCGTGCACCGTGACCGTGACATCTTCACCTAGACTCAGAGTCAAGATCAAGATTTTTTCGCGGCATTAGCAGTTCAAGATGTACAAATTTTGTGAGTATCAATTCTGAATGATGATGTACCAGTAACCCTGGATTTGTCAAAGCTCATCATAACCCTCTGCCTCTACAGCAGACATTTCCCAAGGTTCTTCACCATCTTCGGCTCCCATATCATCTCCTTCAATGTCTTTGTCCCTGTCACCTTCATCTTCCAAGTCACTATCATCTATACAGTATCCATAATTCTTCTCTTCAGCATCTTTATCACCTGGATAATGAGCTACATAATCGGCGACATTGTCAGTTGTGCTTGATGCTGGATTGTTCCCTGGCACCTTGTGATGGAGGTGGATTGTAAGTGCATTGGTTGCCTTGTGCCCAACTCCACCACCAAGAAATCTCACAAACATATCATGATTTACAAACCTATTAGATGTTAGATGACTATCAAAGTAATAGGTAGGATGTACATGTTGACATAATCCTCGGTTTCACTCAAAGGCATTCTAGCAACTGAACAAGCCAGGCTAAGGAGTTCATTTGTTTTGCCTCATGAAAATGCTGGGATAAGGTGTACCCCTCGAATGACAAGAGCAGGATCCAAAAAACCAAATGCCCCAGACTCTTTGGCATTCAAAAATCCAATGCGGTGTAACCGCAGAGCCTGCCATCCGGCTTTGAAATGCAAATCATGTCCAAACCACCTTATCCAGAGGAAGTTGACTCGTTGCTTGTGAGACAATTTTGAGAGCGGGCCCGTGTGAATAACATCAACATGAAATATTCCGGTAACTCTCGCATACCAGTATGGATGGGTCATCGTTGATGCGCAGCATATGTGGCTGACCCCTGAAAATCGATGTTTTACAAGCTACAAACAGGTCTACCCTACGTCGTCATGCATTGTGCCTTGCCTCAACCTTCATACCATGCCTCGAGTTGCTCACATAGCAGCATACATGGTTGTATCACTGCTGCTAGTCTCAGACAGGTCTTATACGTCCCCTAGAGCCTTAGATCAATGCCTCAATCTACCTAGACGC
>QDKV01005319.1_pt1 | contig 52485 bp, 61 predicted proteins | sample 1861101 | NCBI WGS metagenome assembly QDKV01 (sample SAMN04275158, study PRJNA302643) | Fungus metagenome, whole genome shotgun sequencing project. | isolation source: fruitbody | host: Mallocybe terrigena | place: Sweden | collected 2013
TTTGCTTGCCGTTTGAGACTGGTAGTGGGGGTTTTAGTGTTGGGGGTTGTCCGTTTCTCCATGTGTCCGGGAGGCGTAGAGGATTAAGGTTTGTAATTATTTCAATATCTTTCTAGGAATGATTTATTTGCATCAGGATTGCCTTCGGGAAATAAGGCTAGAGAACCTGCTGGACAGTCAAACTGCCAGCAGTCAACATAATAAATTTATGAGGATTGAACGTCAGGTATTCCTTCATGAGTCCATTTAATTTTGAAGGCTTATTGACACACACTCTAAATAGTTGAAAGAAAATTTACCTGATTATTTTGGCCCATCGTGCTGTAATCACAACCAAAAGGTACAACTTGCTTTAAGTGTCATTAGGCATCTCCACAGGGGACAACGGATTTTTCTTTCAAAGTATCATGGAAAAGAGAACCTTATTGACTTGGTGAGCACACAATTTTGTGCTTATTGATTCTAAGTTTTGAATTTCAATAGACATCATTGGAGTCAGACTCTGTGAGTAGTAACTTCAAATTTATTTTTCTAGAGTCTAGTAACACTTGAATCTAGGAAATCGAAGAAATTCCCAATCCAACACCTACAGCACCACCACCACCAACATGTGCTTCAAATGTGATTAATATCAGGGTACAGCAAGATGTCCCTCTTCAGACATTGACCAGCCTTAAATGTAGAATGGTATGCATACCATTTCATCCACCATGCATGAGGTGCACAAGAATAACTATTTGCAGAAACAGCCAAAAACGGAGTGTTCACCCAAATCCACTGTCAAGAATTCATGTGGATCGAAATCAGGTTCAAATGAACTGTCACACATCCATGCTTTTCTGTCGTCCTGTTCACCACCATTGGACCATCTTCTCTCACGATTTGTCGACCTCGGCTTCAAGTCCTCCAGCATCCTGCTCGAAGTCGCATCGAATTGGACACAGGAAGAACGACATCATTTGTTGATGAAGCTTTCCCGAGGACATAATGGGGCAGCTGTGACTGAGCTGGAATTAGCCGCTTTGGAGAAGAAGTTTAGTGCGTACGTTTGAATGATTTTGTATGTATATGCTTTTTTGTACAGCACTGCTTGTATAGTTTAATGTTGTATTTCCATATTTATCCGATGATCGCTTTTCTCTTGACATCCATATTGAACATCGCACAGACAGAAAAATGGCACCTAGGGAACCTACACGGGCACAATTATCGTCTAAACTTGCTTATCAGTCTCACACACCGAACTTCCTTCAGAAATTTAAAAATCGCATGAACGGTGTCCCAGATGAAGAGGAGGAATATGACGAGGAATTCGAACACATTGGCGGAGGCCGTGAGCCTATTCCACGACGACCCAGACCCACAATTCCAGAAAGACCCGATGGCGATCCTGGGAGCGCGGATGAAGACGACGGAGATGAGAAACCACAGGTCGTGGTGTTGAAAGCAGGAAAGCATCTGACAGAGCGGGAGGCTGAAAACATACGACGAGCAGGTTTGTAGCACTTTAGGCCTTAGGTTATATTGAAGGACATGCTGAGTGAAATACAGTCAGACTGACTGTAATTTCTTTTTATTGCCAGAAAAAGGGTTACCCCCGCTTCCTGAGGATGATAGTTCTCTGGCCGAAACAGTGTCCTTTGATAAAAGCGACAAAACTACAGAGACTACTACGTCTTCGAACTCTAAACCTAGTAATTCGAAGAGTCTCTCCTTCTCTTCTTCGTCTGCGACAAAATTCAAGTCTAACAAGCGAAAGGCTACGAATCAGCTCGACGAGGTCAAATTTCCGGAGAACGATGGCGAAAAGAAGACTGCATCTTCAAAGCACCCCGCTAAGAAAGCAAAGAAAGAAAAGAAGGCGCTGCTCTCCTTCGGTGATGATGCATGAATTATCTGCAATAAATCTGGGGCTTGGGCTTGAAGGTCCATACTTTTGTCTCTTGCTTTTTGCAAATGGCTCCGAGTCCGGATTCATGCTGTTTAGCCGCATCACTGGCACCGGTCAAATTGAATCCTATCTAGTTGTATTAAGGCCAGCAATTCACTCCGCCGAATACTTCAGTCTGCTGTCATCCCGACGTTTATCTTATTTACTTAGGAATCGGTCAGGCGAAAGGAATTCATGATTATATTAATGTTAGCTCCTTGACTTCGAAGTGACGGGTTTCAACTATTCAGATTCGACTCGTCGTCACTTAGCTTGAAATGCCCTTGAACCGAAAACCTACTAGTAGCTTCGTCCATACCAAGATTCCGATGAACAAATGCTTGTCAAACAAAAGTGAAAAGTGCGTTTTGAAGATGATTACGAACAACAATGAGGGACGTAGCGCGACGATTCGTGAATGAAAAACAAAACAAAAGTAAACGTCGTGGTGAGAAAAGGGAAGGCAAGATGTGGGCGGTTACAAAGTCAGGATAAATGATGAGAGCAAAGGCAAACTTAGAAATTCCCCAAACCTCCACCCATCATACCTCTGCCACCCATCATGCCACCTCTTCCGCCCGTCATGCCGCGACCACCATGCATTCCACCTCTTCCAACACCCATAAAGGCGCCCCCTGCCCCACCCATACCCATGCTCATAGCGGGTATACCCATCATACCACCCATACCCATGCCACCCATCATGTTACCCATTCCCACTGTCATTCCCATGTTCGCCGGCATCATTCCACCACCTCGTCCGACATTGCTCATATTGCTACTCGCTCCCCCACGGGAAGTGGCGCCGCCTCGCGTCGTTCCACCAACGTTACCTTGTCGAGTTTCCCGCGGAGGTGGTTCTGAGAAGGAAACAAAATTAAACCCAGTCAGGTCGCCGTAAGCTTAAGAATTACCCTTGGGTAGCGTGCGGAACGGATTTCCATTTGCAGAGCTCGTTAGCGTAGCTGTAGCACGTCGATTTTGGAATTCGCTGGGTTGTCGAAGTTCTGAACTTCGGAGTTCAACCAAGAGTGGGATAATTAACTTACTTATTATCAAACCAATACTTAATGGCCGAAGCGGCCTGAGCGTCATGGCATTCGATGAATGCTATGCTGAGAAAAACGTCAGATTGACGCCTTCAGATGGGCAAGTTACCTACCCTTTACTTTTACCGTTCACTTTATGCTCGGAGAAAGTGATATCTCGGTGGTCAATGTTAACGCCACAGTTCAAGGCAACTTGACGCAAATCTTCGTCCGTTGTCCACTGAATGAATGTGAAGAAGCATTGGTTTCAGAACAGTAAATTATAAAGAAATCTGACAGGACAACCGACCCATTGTAAATCTCCTATGTACAGGGAATCATTCCCAGACATGGATTGAGCTTGACCACTGCCACTCATGTTTGAGATGTAGCTATTGTTCATAATATTGCTTTCGCTTGTTGGCCCTCTTGTGGATCTGGAACTAGGATGAGGAGTACCATTTTGATCGTTGTCTTCACGTTGGCGCTTATCACCTATCACGGGCTCGACTTTCGAAGTGTATGATGGGACACGTTCTCCATCCTGTGAAATGCCACAAATAAAAAATTAAGGTCGAAAACCAAACATGGTCAGAAAATAGGCAACGAAAAAGAGTCGAGTGAAGACTCCTACCTGATGGCGGTCATCCTCGCCATAATATTCAAAGTCATCTTGATTCACGGACATTTATGCTCCAGATGCCAAAGTTATAAACGTTGAAAATTATTCTTCTCAACGACTGATTGAGATACAAAACTCAGAAGACGCACGACTTGCGTGGGAGTTCGTTAAAAGGAATTTTGGTCTGCATAATGACAACAAGACAGAGTTGAGTATCGACAACAAGAAAACATGGAAGTAGAGACAGGCGGAGATTCGATTGCGACATAAATCGCTAGACAGGTATCGTAGCACGCTACATGGCGAAATTTAGCAGGGGATACAAGAAAGAGTTCTTACATGTGTGTTAAGAATACAGAGCTGATGGTAGTATAACTGATACAGCGACAACAGACAACAAGCGGAGATGATGGCCAGAGTCGAAGAGCATATTTTTTCCCATTCGTTGACGTTGCTTGCACGTATTTGTTCCTGTATGGGCGACTTCTGCAACTGCCAATCTAATGGCTACTAGTACTTCTCGAAATTCCTCTGTCTGAACCCAAAAATTTGATGTTCGGCTCACTTAGAGAAGACTATAAGCTTGTGGAACATGAAGTCGTCAATTTTGTGGTCGACCGGGAACCGTTTGTATCCCTCCCACCACCTTGTAACTCGGGCCCTCTCGTTTTGTACCAGCAATTCTCTTTGGTTGGATGACACCTACGGATAATAACCCAGGGCCTAGAGCAGATGAAGAGACTCCTTTGATCCTGAGAGAAGGGCAAAAGACCAACTCCTTTACCATGGTTTCAGTTCTGTATCGTGATCATTCTTCAACTTGCAGAACCTTTGTCCTTGCATGTTATCTTTCCGTTTGCTCCTCAGGTATGTTTTTTTGGAGATGACAATTGCACAACCAACAGTGATTCTCATGTTATTAGCTTATCCGCGATACCAAAATATCCCAAGGGAATGAAAGTCAAGTAGGATATTATGTTGGAATTCTGGTTAGTGTCACTATCATACCGAAAGCTGTTGGTATAAACGCCGTCATCTAGCAATCTTTATTCTTCTTGGCAGAGGCCCTTACAATTCTACTGTGGAGTCGAGCATCAGACCGTGTAGGCCGAAAGCCAGTCATTCTTTTAGGCCTATTCGGTTTGTCATTGTCCATGTACTGTTTTGGATTGTCTACGACGTTCCGAGGCCTTGTCTTAAGGTACGGGCTGGCAGTTCAGAAACTTTTACTAAATGATTCCTTTCAGCCGAATTTTAAATGGTGTATTGAGTTAGTTTCATATCTGCGATTTTAAAAGTTTTTTCCTAACACCTTTTCAGATGGAAATAGTGGCGTTGTCAAGAGGTATATTTTTGCACCCTTCACGCTCATTCATTTGCTTACAATGATTCTCAATCAGCATCATTGCAGAACTGACAGATTCTACCAATATCTCGGTAGTAAGTAAGTTTACGGTGCTAAAATCGAGTCAGTTACTGAGAATCTGGCTTGGTCCTTCAGGCGTACGCTTACTTGCCCATAACGTGGTGTGTTGGCAGCACAGTAAGTGTTATAATAGATATTTGTTTGCATGTATCGTTATCTTCCGCAGGTCGGTCCGATTATTGGGGGATCATTATCGAATCCAACCGTCAGATTCCCTATGCTTTTTGGCAAAAATGAATTCCTGAAAAGTTTCCTTACTTCCTTCCTTGTGCCGTTCCAGCAACTTTTACACTGCTTACTTGGATCATCAGTTTGATATTCCTCAAGGAGACACACCCGAAACCCATGACCATTAGCCAGTTCTTCGGACTAAACAAAATTAAGGCTTGTCATACCGAAGCTGATAGTAGAGTTGCCGAAATCAAGATCTCCCCGCCCCTCAGATCGCTCTTCACATACGAAGTATTGGTATCAGCAGCCAATTACGCCTCCTTATCACTCGTGGAAATCTGTTTCCGTGCTATTTATCCTGTCTTCCTTGCCACTCCCATCGATCTCGGCGGCCTGGGGCTTTCGCCGCTAGTGATCGGAAAAATCTTATCTATTCTCGGAATCCTCGTTGGTATATTCCAAGTCTGTTTCTTTGCAAGAATCAATAATCGATAGGGTCCAAAGAAAGTGTTCATCGGTGGATTAGCCTTTTTTTCCCCCTTATTTCTTTCGTTCCCCGTCATCAGTATTTTGGCAAGGCATCAGGGACATTCCTTCACTCTCTGGGCAGCGGTTGGAGTCCAGATTGTATTCTTTATTCTTTCGAACGTCTAATTTAGTCTGTGCACCCTGTTCTATGATTAGAGCCTCTACTGATTATCGCCTCCTTTCTAGGTGCTTGATCACAACCTCGGCGCCTAACCATGCCTCCCTCGGTGCGACTATGGGCTTCAGCCAGGTTCGTCGTTCTATCAACACCACTGGCCACCGTTGACTTATTCTTAACAGACTACGGTCAGCTTCATGCGTGCTCTTGGGCCAGCAATAGCGAATTCGCTCTTTTCCCTTTCCATAGAAAAAAAATTATCTTGGGGGATATCTTGTATATTACATCCTCCTGATCATTGTGGTATCTTCTTTATTGGTTGGGTGCTTACTCCCTCAACATGTCAAAACTAACAGGCTCTAGCGGAGTCTTGTGTAGTCTGGATAAGTGGACGGCTGTACACACATGTACTTGGCAGAATGTACAAATAATTACAAATACAAGCGCAGTCTGACACAATTCTTGATCCATAACTACCTACTTTCTTGACCAGTCACTCATTTATTCACAAGGAACAATACCTGAACAACACGCTTTTAATCACCATGAGCTCTTTTGCCTCACTCATGGCTTTGAGCGCCACTCACACTCGGGAAAACCAAGTTGCAGTGCATCATGCTCTGCAAGAACGACAGCGAAAAGAGGCTGCTCAACGCAAACAGCAGCAAGAAAGGGAAGCTAAGGAAAGAGAACTAGAAAAGAAGGTTAGGATGAAGATGCTTGAGGAGGAGAAACGCCAGAAGGAGAAGATGGAGCGGATGGAGGCTCAACGGAGGGCGATGGAGGTTGCTAGGGAGCGGAAGGAAGAGGAACAGAGGAATGCTTTGTTGTATGGGCCGAAGAAGGCGAAGATTATTGTGAATGGAGGTGGGTCACCCAAGTATCCCCAGTCGACAGCCGCCAAGGAGGCGGCAAAGCAACGTTTGGGTGACGATTCAGATGGCGATGGTCCAGGCCTCGCTCTCACTCGGGAAGAGCTCAGACAGAGGAAGAGAGAGGCAGAGCTGAGAAAACAATTTACACGGGGCTCATCGAAGAAGAACAATTCAAGCGGACCCCGTAAGGATGGTCACCGTCTACCTGGTGGTGCTGTCAACATTGTCGTGAATGCCAAGGGAGAATCTGCGACTCCGATCGCCGCGCTTTCTGATCATTCGAGTGGAAAGTCGTTGAAGGAAAGGCTCACGCAGGGTCCGAATATATTGGTTCAGCTTCAGACGAAAGCTCGGGATCGTCGGACAGTCGATGAAGCTCAGCAAGACATCAGAATCAAGTTGGGAAAAGCGACACCTAAGGTTCTGTCGGGAGAAGAAGCTCGGTCCTTTGATGACTGGTTTGGAAGCTCAAAGGACAAGGAAAAGAATCCTAAAGAACCTCCTCCTTCGCGCTCAACATCTTCCACACCTGGTCCCATTACCTCCTCATCGAGTGGGTGGTATATCTGTTCTATTCAACTGCTGATATCAATTAGATCTAGGGCCGGCCTTGGGTTCGACGCCTGTGACATTTACTTCTGTATCAAAGAACGCCGTTAGTTCCATTTCGAGACCATCCTCTACCAAACCCACTCCTACCGCGGCATCTAGACCGTCTGTTCTTCCCAGAGTAACCCCAACAGGAAAAGATTTGCCATCTTCCCAAGGAACTAAATCGCAGAAGTCCAGCAAATCGTCCACACCCACATCCACGCCTTATTACCCTCCGTCTTCTATTACATCCAGAGACCCAGTCGCGAAGCAGAAACGACGACGATCGCCTGTTCGATCAGAGTCTCCCCCTCCCAAGAGGCATCACGGGGATTATTTCGGAGGTAGCATTTGGAAAATGATAACCGGCAGGGATAGAGATACATTCGCTGGTCGGGACATTGACAGTGACGACGACATGGAAGCTGATGCTTTTGCCTTGGAGAGAGAAGAGCATGTCAGGTCGGGAAATATTGTTTTCATTGTTTGGTTGGCGACTCACGATGTTGCAGTTCTCGTATTGCATTGAAGGAAGATATGCAAGCGTTAGAAGAGGAACGTCGCCGCGAAGAGGAGAAACGTAGACGCAAGAAAGAGAAACAACGCGCCCTTCCTCGAGGTTATTGAAAGCCGCTCAAGTTTGGGCCTTCCTGATACCCGTCCCTATTTACTCGACCATCTTTACTCTATGACTGATGTACTTTTTGGATTATGTCGTTTTCACTGGTGATGTTACCCATTGTAATTTCTTTAGGCACGTTCTGCTTGGCTGGCATTGTATTTTATTCAACTTTTATTCCCTCCCATTCCCTTACTCTCTCATGAAGAATTCGGACATGTCATTTGGAAATCCACAAACCAGGGTCTTACTCGTCCTCCCAATCATAGTTCAATTTTCATCCATACGTAGACAGCATGTTTGTATTTTCTCTGCAGTGCTATGCTCTTCATCATTGGTAGTTTGAAATCACTAAGCCATTTTTTTCACAATGGGTAATCCTTTTCATAGTGTTGTGGCCATTGAACCTGCTAAAGTATTGGATTGCACTGTCGAACCAGTCGGACAGGTATAATACATTACTAAAACACAAAGAATTCAAAAGATTTATTCCTAATAATTTTCTTTGCCTCTGAATCATTACTAGGTTAACGTGGCCCAACTGGAAAAAGTGGCGTCAAAGATCACGAAGAGGGACTACTGTCACCAGCGCCACCTTCATCATCGGAAGGAGGGGAGGAAGTTTCATCGGCAGGAGACGTAGCGTCACTTTCTGTGCCTGTAGGGGAAGGATTTTCCGTTGCAATGCAGTCCGTCGAAGGAGTCTCGCTATCTGTCGATGGCGTAGGACCTGTTTCGGAGACACTGGTTGTGCTATTAGTGGGAGCCTGTATCGTACTGTTGGTCGCAGCAGACGGGGTAACATTTTGTGCTTGCGATGTGACGATCGTCATGAAAACAGAACGTGAACAAGTGCACGCGAAGGTGCCATCCGGTAAAATAACACCAGGCCTCAAAATCTCTTCTTGTCTGACCATGACAATTGCTTGTGCTGGGTCGGGTTGAGGTTCGCGTTTCTCGTTAAGCTCGTGCGTCTGAATCTCATCGTTGACCTTTTGCGCAGCTGGGGGACTATGATTTCGGAAAGGGAAGACATGACCAAGTCTAGTAGTATCTGGTTCTATCCTAACATAGGGTCAGAAAGGCCGTTTTAAGGACATAAAAGACTCGGAGGTCATACTTCAGAGGGGCAGCAATCGTTAATGCAGCCTTGAGAACCAAAGCGGCGAAGAGAGGAGTCGAAATGGGAAAAATCATGATCGACCAGCGATTGGACTCTAGCTCTGACCAGAGAGTGTGTGATTTAGGGACACCTCAGCTCCCTTGCTTTTATCCCTTACTACCAGTCCCTAACATGGGATTATTGGTGAGATCGGTACGTACGTGGATATGGGCATCATTCGGCTGTATTTTGACGAACGTCTCAGTGATTGATCCAATAGTACTCTTCGATAAAGGATATGGCGGTTAACAAGGAGATGATGGCTCTATCCTGAAGTCGAATAAATGGCCCACCGTAAAGAATGTTTTGAAACTTCGTGAGAATCGCAACTAGGAAATTCTGACATGTGCATACTAGTTGGATGTTAGATCACACAACCGAGAGGTTACCATGTGTAGGATTTTGAAACACTTGACTAGCGGGCTCTGTTCCACCCTTCTGAATTGATGATTTGGTACTTTCCTTATAAATTGTCCCTCTTAAGCTTGTCAAGTTGCAGCTGCATCTTTATGACGGTTTCGAAGTCATAATCGAGTTACTCGTAATTCGAGAAAATGTTTATGTCTCGATTGCAAAATCTACCTGCAGGCAAGGTACATTATCCGATAAAGCTCTGAACATTTCCGCGTAACAACAAGTCGAACAAACCTCCCCTCGAAACCTTCCCAGTGTGGGTATATTTAGATATAATATCAAGACGTTTTCTCATCATCAAGTTCTTTCTAGGAACTGAGGTAGTAGTTACGGACGAATTATCTCCACAACGCATCCAGAGGTTTTTGAGCGGCAATAGGGAAGATTTGAATTGATTTTGGTCATTTCAAAGGGTCCACGAGTAGCGTAGATGAACAGACTCCAAGGGCGGCAAACCCGAGAAGAATGTAGTAGACCAAATTACCGCCAGCGAGGTTTCTCTGCAGGGATACAGAGAACAAGGACGATGCGAAGGATGGAGCAATTGTTCGCATGCCGGACGCGACCATCTGACCGATTCCATTTGCAGTGCCAAGGGGCCCACCTTTAGGGACTGAATGAAAAATTAGAACTTGGATTGATGCTAATTTGCCAGTCAGTGTAAGTTTCAGTTTCTAAACGAGAAGTGAATTACCATACGCCATATAAATTGGCGCCAGAGAAGCCATCTGGATTACAATGCAGCAGAGCACGAAAGCATCAACGCCTTCTGCCCTCCGTGAAAAGTGATTCGTAAATGGGTATATCGAGAAGGAGATGCACAGCGATGCAATTCCCAGTTGATATAACTTGCGCGTGCCAAGACGTCTCATCAGGCGACCCAAGAACTTTGTTTGGATCACTGCGTTCACCATTCCAAAGGAACCGAGTATAGCGCCGATGTGAAAAGGTGTCAATCCCAAACCTCCAAATTCAATAGGAGTGGAATACATCAAAGGGATAAGAACGGTGTTGGACATCTCAAGAAAGGTAAGGAAGACGTAGTTCAGGAAAACCAGGAGCAGAGGTCGATGTAGTAGGGTATATAAATTCGTGTTGTTGTTAACACCTTTTGACGAGTGAGTTTGACGTTCGAGTAAGGGAGTAGCTTCTGAGATTTCGCTGGGTTCTGAGGATTCAGACCCACAGCTAACGTTGTCCCTGTGCTCAATGAAGGTCGTTTCAGAGTCCAGACGTTGGATGTGTTGCACACTTTTGTTCATTACGAGCGATGATAAGGTCTAACAAGAAAAATTAAAGTAAACGTCCTGTTGAGTGGAGCTGGAAAGGGACAGCCGACCTCTTTCAAACCGAAAAACGCTACACCAAATGTGATGAAGGCTATGGCCGCTGCCGTTGCACATGGCAAGAAATATGGATGTGTTTGAAAGAAGGTGACTCGGCCAAAAGTGTCAGGCCAACGATCTGCGGGTTGGCTAAGAACACCGCCAATAAAAGGCCTAACAGTTATCGCTCTGTCAGCTCTCCGAGATTTCACAACGATTGGATAGGAACGAACGTTATCGTTATTGCCGTGCTCCACATAATTGGAATTAATGCGTAGGCATCGCCAATGTTGGTCTCATCAGATATCTTTGGAGCGACTTGCTTTAGAAATAATATCAATATGGCCACGAAAAACAACAAACCTCAGCGATAACACTTTTGGATACGCCTATTGAATACATCCATTATGAGGTCGCGTTATATTCACAGTGAGAGATACACACCTATATTACCGTTGAAAGTTCCTTGCAAACAACGGAAAAAGGCAAGAGGCCAAAACGTGGTAGATAACCCAAACATCAGCATCGAGATTGATAATCCCAAGGGTCCTATTAGAAGAACTGGTCTGCGACCAAACCGATCTGACAGGTATCCCCACTGAATGACCGTCAAACACTCCGCCAAAAAGAAGGTGGATTCCTGAAGACGAGGATATCAGCAAAAATCAATTCATCTAGCAGAGAACATACAATCATGCCTGCATAATATCCTGTCTTTGTCTCGTCCCCTTTTGTAATACCTGTATCTCGAACGAATTGGTTGACGAAGGGATAGATGACAAGAGCTGTGACTGGTTCTGCGAACTGGATCAGAAGTATAATAAAAAGTTGGAATTTTGGCAGCGGCGTTGGTCTTATTTGCTGGTCGTTTTCCTTTTTATGTGTTGTACTTTCCATTTGCTTGATTCGAATGAACCGTTCCTAAGATTGTTGGGAAAAGTTACAAAGAGTGTCGTGAGTCATCCGGTCTATCGGATTCCTTCTTATTAGTGTTGCTGTGAGCCGAGTTGGAGTGAACTCAAGCTGTCTGTCAGGCCTGACAGCTTGGGTTGGCTTAAGCGGAGCAAGTTCGCTTCAAGTCCGAGTCTTGATGCTAAATTTGGTAAACTTCAAGTAAACTACGAGTCTCGCCTTCGTGAGTGTGCAATAAAAGTAGAAGATGAAATATCAATCACACTCAGGCTAGATGGCGGCGTATCCACTTTGTACAATACTTACACGTACATGACATTTCTCAAGGGTGCCAGGCACAAACTTGCGCTGTCGCTTGAGCCGCCAGCTTTGGAACTTGAGTTGCAAGCGGCTCCAGCTCACAGCAACATTACCTGAGGCTCTCAGACTCTGATGGAGTTCAGCGACGGCAAAGCAGTTTCGGCATCCATTTGTTGGAAATCAAGTGACTGGAGATGGTCGGTCATTGGGTGACTTTCCCTATCTCAAAACCTTATTTTTCGGACTTTAAAAGCAGGGTAGACTAGTTTGGTGTTCGAAATTCGAATTTAGAAAACCAGGACGTTGGATGACTTCCATAGCCGTAACTTGACTTCAAATTGCTTGCATTCGGGGTCTTCGGCCGATGCATCTAAGTCAAAAGTGAACTTGAATACGAATAAGGTAATGCCAAGTTTGATGGATCTCCTTTTAATATTATTCACATTGCATGGTGCTCATGTACTTTATTACAAGTTAACTTGTGCCAGTCGGATGTAAGAGATTCACACTGCTGGTTTGCAACAACCAGTTTTAAAGAAGCCTGCTCCTTTGGTACACTACATTTGTCCTTCTTGCCACTCATCCGGATCTCAGCTTTCGTTCCTGGCGACTTCATTACTAAGAACGATGATAGAACATCACATGACTTTTCAAATCTAGGTATTACTATTAATTTTGTGGTTTGCTAAATTCAAACTTCAAACTTTCTTTTAAAGTCTGAAAAGTAAGATAGAAAAGTTACGGCTATGAGAAGTCATCCGTTCAGGCGAGAACGGAACCTGCTCAAAATTTACGTGAAGGTGCCTAATTTGGACAAATTTAGGGCATCAGTCACAAAATGTCAGCTAGGATGAATTTGGTAATTCCATCACCTTTTCTACCCCGACCCCAGCATTGCCTTATTTGTATTCAAGTGTTGGATTAGAATCAGGAAGGGACTCTCCTTTCAAATTTAATGTTTGAAAAGCAATTGAATTCTCATTTTTGACACTTTTTCATCAACGGCATCTCGGCCTTGAACCCTGAATGCGCGCAATTTGATGTATGGTTGACTTTAACGGAGGAGCCGGTCCGGATTGTACTATCTGTGCCACGAAATGACTTCACAGCTGAATTCCTCAAACCTAAACCTAGTTGTATTAAATGGTAGGTGCGAACTACATGGGTGGTAAACGGTTAGAGTTTAAAATCCTTGGGCCAAAATGACAATACTTGGACTTAATTTGTTCTTCCAGGAATGCAATGAAAGCGCGCACGAGGGATACAATTGGCCGCAAGCAGAAAACATTTTTCGGTCGGCAACGACTTGACATGCTCGCAAAAGGAATTTCGGGCACACCTCAACCAGATACAACTCGTTCGGTCCTTGGTGCAATGCGAAAATGTCCAGAAGATATCGCTCTAGCTCATGCACCAGGGAGGAACACACATTTAAATGAAGAAGACGCATCAACCAGGAATTATATCCCGAGTCCTGTCCGTTTTTCATCCAGTGCAGTGCGTTTAAGGAGACCAGATGCGCATACATCCAGCTCTGGGAGATCGGAGATACTAGACAAGCTCGATGTATCAGAGCGTAAGCGAGTAATACATAACCAGTGTAATTTAAAGAGCTGAAGGAATCGTTCTGACAGCACTCTTTCTCAGACAGGCTATGGACCGAATATTAGCTAGGCCTGATCTAGCTTGCCTTGGGAAAAGGTCACGCAGGAAATCGCACACTAGTCCGTCGACGTCGAGTCAGCCGAAATTGTCTTCAAGCAAGCAAAGAGAGGTTTGTAGTTCTAGTGAATTTGTTTCCTTATATTGATATGATGATTACCAGCAACGAGAAATCGCCACACTAGCCAAAGAAATTCGAGAAGTCGACGAGCTGGAAGAAGGGAATACTAGATTTCCCCCTAAGAATCAACAGCCACAAACGCCACCGAAAAAGAAGCGAAAGGCTCAAGCCAAACAACCACGTCCTGGACCTATTCGAGAGGCGTCCTTTTCGCCCATCGAGTCCATTGAAGACATTTCTGACTGGAAAACATCCTCTGAGTGCGAGGAAAACTTTTACGACAGTGGATATGTGGAGTATTTTGAAGAAAACGACCAAGCATTGAGTTCAGATTCTTGGTCTGTACGATGTCACTCTTCCTCAACTTCACGGAGGGACTTCAGAATGGCTAAGACTCCCAGTCCTGTTCGACATTCTACGCTAGGATACGACTCCGACAATGGCAGCTACCAGGCCAACCGTCAAATCCGAGCCCACGAAAAACGTGAGTTGGGCGATGATGTTCCACTAGTAATCAAAATTTGTACGGTCACGGATGAACAAAAGTTCGGGCGAGGAATGCAGCAGCATGGAGGTTCAGTCTACGGAAATTTGTTCGCGAAGCCAGACCCATGGAAAATGATAGGTAATATCCTCGGTATAGAAGGCGCAGAAATACAAGACAAAGAAGCTGTTATTCACCAACGTACGAGTGGCGATGCTGGGAGCACATCGGGCCTTGAGGAACATAGCAATGTCCCACTCTCGAGACAATCTGACGAAGAATACGAATCGAGTTGCTTCGTCCAAGCAGATGCCTTTTCGGACGAAGTTACGTCTCTTCGATTAGACACACAAAGTACAAACGCCAGTTCGGAGTCTGGAGGGATCCAATACGACATTGGCTTGAAAACCCAACAGGGCATCATACACGTGGTTCCACGACCAGACGAACACAGATCAAGCTTTTCCCCTGTCACCTCTGTGGAGAGAACCGTTGAGTCCAAAGAACTTAGCAAATCGCAGCACTTGAGCATACCAGATGACAGTGCTCATCAGAGCCTGGACATCGCAAATCACAGTGAAAGTTTGGAGAGCAACCGGTCCGAAGATCCCGGGTCAGAGTGTCCTAAAGAACGACGCGGAGACTATACACATAATCTGGATGAAATGAATTACAAGTCGGAAGTCCTTGCAGTACCTGGTTTTCAGGAGGTTAATGGACGATTTCTGGCTCCCTCGATTTTTGATAATTGGGGAGAGTCGGAACCATGACTCGCAGTGCGTGGGAAAAAGGGCGTGGAAAAAGAGCGTGGGAAGTTCGGCTCGCACAGCTATTGGTTCCTCTTTGACTCGCCCTTGTCTCCGTTCCACAATAATTAAGCTCAAATAATCTCTGTTCCCAACCACTATTTACCCTGGTGACATTCTTTCAGATCTGTAATCCTGATGTCCCTTTCAACACAGTCAGCGACCCCCAATGGCAAGTCGATTGCGGCTAGCGCTCTACGTGGTGCTGGCCTGATAGACCGAGACTCGACAATGCGTGATGCGACAGACACCGCAGGCGGCAGGAAGGGCAGAATTCGTTCAACGAGAGCGACGCGGCTATTAGATATTAATAAGGATAGACCTCTGGGCACACGAACGGTAAATATTACTACTCATTTTTGTCCACTCTTGACAGGAAGGGCACTGTTGCAACCACTTGCTGGGTCCTGTCGCTATCTCCTCTTCTTTCCCCCTCGAAATACATCGTGACAAAAACTTATTCTCGAACATTGTACGCAGCATCAATTAAGAGTCTCCACGAGCACACACGCTGGTTCCTCAGATCCGCTTTCAATCCGTGGCGCAGCACGACCAACCGTTGCTGGGCGATTAAGGAGAAATGCCGTCTCTGGGACAAGCGAGTCCAGTTCATCATCAAGAATTCCTGTTCGCATCGTCCTTCCGAAACCAGTAGAATCATGGAGAGAACTTGTGCAGAAGCGTTGGAACCCTGAAACAAGATACCTCAACCTCGATGTGAGTAAAGCAAAATGCAACTTGTGCAGACTCTTGGACTTGTTGCTACGTCTTGTACTTACAATTATTTCTATAGTCAATGATTGATGATGAAGTTGTAAAAAAGTATAACCTTTCTCCACCGGGCCATGGTGGAACAGCTCGTGATGCTGCGGTTATCTTCAAACTCGCTAGTCAACTGAAGCCAGAGGTACCCTACTTGTCTTGGCGTCGATTTTCGTTTCCTAATTTCCTCTTAGGTTCAAACACTTTCGTTGGCGAATAATAACTTGACAGGTACCTTTCTTATGCAACTAAGCAAATATCTCCCAAATCTCGCCAATCTCTCTCTGCAAAACAACCTAATTCGAGATAAGAAAGAGATAACCATGATCGTTCCACGGAAAGATAGAATGATTCATCTGCGCGAACTCGTCTTACTTGGTAATCCCCTGCGAGAAGCAGCTTATAGGAATGGAGCTGGGGACGTCTATCGCGCGTAAATCACATCGTTTTTTACTTTACTTCAAATCTCTAATATGCCCTTTCAGTGAAATCTCTCGGAGATTTACTTCGCTTGAGGTACTGGACCAAGAACCCATCACTCAAATATCGTTTGACGCCCCGAAACCTTCGGCTTCAATTATCACTGTCGAAAAACCGAGCGCTACAAGCTTTCCATATCCTATGGATACGTCATTTGTCACTGGCGTTGATGGGGCGCTGGTCAGCAATTTTTTGATTCGGTAAATAATTTTGGTTTTGTCCAAGACAGTCAAGTAACTGAGTCGACCTAGTTTTTTCCAAGCATTCGACACTCAGAGAGAGTTGCTTGCAAAAGTCTATGATCCGTCTGCAACATTTTCTTTTTCTGCCAATACTTCCATCCCTATACGTGCACGGATTTCGGGCTTTCACTCCTCCCGCGATATGCCGAATCAACGAAAGCTCGAATGGGGTATTTGGCTCGAAGCAGGGTCACGCAATCTTAATCGGATAGCGGGTGATCCCCAGAAAACGTTAACCAATCTTCACATTGGTGGAGAAAGTATTGTCAAGGCCTTGGCTGGCTTACCCCAGACGAGGCATGATATCAATGGCCCACCTGAGAAATTTTGTCTGGATGCATTTCCAGTTCCTCATGGGCAGAGCATGGGGTTATTGGTCACTCTTCATGGCCAATTCGCAGAGGGTAATTACTCTTGCTTTTAGACGACGGATTTTTTAAATCTTATGTTTCTTGTCGCTTGTAGTTGCATCAGGAGGCGTACGGTCATTCGATCGAAAATGGATGCTGGTCCCTGCCGGAGCTGGCTCCCAGTATGTCCACTTCTTGATACTTGACGTTGAATAGTCGATGACACTTTATTTTAGAGCAAAACTCAATGGCTGGGATGTAACAATCTTATCTGACCAATGGATAGTTCGAAGCTATTCGAGCCACGAAGCATGGAAGCCTGGTCCATTGTTGGTTCAGGCCGTGTCTAGCCCACCGAAACAAAATGCTGTGCAGAATCAGTCGCTTCCGCAAAACTTCTCGATAACGTCCCTCCCGCCGGACCAGCAGGTTGCACTTGGTCTACTCGTATGTTTCATTCACTAATGAGTCTATTTCTTGACCCGAACTCACAAATTTACTCTTTTCCAGCCTGACCTGCAGCGTAATCTAGTTATCCAACTATGCGCGGCGACGGGGTTAAATGCGAAATTTGCACACGACTGTCTTGCGGGAAATGATTGGGATTTCCAAAGAGCTATTGCCAATTTCAATGCGGTCAAGGTGAGTTTGCATAGTTTTCCTTCGTTGAAGCGCGTCGTTTGCTAATCCCCCATAGGCCTCGCTCTCAAGAGAAGCGTTTCTATAAGTTACTGCCTATCAACATGCTCGTACTTTATCACTCTCGTTGAGCAAGATTCAGCATTATAGGCTTAGACCAGTTCTTTTCAAATTGGCCCTCGTTTCATATCGCTTGCCAGAGACATTCTGCTTTCAATTTCTAGTCATTTCCGGTTTCTCCACGCAATGACACCCAATATGTATTTATATACAACTATATGCATGAGCAGCAGGACCGTAAAATATCATTTACTGAAGCAAGGCCTTGCCTTGTAGAGATGTTAATAAACAGATAGGTATTAAGGAAAGTGCGCACTGCGCTGTCACATCTGCGAATTCTGCATATAAGCAGCCCAAGCGTCAGACTCCATCGGCGATGGTCGAATTCCGGAACCCGATAATTCGGTAGCCATCATCATCATACTCGGATCAAGATGTGAAGAAACGAAGAAAAAGTTATCCCGGTTGCGAGAGGCGTACTCGTCAGGCGACGAGTATGGACGTTCGTCCACCTTGGCAGCGTCGGGATGATTTCGGGCATGTTCGCGTGCGGCTTCAACAATCCAGTCCAACTGTGACGAAGGAAGGCGTATTTCGTGAGTATTTCCCCTGGATCCGCGTATTCTTGCAGCAACAGCCAATAAGATGGCAAGCAGGAACACTCCAGTGGTGGATACAAGGGCCAAAAGTCGTATCTGCACTACGCCTTGCAAGACAGTCAATATCCTTGTATCACGGTAGGAATATTGTGCATCCTTAACAGACATAAAAACCTGCCAATATCGCAGCATTTCCCATCCAGTCGGCTGTATGACACGTTCACCAGCGATCGAGTTGTCTGTGACGTTTCTAGTGAATAACTATGATGACTTTAGTAAAATCATGGGGATCATAATAATGGCATAAAACTAACCTGAACCACATTTTGAGCCGCATTAGTGTATGAACCACCAGCTGCTTTGGCCTGAAAGAATGACCCGCCATCTACCGCATTTGTGAACATACATTCCACCACATGTACATCAGACCTGAATCTTGTCTCAAGGAATGTCGATGTTGGATCTCTCGCTATTCCATGGCCAAGATAGTTGGCGATTGAAATGTTAGAGTTCTTGGCTTTAAACCCAGTGTCGTTGTCAACGGCCGTACCAAAGATGTACGTCGCAATAATATCCACCCAGGCCCCACTACTGTTGGTGTAGGGGTTATAAAACCCCGCATACTCTACTCCTTGCTTCGAAGGATCTATAGTAGCCCAGGAGGGAATGTAATTCCCCAACAGAGGGACCTCGTCTTGATAGCGTGTTGAGTTTGTAGGGTATACGACAAGTTCTACTGCTTCGTGTTTCGTTGACGAACATTTGCCTTTCCATGTGTTGTGCCACTGATCTCCTTCATAGATCCAATAGTAATCGTCCCTGGGCACAAAATCGAAAAGTTCGTCTAAAGGAGCGTTGGCACGATTAAGAGCCGTGACTTTGGTTGAAATTTGTAAAAGTGCACCACTAATTGAGTTGTGCTTATTGGTAACGTTCCTTCCCTGAACGAGGGTATCACGAAGGATTTGATTGGTCGTGACGACATGATTGCTGATGAGTGTACTCGCAGCGCCCACCAAGGCAGTGACAATACAGAATGTTGAAACAAATACGAAGGCGAAATCACGTTGCACGAGAGCTTGACCCAAAACGCCTCGAAGTGCCATAACCTCAGAAGTTGTCACGGCAGGAGAGACGCGCCAAAGACTGATCCTACGTCGTCCTGAGACGAGCAGAGTCTTGATCCGGGAGCGAAAAATAAAACGGACGCAGATTGCGATGACTGCAACGCATACATTGATCCATACACCGAATACGGCTCGTAGGGCCGATTGAGAAATACCATCGCAATCGATGAAGTAGTCCCCATGAGCAAAGTTACCTTGGACCATTGCGAGGGACCCAGAAGAAGTCTTACAGAAATGCTGGCAAGTGAGTGGGGCATAAAAAACGACAACGACAAGCCTGTCGTCTTATTAGCTTGGACTTATTGTGAAATGTGACAGCAAGTGGCTCCAAGCCTCCATTGAATAGCAGAAAGCGCAGCAGCATCGTGTTCAAAAGCAGCAAGTGTCAATGGAACAGACCGCTTAATGGTAATGGCCTCCATGTCAGGATAATAATCTGGACCACATGAGGGCATCTGGGAATTGCTGATGGCGTAGTTTTAGTCACGAGTCTACGGCGTAGTTTCCAATTCCCAGATTCTTTGGACCACATACGCCCTGATTATGTGACGGACTTTGAAGCGTAGCGGAGTTTGAATCAGAAGCGGCATGGAACGAACGCGATGGCATCGTGGGAAGGTCAACTTCGCGACCTCATCTTTTCACCTTTCACTATGAAAATAGCAAGGACGCTGGTGGGTACCGTCCTTCCGTTTTATCGCTTTTTTGTATATATTTATCACTTTTTTATATGTTGACATCCACTTAGTCGTACTTTCCCAAGTCAAGTTTTAGTGACAGGCAAAACGCTAATGTAAGTTTTCAAACATGGTTTTATATATCAATTACAGAATTAAGGTGTTTCGTGTGGGTAATTCTAGTCGTAATATATGTTAATTATCGCGTATGAATGCTGCCATTCATACTGTCTCAATAATGCTTCCCTTCCTTCGACTTCACGAAATACTGAATAAGATCTGTCTCAAGATTCCGTGGGATAGACGACAATGTATCGCTCAAGAGACCTCATGAGCTACAGTGGACAAGTTCATGCCCATAGTTTAGTTCAATCTCCTTTCGCTGGCCGAAATCGTAGCAGCATTTCCGATAAGTAAGTACTTTCAGGAGGAGGGACGTGACGACAAAAGTGGAACTGAATTTGACATTTGAATAGTCATTGAGATTTCCTTCTAGGGACAATGGACGGAGACATGGGATAGCTTGACCATTTGGGGCATACCGCACACAAATCTAAGCCCCAATAAGTTAGGGACAAACTTCCGGAGATATGTGCAACTTGGGTTACACTTTTCTCGCCTCGTTCCCCGATTCTCGGTCCATGCCGCCCTCAAAAAAAAAATATTTATCTCAGGCCGTATCCACCATTTTTCCCCGTCATTCCAGATTCTTCGACCAAAAGTTAAGCTCAAGGATTTCATTTCATATTCTCTTATACAAATTTTCTGTCCATCGTTGATTCTCTTGACGTTCTCTACTCAATTTCCTCTCTTCGATATCGCTTCATTTCTCGTCTTTTTCTTTCTTTGCTTTCATTCAGCATTCTTTTTATCCACCCATGTATGATCAAGCTCGATTGGATAGCTGTGGTTTGCACCATTTCGCTCTCATAGGGGACGATGAAGGCGTTTGTCGTGCTCTGCGTGACGGTGCCAATGTGAATGCAGTTGATGCTGCAGGGCGAACTGTCATCATGTGTGCAGTATCCGGAAAAAAGTACGCGTTTTGTTTTCTCATCAATTTCCGTTCTAACGAGCTCTTTCAGTTGGCGTGATATCGACGCGTACGACGCGCCTTTTATGACACCAAGTCGTCTCAATGCACTTAAGATACTGCTAAGTCGATCAGACATATCTCTTCTGACACTCAATGCCCCACACGCGTCGATGAATGGCGTTACCCCCTTGGGCATGGCTGCTTGGTTGAATCAACCGCAAGCCATCCGTGCGCTCCTTGAAGTCAGCGCTGAATCCGTCTCTGTCGATGGAATAGACTCTTATGGTGCTACTGCTTTGATGTGTACGTAATCCATTCATTGTGTATACCCAAATTTTAAAACTTGCGTCGCATTGTCAGATGCCGCTCGCGACGGTAGATTGGAAGTCGTCCAATTACTCGTAAGTTATTTACAAGTAAAAGATGTTGGTGTTTGGCCTGAAGCTTCGTAGCTCGCCCATGGGGCCCGTCCTGACTTTAGAGACCACAACCATCGCACATCGCTGCAATTTGCACAAGCACATCCAAGGGTCCTCTGGCTCTGCGAGTCTGTTCTACGCCGCCACAGGTTGCGCGAGAGCAAAGTAATTTCTTCTCAGAATCGATCATCCATCGCATTTGCTTACCACATGCATTCTTAGTCCGCGGAAAGAACAAGATTACCCCCTGATTCAGAAAACCTTGTTGACCTTGCCCAATCTTCACTTCCTCTTCCCGAAAACCTCGAACCGCCTCCGTCGTCTATTTTCGCTGAAGCAGGAGTATCAAGACTAACCAATACTATCATTTCTTCAATCCAATCATCCGATGTACCATTCTTACATTCACTCTTTTTCGCCCCCTCTATTTCTGTATCATCACCCGCGGCTTTGTATCCGATGTCTGTTCCCATCCTTGTAAATAATCCGGACTCTAATGGATGGGGTCCTATCCATCATTGTGCTGCCGTCGCACAACCTTCCATCCAAATCTTAGATGCTTTATATTGTGCAGGCGCCGACGTTTCACTTTTCACGATTCACGAACAACAAACACCACTCCACATCGTCGCTCGCTCAACTCATTTTGATGGCACTTCTGATTCATTATATTCGGTATCCCGTTTCATTCTCCATCTCATTCAAGACCTTCGAGCACCATTGTCTGCTCGGGATAAAGACGACGAAACTTGTATTCATATTGCCGCAGAACATGGAAATTCTCTTCATTTATTAATGCTCCTCCTCGAATGCGACGTGAATGGCACCGTCCGAAAGACGAGAAATTCACGAGGGTATGTACTGTGACTATTCTTAGTCCTGCTAGTCTTTGATTTGTTTAAACTTAGATTCACTCCTGAAGAGGTCTGCAAACAGGAATTTCTCTCAGCTTTCCACCCACATGTGCTTTCGCAAAGTCCATGCCTCTTTGACCGCATCCATCCAACTGATTCTTTTGCGTCGCTTCCATCTACCCCTGAACGTGATTTTCAAGCTTCCGTTATTCAGGGCGATACGTCGTCTATCATATCCGTGACACAGTTTGACATCGAGACGGAGGTACACAGCCTGCTTTCTAGTCTTTCTGTTACCTCACCTTCTATTGGACATCAACGCCACCCTGGCCATATCCACCAATTAGGAGTTTGTATGAACAACGCCCACGAGCGAAGCAGTTCGATTCTGACGCACTTCCGTACTCGCGTGGAAGAGGCCGCTCGTGTCCTTCAAGAGCTGGAGACCAAAGCGGAAAGGATCGATTCCCTCCGCGACATTGTCCTCTTGGCTGCTAAGGGCAAACTTCTAGTACGAGAAATCACGCCCTTCAAGCCTAAAAGACGCTTTCGAGACTCTGAAGACTCGCAGACGACGTTCGTATTAGAAGATGATTCCTTCACACAGTCACCAATCACGCTGATCCCTCCGCACCCACGGAAACGGTCTTACGTTTCCGCAGGCACGCAAACGGGTCTACTTGACTTCGTGAGAGCAAAATCTGCGGCCTTAGGTACCGCTGACGTGTATCATTCGTCTGACTTGGTGTCGTGCAAGACGTACTTCAAAGATCTCTGCGATGTGGAACGTGAACTCGCAGAGCTGCAGCTTGTCGACATCAACACCACCACTTCCCCAACGAAAATTGCGACGAAGATCCAGAACGCCTTGAAAAGGAAGAGAAAGTTGGAGGAAAAGATTCATGCACTGGATCCCGTCCAATGCAAGTCGGACAAACAGGCCACGCTGTCGGTTCCATCGAAATTCAAAGCCTGGTTCAAGCGCATGATTGTTCATCATCAGCAACCTTCTGCGAAGCTCGAGATCGTCCTCGACATAAACAACGAAAAATGCAACGTTGGCGGGGATGTCAAGGCGGCCCAGGTTCCAGATTTCATGAAGACTGACGCCCTTGACGTCGCTATTCACACTGCTCTTCAAACGTCTCAAGTCGTCTTGGGGAATGCATATCACGATCTGAGAAGTATCATGGACCATTTAGCCGCTGTAAGTCTTCTTTTTGCTGTTTTTTTTTTGGGTTCATCATCTGATTCATAATTCTTATCCACCAGGCTCGTCAATTCATAGATTTAGCAAACCAATCTCTTCTCAGGACAGAAAGGGTGTTCAAGAGAGCTGTGAAAGTAACATATTTGGTTCTCTATTCGTTTTTCACGCAATTGACGAATTCGTTAGAAACGAGAGGTTATGATTGCAGACCTCCATAATAAAAAAACGGTCGGAGACGGCCTTCTTTCCCCTAATCACATTGTACCCACACACACCATCACAAAATGTGCGAGCTCAATGTCTATCTCCACTGTCTGTTCTGCAACATCCTCAGTTGCCGCCACTCTGACGGAACACATTGATGAAGACGCTCGTATCATCCGTCGCTTACTTCTCCGCAAGATTGAGGCCCAGATTTCTGGTGCTTGGGATGAGGTTGACAAAGTAATCATTTGGCTGCAGATTGTAAAAGAAGCCGTACGCGGTGTCAAACGACAGGCCTACTTGTAAAATTTTATTCATTTGTTTACACTCATTCATTGTTGTAGAACGCTGTCATCAAGCATCAAGATCATAGATGTAGAAATATCACTTGTATATATGCTGTATTTAGTGCTGTATTTAGTGCAAAAAATGTAAATCATAAATCCAAGCAATCCGATGAAGCCGATATCAACGATAGTAGTCGCGTAATATTATCTTCGAAGGTCTTTTAACCGTCTGGAGAATGGTTCCCGACATTGATAATGAGTAACTTCGCCGCTGTAAACAAAATAATGAATTCATTGAAGTATGAACAGGTGAAGGGCACGTACTGAGGAACATGAACCGCAATGACACTATTTCCAATTCGTTTGTGACATTGAGGGCATCTATAAAATAAATAAGAATTGTATCATAATAGTCCAGTGGCACGATGCAGACGCACATTCGACTGTCCGTAACCTTCACCCTTTTCATTTGCAATGCCATTAACTTCCTGGTCAAGTGGTCGTTTCTTGCCTTGCCAATATTTCGAATCACACTTGCATCGAACACAGGAGCTCGGAGAGCGTCGATCAGAAATGTGTGCACGCTATCCATCGTCACTAATGGGGGTAGAAGTTGGAGAACTTTGACAGTGTCGAGTCGGGGCCCGTGTCGGCTGATCAAATTCAATGCAGGCTGAAGAAGATCAGCAGTAGTCTGTTCTTTGGGTCGTAGATATATGCGCAGGAGAGTCAAGAAAACGCCAGAGGTTTTTGTCTCAGGTTTATGGATGCGTTTGCAATACCTAGTAATAAAAAAAGCGCCTAGATTAGGGCGGGAATGATCTCACAAATGATATTACTTACTCCTCCGCTTTCGAGTAGTCCTGCAACCTATACACGTATGTTTCCAGCGCTTGGTCGTGTCTTCCGAGTCGCCCCAAGAGAATGGCTCGAGCTTCATGAAAGTCTGAGAAATGATGGAGTTCATGAATCAGGTAAAACCGTAGATCACAAAACCCACCCGTTCCAGCAGACAATGCATACAATCTGTCCAAACTAATTCTGGTATCCGAAGCAATGAACGTGAGAAATTTAGCATAAACGTCTTTCCGCGCAACTGCAGATTCATTCAGAGAGCGCATTGGACGCAAATTAAGAACGACTGACCATCATCACCAATATTCTTCGCTCTTAATGTCATGTCAAGATACAACTCGGCCAGTCGGTCGTGAAAATGGGGCGACTCCTCATGTCTTTCTGCGATGATGAATTCCAGATATTTGGCGCAAAGGTGTAAATCGATATGCTCAAGGTAGTCGGCAACAGTCCCCCGTGGGAGCTCGACATCTTCAGATGTAAATATCTTTCGTGAATCAATTACTAGTAAGGAGGTGGTCTCAAGTAGATAACGCACCTGGAAAGCCGTCTCACTATCGGTTTCGAAAATCCATCGAGAATAGCTGAAGATAAGATCCATATACTCTGAACCTAGCTTCTGCAGATATTGAATAGAGGGTCCGAGTTTGATCTCTGTGTCAGGCTCATCCAGACTTAATCTTGAGAAGTTGGGAACCTCAATCAATTATAGTAAAAGGTGACAAAATGCACATACTGCTTCAGCAAATCTAGCGCCTTAGAGTGCATCTTTTTGCCGTGATACAAGTCCTTCAATTCGGCAAATTTCTAGCAAATTTTTAATTTTTCAAACCTGGAAGAAGAAAAAGAATCGACTGAACCTTCCGTGATCTTAAGTCATCCTCGACATCCGACACTTCACACCAGTTCGCGACCCGGCATAAACTCCCCAATAGGGCCGGACGTATGATTAGATATGACTTATACAATACAGTGTCCACAACCTGAGCAAATCTTAACAACTGAGCAGAAGTTAACGCAGACAAAGGTGCGTTTGGCAAAGCAAAGAGCTCTCCAACAGATGCTTCAGAAAGGGGCGACGCCAAGTGAGACTGAGATTCAGGAGTTATGCCAACATTTTTAAGGGCTGCACCAAGCTTTGGGCGTCGGTCAGCGAGGTAACGCACAAGCGTCTCCACAGAGCGTTTAGAGTCATCTTAAGATGAATAGTGTGGTGAGCAACATGTCTGAGAATAGGAAGAGCCGAGGCACACCCTGCAAAAGCGGTTTCTTCTTCGCGGCTAAGGACGACGCATCATCATCCTTAATTTGTCCACTTGGTAAGAATGCCTGGAGGCCAGCTAGCCCTGTTTTCCTCAGCTTTCCACCCACTGAACCTGTACCAGAGGCGATGGCCTCAAAGATGTTTGTTGACGACCCTGTTTGTCTTCCTGCAACGTCATCTTTACTAAGATCTTGGTCCTTGTCGCTGTCTTTATCACTTTCGTGGCCCCGGTCGGAGTCAGTCCTTGTTATGGAAACTTTGTCATCGTGCGTCGAAGTAGGCCCTCCATAGAGACTTATCCAGCCATCTCGCGGTACCGAAAGACGTCCGGAAACTGACTCTGGGTAGAGTGCAACGACTTTGGCAGGATTGAAGTCCAGTTCAATAAACGTATCAATAGCTTCGTCAAACTTTGCGGTTTGGAACTGCGAGACAGCATTGAGAGCCCTAATGAGGGTCCGCCTTTGCTCCTGACGTATTCAACAAATACTATTAACTTGAATTCAATAAATTGAGGTGATTAGATCACCTTATCAGAGACCTGTCCTTCATCAAGTATGTCCAACAACGCCAATGCATCGGAAAACATCCTCTGTAATACGAGCTCATTAAGTTGTTCCAACCAAGGCTTCATGTCAAATCTCCATAGCGAGCTGCCTTCGGTTGCAGCGATATTCTTGTCCAATGGCGTTGTCATAACAAACAAAGGAGACTTGGCTCCTGGAGAAGGTGTCATCAGCCTGATCTGGGCATTGTTCGTCGTAGGTGTTTGGTTTGCGGAAAGGAGACTAATCTCGGATACAGAGACATCGAATGGGAAAGGTAAAGTCTGGGAATGCTGGAGAGAGAGGGAGGAACGTATCTGGATTAAAGCCGTTTGGTTGAACTGTGCCGGCTGCAATGATGAATCAGAGGGCTGCAATGCCACTGTTCCTGCTGGCAGGACAGAAAAGATATAAGGATTCACGAAGGCTGGAATATAATTAGCCTGAGTGCACCAATTAAAATACAAATTAAAGAAATGTCTGACAAATTTCTTCTGGAGGTACAGGCCATTCAACAGTAGGACGGGAAATTTTGCCATCAACGTTGACGAAAAAACCTTGTCCTATTAAGCTGTGAGATAATGCTAAAGACAATGACGAAGCTGTGCTTACCGTCTCTAGCAATCAATACTTCTGACTCTGCAACTTGCACAACAGCCGGTTTTGCCTTGGCACCCAAACCTAAAGTCATATAGCCTGTTAGACCTGAAAACGCGTTCATGGCGGAACCAGACGCCGATGTAGGTAAGGGAAAAACAATCTCAGATGTAGTCATCGTCTGCATTGAAAATAACGCGAATTCTGTAGGTGAGTACGCAAAGCATGCGGTATCTTTGCCCAAAAATACAATTGAACGAGCCGAACGAGGGAGAGCTGCTTCCTGAGCCACATTATGGGTACAGCCAGACGTTAAAGTGGAAGTGGCATACTTTGACTTCTTGGGGTTCTCCGTCTTTCCATGAGTAGATAACTGCCTTACGACGACATCCAACGAGCAGCATTGTCACGAGTGTGGGAATTGGCTTCAAAGCAACTTCATTGGAAAACGTTGGAGTAGCAGCAGGTTCCGCATTCAAAACATAGGAATATACCGCAAATGAAAAGACTGCCTTGGCCTTTGGGAGAATTGTCGGGGTCGACAGAGATGGCAAAGGCCAAAGGGTGACATTCATTTCTTTGGGAAAAACATATGGCATTATCTCATAGGTTATGCTAGAAATACTTACCAGAAAGAACCACCAAGGAATTGACATCTTTGATAAAACCTAATTGATCAATCGACCGCTTGACGAAACCCTTCTTGATTTCTACGGCAGTGAGGTCATCTGTTCCTTCCGCTATCATAAACTCTCAATTTAACAGGACGGCTCTGGATAAATGACGTTCTTACACTTGCTGTATATATGCAAATTTCCTGTTGAGCCTCCGAAATATATTCTATCCGCTTCGAAAATCTGATTAATTCTGGTTGAACGACTTTCGACAGTTCCAACGTACCGTAGATCGCCACCGACTCGATTTTCTCTCTTATACCGGAGAGCACTAGTTTTGGAGCTGAAAACGGAGACATTATGGTATTGTGTAGATGTCTAGAACTAAGGAAGACTCTGGTTCATGGTAGACCGGTGACCGGTCCGTCTAGAAGACACAGTTCATGGCACAATGGCACATGCCCGCCTGTTGTAGAATTAAGATCACGTGCCGCGTGGTTTTACATAAAATTAGCGCCACAGCATATAATATTATCAGCACAGAACGAACAGTTATAACAACCATCTATGAAGAATCAAGTATCGTTGTCCGCTGAATTGACATTCCTTTCCGTATAGTATACAAGTCATGGGTTCTCAGTATACCTAAGGTTACATAATCCACTGACGATAAAAGTCTGGGTCATCTACAAGACCGGTAGGAGCTCCACCAGTCTGGATAGAACAAATTGTCCATTGGAGCGCATCACCTGAGAAGATGCGGGGACTGGCACGGATCCGTGTTGCGACGTTCTGTGATAGAACACAAATTGCACTCATCAGGTTGTTAGCATAATAATGATTTCCCTTTCAAGTTGCAATAACAGATCAGTGTTTAACAAAATTATCACATACCAGAATAAAAATAAATGATAGATCGGTGTACAGAGTAAGACGTGAGTCATACGGTACCCATTTTGTCCTCTGGTGCAGGTCACCTAGGTCGCCTACCCCCAAAAAAAAGAAAGGTCAACATCGTAATTTTCAACAAATCGTCGTGGTTGCTGCCATCGCATTTGTGGTCATCACGTTGGGCGCCGCTTCTGCTCTCGCCCTCCCTCATGGGTAGGTGCGGATATTGCTTGACCTTCCGAAGACAATGCCAACGAGTCAATTATGATAACGGCTGATTACGATCTTGAGACGCGTGAATATTTTGATGATCTCGAGTCTCGCGATTACATAGAGGAAGCCGAAGCGCATGAACTCCTTGACGAATATTCCGACGTTAAAGCCCCGTGACGCTGAAATATTTGGTGACCTCGATGCGCGCGAGGTCGATGGCGTATTTAACTACCTCTGTTTTGTTTCTTACCCTGTTCCGCAACCCACCTTGGCACCTGCCAAAGTTGAAGCTGTCCCCCCGCCCCGACGTATACTCAGCCAGCTTCGCCAAAAAGGGTATCGACATTTCCTCGGCCTCAACTCCGTTCAAGGAACTCCAAGCGCGTCTTTGAACTCAAGGACACCCCGACCCAGTCATGGTTACTTCTACTTTCTCTCCCAAGCCTACTACTTGTACGATGGAGCAGCTCAAAGAAAAGCGGGAGACCAAGCAGGTTTTGGATGCAAGGAAGGTGCTGCTTACCGCTTTGCAGAAGGAGAGTCCGTTGTCCTTTAAGGAGAGGATCGCCGTCCGGCACGCAAAGAAGATCCTTGCCAGGCACGGGAGGAAAAAGGCTGCAAAGATGAGGGCCAAAAGGGAACCCTTCCGCTAAGGTCCCGACCAGAGTTAACAAGCCTATCAAAAGTTCTATTGCTAAAGAGACACCCAAGCCAAATGCCACTAAAGATGCGAAGATGACAAGTTCTTCCAAGAACTCGATCAAGAACAAGAGCCAGGATAAGAAGCAAAAGGGCCCTGAGAAGGATGTCAGGAAAAAAGGTGCCAACAAGGGTGATAAGAAAAACGACGCCAAGAAGGTCAACAAGGAGACCAAAAAGCACTCCTTCAAAAAAGAGTGGTAGGAATAACGCTAAAACGGGGTGGAGATGGTGTTGCGACAATGATAGTCACCTCTTGCACTGCTCCCGGTTTGCGTAAAAGGATCAGAAAGTTCCCCGCAAGATCGTCGAGGAAGAAACTGAATCTGCCTTTTCCCGCGAGTACAATGAGCTAGAGTAAAGCTTGGCGTAATGCGTATGTGATGCGTAGTAGAATGATCTGTTTTTCCGGTCGTATATTTGTCACGAACGCGATCCGTCACAAATTCGTGATTCTCGCGTGACAGGATGTTGGCTTCCAAATTGAAAGAGCTGTCATTCATATTGAATATTCATTGAGTATGGACAGCCCGTTAAGTAACATTGGTCTCGACGAAGTCATAGCTGATAGTGAGGATGATATGGAAGGCATGGAAAACATCTCCGGTGCGTAAGTCGCTTTTGCTGGGTATGCAGATCATTTGAATTTTGCTTATTGTAGCTCAAAATGATATTTCTTCCTTTCCATCTTTGAATCATCGCGAGACACGACCCAAGGGCATCTCGTCTATATCTGACTTCACGACAAATCTTCCACTCGCAAAAGCCCAGGACGACTACAGCCTCGCTAATGACAGTATAGCTTCGGGTGAACCATGTAGCATTGCAGACAGGGCTAAGACCAGACGAAGGACAAGGACGAAAACGCCTCCGTATGATGGAGATATTATAGAACTTACATCAGAGGATGACGAGGGCCTTAGTCCCAAGCAGACCGCACGGTCGAAACTGAAACGTAAGGCGAAGTCTATAGGAAAACAGTCGCCTCCGAATGCGTCCACTACTGCAATTAGCCCAGTGACAACCGTTGCGCATAACAGTGCTCGTCCACGTCCACGTCCGCGTCCGCGGCCCAGGCCCATTACCAAACAAGTTAGAGCACAGCTCGACTCTGATCCTTTACCACCACATCCCTATCCATTCGCTCGTAACCCTCTCCAGTACGAAATGCCCGTTGTTAGCCCACTTCCTGCATCCACACCTCCATCATTATATCGACATGAACCGGAGCTTCCAGTCGCTACCTCGCCGGCTGATTTAAATCCAAGAAGGCCGGTATCACAGCTACCACCTTCGGACCCACCCAACCCAACTGTGTCAACTGCAAGCGAAGACGAACGCTCACGACTCCAGCCGCAGGGACTGCCGCCCATTGAGATCCTCCAGGGCGAAGAATCTGACCGCGACAGGGCCTCGTCACCTCTATTTAGTGATCGGAGTATGAAGAAGAAAAGAGGGGTAGATAAGCGTGTTGAGGTCGACGACGAAATCGATCAACTATTGTCTTCGCCTTCCCGAGCTGCCGCCACGTCTCATCCCAATTTGCCTATAGACGACGCATATACTTATGGTTTTAGACGGAGACGCGAAGAAGATCAAGATATGCCCCCTCCAACTTTCTTTGCCGGGTCTTCGTCTTTCTCTGCTACTAGAAACGATGCACCTCAAGAACCTGGTGTTACATCTCAACCACAATTTGAAGTGGTGGACCTGACAGATCTTCCGCCCACCATGGATTTAGCTGTCACAACTCATGATACATCTTCGACTTCAAAGAAACCACCCAAAATCAAATTGCAAAAGAACAAAAAGGCTGCCATGGATCCCAATTCTGACTTAGATCGAGAGCCGATGGTCGGGCTTGATGATGATGAATTTGACCCTCAAGAGGACAAAACCTCGAAGAAGACCAAGGGAAAGAGGAAAGCAAAGGTGTTGCCGAAGAAGCGACCAAATGTGACAAAGGCGAAGGAGCGGCTAGAAGTTGTCATCGTGAGGCCAAAGTCGAAGAGCAAGGGTAAAGAAAAACAAAACGAGGAAAGCTTCAAAAGTCGAGAGTTCGTCGAGGATTCGGACGGAGATGACGACCCATTGCGACTTGTTGGAAGCATGGAGCAAGAGGAGAGAATTGTTACCAAGGGACCGAAATTAGGTGCAATGACCGCACTGATCTCCTCGACACCTGACCCAGATTTGGAACCTGCCGATGCGTCAGCAACGTCTAGGTCCAAAACCACCACAGCTGCTTCATTTTCAACCAAGGAAAAGGCGAAAGCCCGAGGGAAGAAACGTAAGTCTATCCAGGAATCCGACCAGGAAAATGAAAGGAATATCGACGGTCAGGAGAAGTCGATCGTCGCAAAGAAAAGGACGGAAAAAGACAGGAGAAAAAAGGATCAGCAAGAAAGAGATGCCGACAAGATTCCACAGGCAATTCTCCTTGGGGAGGAAGGCAAAAACGGAAGCGACGAGACAAGACCTGATGCAGACAAAGGCCAACAAGACCACACGCAGAGAAACTTGATGACGGTTGATGAAGACAACAAAATCAAGAAGGTCGAAAAGGTTGGAATTCCCCGAATCAATAAACAGTGATTCTGATTTATAGATATTTGATCACAGGAGAATACTTTCAAAACTACTTCAGCATCGAGAGCACCTCCCAGTAGAACCCTGACCATTGACCCAGATTGTTCAACACCGCTTTACGCTCGGTATGAAGTTGCACCCCGTCGTAGTAGCTTGCCTATGACGGAGCTTATTCGTCGAGCCAGCTCCAAGCCAGGCTCGCCTTTCCCAGGGCCAGCGTCGTCCACCCCTACTATCAAGGATCGATATCAAAATAAGAAATACAGAACCGATGCTGAGTCACCCGCACCTTCAACGCCCGTAACAACCGTAGCGACTTACTCGCCCTACTTAAAGTCTTCCCGTCGACTTTTGTCCAGGATCGCGCCTCTCCATCCGAATAGAAAGGAACCACCCCCGCCTCCACCTCCGCCGCCTCCGAAAAAGAAGACTAAGAAAGAATTGGAGATGGAGGAGAGGTGGGAAGAGGAGTTAGTGGAGAGTGTAGGTGGGATTGAAGTGTGGGCTTCTATGGAAGAGTTGGGGAGGAAGGATATGCGAAGGGCAAAGAGGGAAATGGAGCTGGGTGGGTATGAAGATTAGAGGGTGTGCCACAGAACCGACCCACCTTATGGTCTTGCGATTGCCAACACTCATGAGAAAAATGCCCTCGCACATTTGCTCGTCTAGAGCTCATGGCATGTGCCCCTCCCGTTGGCCGAGTCCTAGTTTTTTGGTAGTCTGCATCTAACACTTGAGGATCCTAGCTTACGAATCCAAAACTTTAATATTGCAACATATAGCATTACTTTACAAAATCCTGTTACAATCAAAGCTCGAGGCACGATATAACGCAAAACAGTATCACCAGTAGTGACTTGTGGATCTTGCTGCCAATTAGCAATCTGCGTGACTCGATTCGGCTTCCCACTTGTTGAGGTCTGCCACAAGGTTGGTCCTAAAGCAAGAAACAACGCACACCAAAGCATGCCTTCCTCGCAGTTGGATGGGATACTAGTTGGAGAAGTTCGCCAGGGCTTTAGCTCCAGGATCGCAGCTGGGTTGCCGAACTTCGCATGGTCCAGAACAACTACCAAGTCCTACATAAATTAAAAATTGCACAGTAATCCCATTAAATTGCAGCCTGCAGCTTGTTAGAGTTCCTCAATAAAACAGCTCGTGATATTTTCAAATGCTTTGGTTCCTAGGAGGTACTTATATCATTACTACTTGCAGTTTTCTGTTTAAGGCTTGTGCCTGTGGCGCATTTCCAGAAGCAGTAATCGCCTTATGTAAACATCGTTAACAACGAACAGAACAACGATTTCACTCAAACACTGTCGAAATTCACAAGCAGAAATGTCGCTTCCGCCACAGCTCATACGTACACTGGAGACTCTACGCGACCAGGCGAAAGATGCAGTGTGGGCTTTGTCTTCATGTATATGCCAGCAGACACCCAAAATCAAGATCAATGGGCGGACATGTAAGTTACTCAACTTCATTTTCCTTGTAAGGGCATTGTAATGTTTCGGGTTACATCTTCGTTGTGCCACCTGTGTGAATTTCTCTTGGGAATGGGCTACCAACTTTTACTAATGCAGTCACATTTCCTGTCAGTCCAAATTATCAAGGTCCTCGGAGAGGGTGGATTTTCGTTCGTGTATCTTGCGCAGGATGAGCACAGTGGGGTACGCTTTTTTGCCATAAGGTCCCTGTTTAGATTGGTGGTGAACCAGCACTACAGAGACAATTTGCTTTGAAGAAAATACGTTGCCCGACGGGTGCACAAGGCGTGAACGAAGCGATGAGAGAGGTCGAAGCGTACCGGAGATTCAAGTCCGTTTCCTCCAATTTTCTAAGAGTTTGACTTAAGCATTCTACATGCAGACATCCAAACATCATACGGATACTGGTGTGTAGACACTTGCTGCAAACAAATTGTGACCCGGTAACTAATGTGTTTTTAAAATATTACATAGGACTCTGCTGTGGTACAAGATCCAGAGGGAGACGGAAAAATTGTATACCTTTTTCTTCCATTATACAAAGTACTTTTCAGTCTTATGTTAGAGTCTACCGCACTAAGAAACAGATAGAGAGGCAATTTGCAAGATGCTATAAATGCTAACGTAGTCAACGGCCGACATTTCCCCGAGCAGGACATGCTCCGCCTCTTCCGTGGCACGTGTCTTGCTGTGCGCGCTATGCACGAGTATCGACCAACTACGCCCCGATCTGCAGCAGAAGCAGCCGCTGGTGTTGGTGCCACTTCCGTACCTAATGGAACGACGTCGCGGCAACATGACGATGAAGACGACGAGCGCTTTCCCCAAGCGGAGGGCGACGCAGAAGGAGGGTACTCATATGATGGAGCTAGTGTCCCACTGGTGACGAGACATCGGGTTGATGAGGGTGATGTGGTTTTTGACGGAGATGAAGAACTTGAGCATGTAAAAGAAGAACTTGGGAAGCCTGGCGCAGAAGTCGTGCCTTATGCACACAGGGATCTGAAACCGGGGTACGATTTCTCAACGCTTCAAGGAAGATGTGTGATTTGATTTTCTCCCCCCCAGGAATATCATGATTGCTGATGATGGAAAAACTCCAATCCTAATGGATTTTGGAAGCACTATGAAGGCAAGGATACATATCGAAAATAGGTCACAAGCACTGTTGCAGCAGGTTCGCGCAATATTCAAACTTGATATTTATGCTTCCTAAATATCATTTTTTCTTATAGGACATTGCTGCGGAGCAGAGTACAATGGCCTATCGTGCACCAGAATTATTTGACGTGAAAACAAGCCAGACTTTGGACGAAAAAGTAGACATATGGGTATGTCCCTTTCTATCTCTGTTACTGTGCCATTCCTACCAGTGTTGTTCATAAGTCATTGGGCTGCACCCTTTATGCCCTTGCGTACTCACATTCGCCATTTGAGAATACCCAGACGACAGAACAAGGAGGTTCAATAGCGATGGCCGTTCTGAATGCCCAATATAAGCACCCACAGTCGGCGTACTCGCAAGGTTTAAGGGATGTAATTGACAATATGTTAAAGGTTAACCCGGCGGATCGCCCAGATATCAACGGGGTTAGTTGCCTTATTTCACCATGAATTATTTGTTAACCTTTTTCTTTAGGTAATCTCAATGACGGACAGAGTCTTGCACAGTCTCCGATAAGCAAAAGAACGCTCGATATCATGGTTTAACCTCTTATGCCCTAAGAACTTTATTCCTCTCATTTTTTATGGTCTAACTGAACTGTGTCAATGGACATGTATTCACTGGAATATTTAAATGGTTACAAAATTGGAAAATTATGAACGAACGAGAGTTTGTTCCACCATCACATCCAATGCAAGCTCAATATACTTACTTCAGCGACTTGCCAAGGTTTCGCTTGCCCATAACTTTGAGACGTGCATTCTTTGTCCTTTCAGCAGTAGATCTAGCGATGTGCTTGACTTGGTCTCGTGTATTCTTGCTAACGGGAACTTCTTCGAGATTTTCGTGTGTGAATGTTTTGGCGCCAGAGAGGTTTGTGTTTATTGCACCTGTGCTAGTTGTTTTCTGCCTTTTTGGAGGAGTGGGTAATGCGCGTGGTACTTGTGAACTTCTCACCAAATTTGAAGTGGCGTCATTATCAGAGCCACTGGTCTTCCGCTTCTTCAGAAGGAGGTTTGGCTTTATCAGATCGTCCTTTGTGCTATCATTCCCAGGAGCCGTTGTACCATCTGGTTCTCGAGCGGAAAGCGAGGCTAAAGGAACCGTTTTCTTCAACTTCATTTCTTTTAGCTTACTTCGACGTAGTTTTTGACGGGAATGAAATGCTTTCTGTAGGAAAAAAATAAATGATCTGGGACGGATTGCATAGGAAGGTTCTTACCCGTTTCTCTGTCCTTTTGGATGTAGTAAGAGCTGATTGGGTCATGGATGATCTCGGACCCTCGTTAACTTGGCGTCTGACGACCTCCCAAGCACTCTTAGTAGACTTGGTGTTTGCAACAAGCGCCTTGAACTGCTTAAATCGCCTGTCATGTGCCTGGTTATTAGAAAGGAAGGAAAGCGGTTAACCGTTTTTATTTCGTAGCTTGCGAAGAAAATCGTACATGCATTTGAAGTACGGTGCAGCTGCGTCATTTTCTGCCCTTTGAGATGTTTTCCGGGGCAAACTATGCACGCCTTCACTTCAGGGTACACAGAAACGACATAGATCGGATCATGAAGAGCTTGGTCGACGGATAAAAGTGGGTCGTCCTTGTTTTCTACACCACTGCTATTCTCGCTGTCGTCCGATTCCATGCTGCCCGCAACATTTTCTTCATTGTCGGATAATCCTGACTCAGAAGTGGACTCCTCTGAATCTGTGTCATTGAGACCCATGATCTCGTCGTCTATCCCAAGTATTTCTTCTTCCTCCTTCTTTAGACGATGCTTCTCGACGCGTTTGAACATGATTTATATAAGACAAGTTATGGTGGCAAATTCCGGAAAGTTCGCATCATCATTCGTTCTCTCTTACAACTAAACAATGCTTTGAATCTAAAAGTGTGTGAACAGATACATAAATGCCCATTAGAAGACAGACAGGTGGTTCTGAACGACAGTTTGGTCATTATTCATTAGAAAGAGAAGTCGATGCAAGATGCTGCTGGAATTTTCGTGTGCCGATCTTGGAAAGAGTTGGAAGGAGATAAAGCCGGGCCAAAAATAGTTTAAAATTTACAGAACTTTTTCAGTTGCAATGACGATCCTGCGGTGGAAATGTTGGAACTGACTTTAGATTCTTGACGGACACGGCGAACGCATGAGGAGAGGTATCTTCGGTCAGACGGTCGAAAGAATATCCGAAATCACTTTGTCCAATCAGCTCCAATGCAGCAGTTCGCGTCATCCAGGACAAAATATCAATCTGTTTAGTTTTTCCTTTAGTTAAACATAACGGAGTTACACTCCTCTAGAGGTCCATCCTTGACCTTGGTGGCAATTACAACATGGAGCTAATGGCAGGGTGAGCACCTACGTAGTGTATAAGACGATTATGTTGACGCCCAAACCTTATACACGACATCGTAGAAGATTGGCACTGGAAGATGGCTCAACGGCGAAGTCGAATCAGCAGATAGACACCACACATGTGAGCAATGGAAAACACCGGATTCAGCATCTTCCGTTGTTTCCGATGTTGTTCTCCTATGGAAAGGTAACATTGAAAACGAACTTGCTTCTTTGCCGACACACTTGCCTACTGTCCCAAGCAAACCAGGACCGAATGTAATACGGTTGTTGCTGTTTCGATCAACTCAGTTGGGATTGAATCAATAATAGAAGTTCACTTACACTATGAATGGCTCGGTCTCCTCAAAAATGTACTGGTCCTGAAGGAGTGTTTTATTTTGAATGCAACGGTCGTCGTAACAACCTTGACAATTATGTGATGCAAGACTTTGGGGTCTGCAACGAGTAGTTTGGTTTCCTAGGCAGTATAGCGTCAGGATAACCATCGTCGAGCAAAGATAATTGGTACCCTAAAAAGAAACCTAATCTTTACGATTGTTCCATCTTCTCATTGACAATGGTTAGTGAGATATCGAGCGATATAATATGTTCCATACATTTCGCCAAATTTTCCTTGTGGAAGTCCCACGCATCGACGCCGAAAAATCGAGGCGCAACGCCTAGCTGAGGGACAATTAAATCAGTCAATAAATTGGAGACTTTTGATACAACCCAGGCCACCTTTCAGGAAAGAAGTTGCTGGAGGGCCCGGGATATTATCCAAGGGCGATCCAAAGACAAATGTCTGAATCAATTTCGATACGACCCAAGCGCCAACCCCAAAAGCAAAGTAAAAGATGATGTCGCTGCGCATGCCAGTGGACATTTTGGGAGATCTGAGTTGACTGCAAAGGGTTGGGGAAAGGTGTTACCTTAACTCGACCTGATTTGTTATATATATATGTAACGGATTAACAGTTACAACACTATAACCCCGAACCCTTTTTATTTCCAACAGGATCTATCGTCCAAGAATACATATTCTGGCAGATAGCTGTTCCAACAACGCATAATGAGCGCAAAACAGAGAGCTAACAAAACCGAACCACTATGCCTATGTTTGAGAAGTGTCACTCGCAGTATATTGTCGCCAAACAGTGAATTAGAGTATTGACTTCTCTGAAACAACAGACTCTGTTGTTTCCTTGATGGCATCATAGGATGGAACGACGGCCCGAACAACACTCCTCATTTGGAGAATTTAGGCGGAACACAAAATAACCGTGCAACGTAATGTACAAGTGAAAGACGGTTGTGTATGAAATCGAAGAACTATGCCACAGCACTAAAAAAAATAGAGTGTTTTTGAATGGACATGATGGTTGGACATTGATGATTGAATCGCTTGTCGTGATGAGACTGAAAAGACGAAAGGCTTAGTATAGCGCTTTGTCTACAAGATAAAAACACAACTCACAGTAATGATAAATAGGGGTTTTCATCGTCTACACAAGAAGAACGGCGGAATGTCATGCAACGACGCAATAGGCATAATTTCCTGAGCCACCTGATTCCTCATCGGAGGGTAGTGAAGGATCCTTGAGGACCGTTACGGACGATAGAAAGTTCTGGATAACGGCAAAAGCATCCATCGAAGATTGGAAATAATATGACAGGATTTTGCAAGGAACTCGGGGATACCGACGGGCGGGCGTTCTGCTTGTAAGAAAAGTTGATGGAAAGTTTCTCGTATTTATAGTGTCCAACGATAACAGACCCATGCAGATCAGAGATGTACGTCGATAGAGCAAGCTTGAGAACCACGACGCTGAATGGTACACCAATTGTCTTGTAGGTTATTAATAAGACGAGTTAAAGCCTGAGGGTGATGGGCACGCTGAAAAAGACAATAGGTGGCATCTTCGCGATATGAAGTCCAAGATGTCAAGCTTTCAAGCTTCATCAGGTGAGCATGAAGTAACAATAAGGAAAGCAAAACGGCATTAACGGCAATGATATATCATTCCTCACGATTCGATACAGAACAAAAGAGCTGAATCCGAAAATGGAAGCGTGAGACACCACTTGGATCCTGGCAACTTTCTGGCGACTTGAACCACCGGAAGGGAAAGGCAGTAACGTAGATCGGGAGAAAGACTACGGACGGGCATTGGACCTGCAGGCGAGTTGCGTGTCTGGTACCATGAACAAGGGGAAGGTGTTTGGTTTGAGGTTGATGTTATGGAGGAGTTTTGCAGCATCTTTAAGCCGGAGGCCGAAGGCAGAACCACGCGCCACGATAGGACAGTGCACAAGAAAATATCTGAACACAGAAACTTGAACCCATTATGATAACCGGAATCCTGGAACCAACCTGGAATAGATATCCGATTTGGACTTGTGGTCGCCTTCAAGTGAAACTACCACTGCCAGTGGTATAGCCATATACTGAGGACAACATTCAACGAGAAAGAGATAGGGTTGAAAAGAAATCTGTAGCGATTCAACGGAATATATTCTTTCGCCTGGACAAAGCTGAGAGCGATGCGGATCACGCGGTCCGGTACTACTAACTAAATGAATAAAATCACGTGACAAAGTCGCGTGTCCAAATCGAACATGGCCGAATTAGGAAGAGTTGAAAGTTCAACTTCAAGCTCTCCAACTCCAACGACCATGTTCAAGAGTATTCTCCCAAGCAGACGGGTTCCGTCAGGAGACTTTACATTTATTACACCACTTGCAGATGATGTTTCTGGGAAAGAAAACCTTCCTTCATTGGCTGCTCGGGCTCAAATGCCTCTCGCGAAAGGTCGAACTGTGACCAAGGGGTTCATTCAGACCAGTGAAATGAAGAAAAAGACGGACCATAAAAAACCTAAAGACTCTCCGTCTTCTGATTCAACTGTGGTATCCACTCAGGCATTTGATAAACTTCTGGTGAGTTCAATTCACTTTTTTACTGCATTATTGGCTGTTCATTTTTTGTGATTTAGGACGATCTGCAGATACCATCCACTCTGAGACCGAAGTTGTATACAATGGATGCGTCTGTAAAAGCAGCAATGCTTAAATCCTCTCGAACTATGGTAAATACGCCGGCAACAGCTGAACTACTGGTGCGACCGGCCACCCCCCAACCCAAGAAGGGCTTGCGAAGAGCTCATAGTTCAGATTCACTCAATACCCCTCGACAACCAACCCTCGCTACTCTTGCTGTTGAAGAAAGCAAGAAACTTGCATATCCGCATTCCCTATCTGTCGCACCCGTGTCTGCACATAACTCACCCTACCTCGCTTCACCTCAACGTAAAGCCAGTGGTCATTCAAGGGGTTTTTCTTTTGATATTCCAAGGATCTCCTCCAAGAGTCAAGTTGACCTTGCGGCGTCTTCTTCAACTTTTGATCCTGCGTCTGGTCAAAAGTTAAATAAGGATAAATTGAAGGACAAGGGTCCTGCAAAGAATCTTTCCCCGATGCGATTTTGCAGCCTTTTGCTCGGTGCTTCGACTTTGCATCTGGAGGTTGAAGATGTAAAGAAGCTAAGGCTGCTGTTGAGGAATGAGTCTGCGAGGTCCGTTTTCAATTTTCACGGTTTTTGCACCTCCATTAACCATTCCTTTCGTAAGTTGGTCGGAAGAGTTCCTAAAGTTGGGTGGATATTCAGCTCTTCTAACGAGGTTGAATGAAGTTCTCGAAGTTGAATGGAGGTAAGAATCCATTTATTTTAACGTGTTTGCTGGACAATTTATTTAAAAAATTTGCAGAGAAGAACAGCATGACGATCAAGTTTTGCATGAGCTCCTGCGCTGCTTTAAGGCTCTTTCGACGTCGTCCATTGGTTGCTTTGCCCTACGAAGCTCGTGTCCGACTCCATTTGTTCAACTCGTGTCACTTCTTTACTCAGACAAGAAGCCAGGAGAAGTCGCCACCCGACAACTCATCATTGAACTCTTGCACCTCCTCTTCGACCTATACCCCCCTTCCTCGCTTCCTTCTGCGTCTAGCTCCAAGCCCGGCACTGCGCTCTTTAATAACCCCCGCCAACCTGCGCCTTGGGAGAGCCAGACTTCCTTTATCACTTCCAACCTCATCACCCTTCCCGCACCACATAAGACATTTTTCTCCTTTATCCGCTCTCTATTATTGACTCCTGCTCCACCCCCAAGCGAATCTCCTGGAGTACCAATTTCGCCTCACGAATTCATAGAGTCATTACACATTCCGAGGGTTTACAAATCATACCTGCAGGAGCTCTCCGACGTTTGCAGAGACTACTTCTGGGTATTCTGCCATCCAAGTAATACTATTTGGGTGCTTTCAGAGACAAATGAGAGTAGTGTTGAGAGGCCAAGAGCGCCTGGTGGCATGACTGGAGGAGTTGAGTTTGAAGCTATGCAATACTTCGTATGTTTCCTCTCGTATTCCATCTGCTATGATTTGTTAAGTTCTGGACCATAGACTACACACCTCAAATTCATCAACTCAATAGCCAGATGTGTCGAGGCACTTAACATGCCGAAGGAACATGAACATTCGGCGTATAGATTCCATGCTGACCTATTTCTTTCTGGCCTGGAGCGGATAGTCTTGGTAAGTACCCTTTCTCTAACGTCTGTCGATGTGAATTTTAATGAACTCTGTCCTACTTAGATATCTCGAAAGGCGTCCACTACGTACTACCCAACCCTTCACCTCGAGTTGGCACGATACATAGATCACGCTGTGCGGACGGGTTACGAATTGCCTTACACCGTTGCTAGACTCATTGGAATGCCGCCTGTGGCGCTTTGCAAAAATCCTCAAGCCGTTGCCACTGCTGGCGCAGGTCATTGTCAGGCTGGTACACCTAGGCAACAGACTAGCACGCCAACCAAAGGACGCCCTGTGGGTGGTGCGCCGATGTTGCCTTCGCCTGCCAAGGTCGAACCGATGAGGTTTGCTTGAAGAAAGACGCCGAGTGCTTTGATATTGCTAGACATCAGAAAATGAAATTTATCTACTTTGACGAGACTTTTAACGATCAGTGCACAAGTATGTATACCGATGTTGTAACGTTTTATATATGTATTTGCTTCAACGAGTAGGAAACTTTCATTGTGTGATGCGTGATGTGTGATGTGTTGGAATCCATAGACTAAATTTGGAAGAACTTTCCTAAAGGAGAAATATACAGAAGTGATGATTCATACTGCATGTCAAAATGTATTTCACAAAAAATGGTGATGGGTTGCATGTTTGGGATGGTATTTTTTGCTTTGCTACTATCTAGTGTGTCACCTGGCATCTCTTTCCATATAGTTAGTTTTATTTTAACGCCCAAAGAAGTGACTAGTTTACAATATACCAACGCGTAATTGAGTAGAGCAAATCTATAAGGTAGTTTTTGTTCAAATTTAGTTTGTCGATCCGCAAAATCTATTTGCAGCCGAACAAATGTTTCATGAATCGTGAGATTTTTGTCTTGTGAGGCAACACCTCCCATCTGCGCGTAAAAAAAAAATTAGTCATGCGAGCGTAAAATCAGTAAAACGATGTGAAAACCTACTGTACTACGATATTTCCCCTTCCTACCACCCGACCACGCTCCCTGATTGGCATGCCGGCACCTTTGATAATGCTTCTCCCTTTCAGTAGTTTATCTCTCGGATAATCAATCTGAGCGAGGAGACTTGTTCCGTCTATACCCAAAAAAGGAACCTTGCCACCCTGTTTCCGCAAGTTATCGACCCAAGGCAAACGCACCTCCATAATGAGGTCGTCAAACAGCCGAACAAAACGGTCATGAGGGGCTTCCTCGATGACAAACGCGATGTCCTGAAAAGTTCTTGGTTTCCATTCGTGACCGACATTGCGACAAAGTATCCTTGTGCCCGGTCTACTGCCAGGGGGAATGACAATCTCTATGATGACCCTCTTGGTTTTGTTGGAGATGTAGGAGCGCGTTATGCCGAAGTGACATCGCTTGCCGAAAAACAAGTCTTCGAGAGTCAAGGATAACGAGTAGATCCATTCACCTCCGAGGCCGAGGCCGATGGATTGAAGTGGAATAGTGTATGGAGGGGGCGGTGATGGAGGGGGGATGGATTTCTTGCAAAAAGAAGGCGGCGGAGAAAAATAGTCCGGTGCTGACCCGGGACGACGAAGAATAGTAGATGGGGCACTGACAAAAATATTAGGTAAAATAAGAGCAAATAGAAAGTAGACCCTGACTCGGTTCGACTTGTTCTTGGGTTTGGCGGAAAATAGGGTGCTTGTCGGACAGGTCTGATGTTGATTGATTCCGACGGCTTCGTAAATGCAGAAGTTCTCGTGCTGGGTGCGAAAGACGGTGGCGCGTTGTATACCGGTGGTTTGTCTGCCTTTTTTACGCTGGCAAGGGGTTCGTAAGTGAATATGAAAGGTTGAATGTTCGGATTGCGATATTGTGAGGCCAAACTTTCGGCCGGGCTACGAATGCCTTGCCTCCAAGATGAACTCTGGGTTTCTCTCATATAGTCGGATGGGTTAGTGTGGGATTCGGTACTGCATGCAATCAGATGCACAAATGAGTCTAGAGACACTAAGGATTCGCTACTCGATTTTTGAGTCATCGAAGGCGGTCGATGTTCTGCGAAATGGTTTGTCATAGATGGAGGAAGGGATACAACATATCCCGCTTTAACAAGAGTCCTATATGCTTCTGTGGCCTGTACGGCATCCTACTAATTCAAGAGGAGCGACAAAGATCGGGATCTAACACACCTTTGTAAAATGCACCCTCGCTTTGCATTTATCGTAAAGGTTGTGGTAGCGGTCTGGGTGCCATTTCAAAGCCTAAAGCGCGGTAAACACGTCGCAAGGGTGTATCCAGGGTTCAAAGGGCCAACTACCATTATTCTGTAAGCTTCCTTGATTTCATCAGGGGTTACCCCTTCTGCAAGATTTAGCAGCTCAAGTGCATCCGCTGGAGACATCAAGTGCACGTTAAGAGTTTGACCCTTGGGATGAGAGGTAGTGATGCGTTTTAGCACAGAAGTCGATCCGCGAGGAGTCCATTTATACAATCATTGAGATAGCGGAGATCATAAGAACCAGTATGGTTGGTCGCGTAGAGCCGAACAGATTAAATGAACGTCGGAAGGTTTTAATGAGGCCCATGTGAATAGTTCTCGGGTTTGGACCTCACCCTCGTCGTACAGTATTCAACAAGCAAAACCCTGGCAGGCTGGAAAAAATGCTAGCACAGTATTAATTTTTCAGGGGGAATCCCCTTGAACAAGTCATTGTCAAACGACAAAAACATTTTTCAGCGTCACATTTGTGTTACAAGTGTGCACCGGCAATTCCCGACAATAATCCTTGGAGAGAATACCTACAACAAGGTTGAAGAATTTGGTCGATGGTCAGACACAAAAGTACCAGTACAGCTCTTTTTCAGGTAGTGAATCTAAGGCAAAGCTCTTAAAATCAAGATAGGTGCACGTTTTCCGTACCTTCCGTTTGCGTTGTGTTCCGGCTGAAATTACTGCTGCTCTTCGGAAAATATGTCGATCCCTGCTTAGACTTACTGATTCCCAGCTGGAATATCCCTACCCTGATCAGGTACTGGCGATAAGCTTACACGTAAAGCGATTCCACTGAAATTTTCGCACCCCAAATTTTAAGTAGCACTGCTATGGGTCGTACCGGTCAGTTTTGATCAACGTTCCTTAACTCCTTAAATTCACGAGCAAACCACAGGCCTGAAGGTTCTTATGTCTCGCTCGTTATGTGAGTAGTTTTCGTACTTACTGCTATGAAGCTACTGACTCAGAAGCCCCTGTCCCTGTATTCTCAATGTTTAGGGTCACGTAAGGGCGTTATCGGCCTTATCCATGAAGCTGCATTGACTATCCTCAAAAATAGCTCTTTTTTTCAGGTCTGGCGTGTTCTTCATTTATGTTACTAGGGCGCGGTCAGTGAGCACCGGCAAAGTGTGGCCGGATATCATGTCCATGAGTTACATGGATTCTGGGCCAGATTTTCCTGTTTGCTCTAAGTTGAGTACTTCTGGGAGGCCCTAGACCCAGGATGCCTGCCGTAAATTCCGACCGTTGACGCAAAGACCGTATAATTGAGGGACTGCATCTTGGATTGGCTTTTAGCGATGGCAACAAGTTTCTCATTCTTGCATTAAGGACATGGAATTGCAGTCTCGCGACAGACACCGTAAAAATCTGTCTGTCACAGCATGCTATCTGGAACCCATTTTCATTAACGTGTTTTGCGGTTTGTTTGTAAGTCGTCATTATTATGTTTTTTTGTCAGTCGGAATTGACTTTGAAAATTTTTAATTTATTTTCTCTCGGCATAAGAATCGCAAGCCTGCCATGCCATGTCCAACTTTAATGAAAAACAGAAGGCATGTTATCTCGATGCGGCTAATTGCTTTTGTCTTTGGACAGCACTACTAAGTTGTGGTCAGCATTCTGTCCTCGCTAGTAGCAAGCATGAATTGTGATGGCTTGTGTGCATAACCAGGGCCCTACGTGAAAGCAATAGGGTGGATTTTTTGTCGTTTTGATCGTCTTGCGAAGTCGTCAGCTCACGTTGATAAGTGCAGTTATCGCTTGACAGGCTGCTGGAGAGGCGGAAGTGCATAAGAGATCGGACATTGGTCATTTTAGACCCGCATAAAGACAATATGTTTTTTGGTTGTTTCAGATACGAACACCGACCCACGGGAGTTTACCGTGAAATGTGCAAAGTTGATGTGCTATTGACTTCAAACATTAATTAGGTAAAATTGTTCAAGAAAGGAAACTGACAACCGATATCACGTAGGCAATGAGTGCAGAGACAAAGAACGGTGGTGTTTTGCAGGAGCACATGGAAATTGATATCCATCTCGCTTTGTAGTTGGTGCAGAGCTAGTGGTTTATGTGGCGATATTACATGTATCTGACAGACTCGTACGTCTTCCAGTCATACATCCATGCATCATAAATTCTTTGTTCAGATAGAAGAGCCGCCAATAACAATATCGACTGTTTGACGTTTAAGCGTGAGATCCCTCGCCCATCTCAAGTCGATTCGGCCCACCCAGAGATAGATATCAAGACTGAAACTCGAGGCCGATTGGGAGTACTATACCACCTAGAATGGGATTAAGGGTGAGCGAAAATTGGACCACGAGCGCAGCTAACTGACTAGGATCCTCAATGTAACCATCCGATTGATTGCCTGTTCAGAACCATGAGGGGGAACGAGGTCGCCTGAAACGGGGTTCAAGTACTTTCAGTTTGAAAGAATATGAAGGTAAAGGTTATCGTTAGCCAATCTGGTGGTTATCCAACACCAGAGCCTTCGCCGATGCATGCACGGTTCTTCTGTTGACGAAGGGAACTTTGACAACCTCTCGTCACCATATATTCCACGACCAAACTCCAAGAAGTATATTCAGAGTATGACGTCTTCACTAGTTACAGTTGGGAAAATGCCACATATAACCGTTGCTCCGTGATGTAATCTGCTATCTCCGTTGTAACGAATTTCCGCCAGACAGTCTCTGATTCAATCTCGGAGGTAGAACCGACTTGAGCAACGGCGTCTCGAACCGCACTGGAGCTACACGCACTCAGTTTTTCGCCAATGTCAATGGTCGCAATTCTCTTTAAACGTTCGTAGTCTTTCAAAAGAATGGACGCTTTGGTTTCCAGTCCTATAGGTGACTGAGGTGAAATTGAAACCATTGACAGACGTTCTGCAGCCACCACGCGTGAATTATCTCCTTCTGGTAAGGGAGATAAGAACTTTTGCAACGACTCCGTCATACGCATTTCAGACGAGTAGTAATGTGGAGAGAAAAGACGCTTCAAGGTGTCCAGTCCAACAAGGAATGTGAGTTCAAGGTCGGTCGAAGATTTAACATTGAGCTGGGAAAGTCTCTGTTTGAGGAACGCCAACAGAGAAATAGATTTGCCAACAAAGGTCGGTTCATTGGTGATGGCTATGGCTACGTTAGAGAAGGTTGTGTCCGACTTCGCGGGACCAGTAGGTGTCGAATTCATGGCGTCAGAGTGTATTGACTTCGTAAGCAAGGATATCATTTCCAGACGTTGTAGATATGTCGCATCGCCAGGCTTTAGCGTCTTATCGACATTTTTTACCGACAACAGTAGTAATTTTGCATCGTAGCCATCGCCCTCCTCTGTCAGACTGTCCAAATTTTCTCTCCATTTTTGCGGTATTTGTGAATTTATAAGCGCGAGATGGGCCAGAGTTGGGGGATTGAATGACGAGTCAAGGATGGAAATTCGTAGAGGCTTGTTACCGACAACATTTCGGTTTTCCGAGCCACGGAGTGGCCAGAGAGGATGAGGTGCATGCACAAGTTCAATTGGAGGGTGTGATAGGCCATTCTGCAAACGTTCGAGGAGACTGGGAGCGCATTTACGGACAGTGAGCATGACAGCGTCGATGTTAGACCGCGATGATCCTTTTCGGACTAGTAGACGATTAGATTACACTGGGATCAATTCTCGGTTGATAACGATCACGAGCAGAAACGCTGCAGCCTTCGTCCATGTCGGTTGCCTTCAACAAAGATGATGAAGGGTTCATAACCCCAAGTGAGTGCCCGAACGCGTTCTCGTTCAGGTTTCTGACATAGTTTCAGCGCCGAATAGCAACACACAACCTCCTGCCGAAGGAAGTTCCAGCACAACAGATGCTAGACGCAGTGAGTCGTGTTAATTCGTGGAATGGTCAGCCTTAAACGTAACTCAGATGCAAACAGCGACCTTTTAGCGTCGACATTCGAAGTGACGGTACTGGAACTTGATGCTCTTTCCGACGCCATTCTCGTGTTGATTATTCTGCATGTCGATCTAGGTGACACTTGCCGATCAGCAAGTTAACCCAAATTCTCCGCTTTACAGTGTGAAGACTTTTCAGGAACTCGGTTTGTGAGTTTGTCTTTTTGTCTAATTGGGCATTTCTGAAGTCGTAATGGCTGACTTTAGACGTCCTGACCTCTTAAAGGGGATTTTTGCCATGGGCTTCGACAAACCATCTAAGATCCAAGAAAAGGCGTTACCCCTCCTACTCGCCGATCCGTTAGTCTTTTCTTCATATTTTTTTTTATACACTACTTATCTGAAAACGAATATCAGACCAACAAATATGATCGGTCAATCTCAATCAGGGACAGGGAAGACGGCCGCTTTCGTCCTGACTATGCTTAGCCGCGTTGATTATGATCTTCAGAAACCCCAGGTACGCTTGCGTCGCCTTCAAATACCTTGTATTTTTCAAACTCTGTTCCGGTGCCATAGGCTCTTTGTCTTGCTCCGTCTCGAGAACTTGCTCGACAAATCATGTCTGTAGTCACGTCTATGGGCAAATATACCAATGTTCAAACCGAATATGCGATCAAGGACAACTTGCCAAGGGATGCCACAAACATTACCGCTCAAATTATTATTGGCACTCCCGGAACGATGATGGACTTGATGAGACGCAAGGTATATTCTTGGACCTAGTTTTGTGTTTTACCAATACTGATGAACGTCTTTAGGTTCTCGATGTTTCCCATGTCAGAGTTTTCGTTCTTGATGAGGCTGATAATATGCTTGACCAAGACGGATTGGGTGATCAGACCCTACGTGTTAAAAAGTACGTATTTGGGCTTATTCGCTGGAATACCCTTTCACTCATTTTCCTTTAGCCTCCTTCCTCGGAAAGGCATCCAAATCATTCTCTTCTCAGCCACATTTCCTGACCATGTCCGAACATTTGCATCCAAATTTGCTCCCAATGCCAACAAAATCGAATTACAGAAGGAAGAACTAAGTGTAGACAACATCCGGCAGTTTTACATGGACTGCAAGAATGAAGAGCATAAATACGATATCCTCGTGTCTTTGTATCAGCTCTTGACAATTGGCCAGAGTATCATTTTCTGCCAGGTTGGTGATCTTGCGAAGTAATCCTGAATTGACTTAAACTGCATGATTTTTTTTAGCATCGACACACAGCAGACAGGATATCACTACGAATGACGGCGGAAGGTCACAAAGTTGCTTCTTTGCATGGCGCTAAAGATGCTGCGGAGCGCGACGCGATTATTGATCGATTCCGTGAAGGTCGAGAGAAGGTTTGCTCTTCAATTATGTCGGCAAAGTGTAGGAGAAATTGAACCTTCAGGTTTTGATTACCACGAATGTCATCGCCCGAGGGATCGATATCCTTCAAGTTAATATGGTGGTCAACTACGATCTTCCCCTGATAAACGAGCGTATCAAAAGCGCCGATGAGAGACCGGATATCGAGACTTATATTCACCGTATCGGTTTGTCGCAAATGAACCAATGTTGGGTCACTGCTAATTGCAAAATCAGGTCGCACTGGTCGTTTTGGTAGAAAGGGTATCTCGATTAACTTTGTTCACGACCAGAAAACATGGTTGCAGATGGAGCAGATCGAGAAAGCTCTGGGAAAGAAGATAACGCGAATAGAAACGAACGATCTTGATGAAATGGAAGAGGTAAGTATCTTGGTCATAGGATGCAGAATGCGATCTAAAACTCTTTTTGTAGAAAATGAAGCAAGCACTCAAATAGTTGCAGTTGTTCTACTACATTTTCTTATTGTTAACAATCGAATTTGTGCATATGGCAATGTCGTTGTAATGCTGTTGAACCATCAGATGAAAACGAAATTCTATTCAAGTATAATATTGCAATTAAGTACAAATGCGATGCTAAGCAACATATCTACGGGACAACTGACGAAGGCGAATCTTGACAAGCTTGGGCAAAAGCGATAGCAACATTCTGAAAATAAATCATTAGCATAAAATAAGTTGGTCGAGGAAGTGAACTGCTCACATCCGAGTGACTGAGAGATATTACGACTTTGCTGATTCCTCTGTCTTCCGCCTTGGTCTTGGCATCTCCATGTAGTTGCACAGTCGGTACACCAGACTCGTCATTGGTAATTTCAATATCTCGCATGGCAGCTGCGGCACCCTTGGACTTGACTCCCAACGCTTTGAAGACAGCCTCCTTACCAACCCAACGAGCGGCGAACGACGAAGATGGGGATGGTTGGGATTGGCAATAAGCAATTTCAGCTTCCGTGAAGTTGCGGATAAGGAATGTAGGGTTATACGACGGAACGGAGGAGATGAGTTCTGCAAGGATGAAATCTCAACTTAGAACCGCACATGAATTTGGTAACAACCGACTCACCTTGGTCAACCCCGACACCAACCAGGGCATTGTTGCAACCAAAACTATTTGAGGAAAGTATGGTCGACACAGTCTTGACGTTTGCGACATCCAAAGGGGCAGCAGAAGTTAACTTGTCCTTGAACGAAAATTCACCAGTTTTGGGGTCGAATGTAGCTCGGGCCATCGAGTTCAAGAGGACCTTTCTTTCCATTTCACTATGATATGGGGGATGGTTCTTCACTTTCACCAAGGAATTCTTGATCATCATGTCGCTCATTGCCTTATACGATTGGAGGGCTCTGACACGGTTCCTGTGCTTATACGCTTCGTAGTGTGCAGGGTCGAGAGCGGCAAATAAGTAGCGAGGGTGAATGACCATCGCAGTTCCACCAACTTGTCCAAATCCGAAGGAAGACTGATCACAAGTGTGAATGACAAATTCGACGTGGACAATTAGAAACAAAACGTACCATAACACCTGCCCGAATTCCGTCCGTATGAATTGATTTAGAGGGGAACAACAAGAACTGCCGATCTTGGAAGTGAGAGTCGATATTACTAGAAGAGATTCAAAAGATGTTGAGATACAAGAGTGAACAGTACTTACTCGCTGTTGCGATTTCCTGGAACGATGCCAGTGATCAAGCTTTGCAATACTCCTGCCATCTGCCAAGCAGCAGCACCACCCTTAGCGTGTCCAAGGAGGCTCTTCTGGGCGACAATGGGTACAGCATTTCCAGGCGTACGGCCAATCATGGTAAATATATCATTCCAGATGCGGGTCTCGTTCTCTTCCTGTAAAGACAAAGGAGTCATGTCCATCCAGAGCTTTCACGGATTTCGGTCACTCACATTGGCAACTGTACTGGTCCCGTGAATGGAAAGGACACCGATGTCATCAGCCGTAAGGCCCCAAACAGCAAGAGCTCTTCGAAGAGGGGCAATGCGAGGATCGTAACCTTCCAGCATGCCGTACATGGCGAGACCATCTTTCTCCTGTCGGTGGGCTTCTTGCTCAAGATCTGAAATGCGGTTAGAGATATATTCGTCGTCAACTGCCTCATTATGGTTCCTCCGATACTGAATCTCTTGTTGGAGTTGGGTTTCTTCATGAGACAACCACTGAGAAATTTGACTGCGACGGAACGCGAGTTGACGCGAGCGATAAGCAACGTCGAGAATCGGAAGTGGGTGCTTGGATGGGATTTGTCGAGCAACTGTAAGAGCTCCACGACCAGGTGCAGGAACTGAGCGTCCGGCCTTGTCACTAATGAAATATATTCAGCATTTAATATCAGTTCAGAAGTGTGAAAGAAACTAACGTGGAAGTTGACGTGAATGCCAGAATGCCACGAATTGGAGCCCCTAACTCCAAAGCCGTCTTCGCGTTCATGACAATGTGAACACCAGTGCCCTTTCAAAAAAGTTAGAAATAAGTTTGCGTTTGCTGCAGACTCTTACTTGTGACTCCATGAACTGAAATCGTCGTAGTCAGTTTCTTTTCAATCGAAAGAAGTAGTTAACTCACTCCTGCTCGAGATGTTGTCGCGGGTCGAGACATCTCAGTTGGCTCACGTCCCATTGCAAATTCAGTTTCAGCGTTACTGGTCGCTTTCATGTTCGCAAACTCGTATGATCCTTCCTCACTGATGTCATCGAAGCCACCAGCAATCATGACCTTCGCCTTGCCAGATAAAATCGTTTCCGAAGCAATTTCGAGGGATTGTAAAGCCGTTGCACTGGTAGAAGGGATAAATGCGGCTTTTACAGAGAAATCAATGATCATACCAAGCACCAACAGGGATTTTAACGGGACCACTTGATGATAACAGGAGAAGATTTATCCAACCAGCAGTTGTGTTGATGAACCTAAGTGATGTGATCAGTAAAGAGACTTCTATCTAGTTTGAATGACGCACGTCTCCTGAAGAATGTCATTTTGGACCTCCTTCTCATCACGACGGTCTTTGAACATCTTAGCCATACTGGTTACACC